>ENA-OQIC01000222-OQIC01000222.1-human-gut-metagenome-genome-assembly--contig:-NODE-222-length-26795-cov-2.480501_pt1 | contig 26795 bp, 33 predicted proteins | sample MGYA00242572_ERZ504736 | MGnify/ENA primary metagenome ERZ504736 (study PRJEB26092, sample SAMD00036201) | human gut metagenome | host: Homo sapiens | study: EMG produced TPA metagenomics assembly of...
AGACAAAGACCGACTCCTTTGTTCTGCAGACAGATATTCAACGTTTACAGCAAGTGCTTATCAATCTGCTGACCAATGCGGCGAAGTTCACCAAGAATGGTACGATCACATTGCAGTTTGAGGTTGAGAAGGAGAAGAATCGGGTGTTGTTTGCGGTGGCGGATACCGGATGCGGCATTCCGAAGGAGAAACAGAAACAGGTGTTCGAACGGTTCGAGAAGCTGAACGAGTATGCGCAGGGAACCGGATTGGGACTCTCAATCTGTAAACTCACGGTAGATAAATGGGGTGGCGATATCTGGATCGACCCGGATTATGAAGGTGGGGCGAGATTTGTGGTTTCGCACCCGTTATAAGAAAAAGAGACTACCACAGGGTCACACAGAGTCTTACAGAGTTCATTCCCTATTTAAATTCTCCCGGTGGGACTCAGTGTTATTTGGTGGTGAATCAAATTTAAAACATGATTATGATGAAAAGATTGATTTGTATGTATGCTTTCTTGCTCTGCCTGGTATGTGTGTTGCCGGCACAAGAGAGAGAGGTGAAACTGAAAATTGTGCAGACCAGTGATGTACATGGTAATTACTTTCCATATAACTTCATTACACAAAAGGAGTGGGGCGGAAGTCTTGCACGTGTATATGCATTGGTGCAAAAGAACCGGGAGGTGTATAAAGGAAACCTTATATTGCTGGATAACGGAGATATTCTGCAAGGACAGCCTTCGGCATACTATTATAATTATATAGATACAGTGGCGCCTCACGTATGTGCCGAGATGATGAATTTTATGGGATATGACGCCGGGAACATGGGAAATCATGATGTGGAAACAGGACGCGCTGTATTCGACCGCTGGATTGGTGAGTGCAATTTCCCGGTGCTGGGGGCAAACATCGTTGAAACGGCTACGGGAGAGACTCATCTTCCTCCTTATCGGGTGTTGGAGCGCGACGGAGTGAAGATTGTGGTGCTGGGAATGATTACGCCGGCTATTCCCGCGTGGTTGTCAGAGAATCTGTGGCAGGGACTGCGGTTTGACGATATGGAAGAGACAGCACGGAAGTGGATGAAAGTCATTCGTGAGAAAGAAAATCCGGATCTGGTGATCGGGTTGTTTCATGCCGGACAAGATGCTTTTGTGATGTCAGGCAAGTATAACGAGAATGCTTCGCTGAATGTGGCGAAGAATGTACCGGGATTTGATATGGTGCTGATGGGGCACGACCATGCGCGGGAGTGCAAGAAGGTGGTGAATGTGGCAGGCGACTCCGTACTGGTAATCGATCCGGCAAGCAACGGAATAGTAGTGTCGGACATTGACGTGACTTTAAAGTTGAAAGACGGTAAAGTGGTGAGCAAACAGATAGACGGTGTGCTGACGGATACAAAAGAATACGGAGTCAGCGAGTCCTTTATGAGACATTTCGCATTGCAATACGGGGCGGTTGAGAAGTTTGTATCTAAGAAGATCGGGGTATTTACAGAAGATCTGTCTACCCGTCCCGCCTATTTCGGTTCGTCGGCATTTATTGATTTTATCCATTCGTTGCAACTCGATATTTCGGGAGCGGATATTTCGTTTGCCGCTCCGTTATCTTTCGATGCAGAGATAAAGAAAGGAGATATTCGTGTGAGCGACATGTTCAATCTGTATAAGTACGAAAATATGCTTTATGTGATGAAGTTGTCGGGCAAAGAGATTAAAGACTTCCTGGAAGAGTCCTATTATATGTGGACGAACCAGATGAAATCTCCCGAAGACCACTTGTTGTGGCTGAAAGAAAAACGTAGGGCAGGTGCCGAAGACCGGGCTTCGTTCCAGAATTTTAGTTTTAATTTCGATTCGGCTGCGGGAATTATCTACACAGTGGATGTGACCCGACCGAAGGGAGAAAAAGTGACTATTGTCAGTATGGCGGACGGTTCTCCGTTCCAGATGGATCATATCTACAAAGTGGCGCTGAACTCTTATCGTGGCAACGGCGGGGGAGAACTGCTGACAAAAGGATCGGGAATCCCGCAGGAGAAACTGAAAGAGCGTATTATCTTCTCTACGGACAAGGACCTCCGTTTCTATCTGATGCAGTATATCGAGAAGAAAGGTACGCTTGATCCGCGTGCGCTGAACCAATGGAAATTTGTACCAGAAGAGTGGGTGAAACCTGCCGCAGAGAGAGATTATGAATATCTGTTTGGTGGAAAATAAAATAATATGGCTGAAGAACTGACATTTATATCGGGTAGCAAAGAGGAGCAATATCTCTCTTTGCTACCTCAGGTGAGATCCCTGATAGAGGGCGAGGTGGATTTAGTGGCCAATTTGGCCAATGTGGCTGCTGCCCTGAAGGAGGCTTTTGACTTTTTCTGGGTGGGCTTTTATTTGGTGAAGCAGGATCAGTTGGTACTGGGCCCGTTCCAAGGTCCGGTGGCTTGCACGCGTATCCGGAAAGGCAAAGGAGTTTGCGGTACTGCCTGGCAGGAGGGTGCCACGCTGTTGGTGCCGGATGTGGAAGTTTTTCCGGGACATATTGCTTGCAGTTCGTTATCCCGATCGGAAATAGTGGTTCCGCTGATAAAAGACGGTGAGGTATGGGGAGTGCTGGACATAGACAGCGATCTATTGAATTTCTTTGATGAAACAGATCGGAAATATCTGGAAGAAATGTGCGGCTATTTATCAAAATAATGACTATCTTTGCCGCCTCAAAATAAGAGTATAGTAGGTGGGACACATCAAAAAGATTCTATTATCGTTTCTGTTATTGACGCTGTTCGTAACGTACCAGGTAAGCATTACAATGTTTACTCATGTGCATTACGTGAACGGTGTGATGATAGCTCACTCTCATCCCTACAAAGGTACCCACTCGCATACTGCTTCCAACATTATTGTTATTGCACATTTTGCCGCATTCCATTCTTTGGAAGTCGATGTGCATTATGATTTTACACCCGACGCCCGATTCTGTTCACCGTAGAGATACCAGAGAGTATACCGGTGACGGCCGGAACACATCTGCAGGTGATTTCTTTGCGGGCCCCTCCGGCAGAGTTAGCTTAAAAATGGGGATATGTCAAAATTCGCATTCACCACATAATCGGTGGTGGGCTATGCTCCCCTCTTTTCTTTTACTCATTTACATTTAAATATACTACTGCGAATCAGTATTTGGGAGTGAACATAATGCTTCCAAAAGGCGGGCACTGTGTGTAAGTGTGTTCATGTGGTACTGCTGATTCGTCTTTTATGGCTAACAAAAAAGAATGAAACATTATATAGTTATGCTTGTGCTTGCTTGTGTAAGCATGAGTTCGTATGCGGTCAATCCGATTAAAGAAGGTAATATGATTGCCGGACACGTTATTGTGAAGGGCACTGAAGAAAGTATCCCATTCGCAACAGTGATGATTCTGGGAACCAACCGCGGTGCGGTGTCCAATGAGGAAGGACAATTTGAATTCCGTAAACTGGCTGCCGGTAAATATACGCTCCGTGTACAGGTGATGGGGTATAAAACACAGGAAAAAACAATTACGGTCAGTGCAGAGGCTACGTCCGTGGTTCATTCCAAATGGAAGAAGTAAGTTTTACGACAGATGAAGTGGTGGTTTCGGCCAACCGGAACGAGGTGAGCCGAAAGGCGGCACCGGTGGTCGTAAACGTGATGAGCGCTAAACTGTTTGAGACGGTGAACTCTACCGATCTGGCTAAATCGTTGAACTTCCAGTCGGGTCTTCGGGTGGAGAACAATTGCCAGAATTGCGGTTTCCCACAGGTACGTATCAATGGCTTGGAAGGTCCTTATTCGCAAATCCTGATTAACAGCCGTCCTATCATCAGTGCTCTCTCGGGAGTGTACGGGCTGGAACAGATTCCGGTAAACATGATCGAACGTGTGGAAGTGGTACGCGGTGGTGGTTCGGCGCTGTTCGGTGCCAATGCCGTAGGAGGAACGATCAATATTATCACGAAAGACCCGATTAATAATTCTTTCCAGGTGGCAAGCACGATGTCTAATATGAATGGCAAGTCGTGGGAGCAATATATGGGAGGAAACGTTTCTTTGGTGGCAAAAGACAATTCGTACGGCATCGCCCTGTACGAGACCTATCGTAACCGGAATCCTTATGATGCCGACGGAGACGGTTTTTCGGAACTCGGTAAGCTAAATATGAATACATTCGGGATGCGTGCTTATTATCGTCCTAACTATTTTAGCCGTATCAATGTGGAGTATCACACGACAAACGAATTCCGGCGGGGAGGAAATAAGTTCAATTTGCAACCCCACGAGGCGGATATTACTGAACAAACGAAACATATCATCAATAGTGGAGGAGTGAGTTACGATCGTTACTGGGGCGAGAAGCATAAAATGTCCGTATACGGTTCTGTCCAGCATACGGATCGCAACAGCTATTACGGAGCACAGAAAGACATGAATGCTTATGGTAAGACAAACGATCTGACTTGGGTAGTGGGAGGTATGTATGTGGGCAACATGGACCGCTGTCTTTTTGCTCCGGCTACGTTTACCGGCGGTGTAGAGTATCAGAGCAACTCACTACACGATGTGATGACGGGATATCACCGCGACATGCAGCAGGATGTGCGTATTGCCGGAGGCTTTGTACAGAACGAATGGCGGTTGAACCGCTGGACGATGCTTGTAGGGGCACGTCTGGACAAGCATAACCTGATCGATCATCCGATTTTTAGCCGCGTGTGAATTTCTTATATAAACCGAGCGATAATTTGCAGGCACGTCTGACATACTCTACCGGATTCCGGGCACCACAAGCATACGATGAAGACTTGCACGTAACGGCTGTGGGGGGTGAAGGAGTACAGATCCGGTTGGCCGACGGACTTCGTGAAGAGCGCTCCAACAGTTTCAGCGGTTCGGTGGATTGGTCGTTCCCGATGGGGCACTGGCAGTCAAACATTCTTCTCGAAGGGTTTTATACGGATTTACATCATGTATTTGTGCTCGAAGATATCGGTGAGGACCAAAACGGAGATAAGATAAAAGAGCGCCGGAACGGCAGCGGGGCCAAGTATATGGTGTCAATCTGGATGCAAAGGTAGCCCATGGACGCGAAGCGCAGTTGCAGTTGGGATTTACGGTGCAGCGCAGCAGATATAACCGGGCGGAAGTATGGACCAGTGAAGGAGAAGAAGAGCAGACTACGAAACGCATGCCCCGTACGCCGGACTACTACGGTTACTTCACTTTTACGTCGGCACCATTAAAGAATTTCGATTTCTCGCTTTCGGGTACTTATACCGGTAAGATGATTGTGCCGCACATGGCCGGATACATCGAGAAGTCACGTATGGAGCACACTCCGCAATTCATGGATCTCAACCTGAAACTGAATTATACTTTTGTGCTGAAAGATCATATCAAAATGCAGGTAAACGGAGGAGTACAGAATATATTTAATAGCTTCCAGAAGGATCTGGACAAGGGAGAATTCCGGGATGCAGGTTACTTCTACGGACCGACTCAGCGAGGACTTATTTTGTGGGGATAAAGATTATGAACTAAGTTTCTGATTTTATTCATATCTTTGTGATATCACATTTGAATTCTAAAAACAGAAGACCATGAATAAAGAAGTAGATCTTTCAGTATCCTGCCTTGGTAAGGTGAAAGAGCTGAAATATGATGTTATTATTTTGCCGTGGGGAGCTACGGAACCCCATAATTTACATTTGCCGTATCTCACCGATTGCATTCTCCCCCATGATATTGCCGTGGAGGCAGCCGAACTGGCACTTAGCCGTTCGGGTGTCCGTTGCATGGTGATGCCGCCCGTACCTTTCGGAGCGCATAATCCCGGGCAGCGTGAATTGCCGTTCTGTATCCATACCCGATATGCCACCCAGCAGGCTATTCTGGAAGACATCGTATCGTCCCTTCATGTACAAGGATTTCGTAAGCTGTTGATTTTGAGTGGACACGGAGGGAATAATTTTAAAGGGATGATTCGTGACCTTGCTTTTGAATATCCCGACTTTCTGATTGCTGCCGCAAACTGGTTTGAGGTGGTGTCGCCCAAAGGCTATTTTGAAGCGGAGATTGACGACCATGCCGGAGAATCGGAAACTTCCGTGATGATGCACTATCATCCGGAACTGGTGAATCTGGCTGAGGCCGGTGATGGCGAATCGAAACCGTTTGCCATGCTTCGCTGAACGAAAAAGTAGCTTGGGTACCTCGTCATTGGGACAAAGCAACAGTAGACAGTGGTGTAGGAAACCCGAAAAAAGCAACAGCGGAAAAAGGAGAGCGTTATGTGAAACCGATCGTAGAGAAACTTGCCGGACTTTTTGAAGAAATGGCACAGCATGATCTATATGAATGATGGAAAGTGTCTGATAAAAAACAGGCAGCGTCAACTATTTGACGCTGCCTGTTTTTTAATTGTTACCTAAAAACTAATCTTTATTCCTATAAAAAACAACCTATTTATTAACTGCTGCAAAAATACAGCATGTAGTTGAATTACGTTTTGATATAAATCAAAAAATGTTTTTTACAGTACTCCCGAACGAACACGACTGAGTGTTTCCGGGGTCATCAGCAGGTAGGATGCAATGTGTGATAACGGAGCTCGTTTGATGATCTCCGGATGATGGTGCAAGAGTAGGTTGTAGCGTTCGCGTGCTGTTTCGAAACGCCATGAATCGGCCTTTATTTGCGATACGATGAGTGAGTATTCCAGTACCTTACGATAGAAAGCATTGATTTCTTTGGATTGTTCCAGCAACTTTTGCAGGACGTCATAAGGGAGCATATATACTACCGCCGGTTCCAATGCTTCAGCCATCAGGTGGGTAGGTTCTTGTTTTAACAGGCTTTCGATGCACATCAGGATACATCCTTCGTATGAGAAGTGCTCGGTGACATCTTTTCCGTTTTTATAATAAAATTGCCGCAACATCCCTTTACCGACAAAAACCATGTGGCGGCTTATTTGTCCTTCGTTCAACAACATTTCACCCTTTTCCAGCTCTTTGCGTATCAAGACCTGTGCCAGTAGTTCTCGTCCCTCTCTGTTCATCTCCGGATATCTGGAGTTTACAACAATATCCACTGTCTCTTTCAGGTTTTCCATTATGTTATATATTGATAAGTTATTATAGATTGCGGGGCAAAAGTACGAAAATCGGTTGATATAAATCAATTTTTCAAAGTAAAAAGATTCGTTTTACTCCGATGTCCGGCCGGAGGAAGAAGTGTATGAAAAAAAAGTTCTCTCCTTTAACATTTGAAACTTAGCTGGTTAACTTATTTCGCATAAAATCCTTGAAAAAAATGTTGCAGAAAGATTTGCGTAGTTCAAAAGTTCCCTCTATCTTTGCATCGCATTTGAGAGGAAATGCGGTTAAAAAGGAAGTTTGGGTGAGTGGCTGAAACCACCAGTTTGCTAAACTGACGTACGGGTAACCGTACCGGGGTTCGAATCCCCAGCTTCCGCACCAAATCTCAACTTTAAGATGACAAAGAAGAGCTGAGTTTATTGCTTAGCTCTTTTTGAATCTAATTTCAATCGGGTGGGTTCGTCTAACGGTTAGGACACATGCCTCTCACGCATGTAATACGAGTTCGATTCTCGTACCCACTACTATCTGATAATTAGCCTTTTACGGTAGCGTAAAAGGCTTTTTTATTGCATCTTGGTTATGAATGATAAATATGAAGAGAGGCTTGGTACGGACCGTATGTTGCCACTTGTGTTCAGGATGGCACTTCCTGCGGTAATTGCACAAATCGTAAATTTGCTCTATAATATTGTGGACCGCATCTATATCGGGCATATCCCGGGAATCGGTACTCAAGCACTTGCAGGTATCGGGGTGGCAGGTTCTCTGATTATTTTGATTTCAGCTTTTTCGGCTATTGTGGCCGGGGGAGGTGCGCCTCTTGCAGCCATAGCGTTAGGGCAGGGCAACCGTACCCATGCCGGAAATATTGGGTAATGGCTTCGTGTTATTGCTGTTTTTTACACTTCTGACGTCCGGCTTATCTTATTTGTTTATGGAACCGATTCTTTTGTTTACCGGTGCTTCGGAACAGACGCTCGGGTACGCAACGGCTTATCTTTCGATTTATCTTATCGGTACCCTTTTTGTCGAAGTCTCTGTCGGGTTGAATACTTTTATTAATACACAGGGACGTCCTGGCATCGCTATGCTGTCGATTGTTATTGGAGCGTTGCTTAATATCTTGCTCGATCCTCTGTTTATTTTTGTCTTTGATTGGGGAGTGAAAGGAGCTGCGCTTGCCACTATTATTTCACAGGCTTGCAGTGCTGGCTGGGTATTGTTCTTTCTGACATCCCGGCGTGCTTCTTTGCGGCTCGAGCCTCGTTATATGAGGTTGGACCGGAAGGTTGTTGGAGCTATATTGGCGTTGGGAGCTCACCGTTTATTATGGCAAGTACCGAAAGCTTGGTAGGATTTGTGCTGAACGGTTCATTGAAGACATTCGGTGATATCTATGTGAGTGCATTGACAATCATGCAGAGTGCCATGCTTTTTGTCAGTGTTCCCCTTGCCGGTTTCGCATTGGGATTCGTACCCATCGTAAGTTATAATTATGGTCATGGAAACCGAGAAAGAGTGAAGGAATGCTTCAAAATAGTGATGACCTTTATGTTTCTGTTCAATCTCGTTTTGATCCTGCTGATGATTTGTTTCCCTCTGTGATTGCTTCGGCCTTTACTTCTGACGAAAAGTTGATAGAAACCGTAGTACAGGTGATGCCTGTCTTTTTGGCGGGGATGACTATTTTCGGGTTGCAGCGTGCGTGCCAGAATATGTTTGTCGCATTGGGGCAGGCCAAGGTTTCTATCTTTATTGCATTACTTCGTAAGGTGATCCTGTTGATTCCCCTGGCCCTTATGCTTCCATACCTGATGGGAGTGATGGGGGTATATGCTGCCGAAGCAATATCGGATGCTGCGGCAGCCATTTGTTGTACGGTCATCTTTGCGGTTCAGTTCCCAAGGATCATGAATAAATTGACGGTCCGTTCCTGACGAAATCCTGTAACACAACAAGGGGAGGCGTCAAGAGTAGATTTACACTAAGTAAGCTTCCAGGCAATGGCTTCATAAGGCCGTAACCACAGCCTGTTACCATGCAATACGGCCGGATACTTTTTATCTTCATAATTATGTAAGATGACAGTCGCTTTTCCATCCATACCCGTTGTCGTCATTCGGAGAAGTATAAATGGGGATTTCTTTCTACAAGCACCTTTTAGCAGGAAGATGTTCTTAAATTCTTATGAAACAGTAGTGTACAGAAGGAGGGAGAGGGTGGTCAGGATAGTCTGAAGCTGATCCGGAGGAAAGGGCATAAAAAAAGGCTACTCTCACGAGCAACCAATCTTTGTTAACCTTAAATCTAATACTATGAAAACACATTGCAAATATACGGATTTGGAGAATATCGGCAAATTATCCGGGTATAAATCGTAATTTTGTAACCTTATTTAGTAAATCTGTTTTTCTTGTTAACATTTGATATGTCCTTTTTAGAGCTTTCTGCCTTCTTTGTCCTGTTTCCCTCTTTTATTTAGGCGATTCCCTCTGCAGATGTAGGTTTTTTCTTTTCATGCAAATCATTCTTTCCCTACTTTGTTCACATCAAACTGATATAACTAAAAACTATACGATATGAAGACTTAACTTTAAATACTTAAAATTGTTTCTGCTGGCAGTGGCAATGATAAATCTTACTTCTTGTGAGATTGAGATCGATGACTTTTATGATGATGACAATATCGGTGGTTCGTACTATAATAAATCCCTTGATCTTTGCAGTCGTCCCTGGGCAGATACGTTTTATGATGCCGACGGGAACTATTGCTATCAGGAACTGAATTTTTATCTCGATCGCCATGGAGAAGATTATATCCGGGTGGAATATCCCAACGGACGTTATTCCGAATCGGTGTACTCCTTTACCTGGAATTGGGAGGACCGTTCGCAATACTCCCTTCGGATGGTATATGGTCCCGGTGATGTCTCTTATCTCACGATGTCTGGATTCGAGGGAATGTGCTGAGCGGATACCTGGATGGACACGATAATTATGTTGACTTTACCGGAGTGAGATAACCTAAACTTTTATATAGATAATTGCAGGCGGATTGATATATTCTTGATATATGTCAATCGTCTTTCCAGTGTTTTTAGATACCTTTGCAGCCCGAAACGGATAAGGTAAAATGACACACAGAATTCAACAGGAAAGCATAAAGAGACGTCTGGCAAAACTGGCTGCTCCTATTTTTATTGAGACATTACTGATTATGATGCTGGGAGCGGTGGACACCATTATGTTGAGCCGTCACTCTGACAATAGTGTAGCCGCTGTCGGAGTTGTCAACCAGATTATTATGCTGACCTTTTTGGTGTTTGAGGTGATCAACCTGGGAACATCCGTACTTTGCTCGCAGTACCTCGGCGCAAAGCTTGAAAAGAAGGTGGTTCAGGTAGTGGGGGTGTCGTTGCTTGTCAATTTGTTGGTTGGTGGAATAATCAGCCTTATTCTGTTTACAATGGCCCGCACCATTCTGCAATGGATGGGCTTGGGTCCGGAACTGATGGCCGACGGTATGGATTACATGCGTATCGTGGGTGCATTCGCTTTTTTCCAGGCTATTTCTCTCACTCTTTCCGCTTCATTGCGCAGTGCCAATAAAGCCATATATCCGATGTTGGTGACGGTAGTAGTCAATATTCTTAATATTATCGGTAATTATTCGCTGATTTTCGGTAAGTTCGGCTGTCCCGAACTCGGGGTGGAAGGGGCGGCTATTTCTACAGCCTTCAGCCGTGGAGTATCTATGGTGATTCTGTTTGTCATTCTGTTCCGCAAACACATTCATCGTTTCCCGTTGGCCTACTTCCGTCCGTTTCCTTTTATCGAATTGAAGAATTTGATGCGGGTCGGTCTGCCTTCTGCCGGAGAGCAGCTCTCGTACAGTTCATCGCAAGTGGTCATTACTTTTTTATCAATATGCTTGGAGTCGAGGCGCTGGCTACCCGTACTTATTGTGTCAACATTATCATGTTCGTCTATTTATTCAGCATCTCCATGGCCCAGGGAGGAGCTATCTGTATCGGACATTTGATAGGGGAGAAGAAACCTCATGCAGCTTTTCTGCTCGGTAAGTACGTCATGAAGAAATCCGTAATGATTACGCTGATTCTTTCCGGTATTATTGCCGCTTCCGGGCATGCCATACTGAGTTGGCTGACTTCCAATCCGGAGATCATCAGTATGGGAGTGATTGTATTGCTGATCGATGTGGTGCTCGAGATAGGGCGTCCCATTAATATTTTTGCGACGAATGCCTCCGTGCGGCAGGTGATGTGAATTATCCTTTCTATGTAGGATTGGTTGTGATGTGGAGTGTGGCTGTCGGCATAGGTTATTTATTTGGAATTTATTGGGCTTGGGGCATTTGCGGCATGTGGGTTGCCTTTGCTCTCGATGAAAACATTCGCGGAATTATCTTTGTCCGTCGTTGGTATGGGATGAAGTGGGTGAATAAAAGCTTTGTGAGGTCATAAATAGTTGCTATCTTTGCCGACGCTAATGCATCCTTATGCGTTTAACGGATACATTGGCTTATGGATACATTGGTAAATTATTCACATGGAGTGGTTATATAGTCTCTTTATCGAACATTCTGCTTTGCAGGCAGTTGTCGTTCTTTCCCTGATTTCCGCCATTGGGCTCGGATTGGGCAAAATTCATGTTTGTGGCATTTCGCTTGGCGTTACCTTTGTCTTTTTTGCCGGCATTCTGGCCGGGCACTTCGGATTGTCCATTGATCCGCAGATGCTGAATTACGCGAGAGTTTCGGCTCATTATCTTTGTATATGCCTTGGGGTTGCAGGTTGGTCCCGGCTTTTTCAGCTCATTTCGCAAGGGAGGGGTTACGTTGAATATGCTTGCCATCGCAGTAGTGATTCTGGGTACGTTTCTTGCGGTTGTTTGCAGCTATACCACCGGGGTTTCGTTACCCAATATGGTAGGCATTCTGTGTGGTGCCACCACTAACACTCCGGCTTTGGGAGCAGCCCAACAGACGCTGAAACAGATGGGGCTTGAAAGCAGTACACCAGCTTTGGGATGTGCCGTGGCCTATCCTCTCGGAGTGATCGGGGTGATTCTGGCGGTTCTGTTGATCCGTAAATTGCTGGTACGCCGGGAGGATCTTGAAGTACAGGAGAAAGACGATGCCAACAAAACCTATATTGCTGCTTTTCAGGTACATAACCCTGCTATTTTTAATAAAAGCATTAAGGATATCGCTCATATGAGTTATCCAAAATTCGTCATTTCCCGTTTGTGGAGAGACGGCAATGTCAGTATTCCCACTTCCGAAAAGATTATAAAAGAAGGCGACCGCTTATTGGTTGTTACATCCGAAAAAGACGCATTGGCCCTTACCGTACTGTTCGGTGAACAGGAGAATACGGATTGGAACAAGGAAGATATCGATTGGAATGCTATCGACAGCCAATTGATTTCGCAACGCATCGTCGTCACCCGTCCCGAATTGAACGGGAAGAAGTTGGGAGCTCTTCGTCTGCGCAATCATTACGGAATCAATATCAGCCGTGTCTATCGTTCCGGGGTGCAATTGTTGGCTACTCCCGAACTTACCTTGCAGTTGGGTGACCGTCTGACAGTGGTCGGCGAAGCGGCTGCCATCCAGAATGTGGAGAAGGTACTTGGAAATGCCATCAAAAGCTTGAAAGAACCCAATCTTGTGGCTGTATTTGTCGGTATCATCCTGGGATTGGCCCTGGGAGCCGTACCTTTCTCAATTCCCGGTATCAGTACTCCTGTCCGGCTCGGACTTGCAGGCGGTCCTATTATTGTAGGCATCCTGATCGGGACCTTTGGACCCCGTTTGCACATGATCACCTATACCACTCGCAGTGCCAATCTGATGCTCCGTGCCTTGGGGCTGTCCCTTTATCTTGCCTGCCTTGGGTTGGATGCAGGTGCCCATTTCTTCGATACGGTATTCCGTCCCGAAGGACTTTTATGGATCGGCCTGGGCTTTGGGCTGACCCTCGTGCCTACGGTGCTTGTGGGGTTCTTTGCTTTCAAGATTATGAAGATCGATTTTGGCAGCGTTTCCGGTATGTTGTGTGGCAGTATGGCCAATCCGATGGCATTGAATTACGCCAATGATACCATCCCCGGAGATAATCCGTCGGTAGCTTATGCTACGGTCTATCCGTTGAGTATGTTCCTTCGCGTCATTATAGCCCAGGTGCTGCTCATGTTTCTTCTATAGCCATTCGGGCGAAATTTATAAATTGTAAATCGTAAAATCGTAAATCATATGACTGCTCAAAGTAATATAACCCCCGAAGTATCGTTGCCGATCTGCGTTATCTGCAACTGCTTTCACGTAGTTTCCCTACCATTGCCGCTGCCAGTACAGAGATTATCAATCTTGAAGCCATCCTGAATCTTCCGAAAGGGACCGAACATTTTCTGACCGATATACATGGCGAGTATGAAGCTTTTCAGCATGTATTGAAAAATGCTTCGGGAGCGGTGAAGCGGAAAGTGAACGAAATATTCGGCCATACTCTCCGTGAGATCGAGAAGAAAGAACTCTGCACGCTTATTTATTATCCGGAAGAGAAACTCCAATTGATTAAAGCAACCGAAACCGATATTGACGATTGGTACCTGATCACTCTCAATCAGCTGGTAAAGGTCTGCCAGAACGTATCATCCAAATATACCCGTTCGAAGGTTCGCAAATCATTGCCGGCCGAGTTCTCCTATATCATCCAGGAGTTACTTCACGAATCGACCATCGAGCCCAATAAACATGCTTATATCAATGTGATTATCAGTACCATTATTTCCACTCGCCGCGCTGACGACTTTATCATTGCCATGTGTAATCTGATACAGCGTCTTACGATCGATTCACTCCATATCGTGGGCGATATCTACGATCGTGGTCCGGGTGCCATATCATAATGGATACTTTGTGTGATTATCACAATTTCGATATCCAATGGGGAAATCACGATATCCTCTGGATGGGTGCAGCATCGGGTAATGAAGCTTGTATGGCCAACGTGATCCGTCTCTCGATGCGTTACGGCAATCTGGGGACATTGGAAGATGGGTATGGCATCAATCTTTTGCCTCTTGCCACTTTTGCGATGGATACTTATGCGGATGATCCCTGTACCATCTTTGCACCTAAGACCAACTTTGCCGATTCTACTTATAACGAGAAGACCTTGAGGCTGATAACCCAGATGCATAAAGCTATTACCATCATTCAGTTTAAGCTGGAGGCAAACATTATTAATCGTCGTCCGGAGTTCGGAATGGGTGGTCGCAAGTTGCTTGAGAAAATCGACTTTGAACGGGGAGTATTTGTCTATGAAGGCAAAGAATATCCGTTGCGCGATACCAACTTCCCTACGGTAGATCCTGCAGATCCTTATCGTCTGACTGATGAAGAGCAGGAATTGATAGAAAAGATACATTACTCGTTTATGAACAGCGAGAAACTCAAAAAACACATGCGTTGCCTCTTTACCTATGGAGGTATGTATCTGGTGTGCAATTCCAATTTGCTTTATCATGCCTCTGTGCCTCTCAACGAGGATGGAAGTTTCAAGCACGTGAATATCTGCGGTAAAGAGTATTGGGGGAAGAACTTGCTGGACAAGATAGACCAATTGATTCGTACGGCTTATTTTGATGAAGATGATGAAGAAGAGAAACGCTTTGCCATGGATTACATCTGGTATCTGTGGTGCGGACCGGATGCCCCTTCGTTCGACAAAGACAAGATGGCTACGTTCGAACGTTATTTCATTGCGGATAAGAGCCTGCATAAAGAGACGAAAGGATATTATTATGCTTTGCGTAACAAAGAAGAAATCTGTGACCGGATTCTTGAAGAATTCGGAGTGACAGGGCAGCATACTCATATCATCAACGGTCATGTGCCGGTAAAGACCATTAAAGGCGAGCAGCCGATGAAAGCCGGTGGAAAATTGCTGGTCATCGACGGTGGTTTTTCGAAAGCTTATCAGCCGGAGACCGGTATTGCCGGATATACGCTGGTATATCATTCACATGGTTTGCAGTTGGTGCAGCATGACCCTTTCCAGTCTACACAGAAAGCCATCGAAGAGGGACAGGACATTAAGTCGACTACCTTCGTCATCGAGTTCAATTCACAACGAATGATGGTGAAAGATACCGATAAGGGAAAAGAGCTCGTAACGCAAATTCTGGATTTAAAGAAGTTGTTGGTAGCATACCGGATCGGTTTGATAAAGGAGAAGGTCTGATCAGGTTCACCACAGAATAACACAGCGTCTCACAGAGTTTATATTAAAATTATTCCTCTGTGAGACGCTGTGTCGTTTGGCTGTGAATCAATTAGAACAGAACCACTCCTGCTTCCGCAATCACGCCTTTGTCGTAGGTCCTGGCTTTGTTATAGTAACGGCTGCCACCGTATCCGCCTGTGACGAACAAACCGAATTTATCTGTAAACCGATACTCCAGGTTGAGGCGTGCCTGCAAGGCATAAAGACGTGCCGGAATGCCTTCCACCTTTTTATTCCGGAAAGTTTCGATGTGCTGATAGCCTAAATCACCGCTTACAAACAAGTTTCTGTAGAGTGGAAGTTCAAGGCCTGCCCGATAGAATAATGCCGCAGAAAATTTATCGTCAAAATCAAGATAGTGTGTGCCTCCACCGAGGATAGTGTAGAAGAGTTTGTTCTTGAAACGTGCACCTACATTGATTTTGGTGCTGTTTCCTCCGAAGACCATTAACTGTACCTTGGTCTGCGGGTTGGCATTGACCAGTCCCAGCTGAAGTCCTTTCATATCTTCCTTATGATAGTTGAACAGTCCGATCTGCAAACCTTTGCCTTAGAGGCAAAATTGAACAGTCCCAATTGCACTCCGTTCATTTGTCCCCCGGTTACATTGGCAAGTCCGGAAAGTTGCAGTCCGTTCATTTCTTCTCCTACCACGTTGAGCAATCCCGACATCATAAGTCCGTCATATTCCTCACCGGTTACGTTGCAAGGCCTGCCAATTGTACACCTGCGGCTTTATCTCCTGTGATATTCATGATACCACTCATCATCAGTCCGCGCATATTGTCTCCGGCAATGTTGCTTAAACCCGTAATCAGTACACCCTTTGCTTTGTTTCCGGTGATGTTGACAAGTCCCGAAACAGACAATCCTGCCAGATTGTTGCCGTTTACGTTACTGATACCTCCAATCTGCACTCCATGCATGCTTCCTCCCGCAAGGTTGGCCAATCCGGAAATCTGCACACCGTTCATATTGTTCTGTACCATACTTCCGAAGGCATTGAAGCCTACACCGTGCAACTTATGCATTGCCGAGAAAAGCCCCAGGTTGACATATGTAGTCTGTGTACTGTCAAGTGGTTGCGTACATGCTTTTTTCCATAAAGAAAGATTGATTCCCCCACTTTTGTTTCCGCCTTTATTCTGTGCAGGCAGACAGACTGCAGCCGAAAGAAGAGCTGCTACAAGAATTATTTTCTTCATAAGCTAAATTTTTAGAACGCAAATTACGCAGATTTGCACGGATTATCCTATTAAAATCTATGCAAATCTCGTAATCGATGTTTTTTTAAGAAAGATAGAGACTGCTTTTATCCTTTTGCCTCTTGATATAAGAAGCGTTTGATACTCTTCTTCGGAGTCTTTTCAAACTCTTCCGGATAGATTTTCATTTTCGAAATCTGGCTGTAGGCAGGAAGCATTTCGTTCAAGGTAATCCGGTTTTCTTCCATCACCCGTTCCATGTCTTCATTTTTCAGACCATGCGCAAAGGCTTCGTCAAAATCCGGATAAACCAGTCCCACCAGTTTGTCATTCTGCTGTACGATAATACTTTCGGCCACGTACGGCAGATTGTTCAGCTTATCTTCTATTTCTTCCGGATAGATATTTTGTCCGCTGGCACTCAATAACATATTCTTGCTGCGTCCCTTAATTGTGATGTTGCCTTCAGCATCTTCTAGGGCAAGGTCACCGGTATGTAACCATCCGTCTTTATCGATCACCTGGGCGGTAGCTCTTCATTCTTATAGTAGCCTAACATTACGTTCGGACCTTTGCAGACAATTTCGCCTACTACGTTTTCCGGATCGGGTGAAAGGACTTTCACTTCCATGTTGAGTGCTGCTTTTCCACATGATCCCGGTTTGAAGCGTTTCCAGTCTTCATAACAAATGATAGGACCGCACTCGGTCATACCATAGCCCACTGTATAAGGGAAGTCGATCATTCTCAGGAATTGTTCCACCTCCTGGTTGAAGGCGGCTCCACCTACAATGACAGCTTCAAAGTTGCCGCCAAAGCCTTTTATCATCTCTTCGCGTACCGTTGCTTTAATCTTATCATTGATAATCGGCACTTTAAGCAGCAGCTTCATGGTAGGAGTCTCCAACTTCGGAAGTACGCTCTTCTTGATGATCTTTTCAATAATCAGCGGAACAGCCACGATCAGATTGGGTTTCACGTCGGCAAACGCCTGGAAGATAATCTTCGGGCTCGGCATGCGGGTGAGGAAGTAAATCTGGCAACCTACCGCAAATTCATACAGGAACTCGAAGGCCAGTCCGTACATGTGTGCCATCGGCAGCATGGATACGATCTTATCACCTGCTTTCAGTGGAAGTACCTCGAAAGCGAAAGCCGTATTCGACCATAAGCTGAGATAGGGGAGCATTACACCTTTTGAATAGCTGGTGGTTCCCGAGGTATAGTTGATAACAGCCAATTCTTCAGGCTGATCCTTATGATATTCGATATGTTCCTTACGGAAATTTTTGGGGAATTTCTTCCCGAACATTTCGTTGAGGTGTTCACGTGCGTGGGTCAGTCGTTCGCTACGTGATACCAGTAACGTAAAATCGTTCATCATCAGGATACCTTCAAGCAACGGCATGGCAGACTCATTGAGGTTTTCCCAGACCACGTCTCCTACAAACAGGAGTTTGGCCTCCGAGTGATTGACGATGTTGTGTACGTTATCAGCTTTGAATTCGTGTAAGATGGGGACGATAACCGCTCCATAAGTGAGAGTCGCGAGGAAAGTAACTCCCCAATGGGAACTATTTCTTCCGCAAACGGCTATTTTGTCTCCTTTGCGGATTCCGCTTTCTTCAAAGATGATGTGGAGCTTTTCTATTTTGCGGGCTACGTCTTTATACTGTAGGGTGGCACCTTTATAATCTGTCAGGGCGTCCAGATCCCAATTATTCTTAATACTATTTTCAATGTAAGCTATAAAACTTTGTTCCATTGTTTTTTGCACATTTGATGATAAATTGTGCAAATATAGCTATTTAATTGAGATTTGAAAGCTTGGAAGCTATTTAAATTTTTCTTTTGCAGGTTTCACTGTATTCACTACAGGGTACACAGAGGACATAGAAGTTCTGTTTTCTTTTCTATTTTATCACTCTGTATCCTCCTATGCCCTCTGTGGTGAATGATTATCCCAGATACCACTCGTACATTCTCTGTACCCCCTCTTCAATATCAATCTTATGATGCCATCCGAGGTTGTGCAATTTCGACGGATCGGTAAGTTTTCGCATGGTTCCGTCCGGTTTACTGCTGTCAAAAGTCAGTTTACCCTGATAGCCGACTGTATTTACAATCAGTCCGGCCAGTTCGCGGATTGTAATTTCTTTGCCGGTACCTATATTGATGTGGCAGTTGCGGATGTCTTTTGCACCGGCTTTGTAGGTATCCTTGAAGTCCACATGTTCCATTACGAAGACACTGGCATCTGCCATTTCTTCACTCCAAAGAAATTCCCTTAGAGGCGTTCCTGTTCCCCAAAGTGTCACCTCCGTTTCAGTAATGCCGTATTTCCGGAGAATCCGGAGGATTTCTTCGTTGGAGTTGGCACCACTGATGCCTTCTACCGGACGCAGGTTCATATCTTTACGCACGGCCTCCCAATCTCCTTTTTTCAAGCAGTGTGCCAAGTGAATTTTACGGATCATGGCAGGCAGCACATGACTGCGTTCCAAGTCAAAGTTATCGTTCGGCCCATACAGGTTGGTCGGCATCACGGCGATGTAGTTCGTTCCATATTGCAGGTTGAAGCTTTCGCACATTTTCAGTCCGGCTATTTTGGCTATGGCATAAGGTTCATTGGTATATTCCAGTGGAGAAGTGAGCAAGACGTCCTCTTTCATCGGGCTGTTCGGCATCCCGCGGATAGATGCAGGTACTGCCAGAAAGAGTAGTTTTTCACCTGATGCCGGAAACTTTCTCCGATTACGTTCTGCTGTATCTGTAAGTTCTTATAGATAAAGTCCGCACGGTAGATACTATTGGCCATGATCCCTCCGACAAAAGCGGCAGCCAAAAACACGTACTCCGGCATTTCCTCATCAAAAAACTGCTTTACGGCCGCACCGTCCAATAAGTCCAGTTCCTTATGTGTGCGTCCCACCAGATTCGTATATCCCTTTTCCTGCAGATTTTTCCATATAGCCGAACCCACCAGTCCGTGGTGTCCGGCTACATAAATTTTTGCGTTTTTATCCATTCTGTCAATCATGTTTAGTCGCAATCATTCTTTTCACTTTGGCCATATCGTGGCGTACCATGATTTTTACCAGTTCCGGGAATGGTGTTTTGCATGGATTCCATCCCAATACGGTTCTGGCTTTGGTCGGGTTACCGAGCAATTGTTCCACTTCGGCAGGGCGGAAGTATTTCGGGTCGACCTCTACCAGTACTTTGCCGGTGGCCGTGTCGATTCCTTTCTCATTAACGCCTTCGCCTTCCCAACGCAGGTTGATGCCTATTTCGGCAAATGCCAGTGTACAGAATTCGCGGACGGTATGCATTTCGCCGGTAGCGATTACGAAATCTTCGGGTACGTCATGTTGCAGGATCAGCCACATACATTCTACATAATCTTTGGCATAGCCCCAGTCACGCTTGGCATCCAGGTTACCCAAATATAATTTATCCTGTTCGCCTTGTGCGATGCGTGCTGCTGCCAGCGTGATCTTACGGGTTACGAAAGTCTCGCCACGGCGTTCACTCTCGTGATTGAATAAGATACCGTTTACGGCAAACATTCCGTAACTTTCACGATAGTTCTTGGTGATCCAGAAACCGTATTGCTTGGCTACTCCATACGGAGAACGCGGATAGAACGGAGTCGTTTCGCTTTGCGGCACTTCCTGTACTTTTCCGTAGAGTTCGGAAGTGGAAGCCTGGTAGATGCGTGTCTGTTTTCCAGTCCCAGGATGCGGACAGCTTCAAGCATACGCAATGTACCGAGTGCATCCGCCTCGGCGGTATATTCCGGTACGTCGAACGATACTTTTACGTGGCTTTGTGCCGCCAGGTTGTATATTTCGTCGGGTTGTACTTGCTGGATGATGCGGATCAGTGAACTTGAGTCGGTCATATCTCCGTAGTGCAGGTTGACTGTACGTTTCTGTTTCATATCGCGCACCCATTCATCAAAGTACAAGTGTTCGATCCGGCCTGTATTGAAAGAAGATGAACGGCGCAGGATACCGTGTACTTCGTAACCTTTCTGAAGAAGAAACTCGGCGAGGAATGAACCATCCTGTCCGGTAATACCTGAAATAAGAGCTTTTTTCATGTCTATTGTTTTGAGTTTATAATCTTTTTGACGATGCAATATTCGGTATTTTCATAAGAACGGGCAATCTATCTGCTGAATTATTTTCTTTTTTCAACGGAAAAAACTTATCTTTGCTGTAATTTATTAAAATAGAAATGAATATCATGCTTTTTAATATTAAAATATCTATTCTATTTTATATAATGAATTTTATTTTAAATAAATTCGTATATGAATGATATATTTGATGAATTGGTATCATCCAACTACTGGAATGGAAAACTTCCGAAAGTGGAATTTGCCCGTAAAAGTTACACAAACCGTATATTCGGGTATGTAGGTAACCGCCTTGTAAAGGTCCTGACCGGACAGAGAGGGGTAGGTAAAGGATGCCTGTTGCGGCAGATCATCTATCAGTTGATTGCCGATGGTGTTTCATCACGGAACATTCTACATATAAGTAAGAAGTTCACAGATTCGGGCGTACTTTCCGGCTATCGTGATCTGGACGACTTGCTTTTTATCTATCGTGAAAAATCCATCCGGTAGGTAAAGTCTATATTTTTATTGAAGAAATACAAAAAGTGGAGGGCTGGGAACATTTTGTCCATTCCCATTCACAGGACTTTGTAGATACTTGCGAGTTGTTTATCAGTGGTTCCAACCAGGATATGCTTTCGGGTGAAGCCGAGAAGCTTTTGGCCAGACATTACGTCAGTTTTGAGATATTTCCCTTTAGCTTTTCCGAGCACAGGATATTGGAGAGGGTAGAGGCTACCGGCAAAAATTACGCGGAATATATGGGTAAAGGGGCACTACCCATTCTTTTCAATCTTCCGGATGCGGAGGCCGGATGGAAAGCCATTTCCGCTCTCCGCGATACGATTCTGTTTCGTGATATCATCCGTCGATATCGGATTAAGGATGCCCGCCTGCTCGAAGATGTGTTCGTCTATTTGTGCACCCATCTCGCTGAGTTGATTACCATCGGTCAGCTGGTCAGTCACTTTGCTGCCCAGAACCGGAAGACGAGTTATGATACGGTTGCCAATTATATCTGCTATCTGGAAGACACCTTTCTGATTCATCGCGTGGAACGTTATCAGATCCGCAGTAAAGAGATTCTTCTGGGTAGCTGCAAATACTATATTAACGATTGGGCATTCATGCGCCATCTGTATCCTTTTTTTGCCGGTTCCCGAAAATCCTGCTTTGAGAACCAGGTTTATCTGGAACTGCGGCGTGCCGGATATACCGTTTTTGTAGGTGTGCTTCGAGGAGGCAAACTGGTCGATTTCGTTGGCAGGAAGAAAGACCGCATTGTGTATTTGCAATGTGCACCTCTGCTCAATGATGATTTTCAAGTGGAGCAAATGTACAACACGCTGGAGATGATACAAGACAATTATGAAAAGTGGGTCGTTTCTATGGACGATACCACATTGCCCTCCAAAGAAGGGATTCGTCACATACAAGTCTGGCAACTGCCTGAAATACTATAGTCTGACAATCTTTTTTGATTGCTTTGATGTCCGGATGATGCCGTTTACGAAGTTAACATCTTGTTGTTTACGAAGTTAATATCATAATTTTACGAAGTTAAAATCGTATCTTCGGGAAGTTAACTTCCTGAAGTCACGATTTTAACTTCGTATTAGTGCTTTTTGAATCGCTTTTCAACCCCTTGAGAATCAGTGCTCGTTTCCGGAGGAAAACAGCTGCGTTCTTTAATTGACTGCAAGCAAACAGCATTTTCCAGAATATAAAAATGTACTGTTTGTCAGAAAAGTTCTTTTTAGGTTCCGCTTCTTTTCTTTGCCCGGTTCAACGCTGCGATCATGTATTTTCCTTTTGCTCCGATGTTGCTCCAGTTCGTGCTGCAAATCAGTTTCCATACAGGGGTTCCTTTTCTCCCGTAATCCGACAGTCGCAGGATTGCTTCGATCTCTTTTTCGTCTGTTATTCCGAATCGTTCCAGGTTTCCCATTAATCCCACGTAGTTGTGTGTCATTGTATTAAATGCGTATCCGGGCATACTGACCGGCGTAGCATTGACTTCCTCTTCCTTCCCCCTTGGGGGAGCTGAGGGGGAAATTCTCTACTTTGCTTTACTTTACTTTGTTCGGTATTGCATGCATTTTTTGCATCAGAGCCTGCATCCTGCTCTACATTTTGCGTGCAGACAGTCTTTTCTTCATTACATGTCTCTTTCGGTTTTATCAGTAGATAAGGCATGGCTGTCCAGTTCCTCTTTCTTCGCTTGGTTGCCTCTATCCATACTTTTTGTATTGCTTTAGAGGTCAGTACTTTATGTTCCGCATAGCTTCCCCTGTCTATCATTCCTTTCTCGATCATTATCTCGATAATCCCCTGCACCTCTTCTGCGTCTGCCTCTTTTCCCGTCTTGTTGGCGAAAATAAGGCATTGTTCCTCACCCCACGGAATATAATATCCTTCTTTATATATCTTGCATAGGAGTTTCAGTACAATCGCGAGTCCTTTCATGCCATATTTTGCTTCTATTACCTCCATTGCGTTCTCTTCCATAAAATTTACAGCTATCGGAAAGTAATTTATTCCATCGTATGTTGTTGCCATAATTGTTAAGTTGTTATGTTGCTGATTAATTGGTCACTGAAAGATTCTCCTATACGATCGCTCTCCATTCCATGAAATTCTCTATTTTGAAGGTCATCCACCTTTGTTGTTCCACATCCCGGTAGACCACTGTGTTTTTTATTTCCATCGGATCATACTGCTTTCCGAAATCTTTTTCGTATCCCACCAATGTTCCTTTCACCAGTTTGAATGTTCCGTCCTGTTTCATATAGCTACGGCTGCATGTCCATATTGCATATATTCTATGAGGCTTCCAGTCGTTCTGCCATCCATTCGGAGCACTGTTCTGTGTAGTCCTTTTCGAGCATGATTTGTCTTTTCCATTTTCCTTTCATCATTTCGTTTTTCGATACTGCTTTCCTGTTCTTTTTCATAATTGATTTTTTTAAGTTTATTAATGAGTTATTGTCGGGCTTTTATTTTTACCCATGGCAAAGTACGGTAATAAGTTTTGAATAGACTAATCCTGTAAAAGTACTTTAGAAAGGGGCTTTTACAGGATTTTAACAATCGGTTATTCGCTTTCATCTCGCTTTTTCCGGAATGCTCTGGCATATTTTTTCAGCTCTGATAGAAAAGAACGTTTATTGGGCTCTGTAGCAATGCCTTTGCGCTGATATTCAAAGGTGAGATATTCTTTTATTGTTTCTTGTAGTTCTTCAATGGGTCTGTTTTCCATGCTGTTGATTCCGCCTTTGATAAAGCTTTCGGTAAGTGCCTCCATTAGCTTTCCTTTGCCTTTTGTGATGCGTAGTGGTTCTCTAACCTTTTGATTGAGGCTGAATTGCAAGTCGGCTTTACCCGCAAAGATTACTTTTCCATTTACTTCGATGGTTACTAAGTTATCATTCAATGAGATAACTACTTTTTTTCTTCCATAATGTTAGTTATTAAATGAATTTATGAAAGGACAAAGTTTGTATAAAAAATATAAATATAAAAGAATACCGGAGTTTTTTTTAGCTTAAAGGGAGAATCTTGAACTGTAAGGATCTTGTTATTAGTTATTTATCTTAAGATATAGGTGTTGTTTCAAAAAACGTTCGTTTGATTTAACAAAGGTAAGGAGTCTGTTTTAATGTACAAAATATTTAGTGGATAAAATTTTATCAAAGATTTTATATTGTTGATTTTCAAACACATATAGAGCAAAAAAAGTTCTCTGCTCAGCAACTTTACAATATTCATTTTTCATCGAAAAAAACTCAAAAAATGCTGTTTCAAAAGACGAACGTTTTTTTGAAACACATTCGTTCGTTCTCAACTTCTAAAAATGTTTCGTAAAATTTGACGTTTGAAAGAGAAAAGATGTCTCGTTCAAACCGCGAAGCGCACCCGAAACAAAGGAAAATTTCCCCAAGTATAAATCGTAAATGTCTGAACAACAGAAGTATTGGTTTGCCGCCCGTACACGAGATAAACAAGAGTTTGCTATTCGTGACTCTCTTGAAAAATTGAAGACTGAACTTGATCTCAATTACTATCTTCCCACTCAGTTTGTCATCCGGCAGTTGAAATATCGTCGAAAACGGGTGGAAGTCCCTGTTATTAAGAATCTTATCTTCATCCAAGCTACCAAGCAAGATGCTTGTGATATTTCTAATAAATACAATATCCAGCTTTTTTATATGAAAGACCTGCTTACCAGGGCTATGCTGATAGTTCCTGATAAACAGATGCAGGACTTCATATTTGTCATGGATTTAGATCCGAATGGCGTCAGTTTCGATAATGACCATTTATCTGTCGGTAGCAGGGTTCAGGTAGTTAAAGGTGATTTCTGTGGTGTCGAGGGCGAACTTGCCAGCGAGGCCAACAAAACTTATGTTGTTATTCGTATTGCCGGTGTATTGAGCGCCAGCGTCAAAGTTCCTAAAAGTTATTTACGTGTCATTTAAGTTATGAATACACTCACTTCTCAAATTGAACAATTACAGAGTCTCGCGCACGAGTTACTCTATTTAGGTGTGGATGGTGCTCCTATTTATACCGATCATTTCCGTCAGTTGAACAAAGAAGTTTTAGAACAATCCGATGCGTTGTATCCTCAGCGTGGTGCTACTCCCGAAGAGGAAGCAAACATCTGTCTGGCATTATTGATGGGTTACAATGCAACCATCTATAATCAGGGTGACAAGGAGGAGAAAAAGCAAGTTGTTCTCAATCGTTGTTGGGACGTGCTTGACCAACTTCCTGCTACTTTATTGAAATGCCAGTTGTTGACTTATTGTTATGGTGAGGTGTTTGAAGAGGAGTTGGCGAAAGAGGCGCATACTATCATAGAAAGTTGGAGCAATCGAGAACTTTTAAAAGCTGAAAAAGAAATAGCTGAAAGTTTGAATAATTTGGAAGCTAATCCATATCCGTACAGCGAACTACACGAATGATTCGTTCCTTTCTTTCCCGTTCTCCCTTTACGTTTTGGCTCTCTATGCCAGCGTTTTGATTTTTCTGGTTTATACTTGTGCCTATGCCTACCGTAAGCCATTTACTGCAGCCATTTATGAAGGTGAGATTCTTTGGGGATTCGATGTCAAAATCCTGTATGTCCTTTCTGAGATTATCGCTACGCCCTTTCCAAGTTCATCGGTGTTCGTATTTTGCCTTCGATGAAAGCGGGTCACCGCATCTATTATATAATAGGGCTGCTTACTTTTTCCGAAGTTGCTTTGTTGGGTTTTGCACTTCTTCCGGTTCCTTTGAAGGTGTGTTCTATTTTTCTGAGCGGTCTTCCCCTGGGTATGATCTGGGGTGTCATTTTTAGCTATATCGAAGGGCGTCGTATCAGTGAAATATTGAATGTCGGGCTGAGCGTTGCTTTGATAGTCTCTTCCGGTTTGGTGAAAACCTTGGGACAATTCGTGATGGATAATTTGCATGTGTCGGAATATTGGATGCCTTTTACCACCGGTTTGTTGGTATACCCTGTTATGTTGCTTTGCAGCTGGCTTCTCAATCAGATTCCGGCTCCCAATGAGCAAGATATCATACAGCGTACCAAACGTGCTCCGATGGATGGTAAAGACAGGCGTAAGTTTTTGAGGCAATTCTTTTGGGGAATCTGCATGCTGGTTGTTTTTTACGGTGCCCTGACCGTGTTCCGTGAGCTTCGTGACTCTTTCGCTGCCGATATTTGGAAGGAGCTCCATATTGAGGGTGCAATGATCTTTACTCAGACAGAGGTTCCCATTGCCGTTTTTGTCCTTGTACTGATGTTCCTGATTGTGTTTGTCCGTAATAACCGTTTGGCTCTTAATATCATTTATTGCATCGCCGTCACAGGCGGTTCCTTAATGGTTTTTTCCACATTGCTTTATGTGTACGGTTTTCTTTCTCCTATTTGGTGGATGATTCTTTCCGGTCTTGGTCTGTATATGGGGTATATTCCTTTCACTTACCTGATAGAACGTCTGATTGCTTCCCTTAGGGTGGTTAGTACAGCTGTTTTTATT
>ENA-OQIC01000223-OQIC01000223.1-human-gut-metagenome-genome-assembly--contig:-NODE-223-length-26747-cov-2.678249_pt1 | contig 26747 bp, 22 predicted proteins | sample MGYA00242572_ERZ504736 | MGnify/ENA primary metagenome ERZ504736 (study PRJEB26092, sample SAMD00036201) | human gut metagenome | host: Homo sapiens | study: EMG produced TPA metagenomics assembly of...
TTTCAATGAAAACTTACCTTCCATGTCCGTGATGGATCCATTGTTCGTCCCTTTTACTTGGACTGTGGCACCGATGATTGGCTCGTTGAGCTTTTGTCAATCACAGTACCCGTAATGTTCAATTGCTGTGCATATAATGTAGTAATGCCAAGCAACAACATGAATAAGATTGAAATTTTTTCATTCGTTTCTTATTTAAAGTTATACATAAGGTTTAATTACATGGCAAATGTACAGGGATTGAGAGATTACGTAGGGGCATGTCTATATCATTCAGCATACACGTTTAATTCAATACCATGTTTTTTTTGAATCTCTTTTGTATGTTTAGGCTTTATTTCGTTCTTTTGCAATAAATTGATTATTAATATGAAGAAGCTAAATCTCTTTTTATTGGTTTTGTTTATATGTAATTGTCCGGTCGTTTCTGGTTATGCTTTTTTGATAGAGATATTCGTCTGTTAACCATGCAGGATGGGCTGGCGGATAATACTATTACATCTATCTACAAAGATCGGGATGGCTTTATGTGGTTTGGTACTAATAATGGCTTGAGCGTTATGATGGTAAATTAATAAAAAACTTCTCTTCTTCACCAGCGTATATGTATGTTTCCGAAATTGTAGAGATGTCAGATCGATATTTGGGAGTTATCGCTGGAAATACTTTATATTGTTTTGCTCGGTCGCTGGAGAAATTTATACCGATCGTCCATGCAACGGATTATAGTTCTGTACATGTCTCTCACTTATTACCTATAGATAATAACTCTTTTTGGGGACTGTCAGGGAATAAATTATATCTATATACACAGGAAGAAGTTAAAAATGAGAAAGGAGAGGTTGTTCAGATTAAATTGAAATGTGAGAAACAGTATAAAGATTTGATTGATTCTGGTGATAATTTCTGTGCAATGTGTTATACTGATAATCATGAAATGTTATGTTTGGTTACACAGCAAGGAAATTTGCTATTGTTTCAGCCTGAATCTTCGGAGAAATCTAAAAAGATATCTTTGTGGAAAAATAAAACTTGGGATGCAACTTCGGTATTATATGATAAGGGAGTGGTATGGGTTTCTACTATTGGGCACGGTATTCTGCGTTATTACGTTTCTTCTGGGTATATAGACAAAATTACTTATAAGGAAAATAATAAAGAAAACAGTCTATCCCATACAGATGTTTTTCAAGTTATTCCAATTAATAATAATCGTTATCTTGCAGTGACTTGGAGTGGGTATACTTTATTATTTCAGGATAAGAATGATCCGAAAAGAATGATGACAGAAATATACTATAATACAGCTTCACAACTTCACCGCAACTTAGAAACAAGAATGATTTCAGCGTATTACGACCCCAGTGGGATTGTTTGGATAGGTACTAATGGGGGAGGAGTGATTTATTCTGATCTACGGTCACAATTTTATAACCAATTTCATCAAGAGAGGCATAATGAAATTTGTGGTATAGTCATGGATAATAGAAAATATGTTTGGATGGCTACGTTTCATCAAGGGATTATGAAAAGTGAGCAACCTTTTGAACCAGGAAGACGAATGAATTTTACTAGGGTTGGTACTCCGGATATTCAAAGTAAAAATACAGTTCTTTGTGCCATTAATGATAATAGAGGTTCACTTTGGTTTGGAAATAGGGATGGAACATTAACTTCATATAATGAGGCAACAAAACAATTTCGATTACATTTTTTACAAGATAGAGGTAAAGTGAATACTGTGTCAATTTGGGCATTATATTGGGATACTAATCGAAATTTATGGGTAGGTACTAATGATGGAGTTTGGAAATTGAATATAGATTCTGGATTTTGCAAAAAATCCCTATTGAGATTTTGTTTAAGGACCCTACTCCTATTTGTATACGAGCTATTGCCGGCACGAAGGACGGAACTATATGGTTAGGTACAAGTAATGCAGGAGTTTGCAAATTGAAAATTGATTCTAGAGGAGAGATGTCTTTAGAGACAGGCTATGAGAAGAAAGCGAATATCAAAAATAATTCGGTTCGTTCTTTGTTAGTATCTTCTGATGGTAATGTATATGTAGGTTATATGGATGGTTTCGCTATTCTTTCACCTAAAAAGGATGCAATACGTGAGTATTATACAACTAGAAATGGATTATGTAGTAATTTTATAGGATGTCTGGTCGAAGATAACCGAGGACATATTTGGTTGGGAAGTAATTCGGGAGTCTCTCGTTACAGTAGGCATCAGCACCTTTTTTATAATTATTATATAAGTGGAAGCAATCGTTCGGCATTACTTGCTGATAATACACTATTTTTTGGCAATAATAAATCGCTCACTTATTTTGATCCGGATGACGTGGGTGGTCATTTGGATGAAGATCAGGTTCTTATTACTGGACTTGAGGTAGATGGTCGTCCTGTAGGGATTGGGGATAAAATAAATGGGCAGACTGTATTGGCAGAAGGCATTTCATATACTAGTTCGATTACTTTGAATAATGAAAATCGTGACTTTGTTTTATCTTTTAATAATCTTTCTTATGCAGAGGAACAACAGAAGTACAATTACCGCTTATTACCATATCAGACGCATTGGTTGGTTTCTAATGATGGAGAGAAGGCTACTTATATGAACTTACCCGAAGGGGATTATACATTTGAAGTGAAGAATATTTATCCTGACGGGAAAGATGGAAAGGTTACATCACTCCAAATACATATTCTACCGCATTGGAGTCGTACATTGCCTTTCCGATTATTTATTTTACTGTTATTGGCCGGTGGTGTGGCTTATTTGATTCGTCTTGTCAAACATCGTCAGATGCGTATGGAACGTGAAATGCGCATGGAACATGAACTTCTGTCAGTAAACTTAGAGCGTGAGAAAGAGCGACAGATCCGGATGGAGCGTGAGAACTTTTTTACAAGTGCGGCACATGAACTACGTACGCCGCTAACCTTGATTCTTGCCCCATTACAGGAATTATTGGAACACATAAAGGCATCCGATCCACTGTATAGCAAGCTATATACCATGTATAAAAACAGCTCCTCGCTACATACACTGGTCGATCAGTTGCTCTATGTACAAAAAATAGAGGCCGGGATGGTGAAACTGCGTTTGTCAGAAGCGGATATTGTGGAGCTAGTGAGAGAAGTAGCAGAGTCTTTTCGCCAAATGGCAGGGATAAAAGGATGTACATTTCAGGTAAGACTTCCGGAAGATCCTGTTTTCCTATGGATAGATACGGAGAAAATAACTTCGTCGGTCGGAAATCTACTATCTAATGCTTTTAAATACACTTCTCCCAATGGAGAGGTATTGCTCACTCTTACCCGTATGGAACAGGATGGAAAGCCTTTTTGCCAGATAACAGTATCGGATACGGGTGAGGGAATACCGGATGAGTTTCAGAAGCGCATTTTTGACTCTTTCATTACGGGTGATAATTCACCGGCTTTCTCTACTAAAGTAGGCATTGGACTGCGGATTGTGAAAAATACGATGGATCTGCATCATGGACAGGTCATTCTTGATAGTGAGCCGGGAAAAGGTTCTACATTCGTATTATTGATACCGGAAGGTAAATCTCACTTTACTGGTGATTTATATGAAATAGTAGATTATCGCGGGCATGAAACGGAACCGCAGTTTCAACCTCTATCTGTACAGGAAAAATTGGAAGAAGGAGTTCCGGTCACAAAGAAAACATTGCTGATTGTTGAAGATAATGTAGATGTCCGTCAGTATATTCGCTCTTTGTTTGTGACAAAATACACGGTACTTGAAGCGGCTGATGGTGAGGAAGGGGTCCGGATTGCTACCAATGAGATACCCGATCTGATTATCTCGGATGTAATGATGCCGGTTAAAGATGGGTTTGCCTGTTGCCGGGAGATACGTGAACGGCAAGAGACCGCTCATATTCCTATCCTGATGTTGACGGCCAAGGCAGAAGATGCAGATGTATTGCAAGGATCTTATAGTGGGGCGGATGACTATATGATGAAGCCTTTCAATCCGGAAGTATTGAAAGCAAAGGTAGAGAACCTGATTCTTCAGCGCGAACGTCTGAAACGCATTTATACCAAAGCATTGATGTTGAAACGAGAATCGGTTGAAGATGAAGAGGCAGATGACGAATTTATACAAAAACTCATTCACGTGGTTGAGAAGAATCTGTCTAATGAGAACTTCAACGTTAAGATGTTGGCCGAACAACTTCACATGAGCCAGCCTACTTTATACCGGAAGGTAAAGCAACGCAGTGAGTTATCTGTGGTCGATATGATCCGGAGTGTGCGGGTGAGTAAGGCTGCTTCGTTGATTATGGAGAATCGTTACTCCATTCAGGAGATTTCCGAAAAAGTAGGATTCAGTGATGCCCGGACATTAAGGAAGCACTTTACGGAACAATTTGGTGTGCCCCCTTCAAAATATATGGAGAATAAATGAATAAATTTGAAGGAAAGAAAACTCATCACAGATTAACAGACTACACTATGAGAAGATCGGCCGGATTGATAATCTGCACATTGTAGGTTACTGTAATCTGTTGATCTGTGTTGAGAAAGACTTTCGACTTCATTCCTAAAAGTTAATCCTTCTTTTAAGTTGGCCTTTAATTCAGGATAATGGGTTTATATTTAGGAACTAATGCCTTCATAACGATCCATCCAATCAGGTAGGCTACCGAGCAGATACAAAAGATAACGAAATAACCAGCTGGTTTCCCGACAAAGCCCATAAATACCATTTGAGTTTTGTCGGCATGTACAAACAGCTCGCCGGCTGAATACTGGAGAATCATAGAACCTACTCCTCCTGCCATACCGCCAATACCGGTGATGCTGGCAATGGCGCTTTTAGGAAACATATCGCCTACGGTAGAAAAAATATTAGCCGACCATGATTGGTGGGCAGCTCCCCCGATACCGATCATAATAACCGGAAACCAGGGAGAGATGGTTCCTAATGGCTGGGCAAGTAATACCAACAGAGGAAAGAATGCAAAGATCAGCATAGCTCTCATACGTGCGGCATACGGGTTTAGCCCGGTTTTATGAATGATGATCGTAGGGAGTTTCCCTCCATAGATCGATAACATTGTTATAGCGTAAAGTGTAAAGATCAATGCTCTTCCCAATCCTTCGGAGGTTTTGATGTCGAACTGGGTATTCAGGTAAGAAGGTGCCCAAAAAAGGAAGAACCACCACACTCCATCCGTCATAAACTTACCGAATGCAAATGCCCAGGTTTGTCTGTAGGTGAAACATTGCCGGAAAGTCATACTTTTCTTTTCCTCGTTCTCTTTTACAGTTGCTGTGTAGGTTTCATGTTTGTCTTGCTCGATATATTCGAGTTCGGCCGAGTTTACAAATTTGTTTTTAGAGGGAGCTGTGTACATGAATACCCAAAATCCCATCCACACGAAGCCAAGAGCACCGATGATGACGAATGCCATTTCCCATCCCCAGGCTTTAGCCAGTAATGGAATGCTGAGAGGGGCAATCAGGGCACCGATAGAAGCTCCGGCATTAAAAATGGAAGTAGCGTAAGCCCGGTCTTTTTCGGGAAATATTCGGCGGTAACTTTAATGGCAGCCGGAAAATTGCCGGCTTCACCGAGTGCTAAAATACAGCGTGCGACTAAAAAACAATACATGCTTATGGTGGCAAGTACCACTACTACATCACCGGTAGCAGCGATTAGTTCGGCTGCGCTATGCATTCCTACATATTCTTCGGTTATAATTCCACAGAAAGCGTGAAGGCAGGCACCGGCCGACCATATACCGATGGACCAAAGGTAACCTTTCTTTGTTCCCATCCAGTCGATAAACCGGCCAGCAAACAGCATACAAATGGCATATACAATAGAAAAGACAGCAGTAATGATGCCATAATGTGACTCGTTCCAATGAAATTCGGGTTTGATAAATTCGTCCCAGGTCAGCGATAGTACTTGGCGATCAAGGTAGTTTATGGTTGTTGCGAAAAATAACATGGCGCAAATCGTCCATCTGTAGTTTGTCATTTTCCCCATTGCATTTTGGAGTGTACTCATACTATTTGATTTAAAATTTTCAGGTTTAATTTCGGACCAAAAATACACATTATTTGATTTTATCCAATAATAACTGCTATTTAATTTGATGCTTCAAGGGATCTTTTTTATGATAAATACACTAAAAGGAATAATAATTTCGTTATCGAACACAATAATTATCGTTTTCGCACACGACTATGTTTGTTCTATAATTGGGAGGAGGTGGCTGTTATAGCTCTTTTTCTTCGGATGAATCTGAATATATGTGCAGGGGATATATTCTTTGTAAGATTGTAATTGTAAATTATTAGTGATTTGTTTGGAGTGCTGACTCCGTATGTGTCTCGGTTGGTGGGTGAGGCCGGAAGAATTGGCTTGCTTTTATGTTCTTCCTTTTATTTTGTATTTTAAGATAGATATTTTATCTTTGCCTTAATTGAGACAAAATATAATTGAGATAAAATGAAAAACAACCGATTGATCATTACCCTTATTGCCTTGTTTCTCCTAGGATTCGGGCTGAAAGCCCAAACTGCTTCTACTGAAGAAACTGCTGCTCAGAAAGAGAAAAGAATGGAATGGTTTGCCCAGGCCAAGTTAGGAATCTTTATCCATTGGGGAATCTATGCCGTGAACGGAGTATCAGAGAGCTGGTCATTCTTCAATAACTATCTTCCTTATGAAGAGTATATGGCTCAGGAAAAAGGCTTTACGGCATCGGCCTATAATCCTCAGGAGTGGGTGAAACTGATTAAAGAAAGTGGTGCACGTTATACGGTCATTACCACCAAGCATCATGATGGCGTAGCTCTTTGGGATACGAAGGCGGGTGACCTCAGTACTGTGAAAAGTACTCCTGCCGGGCGTGACCTGATTGCTCCTTTTGTGAAGGAAGTACGTAACAAGGGCTGAAGCTCGGGTTCTACTATTCGTTGCTTGACTGGTCACATCCGGACTATCCCAACAAAACCCGTACGGAAGTACGTTACAAAACGATCCGGATCGTTGGGCTAAGTTTGTTAAGTTTAATTTTGGACAGCTTTCCGAGTTAAACAAAACTTGGAAACCTGATCTTTACTGGTTTGACGGAGACTGGGAACAAACTGCTGAGGCTTGGGATTCGAAGGGCATCATCAACCTGTTGCGTTCTACTAACCCGAATGTTATAGTAAACTCCCGTATTCAGGGGTATGGCGATTATGCTACACCCGAGCAGGGAGTTCCTGTAGTACGTCCTGCCGACAAGTATTGGGAGCTTTGTATGACCATGAACGATTCATGGGGGTATCAGCATGCCGACACTAATTATAAGACTCCGTTTATGCTGTTGCGTACTTTTGTCGATTGTCTCAGTATGGGAGGGAATCTGCTATTGGATATTGGTCCGAAGGAAGATGGAACTATTCCTGCTGAACAGATTGCTGTTCTGAAAGAATTCGGCCGTTGGACTAAGAAGCATAAAGAAGCTATCTACGAAACACGTGCCGGCATCCCGTGCGAACATTTTCAGGGATATACCACACTGAATAAAGCGGGTGACATCCTTTACCTCTATTTACCCTATAAGCCTAATGGCCCGATCGAAGTGAAAGGTCTTGTCAATAAGGTAAATCGTGTATGGGTAGTGGGGAATGGAGCTATGCTGCCATATAAGGTTTATAATAAGAACTACTGGAGCGAGGTGCCCGGAAACCTCTATATTGATATACCCGAACGTGTACAGGATGAGCAGATCACTGTGATTGCCGTATTGCTGGACGGCCCTATCAAGCTTTATCGCGGAGTGGGACAAGTGATTGAAAGTAACTAAATAAAAAATAAATTCTTATGAATATCAGATTAACTTCTTTATTCGTTTCTTTATTCCTTTCTGTTCCGGTATGGGCGGGCGGGCATAAAAATCTGCCCGCTAAAGGCGATCTTCATATTCCGGTTTTTGAAAATGTGAATGTGCGTTTCTCTCCCGATACGTATCCTGATAATTATAATGAAGCAGATGGTACGGGCGTATACCATTTGGTCAACGGACGTATCATTCTGAAAAAGATTACTCTTCCCGAATACAAACGAAATGTGTCGGTAAGCCTGAAAGTAACCCTCGCCTCCAATGGAGATCGTTGGGACAAATCGGGTTCTTGCTTTGTATTGCCTAAATCATCGGCTATTAACCTACTGACTATTGCCCGTGACGGCATGAAGTTTCCTTCGGTAGATAGTTTGAAGCTGGAGAAAATGGTAGGTATTGTTCCCGGAAAGGATTATTTACCCACAGTGGAGCTGATGCGTTTCATGACTCCGTTCGGTGTAGGACACTATAGCAATAATAATGATTCACTGAGCAGTAAACGTCGTCCGGTCTATATCCCAAATGGGAAAGTAATGTCACCTGGCAACAAGATATAACCGATCTTTATCCGTTGCTTGAAGGCGAAGCCTATGTCGGTATTTATATCGATACATGGACTTCTGAAGGGTATTTGGTCAATGCGGATATCGACGTAAAAGAGAGTCGTCTGGCTTGTGACGTACTTCCAAAACGTCATGTGGAGCCGTTGATGAATACGGTTTACTACATGGGACAAAGTTATCCCGATATCTTTGCCCGGAGAGATGTATCTACTGATTTTACAGTTCCGAAAGGTGCCAAAATATCCGGTTAAAATATATAGTGACCGGACATGGCGGACATAGCGGCGGGGATGAATTCGTGCAAAAACGCAATATCATTTCTGTAGATGGAAAAGAGGTGCTCAACTTCATCCCTTGGCGTGATGATTGTGCTTCTTTCCGTCGTTTCAATCCGGCTACCGGTGTTTGGTTGATTAAGCGCTTGGCTTCTTATATTGGTGAGAAAGGATATACGGAGAAAGAAGTGGAAGAACCTCTGGCTTCTTCAGACCTATCCCGTTCCAACTGGTGTCCCGGTTCGGATGTTGTACCCGAAGAGGCTGTTATCGGTACACTTGCTCCCGGCAAGCATACTTTTACAGTCAGTATTCCCGAAGCTCAGGCTGTGGATGGCAATAAATTGAACCACTGGTTGGTTTCGGCCTATCTGGTGTGGGAGGAATAATTATAGTGAATTAAGATTCACTGCGGTGACCCGTTCAAAGCCATAAGGAGATGATCGAACCCTGTATCTGCCGAATGGAAGCATAAAAAAAGCCTCTTCTCACGAAGGGGCTTTTTAGGTTTACTTTCTTTTTATGCTTTTGCTCAAAAAGAAAGCAAACTTTAAGATGAAAAAAAGGGAAGTCTCACGACTTCCACAATTCTTCTAACCTTAAATCTAAATCTCTATGAAAAAAACGTAGTGCAAATATAGCGGTTTGCAATATACTGAGGTGTTAACGAAGTTCAGAAAGAAAGAATAAAAGCTAAGGACTGCAAAATTAAGATAACGGTTCCTGGTGTTTTATTAATTTTATCAAACTGTCATAAATCGGGTTTTGTTCCAATAATCGGGGAACCCCGGTGATGAACATTTGCTTGCGTGCTCTTGTCAATGCGACATTTAGTTTTCGATCTATGAATACTCCGTTTTCCTCTGTCAGGTTAGAAAGGAAACGGAGTTGATAAGGATAGTTCACACAGAAAGAATAGATTATCACATCCCGTTCGCTGCCTTGAAACCTTTCTACCGTATCGACTAAAATGGAGTTTAGTTCCGGAATACCCATTTTGACAATCTCTTTTTTTATTAATGCGATCTGACTCCGATAGGGAGTAATGATACCCAGGGTACGCATTCCGTCGAATGTTCCACCATATTGCCGGTAAACGTCGGCTGCGATTCGGGCGACGATCCGTGCTTCGGAATGGTTGACTTTGGCCGATGTACCTTGAGGTTCAGGTTCGGAAGGTAGAAAAACCATTCGTTGCACATCTTGGTTGTCTTCCATTTGATGAGGCAATCCCACCGGTAACAGGCGTCCTTCATAAAATGCCTGATTGGCAAAATGAGCTATTTCCGGATGCATACGTCCTTGTTTGCAAAGCATGTCGAAGGAGCGATGGTTCGGAGCCGATACCGATGCTGAGTCGGGAAAGAGATCCTCGGAAGAGGTTTGCAGGGTGCGGTAGAGGCGTTCGAAAAGAGAATCCTTGAGATTCTTCAGTCCGGCGCTACGTAAGCCTTCATCGTAGATTTCCGATTGTTCGGTATTTTGCAATACGACGGCAGGCAATTGTTTATGATCACCGATCAGTATGAACTTGCCGACGGCATTCTCTCCACTTTCGCTCCGGGCACATAGGATACCTAATAGTTGAGGTTCCAGGATTTGGGTCGCTTCATCGATAATGGCTACATCGAATCTCTTCAGGCGGAACAGTTCGGGTTTTCCGGAGATGGAAGCAACTGTGCCTACAAAGATACGGCAACGAGCGATGCGTTCTGCTACTTCCGAGCGGCGGGTACAAAGAGAAAGTTCGTTTTCAATCAGATGATGCCGGTAAGCTTCGTCACAAGACAGCTCACTGCCGACACGAATAAAGTCGACCTCCGGCCGAATGGATGAGATGGCTTTGCAAATTTCGTCCACAGCCCGGTTTGTATACGAGAGCAGGAGGATTTGGGTCTGCGCTTCGCAATGGAAAGTTTCCACCATTTTTTTCAAGGCGCATGAGGTCTTGCCCGTTCCCGGCGGTCCTACCAATAGGAAAAAGTCTTTGGCAGCCAGTGCTTTTAGTGTGACCCGTGTAAAGTCGTCCGGGGCGGTTAGAATCTGTTTGTCAAGCCCGTACTCGAATTCGGGCATTCGTTGTGCCAATAAAAGATCACGCCGTTCTTTGGTTGCCGAAGCGAAAGCCGATAATGCCTGGTACATGCTCCGGAAGGTAGTATCCATTGTGTCGTGCTCTATTGCATAGAGGCTGTCCGGCGGAAGCACGGAACTATTCTGCTGAGTGGCACGCAGGCGTATACCTATCTCTTCTTCTGTGATGAACTCGATATTGCCTTTGAATACCATCTTATTGGTGACGTTATCTTCGTTCCGGTTGCGTTCATAAAGTACAATGGCATCTCCCTGACGGAAATTAGGCAAGGCCTGTGCTCCTTTTTCTACCTCAGAGGATATTTCGTTAGGTTCCGGGGATAGTTTATTTTCTCCGTATCCCTCTTTCCTTTGCTCAAGGAGGATATATGCTTTATGTTCATCGGCAGCATGATTCTCTTTGATGCGCAGATCGTAAAGAATCTCACCGGCTTCGCATTTCTCTGTCAGGTAGATAGCCACAGGCGGCTGAGCCGGTACGTCCTTCGTAATCGACGTCTCCGGACTTGGAAGTATACAGCTCTTTGGTTATGAAATTATAGAGTGCGTAGAAGTACGACTGTTCCAGCGGGGTAAGTGAAGCCAGTTTCTGCGATAGATTATCGATGGACGGGCGGAGATATTGTTCCCAGAACCGGCCGGATAATCCTCGTTCGTTGAGTATGTCGGAACGTATGGCTTGGAGTTTGGAGGCGGTATACTCCACACTGTTTCGTAACTGGATTCCATATTCATCAGATACGATCCGGTTGCGCAGATTGATGATCCGGCGCACCATGGCCCACGACGGACGTGCCGGATAAAGTAAAGGGTAGCGTGTGTAGAGCAGATAGGCTTTTACCCGGTGGTGGTCCATTCCCATCGAGTATTGCAGCACTGCCTGGTAGAGCAGCATTTGTACTTTATTGTTTTCTTTGGGCTCTACTTTGTTGCGGATGGAGAATTCGTCTGCTTTCCCCGATTTCATCTCAATAAACGATGACATGTCACGCTGCATGTAGTCCAATCGTCCTTGCAGTCCCAATGCTTCGCAAATGTACGAGGGCTCGAGCACTGCATCAGTCTTATCCAATTCATAGCCCGGCGCACGGAAGGTGTCTGTCACCACTTCGCGGATATGTTCGAAGTGTAGTTTGCAATCGTCAAAGAACTGTCGTTCCTTCTCTCTGTCACGTAGGTCGGTGCAGGCAGCCAGTTCAATCGGGTAACGGCGAAAGGCTTTTTGCATACACTCTCTGTAGTCCGGTTCGTTTTCTGCATGAATCCATTCGTCCAGGAAAAGGTTGGCAATGTTTCCCAGTAATAATGGCCGGGCATTGTCGATGGGTTGGAGGCGGGCCAGTACATAGTTGGCGGGATGATGTCCGTAATCACGAAAACATTCTGCCAACGAACTGATGTCGATTAAGTAATCCGGTTCGAGGACGATGAACGAAGGAGTCAGGACACCGGTTTCGTCAATGGCCACATCAAGTAGGTTGAGTTGTGCATGACACCATAAAATTTCGCAGGTTTGAGCAAACTCCTCGTTAATCTGCGGCACATTATAACGTATCTTCAGATATTCGTCAGCAATGGTATCGACCGGAGTTACATATAGATACTGCTCGTCGGCATATTGATAGCATACACGCATTCGCTCTATTCGCTTTTTAGCCGGAGGTGCTACGAGGTAAGTTGCGTCGGCACGCGGCAGTAAGTGGTAGAGTTCGCCGGGAATCTCGACTTCGTAAAGTTTACGTATAAAAAAGGCAAGTGTCTTGGCATCCCGCAGTAACTTTTCGCGTACAGGTTCCTCTTTTCGATTGAGAATAGCGTTTGAGGTCAGGCGAAAAGTGTGTAATCGGTTTTGTTCAACAATTGTCAGCCCTGCCCGTGCCGATACAAAACTGATCCGTGCTGAAAGGTCAGTCATCTGAAGACTTTCATCCTGCATTTGTGCCCGGCACAATCGTTCGAGCAAATCACGCAACTGTTTGTAAGCCACCGCCAGATTGCTGTCTGCTGTCCGACAGGCTGCAAGCAGGATTTCAAAAGATTCGTTTACCTCATTTTCCATACAGCAAAAATACATGATAATTCCCGGATTTCATGCGGACGGATGAAAATGTGTACGAAAGTATCATTACTTCGATATCGGAGTTTCTGTAGGCAATTTGTTTTGTGAACTATCTGTTTAGTAATGTTTTTACTCGTTTATTCATAGGCTTCTCAAAATAGTAGTAAGAAAGCAGGCTTAATAGAATGATGATACTGAATAGAATCGGGACGGAAATGTACCATCCGTATGGAGATTATTTTCTTTTTGCCATTCTGAATATGTCAATAAGACAAATAGATGGATCAAATAAAAACTGTAACTGATTTCTCCCCCTATCACTAGAAAACGGTTGGATAAAATGCGGGAAAAGATACCTTTCTGAAGTGAAAAACTAATCAGAATCACCGCAACAGGGAGCCAATAATAACATGAATATCGGTATACTTTAGGTATATCGGCGGCATAGAGGTAGAAAATTAAAAATAAGATAATAGATGAGATTTCAATGATACTTCCTTGCAAGACAGTGATATTCTTGTTTTTTCAAGCGTTCATACAATTGGAACAGTAACATGCCGACAATGAAATCCGGAAATCGGGTAATTGGATTGACATACCAGAAGCCTTTTATTTCATCTTCCGGAGTAAAGTACATGCCGACGACCATTAGTATCGCTACAATTCCAAAAACAGAAAGCAAATACTTGTAATTTTTTGCTAAAGGTATAAGGAATGGGAAGCAGATGTAAAAAAGCTGTTCACAGCATAAACTCCATGAAGGGCCTGTTGAAAGAGAAAAAGTAGTCGGCTCTGGGAATATAAGCATTTGTCAAAGTGAGCGAAGCTAAGAAATGCTTAAGCCAATCTAAAGTTCCCGAGGCTATAACGTAACTCCCTAAAATAGCAGCAATAAACAATGTCAGCCAATGTAAAGGATAAATACGCGCAATGCGTGCTACCCAGAAAGTGCGTTTGTCTATTTTGTTGTCTTTCAGTTTCTCTTGATAATTATATGCTATAATAAAGCCGCTTAGCACAAAAAAGAAGCTGACGCCTACAAATCCCTCTTTGAAAAATGGGTATTGAAAACATTGTCTATAACATAGCAATGTGCTCCAAAAACCATTATTGCAAATATGAATCTCAACGATGTTAAAGTATTAATCATAATTTCGTATTGTCTTATCGTTTTTTTATTTTCATCATTAAAGATGTGATGTGTGTTGAATACTGCAAATATATGGAAAGTATAGTTAGTATGAATCAAGAAGTATGCTTTTTTCTTGTATGATAATGGAATAAATGAATTGTGGCTTGATATTCAAGCCGTATCGAGAGAAACTGATATATGCAAAGAAGAGTAGGTAATCAGGATCTACGAGCGGTTTTTGTCTTTAATCATCAATATGCTCATTTCATAAAGCAGATAGAGGGGAATAGCTACGATGCTGAGTGTGAAAGGGTCTCCTGTTGGAGTAATGACAGCAGCAGCGATGACAATCAGGACAATGGCATGTCTCCGGTATTTTCGTAAGAATGATTTGTTTACCAATCCAAGCAAGGAAAGCAACCAGGTTACCAAAGGTAGTTCGAAAGCCAGCCCCATGCAGAGCACCAGCATCATAAAATTGTCGATGTAAGAGTTCAGGGAGATCTGATTCTCTATTTCTGCGCTGAGTTGATAGGTAGAGAGAAAACGAAGGGTGAGCGGATAGACCATAAAATAACCTAAAAGGACTCCGATAAAAAACATGACCGTGCCGATGGTCAGGGCTTTGCGGACTCCTTTCCGTTCATTAGGGTAAAGGGCAGGACGGATGAAACGCCATATCTCGAAAAACAAATAAGGTGTGGCAGTGACTACAGACATCCAGAAAGCGGTGGACATGTGGATAAAAAAAGGTGCTGCCAGATTGATATTTACCAGCTTGACTTTAAACTCACGGGTAAAGAAGTCATCGGTAAGGTCGAATGCCTGTCCGATGTCCCGCAGAAGATGGTAAAAGATGAAATCGTTGTGGCAGGGAGCCAGAATGACATGGTCGAACAGATAGGGCATAGCAATGAAATAGCCTACAGCCAAAACAAACCATACACCTATAATTCGAAACAGCACCCGGCGCAGTTCATCCAGGTGATCCCAAAAAGTCAGTTCTTTAATTTCTGCCATTATTAAGAGAAAGGCGGTTGAAATTTACTTTCGTTCTATTTTCATCTCATGTAAGAGACGGAAACAAAACAGGATATCAGTTATCTTTCTTTTCTTTGTTTTCCGGTTCGTCGATTTCTTCTTTTGCTTTGTTTATTTCCTCTTTGGCTTCATTCACCCCTTCTTTAAAACTTTTCACTCCTTTGCCGAGCCCGCGCATCAGTTCGGGAATCTTTTTACCACCAAAAAGCAAGAGTATAACCAACAGGATGATAATCCATTCGGAACCACTGGGCATGAATCCTAATAAAAAAAGGTTTGTCATAACGGTATTGTATTAGTTTGTGTGCAAAGATAGACTATTTTGAATGAAAAAAGAAAGGCAGAATCATAAAAGCGAAAACCAGGCTCATAAAAATGAAAAGTGAAAAGCTGAAGGAGGTTAATGTCCGTTACTTTTCACTTTTCCGACTGAATCTTTTGGAGTTAATCTTGATAATATACTCTCTTGACCCGGGTTGAAATACCTGTCAATACTTCATAAGGGATGGTTTCGAGCGCATCCGATAAGACGGTAATCGGTAATTCGTCACCGAAGATGATAGCTTGATCACCTTCTCTACAATCAATATCCGTTACGTCGATCATGCACACATCCATGCAGATATTTCCTACGTATGGGGCTTTTTTGCCATTGACAAGGCAATAGCCATGTCCGCATCCCAAATGGCGGTTCAGGCCGTCGGCATATCCGATGGGTATAGCAGCGATACGTGAGGGACGTATCAGATGCCCTTTGCGGCTATAACCTACAGTATCTTCTTCCGCCACGTCCCGTATTTGGAGAATCGTTGTTTTCAAGGTACTCACGTTGTTGATGATTGAGTTATCGATCGGACTGATTCCATACAATCCGATGCCAAGACGAACCATGTCGAACTGTGCACCGGGGAAGCGTTCTATACCGGCTGTGTTGCAGATATGGCGCAGTATTTTGTGCGGGAATGCATCTTGCAGTTCCTTTGACATCTTTTCATATCGTTCTATTTGCTGCCGGGTAAAAGCGTCGAACTGGGCAGAATCACTGCCTACGAAATGGGAAAAGACAGAGCGGGGAATCAGTGCATTCTGGTTCTTTAACCGGCGAATCAGTTGCGGGATGTCTTTCTCTTCGAATCCCAATCGGTGCATACCCGTATCCAGTTTTACGTGAATGGGGAAGTTGGTGATACCTTCTTTTTCGGCGGCTTTTATCAATGCGTCGAGCAAATGGAAATTGTATACTTCCGGTTCCAGTTTATAGTCGAACATGGTTTTGAAAGCGGTCAGTTCGGGATCCATGATGATAATGGAGGCTGTGATCCCTGCTTTGCGAAGGTCGGAACCTTCATCGGCTACGGCCACTGCCAGATAGTCAGCGTGATGTTCCTGAAGGGTTTTGGCTATTTCGTACGAACCTGCTCCATAAGCAGACGCTTTCACCATGCACACCATTTTAGTTTCCGGTTTGAGCATCGAGCGGTAGTGATTCAGGTTGGCTACCATAGCTCCCAGGTTTACTTCCAGGATGGTTTCGTGTACTTTCAGTTCCAGTTCTTCCGAAACGAGGTCGAAACCGAAGTTGCGGGAGCCTTTTATCAGGATGATTTCATTTCTGAGTTTCTTAATTACATCTGATGCCAGAAGTGCCTTGGTATCGGGGAAGAAATATTTTTCTATATCAAACTTTGATGCGCATGAGGATATTTCGGCACCTACACCGATAATCTTTTCAATGCCGCGGCTGTGAACCAGTTGTGCCACTTTGCGGTAGAGTGTTGTCGTGCTTTGTCCGGTTTCCAGGATATCCGAAAGGATCAAAGTGCGCTTTAGGCCTTTTGACTGCGAACGCCGGTAAAGAAAGTCGAGAGCGATATCCAGCGAAGCAAGGTCCGAATTATAGCTGTCATTGATCAAGATACAGTTGTTCTTTCCGTCTTTTACTTCAAGGCGCATCGCTACAGGTTCGAGCCGGGCCATTCGTTCGGTGATCTGGTCGGCCGGTACCATCAGGTACAGGCAGGCAGCGAGGCAGTTCAGTGAGTTCTCTATGGAAGCATCATCGATAAAGGGAATACAGAATGTATTGTCCATCTCCAGATAGCGGTAGGAGATGACGGTATGATCTTCTTTCTTCTCAACCCTGCTGATATAGAGCGGACGTTCGATATCCCTCATGCTCCATGCGATTTCACGGGCAGTCAGCATTGACTTTCCTACGCAGTTACTTATCATTTCGTTGTCGCCATTGTAAATGACTACGTCGCAATCTTTAAACAGGCTTAGTTTTTCCATGCACTTCTCTTGCAGTGAAAAGAAGTTTTCCTGATGTGCTCCGCCAATGTTGGTCAGGATGCCTATTGTCGGCTTAATCATATTCTGTAACGGACGCATTTCGCCCATTTCCGAAATGCCGGCTTCGAAAATGCCCAGTTCGGATTCCTCGTTCATTTGCCAGACTGACAGCGGGACACCGATTTGCGAATTGTAGCTGCGCGGTGAACGCACGATAACCCGGTCGGGGCTGAGCAATTGGTGAAGCCATTCTTTTACAATGGTCTTTCCATTGCTGCCCGTAATGCCGACTACCGGAATCTGGAAGGAACCACGGTGTTGTTCGGCCAATTTCTGAAGTGCTTTTAAAGTATTGGGGACAATAAGGAAATTGCATTCCTGAGCCATTGTCACTTTTAGTTGCTCACTGTCCATGGTGAGCCCTTTGAAATCTTCGCTTGTGACTACAAAATTGCGCACTCCCCGTTCATAAAGGTCAGGATGTAGCGTGCGCCGTTGTTTCTTTTGGTGGGAATGGCAAAAAAGAGGGTCTCTTCCGGAAAGCATAACGAACGGCTGTCAGTCAGTAGCCAGTCGATGGCAGCAGGCTTGTTTCCCAGACGCCGTGCACCTATTTTTTCAACGATTGATTCAATTGTATATGACATAATATTAAAGCATTGGCATATTTGCACATTTATTGAAGCGCCAATCGGCACATGTTTGTTTCTTTTTCGAAATCTAAGTACGGGTATTTTCCGTTAAGTCGTTCTATTTTTAACACAATTTGTCCTAAAAATCTTTTATGCTCTTCCGACTCGGGATGGAAAGGTTTGTGCGCAATCGCTTTTCGTATCGTTTCACACTCTTTGATTAGGCTTTGGGTTTCGGGGGTGAAGAAAGTCTCCGAAAACGCTCCCATAGATAATTGACGGTCAACGTGGATGGGTGTACCATGTCATCTGCATAGAAGCGATAGTCCCGAAGTTCATCCAATACTATTTCATAAGAAGGAAAGTAGCAAGTGACCTGTGGATAACGTTGCATCAGTCGGTCGATGGCAAGCAGCAGCACGCTTTTACTGAGTTGGTTGGCATGCATTCCGTCTCGTATGTGGCGAATGGGGCTGACTGTGAACAAGATCTTTAGTTGAGGATTCAAAGAGATCAATTCGTCCAATAGCAGGGTATAGTCTTCTACTATCTCGTCTATCTCAAGGCGGCGGCGTATAAAATTCTTTTCAGGCAATTTGTGACAGTTGGCCACTACCTTTCCTGTCTCTTTTTGTTCGTATACGTATGCGGTGCCGAAGGTCAGCATAAGCCGGTCAAGTTGTTTCAGCTCTTTATGTGCCTGTTCCACACGGGATTGGATATTCCGTAAGGTGTCTGCAAGGGTGGCGGCGGAGAAAGAGCCGTGATGCATCGGGCTGTGCCAACATTCACGATGCAGAAACAGATCGGATGCTTTGTATTGCTTTTGGCTGATGATTTCGCGCAAAGCCATTGAGATGGATCGTGGATTATATAAGATACCGAATGGATTGATATCGATCCGGAATTTATTTTCAGCAAGCAGGGTACCGATGTTCTCTGCAAAGCAGGAACCCATAATCAGCAGTTGCTGGGCATGGCTGATGGGGGTGAATCCAGATGGAATCTCTACCGGAGTATTCAGGTTCATAATCAAGTAATTCTATAAACGGGAGTACAAAGGTACATGATAATTTCGGGAAACGTATGCAAGCAGCTGAAAATATGCCGTATCGTTGTTGCGGATACCTGAAACGCTTGCCCTCTTGCGTAACCCTACGCATTCACGCTCCTGATTTGAAATACCATCTCCTGCAAAAGATGGTTCTTCTTCAAATTTGGTGGTAAATTCTTTATTTCTTTATTTCCAAGTTGATAATTGTCCTTTTTGCTTGCTTTAATAAGAAAAAACAGACACCGGCTGAATAAGATAACTTAAGTTTCGGAAGTGAGTTTACGCCGTCTGAACAGGTATCTTCCTCCTTATACCTTTCTTCAATTAACATTGTTAACGTCTTTTGCAGTTGTTAGGTTCTTGTGCGCAAATAACAAGTCTTTTGCATTTAAAGAACTTCTTATTCACATCCAAAGAACAAGCTTTAACTCTGTGTTAAAACAAAGCTTTTGAGGATAGAAATCTTACTTTTTTAAGACGTTGATTTTCAGAAGTTTTAGTCTAAGATTAGCTTCTTCACCTCACGGATGGACTCTTCGGGCGAAAACCGGGATACCTGCTTTTTTGTCAACTATAAACGAGGGCTTACCCTTCCGAAAACTGAATTAGATTCCATGAGTAAAAGAAAACTTACCACCAAATTTGAAGAAGAACCCCCAAAAAATCGATCTTTCATCTTCCACCCTCTGTTTTAAGGTGATATTTCACGTAAGTATCTGAACTACAGATATAGATTGCACACTTCTTAAGCAAATATACCTTTTAAAGTATTTTGTTTTTTCGTTGTTTAATTAGGAAATGGTGCAGTCCTTATCTCGTCCCGTGTACCTGAGCCCATAAGCCCCGGTACGCGGACCGGGATAAAGGTGCTGAGATAAGAAGTAAGATATTGATATACGATGCTTTATAAGTATAGCAAAATTAAGATGTTTATTTACTTAATTGGCAGGATAAAAAGAACCGCTGCTCTTTACGGGGGGCAATAAAGAAACAGCGGTTCGCATCAACTGGTTGAGTTTGTTGTAGAGATCTGGATTTAAGAATGTATATAAAGGTTCAAATTGAAAGAAAAAACTAAAATGAAAATGGAATCTTTGAAATAGGTATGAAACTCCGGGGACACATCGTCCAAATGATGTCTGATTTACAAAATCGGGTGGCGGTGCAGATCTGCCGGATACGGGATTTATACCTAGTGATATATGAGTAGCTTGGACTTAGTATCAGGCGGGAATATCTCACCTTGTGAACTTTGAAGATGTATTGGACTGTATCGAGAATCGTTTCTTTCCGTTCGGCTAAACAGGAAGAAGTGAAACAGTCTGAATATTCAAAGTCCTTGGTTTCTGTGGCATAGTATAGAATCTTTCTGCCTCGTTGAATGATGTAATTCAATCTGTAATAACCATTGGCGTCGATTCCCCGGCGTTGGAAATATAAAATTCTGATAATAGGTTTGCCCATGGCTTAAACGTAATAAGCAGGGAAAAATGAACGGCCCTGCTGACCCGCTGTACTACGCATATTTGAATCCAGAGGATAGAAAGCATGCAGTTTAGGCCATTACAACCTAATCACGGGGGCAGAACCGTTGTCTTTATGACAAAGCCGTGAGCATATAACTAAATTATATGCTCACGGCTGTTGTAAGACAAAAAGTTTGCTTTCTATTGTCTCTAATAAAATTCAAAAAACGTAGTACACTACAAAGGTGAGAATTATTTTTGATTTAGCATAGCAAACGGTTAAAAAATGTATGAAATAACACTTTATCGGCTGGTAATGTTTTGCATGTATATGCTTTATCATGAAACTATCCGCTTTAGTTTTAATTAACTGCTGAAATTAGTTTTTGAACTAAATCTTTTCGTTATTTGTGTTCAAATGAAGAAAAGGTTATGAAAAGATTAACAGCAAAAGAAGAAGAGATTATGGGATTTTTCTGGGAGAAGGGTCCTTTGTTTGTGAAAGAGATACTGGCATTTTATGATGAGCCAAAACCACATTTCAATACTTTGTCTACAATTGTGCGCGGATTGGAAGAGAAGGGCTTTTTAGCACATCATACTTATGGCAATACCTATCAGTATTATGCGGTAGTCAGCGAATCGGACTTTAGTAAACGTACGCTGAAAAGTGTAATTAGCAAGTATTTCAATAATTCGTATCTCAGTGCTGTGTCGTCATTGGTGAAGGAAGAAGATATTTCGCTTGACGACCTCAAGAAGTTGATTCAGGAGGTGGAGCAAAAGAACGAAGAATAATTAAATGATGCGGATATGATGGGACTCTTTTTCGTTTATATAGTAAAGTCTTCTGTTTGCTTGGCAGGTTTTTATCTGTTTTACCGCTTGTTATTGAGCAAGGAGACATTTCACCGATTTAACAGGATCGCTCTGTTGACTCTGTTGTTGCTGTCTCTGTTGTTGCCTCTTGTTCAACTGACTACTATCGAACAGACAGAAGTACATCAGACGATGCTTACTATCGAACAATTATTGATGATGGCAGATATGCCGGTATCGGAGGTGACACCTGCCGAAGCGGTGACTTTATCCGGCATACAGATTCTTTTGATGGTTTATTTATCAGGAGTTCTCTTTTTCGCCTGCCGGCATATTTATTCTTTGGGGCGTCTGTTGATGCTGCTGAGGTCAGGGAGAAAGAGAAGATGGAAAACGGAATGACCTTAGTGATTCATCAACAAAAGATTTCACCTTTCAGCTGGATGAAGTATATTGTTATCTCTAAAGTGGATTTGGAGGAGGATGGCAGAGAGATACTCATTCATGAGGCAGCACATGTTCGTAATCGTCACTCTGTCGATTTGCTGATTGCCGATATCTGTATTTTCTTTCAATGGTTCAATCCGGCTTCCTGGCTATTAAAGCAGGAACTTCAGAATATTCATGAGTATGAAGCGGATGAGTCTGTTATCAGAGAGGGAGTTAATGCCAGGCAATATCAGTTGCTACTGATAAAAAAGCTGTTGGCACAAGGCTCTACTCTATGGCCAACAGCTTTAATCACAGTAAACTTAAAAAACGTATCACTATGATGTTAAAAGAAAAGTCAAATCCATGGGCACGATTGAAGTACTTGTATGTACTTCCTTTGGCCGCCATTGCTGTGACTGCATTTGCCCGTCCTGAGATTTCGGGTAAGATGGATGAAATCTCGGCCGTGAAAGTGAATGATTTCGTGCAAATAGTAGGGACTAAAGTGCCTGAAAAAAAGGTTGAGGTGTTGAAAGATACTGTGAAAAAAGATGCTCCGAAAGAAGAAGCTTTTGAAGTATCCCGGTTGGAAACGGTACCTACGCACTCGAAAGTAACCATAACGGATGGGATGAAAAGAAGCGGGATGGATTTGTTTTCGGTTAGAAATGCCGGTTCTCAACCTCAGCCCTTGATCCTTGTGGATGGAAAAGAGATAACCGGCGAGCAGATGCAACGGGATATCAATCCGGATATGATTGAGTCTATCAGTGTTCTGAAAGACGAAGCGTCGACAGCCATATATGGAGATAAGCCAAACATGGCGTAATTCTGATTACACTGAAAGGAAAGGATGTGCAAAATGTGCTGTCTCTTTCTGCTTCGGATCCGGAAGACGGGGTGAAGGTTGTAGGAGTGGTCAAAGATCATCTGGATAAGCCATTGGCGGGGGCATCTGTATTTATTTCGGGAACCGTCTCGGGAACAATGTCTGATGCTTATGGACGTTTTGTTCTTTTGGCTCCCAAGAACGCTATGCTCCGTATTTCATATACGGGCATGACAACAGTTGAAAAGGCTGTGGCTCCGGAGGTAAACGTGACATTGAATCCGGCAGACTAAAAAATATTTATTGTGGGGTGCTACTCCCACAGACCAATGTGTCAAAACTCACCATGGAGGACAAGTCTTCTATCCCCGGTCGGAAGGATGGAAAAAACGGGAAAATATCGATTTGAAAGAACTTTATCAATTATATAATGAAATAGATTCGTATATTAGCCAACGATATAACGAACTGTTTGGACTCTGAAGCCATGTTTATTCCGAGTCGGAGGATTACACTTTAACCATTATGTATTTATGAAGAGATTATTATCCGTTTTTTTATTTCTATTTTGCTGCGTTATAGCGGCCGATGCACAAGACGATGCCGCACAGTATGATTCGATAATGAATCTGATGAAAAATAAAAAGATTCCTTTGATGGAACGTTATTATATGACCGGGGATATCGAATATCTTTCACGGGAGCATCAGATTGCCGTGCTGAAGCAATTGATTCCGGAAGCGAAAGAGGTGGAGGATAAGGCGGTCATTACCCGTCTTTATTCCATTGTAGCCATGTTCGAAAATCAACTTGGACATATGACTGAGGCTAAAAACTATCTGGACAGTGCTTTTATGAATAAGGGAAAGTTTGAAAACAACAATATTTCCGGTATGATGCACTACATTGCCGGAATCTATTATTCGGATAAGAACTTGATGGAACAGGCACATGAGAATTATTATCAGGCTGCTGAGTATTTTAATCGCAATGAAATGAAGCCGGCCATCTTAACGGAGATTTATTATGATCTGTCTATCATTTACTCGATGTGGCAAGATGATGAGGGATTACATGAATTGTCGGAAGCGATGAAAGACTTACCGGTAGATTTCCCTTTTCAGCAGATATTGAAGTGGACCATAAAGCGAAATACTTTTATGCCTTATATCAGAATGAACACCGGGTGGATTTACTGGATTCTGTAACGAAGTATAACCAGGAGGCTTTTAAGGTCTACACATCCACCGAAAATCCTTATGACGTGGGATATGTCATATCCGACAATTATTTGCACCAGGCAATAGTTTACAGTGAGGCGGGAAAAATCAAGGAAGCCGAACAGTGCTTTGAAACGGGTAAGAAACTGATGAATCCTAAAAAGATTGACGCCAATGTTTCGGTCAGTTATGTTTCGGGAGTAATTGCCTATTATCAGGCAGATTATGAATTGGCTGAACAACATTTACAGGACGGACTGCGTGAGTTGAAGCGGATGGATGAAGAGCAGGAGGTGGATTACTATCATGCTTTGATTGAATTCTATACACTGTTGGCTAAGGTATACGAGAAGCAGGAACTTTATAATAAGGCTTTGGAGGCAGCCCGTAATTCACTGAAATATGAAACTCGCTTGTTTGACAAAAATAGCAATAAGACGATCCAGAAATTACGGACACAATATAATCTGAATGAAAAGGAACGGGTTGTGGAGCAATTGTCCGCTATTAACGAAAAGAACCGACGGATTAATATTCTTTCGGCCATTCTTATTGTTCTGGCACTGGTCACTATCTTTTTACTTTTGAAACGCTATCGTTCGCGCCAGCGTATTCATGAAGGAATGTTGCAGATTGCCAAACTAAAGCAGCAGGAAGCTGAACTTCTGGTTAAGTTGCAGAAGACAAAACTTGAGGAAAGGGAACGGGAGTTCCAGTCTTTAGTGCATGAAGCGCAACAGCGTAAAGTTCAATATTATCTGGAAGGTCTTGAGGTGGAAAGAAAGCGATTGGCGAAGGAACTTCATGATAATGTTTCCAATGAATTATTGGCCATCAAGATGAAAATCACCGATGGAACAAGTAGTTGTGAGGAGATCATGGACACGTTACAAACTTTGCAAGCGGAAGTACGGGGCATTTCGCATGACCTGATGCCACCTATTTTCAAATACGCTTCGTTATCGGAGATTCTTCAGGATTATGTATATCAGCATAATCAGCCGGGGCAGACCGAACTGGAGCTGTTGCTCGAACCGGAGGATAACTTTGACAATTTATCGCAGAAGGTGTCGCTGGAGATCTATCGAATTGTACAGGAAGCTGTTGGTAACTCGTTGAAGCATGCACAAGCCACGTTGGTGAAGATTATCCTGGTGCGGGAAGATAACAAGGTGAAATTGACGGTTTCGGATAATGGAAGAGGATTTGAGCAACAGACCGGGAAGACGGGAATTGGTCTTACTATCATAAAAGAGCGTGTGGAAAACCTGAGGGGAACTCTGACTTTGAACTCTGCTCCGGAAAAAGGAACAGAGCTGATCGTGGAAATCGATCTGGAGAATCTGGAAAAATAAAAGAGAGATAACAGTTTGTTTACCACCGATTACGTAAACCGGGATAACCGTTTGGGTAATCGGTGACGTTGGAGATATATCCTATTGTCAAATATTTATTTTATCTGATAGCTGAAAATGACAGGATTAGAGTCGCTGTCCAATGATTCTGTCAATTTATATAGTTTATCGGACATTTTATCCTTGAAAGATGGATGATTGTCTACGATAGCTTTGAGGCTGAACAGGGTCGTAGGATAAACCGTGAAGAATACACGGTTGTTGGCTCCTTCCACCGGTATGTATTGGTGTAAGTCTGTTTGGTATCCCGTATTTCGTATCTTATTGTATTTCAATAATTTGTTTTGCGTTTTATCAAATACATATACACCGAACAGATTCGTACTGAACATTAAATACTGGGGAGTATTTGCCACATTAGCCATTAAATATACATATCGATCCCAGGTGAACTTATTAAGCTCACGACAGGTGTATTCTTTGTCTTTAGCAGCTTCCGGAAAATTCTCGTTCATAAAATCGAAAGAGTAGTAAGGGGTTATCTTTCCGTCTTCCAGTTGGTAGATGGTGTTATCGAATTTTCTGGTAAATACAATAGGAGTGGTTCCATTCAGCCGGCTTCCTCCGATAAAACAATAAGGAGCTATTTCTCGGAGTGGTTTTAATAGTTCAGTCTTTTGGTTGTCCGGGGCTATTACTGTGGTGGATGATGTGGATAACTGATTATTAATATATGTGGCATTTTCTAAATATGTCACTCCGTTGTCAATTGCTATTGAATGATAGTATCCTTGTAGTTTGGTAGTTTTAATGAAGTTTCCTTGTAAGTCATAATATATCAGTGAGGTCGGGTCAGCCAGGAATACTAAATTTTCATTTTGCCTGTCTATGGCTATATCCAGTATGCTTCCATATTCTCCTTTACCTATCCCTACACGGTGTATGGTAAATAGGTGTCTGCCTTTGTCATTGAAAGCCAACACTTGCTTCATGGATTTATCTAAAATATAATAGGTGTTTTTCCATTCTATTACCCGATTTATACGCTTTATCAATGCATTGTCTTTGGTTTCCAAGCAGAAGACTTGAGGATTTTTTAGGAAAAGAGTGTCATCCACTACTTTTTCTACTGTTTCTAACTTTGCGACCGAACCTGTTATTTCATTCTGGGTCATACATCCGCAGAACATTATAATCAATAGGAAGCTGGAGAAAAATATTTTTTATCATATTAAAGAGGTCTTTGACTAATATCTGCACTAAAATCATATTCGCATGCGATTATATCCATTATTATATTCGTATCCGATTGGTGTCAATGCCCCGATATTGGATAAAAATTGAAGATTGAATTTAATTGTAGTGATATGCGCAAGACAATGGTGGGTGCTGCAATGCCGGGTAAGAAAAGTACTCGTTTTCGCATAGTGTTAACTTTTAAGGGATATTCTTATTATCGATAAAGATACTAAAAATATTATGTAATAACGCTCCCTTTGTAACTCTTTTTATTTTATCCGGCTTTTTTCGCTTCTTTGTTAAGAATTTATCTTCTATATAAACCTGTTTATTTAATTGAGACCTGAAGATACG
>ENA-OQIC01000224-OQIC01000224.1-human-gut-metagenome-genome-assembly--contig:-NODE-224-length-26715-cov-1.850496_pt1 | contig 26715 bp, 33 predicted proteins | sample MGYA00242572_ERZ504736 | MGnify/ENA primary metagenome ERZ504736 (study PRJEB26092, sample SAMD00036201) | human gut metagenome | host: Homo sapiens | study: EMG produced TPA metagenomics assembly of...
TGCTCCAGACGTACGAGCTGTACATTCGATATGCTAGAGTACGTAGCTGTACACGATCGGATGCTCAGACCGTAGTAGCTGTACATCGATCATGCTCAGAGTACGTAGCTGTACATCGATGATGCTCAGACGTACGTAGCTGTACATCGATCGATGCTCAGACGTAGTAGCTACTTTGGGAACCGAAACATCACGACCTTGGTTAACTTCGATGCTAAATGGAAAGATCTTCTACCGACTAATACACCGATACCTACCCCATTAGATGACGCCCATAAGGATAAGGCAGGCGTATTCGAGGGAGGCGGTTACATCGCTAAAGGCATTTATCGCCCGATGGATCACTGTATGATGCGTGATTACGCTCCATTCTGTCCAGCTTGTAGCCGAGCGATCTTACAGATGATCGATTACTTCACGGATAAACCGATAAAACATTAAAAGGAAAGAGCGGGTACCCTAATAGCTTTGTTACATCAACTATTAAGATACCCGCCAGCACTAACCTATCAACATTTATTTCATCATCGGAACTTCTATCAAAAGAACTTTAGCGTGCTTCAAGACTTCTATCGTAATGCTATCGGTTTCCCAGAATCCGGCCCCGTCACGCTTAGACAGGATCGTATTACTTACCTCCACCTCTCCGTCGATCACGAATAAATAAACCCCATTATTTTCACTATGTAGCTTATACTCCTTTACTTGACCGGCATCTAGGTTTCCTAAAGAGAACCAAGCGTCTTGGTTGATCGACGCAGGAGCGCTACCATCCGGAGCGATGATCAAGGACAACTTATTCTTTTCCGAAGTAACCGGACGCACGTCATAACTGGCATAATGAGGCTTGGTATTCTCCTCACGGGGAAATACCCATATTTGCAAGAACTCCAATTGTTCATTACCGCTGTCGTTGAACTCACTATGCACGATACCGGTACCGGCGCTCATCACCTGAATATCTCCCGGCGTAATCACCTCGCTATTCTTTATGCTATCCCCATGGCGTAATATCCCTTTAACGGATGGAGATAACCTCCATATTCTTATGTGGATGCATATCGAATCCCTCACCCGGCGCCACGGAATCATCATTCAATACACGTAGCATCCCGAAATGAACCTTTCCGGATTGTAATAATTAGCAAAACTAAACGTGTGATGTGTTTTCAACCAACCGTGATTCGCATACCCTCTGGATTGAGCCTTATCAACTACAACTCTCATATTTTCCTCCTTTTTAAATCTACATTAATAACAAATCCATAACTATAAATGTTGCGTGACGCATATTTCGAACATTTCATGTAAACATGTGATTCATATATGAACAGAAATCGCTACTTTTGCGCAATTAAAAAAACTCATCCTGTAAATATAAAATCTTATGGCAATCTACTTAAACGATGTATCGAGAACATTTGATGAGTATTTACTTATTCCCGGTTTAACCACCAAAGAATGTATTCCCGCAAACGTTTCATTGAAAACGCCGCTTGTGAAATTCAAGTCTGGCGAGAAATCCGCTATTGAATTAAATATTCCTTTCGTTTCCGCGATCATGCAATCGGTTTCCGGCCCTAAACTGGCAATCGAGTTGGCTCGCAACGGAGGACTTTCCTTCATCTTCGGCTCGCAACCGATCGAGAGCCAAGCGGATATGGTTCGCAAAGTAAAGAAATTCAAGGCCGGATTCGTTATCAGCGACTCTAACCTTACGCCCGAGAATACCTTGGCCGACGTGCTTGAGCTAGTCGCCGGACAGAACATTCTACGATTGGTGTAACAGATGACGGTACGCCTAACGGCAAATTGCTAGGTATGGTAACCAGTCGCGATTACCGTGAAGGCAAAGACCCGATCGACATGAAGGTGAAAGATTTCATGACCCCGTTCGCTAAACTAATCGTTGGCGAGCTAGGCATGACCTTGAAAGAGGCGAACCAGATTATCTGGGATCATAAGTTGAATACATTGCCAATCATCGACAAGGATCAGAAGCTTCAATACTTCGTATTCCGCAAGGACTACGATAGCCACCGTGAGAATCCGAAAGAGTTATCCGGCGGAGATAAGAAATTATTAGTAGGTGCCGGTATCAACACCCGCGACTATAAGGAACGTGTTCCGGCATTGGTAGAGGCTGGCGTTGACGTATTGTGTATCGACTCTTCCGACGGCTATTCCGAATGGCAGTACGAGACCTTGCACTGGATCAAGGATACCTACGGAGACAAGGTACTGGTTGGTGCCGGAAACGTGGTTGACCAAGATGGTTTCAACTACTTGGCTGACGCCGGAGCGGATTTCATCAAGGTAGGTATCGGTGGTGGTTCCATCTGTATCACCCGTGAGCAGAAAGGTATCGGTCGCGGACAGGCTACCGCCTTGATCGACGTAGCGAAAGCTCGTGACGAGTATTTCAAGAGACACGGCGTTTATATCCCTATCTGTAGCGATGGTGGCTTGGTACACGATTACCATATGGTATTAGCGTTGGCTATGGGTGCCGACTTCCTGATGATGGGCCGTTATTTCGCCCGCTTCGACGAGTCTCCTACGAAGAAGATGAAAATCGGAAACAACTTCGTGAAGGAGTATTGGGGTGAGGGATCTAACCGTGCGAAGAACTGGCAGCGCTATGACATGGGTGGAAACGAGTCCTTGAAATTCGAGGAAGGCGTGGACAGCTATGTACCGTATGCCGGAAAATTGAAAGATAATTTAAACGTAACATTGGGTAAGATGATCGCTACGATGTGTAGCTGCGGTTCCATCTCTATCCAAGAGTTGCAGCAGCATGCCAAGATCACGCTTGTCTCCTCTACAAGTATCGTTGAGGGTGGCGCTCACGACGTGATCCTGAAAGAGCAGAATTAATTACAATATGTATTCTAGTAGAGGCGTGGCACGCTACGTCTCTACTATTTACACATTCAAATAATTTACCATGAAAAATCTATTACTTACAGTTATCCTTTTGTGTTTTTGTTTGCCATTCGTAAAAGCCGCCGATCAAAAGATGATCTTAATCTCGACCAACGAGACGGACTTGATTTTACAAGTAGCCCCCAACGGACGGCTCTACCAAACTTATCTGGGAAATAAATTAGTAAACGAATCCGAATTTGAGAACCTCTCATGGAATATCCAAGCCGGAACGGATGGCAGCGTATCAACCCGTGGATGGGAAGTGTATCCTTGTTCAGGAGCGGAGGATTATTTCGAACCGGCTTTCGCCATCCAGCACAACGACGGGAACATGACCAGTATATTCAAGTATGTTTCCAGCGAATCCAAGAAACTAGACAATAACGTTACGGAGACAATCATCTCTCTGAAAGACGACGTATACCCAGTGGAGGCTAAATTGCATTATGTAACTTTCGCTAAAGAAACGTCATCAAGGCTTGGACCGAGATTCGTCATATGGAGAAAAAACCGGTCACGATTACCCAATACGCTTCCAATATGCTTTATTTCGAGAGTCCTCGCTATGTATTGACCGAGTTTAGCGGTGACTGGGCCAAGGAAGTACAGATGAGCAGCCAAGACTTGAAATTCGGGAAAAAGATTATCGATACGAAACTAGGCTCCCGTGCCGCTATGCACGCTTACCCGTTTTTTGAGATTGGGTTAGGTGCCCCGGCCAGCGAGAATACAGGAGATGTTTTAATGGGAACGATCGGTTGGACTGGAAACTACCGCTTTACGTTCGAGGTAGACAACGCCGGTAACCTTCGTGTCATCTCCGGCATCAATCCCTATGCGTCCGCCTATGAATTGAAGCCGAACGAATGGTTCGTCACCCCTGAGTTTATCTTTACGTTGAGTAACCAAGGAACCGGAAAAGCCAGTCGTGATATCCATGATTGGGCACGTAATTACCAGATCAAGGATGGTAAAGGCGATCGCCTTACCCTACTGAACAACTGGGAATCGACCGGTTTCAATTTCAACGAGAAGAAATTGGAGGAACTAATGAAAGAAGCCAAGCATCTAGGTGTAGATATGTTTTTGCTGGATGATGGTTGGTTCGCTAATAAATACCCTCGTCAAAACGATAAGGCCGGATTGGGCGATTGGGAGGTTACACACGATAAGTTGCCGAACGGCATTCCTCATCTGGTGCAGACCGCTAAAGATGCCGGCGTGAAATTCGGTATCTGGATCGAGCCGGAGATGGTAAACCCCAAGAGCGAACTTTTCGAGAAACACCCGGATTGGGCGATCCATCTACCGAATCGTGAGACTTATTACTACCGCAATCAACTTGTCTTGGACTTAAGTAACCCGAAAGTACAGGATTACGTATTCAGCGTAGTGGATAATATCATGACCGAGAATCCGGATCTGGCTTTCTTCAAATGGGATTGCAACAGCCCGATTACCAATGTCTATTCTCCTTACCTCAAGGAGAAACAGAATCAATTATATATCGATCATGTACGAGGAGTCTATAACGTATTCAAACGGGTAGCCGAAAAATACCCTCACCTACCAATCATGCTTTGTTCCGGTGGTGGAGCCCGCTGTGATTACGAGGCATTGAAATACTTCACGGAATTCTGGTGCAGCGACAACACCGATCCGATCGAGCGTTTGTATATCCAATGGGGATTCTCCCAGTTCTTCCCGGCAAAGGCAATGTGCGCCCACGTGACTAGCTGGAACAAGAATACCTCCATCAAGTTCCGTACCGACGTGGCATGATGTGTAAGATGGGCTTCGATATCAGCTTGAAGGAAATGAACGAAGAGAGATGAAATATTGCCAAGAAGCGGTTGCCAACTACAAACGTCTAAAGGCACAATCCTCGACGGCGATCTCTACCGTCTTGTTTCCCCCTACGAGACCAACCATTCATCCGTGATGTACGTGGATAAGGCAAAAAGCAAATCCGTCCTATTCGCTTATGATATCCACCCTCGCTTCGGAGAAAAGACTTTCCCCGTAAAGCTACAAGGATTGGACCCGAATAAGAAATATAAGGTACAAGAGATAAACCTCATGCCGGGCCAGAAATCGACCTTGGTTACCGACGGAGGTACCTTCAGCGGAGATTTCTTGATGAAAATAGGAATGAACGTGTTCTCTACGGCTCATGCCCGTAGCAAGGTCATAGAGCTGACCGAGGTTCATTAACTGTCAATTGTCAACTATCAACAGTCAGCTAAACATGGACATTATCCACGAAATAACCCCACTATCGGAAAAGGATTGCTTCTACATCGTAGACCGACGTAAGACAGAATTTACCTATCCGATCCATTGCCACTTGGAGTACGAGCTCAATTTCATTGAGCACGCTCCGGGGGTAAGGCGTGTGGTCGGTGATTCCGCGGAAGTGATCGGAGAATACGAGTTAGTATTGATAACCGGGAAAGAACTGGAACATGTCTGGGAGCAGAACGCATGTAAATCGCCTCTGATCCATGAGATCACGATCCAGTTCTCTCCCAATCTCTTCGGGAATAATATATTGGAGAAAAACCAATTCAACAGTATCCGGAAAATGTTGGAGAAAGCTCAACGCGGCATCAGTTTCCCGATGTCTTCCATCTTGAAGGTTTACCATTACTGGAAAAGCTGGTTTCCGAGGAGCAAAGTTTTTATGCGGTCATCAACTTCTTGACCATCTTGTATGAGCTTTCCATCGAGGAGGACTACAAAGTATTGGCTAGTTCCTCGTTCGCTAAAATAACGGATATACATTCCGAGAGTCGTCGTATCCAAAAAGTACAAAATTACATCAACGAGCGATACCAACAGGATATCCGCCTGAACCTACTGGCTGAACTCGTAGGTATGGCCCCTTCCGCTTTCAGCCGTTTCTTCAAGTTGAGGACCGGGAAGACCCTCTCCGACTATATCACCGATATCCGTATCGGTTACGCCGCCCGCATGCTGGTGGACACGCAACGATCCATCGCGGAGATTTGTTATGACTGCGGCTTCAATAACCTCTCGAACTTCAACCGTATCTTTAAGAAAAAGAAAAACTGCTCTCCCAAAGAGTTCCGGGATAACTACAAAAAGACAAAAATCATTGTATAAGAGACCTTTTTAACAGGGATAAATACATATCCCCCCCTATTTCTATACAAAATCCCCCCTTCTCTTTTCCTTCACACATCTATCTTTGCGACCAGTCACAAAGGCTTTCATGCCTACGGCTACCCCATCGATGTGTTAAAAATACACTCCGGCAAAAAAGTATTATTCTTGGATAAAATAGTATTTGAACGCACTTGGGATCCGACGTAATTTTGCGACAGAAATTAACAATACATATTAACAACAAAAAACAATTGCCTATGAGGAAGGACCGAAAATCTAATGTTTTTAGCAGTTAACCGCTAATGACCCTATTGAGTAAATGAATTTTAGTTTAGCCTTATATGATTTAATGTAAAAAATAATGAATTCAACAATTAAGAAAACGACGCTGTTTTTAGGCGCATGTATGGCCTTCCAGCTAGGTGGCATACCACAAATGTTAGCCGCCCCTAGTACTTCGATGGAAGTCATGCAACAAACAAAAAGAATCACTGGTACCGTGAAAGACGCAACAGGAATGGAAGTCATCGGTGCCAATGTTATCGTAAAGGGAACGACGAACGGAGTGATAACCGATTTGGATGGTAAGTTCAGCTTAGAGGCCGCCCCCGGCTCTATCATAGAGATCTCCTACATTGGTTATATGACCCAAGAGATTCCCGTAACCGCCCAAACATCCGACTTACAGATCACCTTGAAAGAGGACTCACAGAGCTTGGACGAGGTAGTGGTAGTAGGCTATGGTGTACAAAAGAAAAAGTTGGTGACAGGTGCGACCGTAGAGGTAAAAGGCGATGAAGTCGCTAAACGTAATACGATCAGCCCACTAAGCGCATTACAGAATCAAAGCCCGGGTGTCAATATCGTGGCTTCTTCCGGTCAGCCGGGTGACGGATTTAAAGTAAACATCCGTGGTGCCGGTACGAATGGAGATACGGCTCCTATCTATGTTATTGATGGTGTGGCCGGGGGCGATATCAATTCCTTGAACCCTGCCGATATCGAGCGTATCGACGTATTAAAGGATGCCGCTTCCTCCGCCATCTATGGTGCTCGTGCGGCGAATGGTGTTATCTTGGTTACCACAAAACAAGGTAAAGAAGGAAAAGTGCAAGTATCCTATGACGCAACATCGGTTGGCAGAATGTAGTAAAGATGCCGGATATGCTTACCGCCAAAGAATACATGGCCGTTCAAGACCAGATCAACTTCAACGCCGGCGTATCGCCCTTCAATTGGTCACAATACCTAGACGCAGATTTACTGGAATCCTATCAAAACGGTTCCAACCCGGGTACGAACTGGCTGGAGTTACTTCGCAACAAGAACGCGATAACCACATCTCACTCCGTGAACGTGACCGGAGGTTCAGAGCTCTCCAAGTTCTCTACTGGCGTAGGTTATCAGTATCAAGACGGTATTTTCGGTGGTCCGGTTAAATCCGACTACAGCCGCTTCACCATTCGTTTAAATTCCGAGCATATCCTTTGGAAAAACAAGGATCTGGATATCATAAAATTCGGTGAGAACGTATATTACCAACACACATCCAACCAAGGTATCCAAATCGGTAACCAATACTCCAACAGCATCTATAGCATGATGGGAGCCAATCCATTGGTTCCATTATACAATAGCCAAGGAGAGTTATTCGACTACGACGACTTGATCGCGCAAGGATCCGGATCAATGGGTTTACTCGGGCTCAACCAATACATCAATAACCCGATGAACACCTTGTTAAATACCACCAGTGGCAATAATAAAAGCCGGAACCACAATCTTAGCGCCATCGGTTATATAGAGATACAGCCGTTAAAGGATTTGAAGTATAAAGGCCAAGTCTATTACAAACAGAACTCCAGCCTCTACAAAGCATACAACGGCATCTATAAAATAATAAACAACGACCAGAATACGGATGATTATCTGGACGAGAATATGACCATCGGTTGGAATTGGGGTATGACACATACATTGAGCTATGCTTTCGACGTAAAGGAGAATCATTTCGACGTATTGGTCGGTACAGAGTATTCCAGAGAAGGTAATAATATGTCGGAAACCATCGAAGGACACGCCACGACCAGCATCTTCGGAGATTTCTCGCATGCTTACTTCAACAACTTCTCCGGTCGTACCGCTGGTATAGTGGGAGGATATCCCGTGGATGATCACTCCATCCTATCCTATTTCGGCCGTATCAACTACGACCTCAAGGAAACTTATATGTTTAGCGCGATTGTCCGTGCCGATGGTTCCTCCAATTTCTCCAGCGGTCATCGCTGGGGTTACTTCCCCTCATTCTCCGCAGGTTGGGTGATGAGTAACGAGAGCTGGATGGAAAACACGAAAAACTGGATGGATTTCTTGAAGGTTCGCGCCAGTTGGGGACAAAATGGTAACGAGAATATTGGAGCGTACAAATACGCCTCCACATACGCGTTCGGTGATTTAGGACTTTATTCCTTCAATAATAATAAAAACGGAGGAACCCAAGGCGCTTACCCCTCTTTGTTACCCAATAACGAGATTACATGGGAAACATCGGAGCAGACGAACGTAGGTTTAGACGCACGCTTCTTGAACGGCCGGTTAAACGCAAACTTCGATTGGTATAGTAAGAAAACAAAAGATTTGCTGATCGACGTACCCGTATCTTCAATCAACGGTTTCTCTTCCATGGTCGCAAATGCCGGTACAGTTAAGAACACGGGTATCGAGCTTGCCTTAAATTGGAGGGATGAGGTAGGCTCAGACTTTAGCTATGGCATCGGCTTGAACCTCGCGCATAACAAGAATGAGGTAACAGAAGTTAATAACGGTACTCATTACGTAAATGGAGGTAACGCTCTTCTGTCCGAGGGAACCACCTATATGGCCCGTATGGAAGAAGGACATCCTATCGGTTACTTCTGGGGCTATAAGACCGATGGCGTGATGCAAAATCAAGCGGATATACAGGTCTATCTTGAGCAGAATTGCGGTGGGGATGCCTCTAACTCCCTGCAAGGCACCTCGATAGCCCCGGGTGACTTGAAATTTGTCGATGTCAATGGCGATGGCGTGATCAACGACAGCGATAAGACGGAGATCGGTAATCCTCATCCAGACCTCACGATGGGCTTGAATCTAGATTTTAGCTGGAAAGGCTTTGACTTGAACATCTCCACTTACGGAGCGTTCGGCATGCAGGTTGCCCACACGTATCGTAAGTTTGGTAACGGACAGTTCGATAACTATAGCAGCAACGTCTACAATTACTGGCATGGCGAGGGAACATCCAACCGATACCCGATCCTGTTGCCCGGTAACACCGTGAACCATATCAACATTTCCGATATTTACGTGGACGACGCAGACTATTTCCGTATCCAAAACGTAACCCTAGCTACGACATCAAACGTCTATGGAAAAGTTGCAAATTCCAGCAGCTTCGCTTGTATGTCTCCGCCCAAAACCTCTTTACCTTCACAGGTTATAAAGGAATGGATCCAGAGTGCGGAACCGCTCTCAACGATAAAGAGAGCTGGGTAACGGGCGTGGATGTAGGTAACTACCCCCAAGCGAGAACCTATATGGTAGGAGTTAATGTCAAATTCTAATAATTGATTATCAAGATGAAAAAAACAATATATTTAATCGGTATTGCGGCCTCGATCATGGGGGAATCACCTCTTGTACGCTGGATGCCGAGGATTACGTAACAAAAAGTAGCGAGAACTTTCCCGCTACGACCGAGGATGCCACACAAGCGTTAGCCGGTATCTATCAGAACTTGAACCAAGTGTCCGCCACACCTGAGTGCTCTTTCCTTTATGCCGCTATGCTGGCCAGCGACGATTGTCTAGGGGGCGGAGGTCCAAACGACTTGCATATGCAATCTCTGGATATGTTGCTGAACTCCAAGCAAGACATGACCCAACAATTCTGGAAAGACCGTTACCAAGGTATTAACCGTGCGAACTCCTTGCTGGATGGTATTGAAAATATCCAACTGGCAGAATCCGACAAGAACCAGATAGAGGGAGAAGCGAAATTCCTACGCGCTTTCTATTATTACGAGCTGGCCTCCATGTACGGTCGTGTTCCTCTCACTATCACCTCACAATCCGTTGAGCCAAGCCAACCGACCGCCGCTGAGCTATGGGGACAAATCCTACAAGACCTGCGTGATGCAGCGGAAATTATGCCCGCCACTCGCAAGACGGACGGACATGTCGATAAATACACCGCCGAAGCCATGTTGGGCCGTGCTTGGTTATTCTATACAGGCATGTATTGCAATGGCGAGGATTTGGCCGCGCTTACCAGCACCACTTACTCACCGTTGACTTCCGTGGCTTTGCCCGACGGTTCCACACTGACGAAAGACCAAGTGATCGGCTACATCGACGATTGCGTGAACAATTCTGGTTACTCGCTGGTCACGTCGGACTTCCGCAACCTTTGGGCCTATACAAACCGGTTTACGGTAGAAGATTACGACTATACCACCGGACAGGGCCTGAAATGGGTGGAAGATGACAACGCCGTGAATCCGGAGACTTTGTTCGCTATCAAATACAACAAATTAGCCGACTGGAGCACAAGCATTGGTTACGCGAATAACTTCGCCCTACACTTCGGCGTACGCGGCATGGCAGGCGTGCCGAGTCCTTCCCCTTCGGGCAAGGCTGGGGAGCAGGACCCGCCGCCCGAACCTCGTAAGCGATTGGAAAAGTTCCGAGCCTAACGACAAACGCCGTGACGCTCCATTTCGGATTGCGCCGCTTGGACCGAGCAGGATGGGCATTCGGCGGCGGTGGTGAGTTATCCAAGAGACCGGATACCTCTCCAAGAAGTGGCTCCCTGTTGCCGCTAAAAATGGAGACACGTACTCCGTATGCTTCGAGAACCTAATGTACGGGACTGACGGCTGGGCACAGGGTTCCGAGAATTTACAGCTGAACAATATCCACGACCTTGTGCTTATCCGTTTCGCCGATGTATTACTAATGCAATCCGAGCTGAAAGAGAACACGGACGGAATCAACCGGGTTCGAGAGAGAGCAGGCTTGAGCCCCATCTCGTCTTACTCACTCCAAGCCCTGCAAAACGAACGTCGTTGGGAACTCGCTTTTGAGAGTATCCGCTGGAATGATATCCGTCGCTGGCACATAGCCGCCGCCGCATTGGAAAAGCAGACCAACGTGAAGATATACACCAATGGCCAAGAGGACTCTAACAAAGCCCACGGAGGTGGCTACGCCACACGATATAACGCTACCGCCGGATTCTTCAAGATACCGGAGAGCGAGGTGGATATGTCGAACGGCAGCATCACCCAGAACGCCGGTTGGGAAGGTTCAGACAGCCAATATAACCGATGGTAAAAACGATTTCAATAAGGTCAAACTTTTAATTAGAAAATCATGAAAGAAATATAGTATAGTTATCTCACTTTTCGCGATGCTCCTCACCGCCTGCGATCCTACGGTAGAGGAAGAAGGCTCCATAGCAGCGAGTATGACTGAAGCGCAATTGGAACAGGCCGCTACCCTTAATGCAAACGGTAGGAGGTCAAAACAAATTTACATACGCTACAAATCCATCCACGACCGTACAGATACTTGATCCCTCAGGAAATATCCTGACCACTGGAACAAGTGGATCGTTTGACTTAACTCCCGGTGGAGAGGAGTCTCAAACGTTCACGATTCGTACCATAAATCAAGATGGCAGCATCACCTCTTTTCAAAAGACTTTCAGCATCACGACTTACGTAGATGTAGACCCGGCATGGGCATATCTCTGTGGAGATGGAGAGAAGGTTTGGACATACGATTCCGAGGTTTTAGGAGGCTGTTGGGGTAACCTTGGTTATAAAGCCGCTTCTAACGCAGAAGACTTCATTACGAACAAGAACGGCATCTGGTGGACTTGCGCACCCGCAGATCTTACCGGACAATTAGAGGGTCTAAAGGTTCCAGCTACAGGCGAGGAAACTCCGGACGCTTACATGACCTTCATCCTGAGCGGCAAGAAAATCGTGAAGAACACGGGATCCCAAACGATCAACGAAGGAACTTCTCCTTTGATATGACGGCCAGTGATTCTTGGGAAATCGGCAAGCTATACACATCCGAGGGAGCAATCTTATTCCCTTACATGATCAATGGAAACGGTTATAAACCGACAGAGTTCGATATCATGCTTCTGAACGACAAGAACCTTGTTTTAACCTACGCCGCCTCCGGTACGGCACAATGGGGTGAGGCTACTTTCTGGGCCTTCAAGGCGAAGGAATAAACTAATAATTTAGGGAATAAGGATCCCCCTATTCCCTAGTTATTCATGCATAAAATAAAAAGGAGGCGGGCCATACATAAGGTATCCGCCTCTTTTTATATCATGTCCACTCTCCAGCAAATATCCTTCCGTCAACCCAACCGGTCTCTCGCCATCTTTTTGATTTCCATAGAGCATTTACCTTGACACACCTATTTTCCAAACCTAGCAAACTAGCGAGAAAGAGGTAGCAAGAAGTGCCCCTTTTTGTTAAAATAGAGCGTTTTTCACACACGATAGGTGGCGGAAGCCTACGCAACTGGTCGTGTTAGCTACGCCAATACTGCCGTTGGGCATCGTAAGTAGTCAAGAATAGGGTTATGAGTAGTCGCAAATGGGCATTCTTACCCTGTTATAACCCTATTGTAGCACCGTTTTTCTTCCCTTCCTGCCCCCAAAACATGAAATACGATGAATAAATCCCGCTAGAATAAAAGGCCGTTTTCCAGCATTGCCCTATCAACAATCGATTGTCGCTTTTTTCTTTCGTTTTCGGGAGCATACCGCATCTTTGCCCGAAAGAATCGATTCTCCGGGACTTAAATTTACAAACTGTCACTTTGCTAAAAGACGCAAGACAAGGAGATGTCAAGTATCCGTGAAAGATGATACATCTTACAACGGTAAGATCATACATCCTACAACAGTAAGATCATACATCTTACGGCGATAAGATGCTACAACTGTACCTTACTGGAAATAAGTTCGTGCATTAAACTCCATAATCGGACGTTTTAAACTGAATAACGTCGCAAATATCGCAGCGTTTCTCCTGTTCTAATGTCGCATCAAGTACTTAAAATATGTATATACACGAAAGAGATAATTGGACATCATTCAGATAGGACGTTTCCGAGCTTACCGCACTCCTTGAAGAGGTGGGGCGTAAACAAGGAATGCTGTATGGCAGACTTGCCTCACACCATCCCCAAAGTCTCGAACATCCCCCGGTAAATAGCGGCCTTCTCCTCCAACGGCCTCGGATAAGCTCTAGAGGATGAAGCATACGGAACAGCCTCATCGTCCTTCCCATACAAGAAAATTCCGACGAGAAGCCCACTTCGGCTCCTCCGTGCCGGGCAATACGGAGAGGAGAGTATCCATCGCTTTCTGCCCGGTTACCACGATCGCCACGCATTCCGGTATCTGGGACAAGACCTTTTCCGGATCGATCGGCCGTACCACCTCAAGGAACTTATCGGAGGCGTTCGCTTTCAAGCGGATCACCTCCATGGCGGTATCACCGATCCCGATCCCCTTCTCCCGGCAGAAAGCCTTCGCCTTCTCCTCGCTGAACGCCTTCTTGTCTCGCAGGAACGCATCCTTGTTCCCATAGAAAATCAAGCCAAGGATGCGCCACATATCATTCTGGATATTCGGGTAATAAAATCCATGCTCCAACGAGCTTTTGGAGGCGGGAAACTTCCCAGCATCAGCAATCTCGTATTCTCCGGGAGGAAGAAACCTAGCGGATGCAGCTCGGTGGTCATGCTTCCTTGTTCTTTTTGAGTTCCTTCTTCTGGTCCTCTTTCGCCAGAAGCACGACGTTATACACGAAGTCCGTGATCCATTGCTCGGAGTAGCCTAGTTTCTCGGCATACTTACGCACGCTCCACGCGGCCTTCTGCACGCTGATATCCTTCCACTCGGACTTGGTCAAGATTTCGTGAACCGTCTTCGTCGTCATATTATACAGCAACTTCTTCACCAGCATGGAGAAGCGGAACTTCCACTGCATCAGATTACCAAGCAAGTTGAACAAGTCATTGCAGAAACCTTGGAACATGAAGAAATACGTCTTGATATCGTTCTGGTTCTTGCAGTTCTTCTTCACCGAGCTGTCGATCTCCTTGAAGAAAGCCTCGCTTAGGCCGTAATCCTCCATCAACACCTTGCGCACACGGGATTTCTCGGCGACACCCAATTTGTTATTCTGGGTCGGTATCTTCAACATGCGTTTGAACAAAGCCATATCGGCGAGCATGTTCAAGTTGGTGATACCCAAGTTCACAGCCATAACGGCTTGATAATATACACGGATTAAAGATACGAACTCCTCCACGGAACCTTTGCCGGCCTCTTCCGCCTCAGATACGTTCTTCTTGAATAGCTTAGAAATAAAATTCATCGTACGATTATTAAATAGTTTCGAGCCGCGAATATACGAAAACTTACCGCCAATGCAGAATAACTATTCAATTCTCTCCACCGTAACCTCCGGAAATTGCTCCATCAATAGCAACAGTGGACTTTCCTCCGTGTTTTTACGGGCCTTCAACACGATGCTGACGACGTACTCGTCCTTCTCCTGATGCCCCAGTCTTTTCATGTCATAGCTTACCAGCAGGAAACCTTTCTCGTAGATAACACGGGCGATCCGGTTGATCGCCTCCTTGTCGGAGGTAGAGAATACCACCAAGGAACTTCGCATCCCAATGCTTTTAAAAATAACGCTCAACAGCTCCAGCCCGGCGAGCGTCAACAAAGTGGCGGCGATACCGAGCCCGTACATGCCTGAGCCGACGGCCAGACCGATACCGGCGGTCGCCCAGATACCGGCGGCGGTAGTCAATCCCCGCACGAATTGTTTCTGGATGATGATCGTACCCGCCCCGATGAAACCGATGCCACTCACCACTTGGGCGGCCACACGGCTCGGATCGAGACTTACGCTATTCTCTAGGATGACATCTTGGAAGCCATATTGGGAGACAACCATGATCAACGCGCTACCCAACGAAACAAGGAAGTGAGTCCGGTAACCCGCCTCCTTCGCACGGTACTCACGGTCTAGCCCGACAACGGCGCCCAGAATACCTGCCACGAAAAGTCTTAGTATGAAATCCCACATCATAATCAACGATCTTTTAGGTTTTACCCCGAAAGATAGGAATTATTTATTGATTCAGCCGCCATTCACGGTGATAAGAATCGATCGCCTCCCGGACGGAGCCATGTAGGAGCAGGAGATTCTTGCTCTGCTCGTAATCCAGACGAAGCTCTTCCATGATCATACGGGTGCCACGATCCACCAATTTTTGGTTGGTCAGTTGCATGTTCACCATCCGGTTCCCCTTCACCCGGCCAAGCTTGATCATCGTGGAGGTCGTGATCATATTCAGCACCATCTTCTGGGCCGTACCGCTCTTCATCCGCGTACTTCCGGTGACGAACTCCGGACCTACTACCGGCTCGATGGCGATCTCCGCCTCCGCCGCCATCGGGGAGTCCGGGTTGCAGGAGATAGAGGCCGTCAGGATTCCCTCGGAGCGTGCCTTACGCAGGGCGCCAATCACGTAGGGAGTCGTACCCGAGGCGGCTATCCCCACCAAGGTATCGTTCGTATTGATATGATATTGTTGAAGTTCCTCCCAAGCCTTATCCAGATCGTCTTCCGCCGACTCCACTGGATTCCGGAGCGCCCGGTCACCGCCGGCGATCAAACCGATCACCAAGTATTCGGCATACCGTACGTGGGAGGGATCTCGGAGGCGTCCAAGACACCCAAGCGACCACTCGTACCCGCCCCGATATAGAAGAGCCTGCCGCCTCTCCGCATCCGCTCTACGATACGGGTTACCAGCTTCTCGATCTTCGGGATCTCCCGGCCAACGGCGATCGCCACTTTCCGGTCCTCGTTATTGATGCCTTCCAGCAACTCCCGGACAGACATCTGATCCAGATTATCGTACAACGATTCCGACTCGGTTATCTTTTGAAATGCCATAACTCATTCATTTTTTTCTTCGTTCGTAAAATGATACCGGATCAATCCGTTCATGGGAGCCTGTACGACCGTACCGACCTTCAAGTCTAAGGATAAGGCCGCAGCTTTCAATACCTCCTGATAATAATAGGCGATAGAGCCTACGAAATGAATCGGGTACGTATCAGTCCCGGATATAACGCCACGTTACGGAGGAAAAAGCTACGGAAACTCGTATAGACCAAATTATAAATCGGTTGCTCGGTGATATTCTCCAACAAGAAACGGGATAAGGTAGCCAAGAAACGATTCGGGAAAGGTTGTTTATATACCCGCTCCAACAATAAGGCGGGCGTCAACTCATATTGATCCATAAACTTCTGAACCAAAGGCGCCGGCAACGACGCTTCAAGCAATCCCCTACCAATAACTTCCCGAGCACGGCGCCACTACCCTCATCCCCCAGAATGAATCCCAAGGGAGAGATATGCTCCGTTATCTCCGTCCCGTCATACAGACAAGAATTCGATCCCGTCCCCAATATACAGGCGATTCCCGGACGCTCCCGCATAAGCACGAGCAGCCGCCATCAAGTCACTATACACCTCTATGGGAGCCGGGATATAAGGCGTAATCGCCTCTTCCACGATCCGGTTCTTCTCCGGGAAGCGCAACCGGCGCCATAGAAGTAAATGGCATCGATCCGCTCACCCCTCAACGCAGGCAATAAGGCACCCCGGATTTCTCCGGCAATCTCCTCCCGTGTCTGGAAATAAGGATTGGTACCCGCTGTCACGACCGTACGCACCGGTCTGCCTTGATCCGCCAGGCACCACTCCGTCTTTGTAGATCCGCTATCCGCAATTAATATCATATACTTATTATAATATCAAATTCTGGAGAATATATACCACCGCGCCGGACAAATATCCCGCCAAGGCCAACAGAGAGATATTCTTCAAGTACCAAATAAAATTGATCCGTTCCAAGCCCATCACGACGACTCCGGCGGCGGAACCGATGATCAACATACTTCCACCTACTCCTGCGCAATAAGCCAAGAACTGCCAGAACACGCCGTCTTGCATGAAGTTCGCCAGATAAGCCGGATCAGTCGCCGCAGCCACCATAGCGTCCGTAGCCACCGGGTACATACCGATAGCACCCGCTACCAACGGAACATTATCCACGATAGACGATAAGGCGCCGATAATCAGGTTCACCGCATACACATTGCCTACCGTATCGTCCAGCCAGAAAGCGAAATCCGACAATACGCCGCTGCAACGCAAGGCATCCACCGCCAAAAGGATTCCGAGGAAGAATAACAAGGTCGCCCCGTCTATACGGTGAACCACCTTGGACAAACGCAATTTCAAGTCCTCGTCGATCGGTTTACGGGCGTATAGCATCTCCGTATAGAACCAAAGAATACCCACTCCCATCAAGATACCCATAAACGGGGGAAGATGAGTAACCGTCTTGAATACAGGCACGAACAATAAACACAACACACCGATGATCAAGATCGATAACTTCTCCTTATCCTTCAATTTCTTCAGCAACTCATTGTCCGCCTCCATTTGCGAGAACGCGTTAGGGGGCGTCACGTTGCCATGCAAGAAACGCATGGCGATCAAGACCGGGATCAACGCCGATACGATACTCGGCAGGATCAAATGGGGGATCGTGGATGAGGTGGAGATATTTCCTCTTACCCAAAGCATGATCGTAGTCACGTCGCCGATCGGTGACCAAGCGCCACCGCTATTCGCCGCTATAATAATGATACTGCCGAACACCCACCGCTCTTTATAATTCCCGAGCAACTTACGGATCAGCATGATCATGACAATCGAGGTCGTAAGGTTGTCCAACACGGCCGACATAAAGAACGTGATCACGGCGATCAACGCCAGCAGTTTCTTCTTTTTCTTCGTGGTAATATGATTCGTGATAAACATGAAACCGCCATGGGCATCGATCAGCTCCACGGTTATCATCGCCCCGATCAGGAATATAAGCGTCTCGGCGATCTCTCCGATACTATCCAGAACCTGATGCTCCACGACGAACCGGGTACATTGTTCCTTAAACGTTAAAGAACCCAAAGAGGGGAACGATTCCAAGAACAAGCTGAATTCCTCTGCCGAGGCCTCGGGATGAAAACGGGGCCGCGTACGTGTACATAACCCATAAGATAGTACCAATAAGCAAAGCCGTTCCCGCCTTGTTTATCTTTAGAGGATGTTCCAATGCGATCATCAAATAACCGACAAGGAACACAATGACCATTGCTGTCAACATAACTTCATGATTTAGGTTTAAACGCTACAAATGTAGAAATAATAACTCTGTAACACGATAGAAAAACAGAATGTTTTTTAAGATAATTTTACCAAACATGCGAAAGGAACCGGACTACTCCGATTCCTTTCCTATTCTCTCGAGCGAAAACTATAACCCCGAGACAATTCACTCTACAACCAACATCTTATCACCCACGGAGACCTTGTCCGTCTCATTGACATACACCTCTTTCACCACTCCATCGATCGGCGTACGGATCTCGTTCTCCATCTTCATGGCAACCAATACGCAAAGCGGGTCTCCCGCCTTGACCTCATCGCCTACCTTGACATATACCTTCTGGATCACGCCCGGCATCTGGGCCTGTATGACCTGACGGCCGACCGTCTTGGAACTGGTTCTCGACAGGCGTAATTTCTTCAACTCGTCAATCACCTGTACTTGGAAATAATCACCTTTATTCTTTACCTCATAGGTGGAATCTCCAACACTGGATATTTGTACGCCATGAGATTTATGGTTCATGATGATCGAGTGGATCGTATCTCCGCCCAGATTGTAATCTACATCATAAACGGTACCGTTTACGGATACTTTCTTGATAGGCCCGTCTTCCAGAATCTCTACCTTGAACTCTGTGTCGGGAATATCGTTAACCGTGGCAAAATAAGTCGCTAAAGCCTTTGACATAATCATTCCTCCTCTCATTAAAAGTTATTGGCCAACATTTGTAACTTCCCGTAGTGCTTCCACAGGGACTCCCCTACCAGCGGAACGGTCGTCGCACGGGCGCCGCCTCTTTCTCCTCCTCGTAATGCTTCAAGGCGGCGGCGATCACGGCGACGGTCGGGTCGCTGTTCTGGCGACGCTTCAAGTCTTCCTTATCGAACTTGGTGTCGATAAAGGTCGTATCGTAATTCCCCTTCAAGAAGGTCGCGTTATGCAACACACGCAGGTGGAACGGAATCGTTGTCTTGATTCCCAAGATCTTGTATTCCCGCAAGGCACGTATCATATTCGAGATGGCGGACTCACGGGTCCGGCCCCATGTGCAAAGCTTGGCGATCATCGGATCGTAATGCAAGGACACCTCGAAACCGGCGTAAGCGGCGCTATCCAGACGTACGTTACGTCCCTCGGGAGCCTCACGCACCTTGATCACGCCCGGAGAGGGCATAAGTTATTTTCCGGGTCCTCCGCGTAGATACGGCATTCCAAGGCATGCCCCCGGCAAGCCACATCTTCCTGCTTATAAGGCAGACGATTTCCTGCGGCCACCAAGACCATATCGCGCACCAAGTCCACGCCCGTTGTCTCCTCCGTCACCAGATGCTCCACTTGAAGGCGGGTATTCATCTCGAGGAAATAGAAGTTCTGGTCCTTATCCATCATGAACTCCAACGTCCCGGCACTGTAGTAACCGATTTTCTTGCAAGCCTCCACCGCTACGGCCAACATCTTCTGGCGAGCGGCCTCCTTCACGAATGGAGAGGGCGCTTCCTCGATCACTTTCTGGTTACGGCGCTGGATAGAGCACTCACGCTCATACAGATGGATCACGTTCCCATATTTATCCCCGAGTACCTGCACCTCGATATGATGGGGGTTCTCGATATACTTCTCGATATAGATGGCGTCGTTTCCGAATGAGTTGGCAGCTCGGAACGAGACATACGGAAAGCCGCTTCCATCTCATCCTCGCTATGTACCAAACGCATACCCTTTCCACCGCCTCCGGCAAGCGCCTTTAGCATAATCGGATAACCCACCTCGGCGGCTACTTTCTTGGCATCCTCTATGTCCGTCACCGGCTTTTCCGTTCCGGGTACAACCGGCACACCGGCTTCTTTCATGATCTTACGGGCCTCGGTCTTGATACCCATCTTCGCAATCACGTCGGCGCTCGGGCCGATAAAGATCACGCCCTCCTCCTCGCAACGACGAGCGAAGTCGGCGTTCTCCGACAAAAAGCCGTAACCCGGATGAATGGCGGCTCCTGTCTTCTTGGCGATCTCAAGGATCAAGTCCGGCTTCAAGTAAGAGGTATCCGCTTCATCTTCCGAGATGCAGTAGGCTTCCTCCGCATAACGTACATGTAATGCTCCGCGATCCACATGCGTATAGATCGCTACGGTCGGGATGTTCATCACCCGGCAGGTGCGGAATATCCGCATCGCTATCTCGCCACGATTGGCTACTAATACTTTCTTTATCATAAGGATTCGTTTTTAAAGAGGAATATTGGAATGCTTCTTCGGAGGATTGGATTGCCGTTTGTTGGCCAGCAACTCAAAACTACGGATCAAGCGGCTGCGTGTGATAGACGGCTCGATGATCTCTCTACATACCTAACTCAGCGGCCGGTACGGGTTAGCGAACTTCTCCCGGTAATCCGGCTTGCAATTCCTTCCGTTTGCCTTCGGGATCTTCCGCGGTCTTCAAATCCTTACGGAACAAGATATTCACGGCACCATCCGGTCCCATGACAGCGATCTCGGCGGTTGGATAAGCGAAGTTGATATCGCCCCGGATATGCTTGGAGCTCATCACGTCGTAAGCGCCACCGTAAGCCTTTCGGGTAATGACGGTCACTTTCGGCACGGTAGCCTCGCAATACGCATACAATAACTTAGCGCCATGACGGATAATTCCCTCGTACTCTTGGTTCACGCCCGGCAAGAAACCCGGTACATCCACCAGCGTCAACAACGGTATATTAAACGCATCGCAGAAACGGACGAAACGGGCGGCCTTTACGGACGCATTGATATCCAGCGTACCGGCCAACGCGGCAGGTTGATTCGCCACGACACCGATCGTCTTTCCATTCAAACGGATATAACCGATAATGATGTTCTTGGCATATTCCTCTTGTATCTCGAAGAAGTTTTGATCATCAGCCACGGAAAGGATCAACTCTTTCATGTCGTACGGCTGGTTGGGATTAGTAGGAACCAGCAGATCCAATTGCGGATCGATGCGGTTCGGGCTATCGGTAGTAGGAACGAATGGCGGCTCTTCCATATTATTATTCGGCAAGAACGACATCAACTCACGTATCTTCAAGATACAATCCATATCGTTATCCGCCGTGCAATGAGCCACTCCGGAACGGGTGCTATGCACTTCCGAGCCTCCCAGATTCTCCATCGTAACCTCTTCTTGCGTCACGCTTTTCACGACCTCCGGGCCGGTGATAAACATATAGCTCGTTTGTTTTACCATAAAGATAAAGTCCGTCAACGCCGGCGAGTAAACCGCTCCACCCGCACACGGCCCATAATGGCGCTAATCTGCGGGATCACGCCCGAAGCCAACGAGTTCCGGAGGAATATCTCGGCGTATCCCGCCAAGGAACGAACTCCTTCTTGAATACGTGCGCCTCCCGAATCGTTCAACCCGATCACCGGAGCGCCTAGTTCCGTTGCCATGTCCATGATCTTACAGATCTTACGGGCATACGTCTCGGACAAGGCTCCACCGAATACCGTGAAGTCCTGAGCGAAAACAAATACCGTGCGTTGCCCGATCATTCCGTAACCGGTGACCACGCCATCCCCTAATGGACGCTGTTTTCTAAACCGAACTCATGGCACGTATGTGTCACGAACTTGTCGATTTCCACGAAACTACCTTTTTCCAATAGTAGTTCGATTCTTTCTCTAGCGGTTAGTTTACCTGCCGCATGTTGCTTCGCAATGCGGTCTTCTCCGCCCCCTAACTCAGCTTTGTGGTTGAGAGCTTTTAATTTTTCAATTTTTTCCTTCATGGCGTATCTCTTTAATTATCCGGGAAACGTTCAATATATTAGAAAACAAAGTCTGTAAATGTATTGTTTCCTAAAGAAACGAAATGTATCATATATTACATCTATCGCCCGATCAATGAGATCTATCAAGAAGGATATTTTTTAGTAAATACTGAAATCTTGCGGCTTGATCACGAAACCGATCCGCAGCATGCTTTTGTATTGATTGTATTCCAAAAGGTTCTCACCGTAACCATTATAATATTGCAGGAAGAAATATTGGTTCTCGTTATTATTAAACTTATAGCTCAACTCGATCTGAGTGTTAAAGCTGAACCAAGTCTTTCGTTTGGTCAAGATAACCCCGCAGTTAAAGCGCCTGTTGTCTGTCCGGTAATTGGCGGCTACTTGGAATATACCATTATATTTAAGGATGTCTTTATTTTCCTTACCGTCCACGATCGGTATCCAGCCCTTGAATTGAACTTCCCAGTTCTTATTCAACAGGACAGCCGCCGCTAGGGTGATCTTGTTCCAACTTCGGGAGAAGATGCTATCTTTACCGTTCGACTCGTGCTCGACCATCAAATAGCCTTTCCCGATATATTTATTCTTATGCACGATAAGGTGCCCCAAACCGATACCCGGATTAAAATTCAAGTCGCGCATCGGCAAGGACTCTTGAAAGACATTCCAAAAAGCCTTTTGCGTGTATTGCAAGAAAAGATAGGTATCGAAGGGGAGTTTACTTTTCGTAAGACGCTGGGCGATGCTCAACTGGAATTTAACGTCGGAGTTTCTCGCCGTAGCTTGTTGCCGATAGGGATACCGCCAATAAATAATTGTCCTTGAATAAGGTAAAATAAGGTGACTTATCCAAAATCGCACGAATACTATCCGCATTATAACTCTCTTCCGGCCCTTTCGCTAAAACTTGCGAATGTGCCATACCGCAAACAAGAAGGAAGAGAAAGGATATAATCGTTTTTTTCATAAATGATCTTAAATTATAAATATGTCCGCGAATATAGGGGAAACGGCAGTTGGCTTTATCGCCCAAATTACATGAATAATGGTCATTTCACCTATGAATATAATATATAAACCAAAATTCAAGAGGTTAGTTCATTTTTCCTATATTCGCGGCTATGGAAGAAATCTATAGTTATTACAAAGAAAATATCGACGCTTATACACGGCGCTTGGGTAATTTGAAAAAGAAGATCCAATTTGATGGGGAGTATCCGGTTGGCTTTAGTGGTGGGAGCGATCCTCTCCTTATGGATATTCAGGGATGAGAGTTGGCAATGGCTGACGGGGATCACCTTCGCTTATATCATCCGTTTGCGCTCCTGATGTGGTACCATAATAAAATGTACGCACGAAAAGTATACGCCGAGACCTTGATTAAACTAAACGAGGATGAGCTAAAAGGACTGGACTATGATTTCAGCGCGTTCGATGGGGCGGCCGATAAGATCTCGGGCGAGCACTCTTTCTGCTTGGATCTGGATGTGTTTGGAGACCGCTCCTTATTTCAATCGCTCAATCGTACCGTAACCGGGTTCGGGCGGGAACGACTGGCCAGTTGGCTCTCGAATCCCTTGACGGATAAGAAGGAGATCGTCAAACGGCAAGAGGCTGTCAAGGAATTAGCGGCTTTATCCGCCTTACGGCAGCATTTCTATGTGACGGGAATCATCCGGCAGGACACGCAAGATACGAGAGACAACGATATCAACTTTATGGACCGACTCACTCGGCGTAAGCATAAATTCGTTGATAGCCTACCGTGGAAACTATTGATCTGGGCGGTCCCAGTGTTGTGGATCGTATTGGGTATCGCTTACTCGCTGGATTGGATCAGCGGGAGTTTATTGAATATTTATTTCTTAATCACGTTAGTGATCGCTTACGGACGAGCCAAGGAAATCAATGCGCTTTACGCGACCGTCAATAAGATGGAGTCTATTTTCAATCGGTACTCAAAGCTGATGCAATGTGTGGAAGAAGATAATTTCCAGTCGGAAGAGCTGAAAGAGATCAGCGGGCAATTAGCGAATGAGAAGGAATTGGCCTCGCATGCTATCAAACGCTTGTCGTCGTATATCGGAGGATTAGACCAACGATTCAGTTTGGCGGGTATCATTTTCAATCTCTTCTACTTGCGGGATACACGCCATGCCATCCTTTTGGAACGCTGGATTCAGACTTACTCCGATAAACTTCCGCTTTGGTTCGACGCGCTGGCTCGTTTCGACGCGCTGAACTCGTTGGGTGGTTTCGCTTTCAACCATCCGGAATACATCTATCCGGAGATCGCCGACACTTATTTCCAGATGGAAGGCAAGGCTTTGGGACATCCTCTTTTGAACCGGGATGTCTGCGTAAAGAACGATATCGATATCCGCAAAAGTCCTTGGTTCCTGATTATCACCGGAGCGAATATGGCCGGAAAAAGTACATACCTCCGGACGATCGGTGTCAATTACTTATTGGCTTGCGTAGGCGCTCCGGTCTGTGCCGCCTCCTTGACGGTTTATCCCGCCCACATGGTTACCAGCTTGCGTACCTCGGATTCCTTGGCTAGCACGAGTCTTATTTCTTCGCGGAGTTGAAACGGCTGAAAATGATTATCGACAGGCTGCAAAACGGGGAGAAGCTATTTATCATCTTGGACGAGATCTTGAAGGGAACAAATTCTATCGACAAGCAGAAAGCTCTCTTGCCCTTATGAAACAGCTGGTCGCTTATAAGGCTTGCGGCATCATCGCCACCCACGATTTAGTGTTGGGTACTTTGGAGGAAGAGTTCCCGGAACAAATAAAGAATTACCGCTTCGAAGCGGATATAAAAGACGAGGAGCTATCCTTCTCTTATCAACTAAGAGAAGGGATAGCCCAGAATATGAATGCTTGTTTCTTAATGAACAAGATGGGAATCTTGTTTAATTGAAAATTGAGAATTGAAAATTGAGACAAGTGGTAAAATAGCTGTCACTTGTCAACTGTCAACTACTTTTTGTATTTGGTTTTGATTGCGGGTAGGACTTTTTGGATTTCCGCTATACGAGTGGCATCACTGGGTGCGTACTCATAAATTCCGGCGTAGAGCCACTCTTTCCGGCGGACATCTTTTGCCAGAAGTTGACTGCCACGTCCGGATTGTATCCCGCCATAGTCATGAATACCAATCCCATATAATCCGCTTCCGACTCGTGCTTACGGGAGAAAGGAAGCATTACGCCATACTGCGCTCCCACACCATATACTGTATTGGCCGCTTGCTGTACCGCCGCGCTCTTATTGCTTACAGCCGCACCTAAAATAGCCGCCCCGTATTGGGCCATTAGTTGCTGGCTCATACGCTCATTGCTGTGTTTAGCTACGGCATGGGCGACCTCATGCCCGATGACCACCGCCAATTCATCGTCCGAGGAAACTAAAGGCAGCAATCCCTCGTACACCACGATCTTGCCTCCCGGCATACAGAAGGCGTTCACCTGCGGATCATTCACCAAATTAAACTCCCAAGAGAAGTTTTTTACCTCATCCGCCATCCCGTTCGCCCGCAAATAGTCCTCCGTAGCGGCGGCTATCCTCTTTCCGACCCGGGTTACCATAGCGCTCTTGTTCGCGTTCGTCGACTTCTTCGCCGTCTTTATATAATCGTTGTACTGGGTAAGGCTGGACGATAACACCTCTTGGTCCGAAACCAACAACACTTGCTTACGTCCTGTCAACGGTACGCTGGAACAGCCTGCCAATAAAAGCAAGGCCACGAATAAACTTGCTATTTTTCTCATATCCTTTTACTTGAAATTAAACCTGATACTCTCTTTTTAATAACGCAAAGATACTACCATTTTGTTCAAAACGAGCACCCCCTTTCGTTCTTTCTATAGGGAGTATTAGCCTTTTCTTTGAATGACATTCATCATCTACCATCATTGCATGATCATCCACCAATTGGTACATGATCTTCTAACAGCTGTTGCATGATCCTCCAACGGCTGATAAAAGATGAATATAAATAGATGAAATGCCTAACACTTACAGTGATTAAACCTAAGCTAAGCAGGAAAATCCCTTACCCCCTACTTATATCAGAAAAAAAAGCCCTTGATTGTATATTTATTCAACAATACTCTTTATATTTGCAGCCTGTTTTGCATAAATATACAACATGAGTACAAAGAAGGAACGATTGGATGCCATTTGCGGTATTATACAGACGAAAGTGATAAGTAATCAAGAAGAACTGCTTAAAGAACTGGAAGATAGCGGATTCTCGGTTACGCAAGCTACGCTTTCCCGCGACATCAAGCAACTGAAAGTAGCCAAGGTACACGACGGAACCGGAGATTATGTATATCGCCTTCCCGAAGAGAGTATAAGCAAACAAGCACAGCCTGAAGCAAGAAAAAGCCGAATATCGAGTTTCCGGAAACTTGGCGGTGGTGAAGACACGACCGGGTTACGCCATGGGAATTGCCTCGGACATAGACTCCCATGCCCCCAGCGAGATACTGGCCACCATAGCCGGAGACGATACGATCTTG
>ENA-OQIC01000226-OQIC01000226.1-human-gut-metagenome-genome-assembly--contig:-NODE-226-length-26550-cov-2.549181_pt1 | contig 26550 bp, 30 predicted proteins | sample MGYA00242572_ERZ504736 | MGnify/ENA primary metagenome ERZ504736 (study PRJEB26092, sample SAMD00036201) | human gut metagenome | host: Homo sapiens | study: EMG produced TPA metagenomics assembly of...
TCAAAAATAAAACCATCATCCGCAAAAAGTTAACTCAGGAAGAGATATGCCGGGAAGTTATTGCCCTGCAAGATATGGGACACAAACGCCTGGCACTCGAAGCCGGTGAAGACCCTGTGCGTAACTCAATCGATTATATACTCGAATCAATCCGTACCATCTACAGTATCCATCATAAAAACGGAGCTATCCGCCGGGTAAACGTGAACATTGCCGCCACTACGGTAGAGAATTATCGCAAGCTGAAAGATGCAGGTATCGGTACATATATCCTCTTTCAAGAAACATATCATAAAGAGAATTACGAACAGCTGCATCCCACCGGGCCCAAAAGCAACTATGCCTATCATACCGAGGCCATGGACCGTGCCATGCAAGGAGGAATCGATGATGTAGGCATGGGAGTCCTGTTCGGCCTGAATACATACCGCTATGATTTTGTAGGATTGCTGATGCATGCCGAACACTTGGAAGCCATTTATGGCGTGGGACCGCATACCATAAGCGTTCCCCGCATCTGCTCGGCCGATGACATAAATGCCGAAGACTTTGAAAATGCCATCTCTGACGAGATCTTCCAAAAGATAGTAGCCGTTATTCGCATCAGCGTACCCTACACAGGCATGATTATTTCCACACGAGAATCGCAAAAGATCCGTGAAAAAGTGCTTGACTTAGGTATTTCGCAGATCAGCGGAGGATCACGGACCAGTGTAGGCGGTTATGCCGAAGCAGAAACTCCGGAAGAGAACTCCGCCCAATTCGATGTCAGCGACACCCGGACACTGGACGAAGTGGTCAACTGGTTACTGAAACTGGGCTATATTCCCAGCTTCTGTACAGCCTGTTATCGTGCCGGACGCACGGGTGACCGGTTTATGTCACTTGTCAAATCGGGACAAATAGCCAACTGCTGTTCCCCTAATGCACTGATAACCTTACAGGAATATCTGGAAGATTATGCCTCGGAAGAGACGAAAGCTCGCGGAGTAGCATGATAAAGCAAGAAATGCAACATATCCCCAACCCTAAAATCCGAGAACGGGCTTTAGAAAACCTGAAGCAAATTGCGGCAGGAGAAAGGGACTTCAGGTTTTGAAAACGTCGCCCCGCTCCAATCGCCTGCACATTGCCTTGTTTGGTAAACGAAACAGTGGCAAGTCGTCATTGATCAATGCATTGACCAATCAAAACGCTGCTTTGGTATCGGACATCGCCGGTACCACTACCGACCCTGTATATCAACCGATGGAAATACATGGTATCGGTCCGTGTGTATTCATCGATACAGCCGGATTCGACGATGAAGGTGAACTGGGCTCCCTACGTATCGAACGAACCTTACAAGCTGCGGACAAAGCCGACATCGCACTGATGGTTTGTTGCGATACGGAACTTTCCGAAGAGCAACGATGGATAGAGTTACTGAAAGAGAGGAATATCCCCTACCTGTTGGTACTGAATAAAGCCGATCTGTTAGAGAAACCGGATGAAGTCGCCGATAAATTGGAACAACAGACAGGACAACACCCTTTAATTGTCAGTGCCAAAGAAAAAACGGGCATAGACTCAATCCGTCAGTCTATTCTTCATCGGTTACCGGAACTTAACGAGCAACCGGATATTGTGGGAGATTTGGCCAACGAAGGCGATGTGGTACTACTCGTGATGCCACAGGATATACAGGCTCCTAAAGGGCGACTTATCCTGCCACAAGTACAAACACTGCGCGAACTTCTTGACAAAAAATGCATCACCTTGAGCTGCACAACCGACCAGTTGGACAATGCCCTCAAAGTCTTGTCAGCTCCCCCCTCATTGATCATTACCGATTCGCAGGTTTTCAGAACCGTCTACGAAAAGAAACCGCCACAGAGCCGGCTAACCTCCTTCTCGGTATTATTTGCCCGCTACAAGGGAGACATTGACTACTATACCGAAGGAGCGTATATCATCGACCAACTGACAGAAAATTCCCGGGTCCTGATAGCCGAAGCCTGTACTCATGCTCCACTGTCCGAAGACATCGGCAGAGTGAAACTTCCACGAATGTTGCGCAAACGTATCGGAGAGCAACTGCATATCGACATTGTTTCCGGAATGATTTTCCTAAGGACCTGAATTGCTACGACCTGATTATTCATTGCGGAGCCTGCATGTTCAATCGCAAACATGTCCTGAATCGGATAGTCAAAGCTAAAGCACAAGGTGTCCCAATGACTAACTATGGAATAGTTATCGCATATATCAATGGCATTCCTTTCCACTGACAACAAACGCTTATGAGACACGATCGTATTTCATAAGGCGTTTATGCTCCTGTCATCTAATGAAACCAAAAACTTGAAATTTATTCAAAGAGTCTGATATAATAAAACAGTTAATAATATTATTTTATCTTATATATGATGAAAATCGGATTTCATTGGCATTTCTTTTTTGCAATTCTTGTGGTACAGTAATTTGAGTTTGTTCTTTAAATGTTTCTATCTCATAAGGTGTAACAACCTGTACCAGATTATTTCCTAAGACACGTCCCCATACCGGGAACCGGTTATGCCCCTTACTACCTACCATACCTAACTGCATATTGATATCAGCCAAGTTATAAGCACTTGTCTCAGGGATATCACACTGCTCCACAACAGTTTCTCCACTGTGTTTGTCCACCGAAGCCACATAATACTTCTCATTCAGCATCATGCGCAGATAAAAACGGCGAGGCGTCTCAAAAATATCACTTACAAAAATATCACCGTTAGCAGGGAATCTTTTAATATCGCGAATATTGAGCCCACGAATAACCTCTTCATCCGAATTGCTTAGACCGGCCACTAAAACAGGCTGTATGGTATCTGCCGACAAACGGTAAATGGTATCATTGCTAGCTGTTTTAAACAAGACTGACGCCTGCTTCCCATCCGAAGGTGAACCCATTACTCCAAAAGTAAAGCCTGAATCTTCACGGGGTACCAACGGCGAATAGAAATCGTTTTTGGTAATTATCGCCTCACCGTCCTCTTGAAATACCCCAATACCAAAACTACCGTTCTGAAACGGCATAAGAGGCATAGCGATGGCACCAATGCGCTTGTTACCAAGGTGATGAGCATAAATAATGGGAGAATTTACAGGCAGGTCTTCCACAAACGTGCCTTCCAATGTATATATGCCAACCTTATTGCCGATAACATAGAAACGATTATCAGCCTCATCAGCCTGTATAAAACCTATCATACCATTAAAGTCATCGGGACCTTGGCCTTGGCGAAGGAATGTACGCAAAAAGTGTCCTTGACGATCGAACAGTACGATACGGGCTTCCTTGCCCACCAATACATAAATGTATTTGCTTGTGATGGCAAAGTCTACCACACCGTCTATCAATGAGGCATCATCATTGGTCATTTCCAAAGGGATATATTCAACTGACTCTATCTCATCAGCAATAGACAAAGTTGCCGGCGAATTAAGTGCATCACGAACGGAAGCGGTTAACAGACCTGTTTGGTCGACTTGATTTAAATTACAAGATGCCAAAACAAATGCGCCAATGGCAACCATGAAAAAAGACTTTGTGTTCATCATGTTTTAAAGTTATATTTTGGTCAAAGATACAGAACATTTGTTATTTATCATTTCTTTTTCCGGATATTTTTTCCATGAATCCACAAAACATATAAAGCTGAAATTCCTATGTTTGTAATGAAAAAAAGATCACTGTCCAAAAATATTATAACTAAAAAAATCTTTTACTTTTACTTATATTTCTCCGGAATCTTCCTCTCGATGATGGCATCAAATGCCCGTGACAACTCTTTAATAACCAAAAAACATTTCTGTCACTTGAAAATTGGGTAATATAATTAGGCTGTGAATGTCAAATGATAACATTCACAGCCTATCACTATCCAACTAACTTTCAGTAGGATATATTACCTAAAATATATAGTTCGGTTCTAATAAAACCGGCTATTCACTTTCTCTATAGAACAATACCTCTGTCAGTATTGAAAATCTTCCCCTTTGACGTACACCCGGTAATCTTTTATCATGCCGGGATATCCCTTTTCGGCACGGGGCAAATAGCGGAAACCGGTTACGGTATAGTCTCCACCCAGATCGATGACTAATTGATGAGGATAAGCATCTTTAGCCACCGTCATCCAGTAAGTGGATTCCTGAAGGTCGAACACTTTATCTCCTGTACAGTTACCGCTACGTGTCTCTTCGCTGTCGGCATAGCGTATTCTCCACTTTTCACGTGAATTGGCTTACCGTCGGCACCCAGTACATCGAGTTCGGCGATGGCTGCTATCTTCTTTCCTTTTTGTGCCGAAAGGGCCTCAAGGCAGAAATAACGACCGGTACTCTGACGATCAAAGCAAACTTCCTGCCATCCGTTGCCCGGAACAAACGTACCTTCGGCAACGGGAGTTTCCCGACTCAAGTCCAGTTGTTCACCCTCTTTGCGATGGGTAGAAGCCCCTTCATTGCGTAACCAATCCAAGATGGGCTTCTTCAGTCCGCGGATAGATGCTTTCTCAGGGCCTTTCAAATCAAGAACAATAATTTCATTTTCTCCCTCTTTGAGCCAACAACCGGGCATGAAGAGTGTCTGCTGCGGACCAATCTCCCAGAAACGTCCGATAGCAAGGCCGTTAACCCATACCATACCTTTACCCCAAGTACTCATGTCAAGGAACGTATCGCCAACTTTATCCAAACGGAAGGTAGTCCTATAATACGCAGGCATAGTCTGAGCTGTCCCATTTTTATATCTTTTATCTTGCACAAACGAATAATCCACCGGAAAACTATAAACCGTCCAATTCTTTAACTCTGCAGATTGCTTTCCACGGACAAGTTCTACTTTTTCAGTGATACCTTTGCGATCGTGAATCGATTCATCAAAGTTAACGCGTCCCATAGCTTCTACCAGGATGTCGATACGCGTTCCTTTCTTCAAAGCCGGCAGTTGCAAAGCAAATTCACCACGACGACGGTCCAGACGAGCCAACAATTTACCATCGGCAAAAACTTGTGCCCAATCATGTACTTCTGTGATCTTCATCGTAGTGCCATTTTCGACAGGCTCCTGCAAAGTAGTCCGATACAAAATCGTTCCCCACCCCTGATCAAAAGCCTCCATCGGTTGTATATCCATACTCTCTTTAGCCTCGGGCAAATTGGAAAAGAGAGGAGCAACCTGAGTAAACTCGACTTCAGGTATCTCAATCACCGGAAAAGCTTCGGGAATCTCAGGCAATTGTTCTCCTGCAGGCAGATAATTTTTCAGCAGATCACGAAGCAGGAAATATTTGTCCGTAGTCCATCCCGGCTCACTGATAGGCGCATCGTAATCGTAAGAACTACACATAGCGGAGTAAGACGGATTGTTGGCACCACCCCAATGCCCGAAAGTAGTACCTCCATGGGCCATATAGAGACTGAATGAAATATTACGGTCAAGCATATCTTTGATACCCTGCACCATGCTTTTGGCAGGACGGGTCTCATGCTTGCGTCCCCAATGATCAAACCATCCACTCCAGAACTCACTACACATTAATGGAGTCTCCGGACGAGCCTCTCTGAGACGCTTGAACTGCTGTTCAATGTTGGCTCCCGTACCAAATTGATAGTCCAGAGCAAATCGTCCAATCCATTCCGATCAAAGGTACTGCTCCAGTCACATTGAAAAAGAGGAACTTCGGTAAACCCGGCACTTTTCACTATATCACGAATAGCCGAAACATAGGGTTTGTCAACTGCATAAGCACCATATTCATTTTCTACCTGCACCATGATAATGTTTCCTCCGCGAGTAATCTGCAACGGTGCAAGCTGTTTTCCGACTTCTTTCATAAAGATTGCAGTGCGCTCCATAAAATAAGGATCGAGTGTACGAAGTACAATATCTTTCTTCTTCAGTAACCACCAAGGAAGTCCGCCCATCTCCCATTCGGCACAAACATAAGGACCCGGGCGTACAATCACATACATCCCATGCTTCTGAGCCAGACGGCAAAAAGCGGCTATATCATTTTGTCCGGTAAAGTCAAACTGTCCCTCAGTCTGTTCATGGATGTTCCAAAATACATAAAGACAAATCGTATTCATCCCCAATGCCTTACACATCTCGATACGATGCTCCCAGTAAGGAGCCGGAATACGGGTATAATGCAACTCGGCAGCCTTAACCGTAAAAGGCTTGCCATTCAAAAGGAAAGTGCTCTTCCCGATTGTGAAATTTTGTGCTGCAACAGGCAACGAAAAAATCAAAATGAGAAGCAGAATCAGTTTTTTCATGTTCTTATTAAATTGTTTTGAGTTTTTGAGTCGTCTCACTAAAGCCTCCTTTCTTCAAAGAAAGACAGTGTTTCCGATATCCGACAAGGGTTTCTCCCATGATATTTCCGAAAACAGAAGGTACAAAGAAACGGGAAATATTATTTCGAAAAAATAGACTTTGTTAAAAAAAAGATGGATTATATTATGATAAAAAAGGCTGCATCGTTACCAATACAGCCTTTCGTATATTTATTAAATGACTTACTTAGCCAATTCGTTGATTACGTTCATAATCTTCTGCCGATCTCCTCAGCAGCCTCCATAGTCCGATGCTTCGCTATATATACGGATGATCGGTTCGGTATTACTCTTGCGCAAGTGTACCCACTTATCGGCAAGTCAATTTTCACACCGTCAATATCATTGATCTCTTCATTCTTATAGATATCTTTCACTTTAGCAAGAATGGCATCTACATCGATTTCCGGAGTCAGATCGACACGGTTCTTGGCAATGAAATAAGGAGGATAAGTTGCACGCAACTCACTAACCTTCTTACCTTCGTGTGCCAAATGGCTAAGGAATAATGCGATACCTACCAAAGCATCACGTCCGTAGTGACTGGCTGGATAAATCACTCCACCGTTTCCTTCACCACCGATCACGGCATTTGTTGCTTTCATCTTGGTCACTACATTTACTTCGCCTACAGCAGAAGCATTGTATTCCATACCATATTTGCGGGTTACGTCGCGCAAAGCACGGGTAGAACTCAGATTGGATACAGTATTGCCCGGAGTATGTTTCAATACATAGTCTGCCACCGTAACCAGTGTATATTCTTCACCATACATCACACCGTTTTCGCAGATCATCGCCAAACGGTCTACGTCCGGGTCAACGACAAACGCTACATCAGCTTTTCCACCCTTCATCAGGTTCATGATATCTCCCAGATTTTTTCCAACGGTTCCGGATTGTGGGCAAAGTTTCCGGTCGGTTCACAATAGAGTTTTCGACGTGTTTCACCCCAGACGTTCCAACAATTCGGGCAGGATGATACCTCCTACAGAGTTCACACAGTCGATAGCCACTGTGAAATCAGCTTTTTGATAGCCTCAACGTCTACCAAATCGAGTGCCAATACACTGTCGATATGTTTTTTATTATAGGTCAAGTCTTTGCGATAAGATCCCAAATGATCGACATCCGCATAATCGAACTCCTCGGCAGCAGCAATACGAAGTACTTCTTGCCCTTCGGCTGCATTCAGGAATTCTCCATGCTCATTCAGCAATTTCAATGCATTCCATTGTTTGGGGTTATGTGATGCAGTCAGAATGATACCGCCACAAGCCCCTTCCATTGTAACAGCCAGTTCGGTTGTCGGAGTAGAAGCAAGATCGATATCAACTACGTCCCAGCCCATACCCATCAAGGTACCGACTACGACATTCTTTACCATCTCACCGGAAATGCGGGCATCACGGCCCACTACTATCTTGTTACTTTTTGATTTGCATGTTTTGCGAATCAAAGTGGCATAAGCGACGTGAATTTTACAATGTCAAGCGGGTTCAGTCCTTCGCCTGCGCCTCCGCCAATGGTTCCACGGATACCAGAGATAGATTTGATTAGAGTCATAGGTTGTTGTTTTAGAAAATTGGTTATTTAGTAGTTTTAGTTCAATGCTTTCTGAAATTTACGAATATCGTAGAAATAGGGGTTTACATATTGGTTTGCACTCTGATGTCCCATCTTCGAAGGTACAATCATTCTCACATGGGCATAATTGGTAACATACTTTAAAGCAAGCAGCCATCCGGGAGGAACATCCGTCGTACCATATTTGGCATACATCGACCCCTCTGTAAATACACCGGCTACTGAAGTACCGTTATCCACATAACGGAAAACGTCCGGATAAGTATAGTAATTCGGATAATTTTCGAAACCGGGAAGCACCACATTGAAGCAAGTGGTATCGTTCGCCTTGATGTCGTGCTCTACAAAGCGTACGGCTACAATATTGTTATTCTTGATAGAGTCATTTTCCGGTTTATCGGTAACTATACCCTTATCCACAATTTGCATGTAGACTCCGTTTGAGAAAGCCACGTATTCGTTCTTGGTCGTATCCGTTTTATATCCGTTTGCTTCAAAGTCACTCTCGGAAATAGTCTGGATATTGTATTTTTTAATAAAGGCGTTTACTGCGTCTTTCTCTTCATCCAGCATTTCAGCATAAGTCTTCGAATTGTCGCAAGCCTGGAACATATATCCAAAGGCTAACAAGGAAAAAAATAACAATAGAAGTTTTTTCATTTCTGTATCTTAAGTATATTCCGTACAAATGTATTTTAAATTAGTCGAATCTTTAGATTTAAAAGCAGAAAGTTCAAGTCTTTTAACCTTTGACTTTCAACTTTTAACGGAAGAGCGATGAGCCAACCGTCAACTTACCTCTTTATTCTTTCAAAAGTGGTTTATATTTCTCCAATGCTTGTTCAAACACTTTTACAGCCTCTTCCATAGTACCGTAAAATTCCCCTCCGGACGCATTGAGATGCCCGCCGCCATTGAAAAATTCCGCAGCTAACCGATTACAAGGAAACTTACCTACTGAACGGAGAGAAATCTTAATCATTTTCTTTTCAGTGTCCTCACGTAGAAAACAAGAAAAACAGACATTCTTGATAGACAGAGGTATGTTGACAAACCCCTCGCTATCCCCTTTGATATAATCAAATTTGCCCTGTTCTTCCTTTGTCAGTGAAATAAGGGCGGAATTGTAATCTTTATACACCTTCATATTCGATAACACATATCCCATCAGACGCAAACGGCTTTCGGAATAAGTATTGTAGACTTCCGGTAAATATCATCTTTATCGATTCCTTTTGAGAGTAACTCACTGATGATGAAATAGATTTCACGATTATTAGAATTATAAGTGAACCCTCCGGTATCTGTCATCATACCCGTATAGATACATTCGGCTCCTTCTTTGGAGATATCACTAAAATATCCCATCCGGCAAATCAATCGAAACACCAGTTCGGAAGTAGAGGAAATCTCAGGATGTGAAATGGTGATTCTGCAAAAATCTTCAGGATAAAGATGGTGGTCTATCATTATTTTGCGCCCCGGTGAAGCGGCCACTATATCACTCATTTCATCAATACGCTTCAGCGCATTAAAATCAAGACAACAAATGACATCTGCCTCCATAATCAGCTTGTCGGCAAATTCCTGGTAACGGTCATACAGCAAAATATCCTTACTACCCGGCATCCATTTCAAAAAATCGGGAAAAGCATTGGGGACAATCACATTGACAATTTTATCTTGAGAATCCAAAAAATGATACAATCCCAATGATGAACCAATGGCATCTCCATCAGGTGACACATGAGATACAATTACTATTTTGTCGGCCCGTTCAAACCATTTGGTAAAATGATCAATATGAGCCTGAGCAATCACTTTAGTCAGCATAACTTGTTTGTATAAATATTGAGTTGGCAAAAATACGATAAATCTTTGTACTTAGAGCAAAAACCTCACAGAACCTTCGTCGGAAAGGGAGATAAAATGCAACCCCAACCGGCGACATTCTTCACTATAAGCCTCTTTATAATAAGCAGACAGAGAAGAATCCAAAATAACTTCCCGGCAATGAAACAAACCTACCAATGACTCCAACTTCCCTGTATAGCCTTTGCATACATACAAATAATCTATGTTTAACGATTCAGCAACGGTTTTGTTCCGCCAACGATTGTCACTAACCATACAGATACGTTTATTACCGAACATAAGCAAATGATCCTGCATCCAAAAACCGGACGAATGAAAATTGTCTGTTATAGCAACCGGAACATCCAGATGCAGTCTATTCCAATATCCGGCTACTGCACGCGAAAGCCGTCTTTCATCCGGAATGCTGTCCGCATAAGCCAACCACGACTTACCACAAGCTTCGATACAATGCACCACCGGACATCCCCGGACATTATAGAAAACAATGCTTTGCACCGGACGGTCCATCATTCTGCTCACCCAATGAAAACTTCCCATAGCCAAGATACAAATACCAAAAACATATAAACATCTCAAACTGCGCACTACTTTATAACGCATACCGATCAACAAGACCAGATAAAAAGCAAAAGCTTCTGTCGGATAGATCCAGACACGATCTATAGATGCCAACGGTAAATGTTCCACCCAACGGACCATAGTATTCAACCAATCAACAAGAGATCTCACTACCACTGAAAATCCTGTATAAAGCATAGGAAAAGGGGTGAGTACTAGCAATGCGACCGTTGCATACATGATGCCTGAAACAAGTGGAATTACCAACAGATTAGTCAACAAAAAATGAGTAGGAAATCTGGAGAAATACAATAAAACCAAAGGAGCAGTACCTATTTGTGCAGCAAGCGAAACACTCATTAATGCCCATACCTTCTTTAACAAGCTATTACCGACCGGCAATTGGCGGAACAGCCAGGGATATAATAACAGAATAGCTGCAACTGCTGAAAATGAAAGTTGAAATCCTACATCGAACAGCCAAAAAGGATGAACCACCAACATGATACATGCAGTCAATGCAAGTGTATTGAGTGAAATACCTGTACGCCGGGATAAAACCGACAAAGCAACAGTGAAAACATGATAACGGAACGGACGACCGAAGGAGAGAGACCGGTAAAAAAAGCGAATCCCCACAATGCGGTAATTATCACTACCGCACGAAAAAGTCTCACACCAAAAGCATTCCCTGGCAGCCACTTCAGAAAAAACAGAAGCATCATATACAGAAACCCGATATGAAGTCCGGAAAGTGCCAGTACATGACTGGCTCCCGATACAGAGTAAGTTTCCCGAATATCTTCGCTCAACTCCTCCTTATAACCTACCGTAAGTGCGGCAAGTACGGCAAATTCATCCGGATTAAACTTCAAAGCACGATATTGGTCAAGAATCCGATCCCGGTATTCCAATGCAATCTGCCTGCATGATCGGGAAAACCGATATCCGGTAATTTTCCAATTCCCACTTGCAACAAAAGCAATCCCGCTAATCCCTTTGTAGCGCAGATAACGCGCATAATCAAATTCATCGGGATTACCATTATTTGAAGGTGGAGATACATGGGCAAAAAATATTAACTCATCCCCACTACGTAACCCTTCGGACAATGAATCCTTCGATATATAAAGCAAAACTTTTCGATTTACCGGCATGGTGCACACTGAATCCTGCCTTTCCTCCAAAAATGCCCGACAAAGGAAGCTATGTTCCTTAGGCTCCGGTTGTTCCGACACTACAGCCCGGTAAACACATTTTTGTTCCGAAAAAGAATAAAGCGTCTGTTGCAAAGCCTGATTTATTCCACCTGCTCCGCCAAAAAACACGAACAGGTACAAAATACAGCCGAACATCCAACGTAAAGAGTAACGGTGAGAAAAATAAACGACTAGGAGCAGAAGAAATAATCCTGCCAGCCCTCCTGCCAGCACGCCCTTCGAAACACAGACTCCCCTAAAAAACAACCCATTGCCAACAAGAAAGCCTGCTATCAGAGGGAATAGCAGGCGTATAAAAGGATATCGGTGTAAATACTGAAAGTTCACAAGACGGCTCTACAGCCTTTCATGGCGTGAATCATTCCTTCCGGATTCTCAGCAGCAAAGATAGCATTTCCTGCCACCAATGCATCTGCCCCGGCAGCTATCAGACGGGCGCCTGTTTCCAGATTTACCCCTCCATCAACTTCGATCAGTGCTTTAGATCCGGTACGCTCAATCAGTTCACGAAGCTCTTTCACTTTCTCTACCGAGTGTTCAATAAATTTTTGTCCGCCAAATCCGGGGTTCACACTCATAACCAGCACCATATATACATCCCGGATAATATCCTGCAACAGGGTTATCGGAGTGGCCGGATTGATAGTGACCGCTGGTTGCATACCTGCTTCACGAATCAGTTGCACGACCCGGTGTAAGTGAGGACATGCCTCGTAATGCACATTCATGATGTGGGCACCCAATGCCTTCACTTCAGGAATAAACTTTTCCGGATTGACTATCATCAGATGTACATCCAACGGCTTTGAAGTTAACTTAGCTACATATTTCAGTACCGGAAAGCCGAAAGATATGTTCGGCACAAATACTCCGTCCATAATATCAATGTGTACCCAGTCTGCTTCACTACGGTTGATCATCTCAATGTCCTTTGCCAGATATGCGAAATCTGCAGAAAGGATAGAAGGGGATATAATTGGTTTCATATTCATCATTCTTAAAATAATAGCACAAAATTAACAAAAAAACATCAGGGCTCCCCTCAATAACAATTTATTTGGCAGAAATTCTTTTTCTGCTATTTCAAATTCATAATTATAATCAACGGGATCGGCTCATATCCCAAAAGGATAATGCACTATCTGTTATTACACAGCCTTCATCTTAAATGCTTCAGTCAGATGGAATCCACGTAAAAGTTCATCTGTCTTCAGTCTCTTTTTACCTGGCAACTGCAACGAAAGGACATTTACAAATCCATCCGGCACAGCCACTCTCAAAAAGTTTTTTCCATCAGTAACAATGCTTCCGGGAGCCAACGTATGCACCTTTGGCAACTTCTCACTCTCAAAGATTTTCACGACAACCGCTTCCCCTTCCGGATTCACCAACTCACTCCATGCAGCCGGATAAGGCGAAAGCCCACGAATAAAATCATAAACCCGTTTCACCGGCTGATTCCAGTCAATTCGGCAGGTCTCTTTAAAAATCTTCGGAGCCGGACGAAGTTCGCCTGCCACTGCCATTTCTTCCTGAGGAATTGATTTCACCTTTCCCTCCAGAATAGCGTCTACAGTTTCTATAACCAACCGACCGCCCAAATGCATCAACTTGTCATGCACAATCTCTACATTGTCCGTATCGGCAATGGGAATACGTACTTGCTGGATTACTTCCCCCGTATCTATTTCATGTTTCAGGAAAAAAGTAGTAATACCTGTTTCGGTGTCTCCGTTGATCACTGCCCAGTTTATAGGCGCTGCTCCACGGTATTGCGGAAGCAGAGAAGCATGGAGATTAAAAGTTCCCAGACGTGGCATATTCCATACCACTTCCGGCAACATACGAAAAGCTACAACAATCTGTAGATCGGCTTTCCACTCACGTAACGCCTGAATGAATTCTTCATCTTTCAGTTTTTCCGGTTGCAGCAAAGGCAGTTGATGATCCAGTGCATATTGCTTTACCGGAGAATACTGAATTTTATGTCCGCGACCGGCAGGTTTATCGGGCATCGTAATCACTCCAACCACATTATAACCGCCTTCAACCAGACATTGCAGGGCTTCCACGGCAAAGTCCGGAGTCCCCATATATACAATTCTTAAATCTTCTTTCTTCATAATTTATAAGTTATGAGTTTCACACTGCAGATTACGAAAGTAACGAATTGCCTGCAAAGCACACTATCCGTTACATACGGCCATCGCCGTTCCGTCAATCTTCCGAGAAATGTACCAATACCTGGCGATATGAATTAAATATCTTAGATTTGGATACAAATCCCAGGTATTTTCCCTCTTCATTGACCACAGGTAAGTTCCATGCTTTTGTATCGTCAAAAGTCTGCATCACCTGTTCCATGCTATCTGTATCATACAGACGGGCAGGGACCGAGGTCATCAGTTTACTAACGGTAAAACGATGATAAGTTCCTGACGGAACATGATGTTCCTGATATCGTCCAGTAGCACGACGCCCAGCAAGACCCCGTCTTTATCCGTCACAGGAAACATATTACGATGCGAAGTTGAAATCGCCTTCACCAATTCGCCCAGATCCATTTCCGGACGCACGCTGACAAAGTCAGTTTCAACCACATTTTCAACTTTCATCAGTGTCAATACAGCTTTATCCTTGTGATGGGTCAGCAACTGTCCCTTTTTAGCCAAACGCATAGAGTAGATACTATGCGGTTCAAACACGATGATTGTCAGATACGAACTGACCGAAACAATCATCAGAGGCAGGAAGAGGTCATATCCGCCCGTTAGCTCGGCAATCAGGAATACTCCAGTCAGAGGTGCATGCATGACTCCACTCATAACCCCTGCCATTCCCATCAACGCAAAGTTCTTTTCGGGCAAAGTAGAGGTAAAGTCAAAATCATGCTAAGTAGCGAAAACACAAAACCGGCAATACATCCCAGATACAGCGAAGGTGCAAAAATACCGCCACATCCGCCTCCACCGTTGGTCGCACTCGACGCAAAGACTTTCAACAGAATGATCAGCACCAAATAGACCAGCAACAGATTACCGTATCCATAAAACAACGAGTTATTCAGTACCGTATCCCAGTCGGCATTGCTCACGCCGTTCAACAATAGTTCGATCGTATCGTAACCTTCACCATACAAGGGTGGAAAGAGGAAGATGAGCACACTCAGCATCACACCTCCCAATGCCAACTTCTTATACGGATTGGAGAGTTTGCCAAATACTCCTTCCACAGAGTTCATAGCGCGAGTGAAATAAAGCGATACCAATCCGCAAAAGATTCCCAAAAGAATCACATAAGGAATACGCTCCAATTCAAAAGGCTGATCCAGATGGAATTTAAACATAGCCTCCTGTCCGGTCGTAATATACGAAACAGTGGCAGCCGTGACAGCCGAAATCAGCAATGGTAATAAAGACGACATGGTAAGGTCGATCATCAGTACTTCCAGCGTAAACACCAGTCCGGCAATAGGCGCTTTAAAAATACCTCCGATGGCACCCGCCGCTCCACAGCCTACCAGCAACATCAGTGTACGGTGCTCCATCTTGAACATACTTCCCAAATTCGACCCGATTGCCGATCCGGTCAACACAATAGGTGCCTCGCTCCTACCGATCCGCCGAAACCGATGGTAATGGCACTGGCAATGGTCGACGACCAGATATTATGTCTTTTGATACGCCCCTGCCTCCTCGAAATTGCATAAAGAATCTTCGTAACTCCATGGCTGATATCATCCTTTACGATATTGCGTACAAACCATCCTGCCAGAAAAATACCGACCACCGGATAAACCAGATACAGGTAGTTGGCCTCCGTCGTATTAAAGTTATCTGTCAGGAAATTCTGTATCGTATGAATAAAGAATTTTAGGAGCAGTGCAGCAATGGCAGTAAAAATACCGACCAGAAAACTTAAAATGAGAATAAACTGCTTTTCTTTGATTTTATTCTCGCGCCAGATAATAAAGCGCTGTAATAAACTTATCTTTTCTTTTTCCATCATTCGCGAATAATCTTGATCACTCCACCTTTATCCAGTTTAATGATACTCGATGGTTTAGGACGACTCATATCATCTTGTCGAAAATTGACAATGTAATCCACCGACGATTTTATTTCTTCGCTGATTTCATTAAAATTGGCTGCTCCCGGTTGTCCGCTGACATTGGCAGATGTCGAGACAATCGCTTTGCGAAACTGCTGGCACAAACGACGGGAAAACGCCTCGTTTGTCACCCGGATGCCTACGCTTCCATCCTCTGCAAGCAGATTTGAAGCCAGGTTGCGGGCACCGGAATAAATGATAGTTAATGGCTTATCGGCAACCTCAATCAAATCCCAAGCTACCGAAGGAACATCCTGCACATAGAATTCCACTTTCACCGGCGAGTCTACCAATACCAGCATCGCCTTACTGTCAGCACGTCGTTTTATCTCATACACCCGGCGCACAGCGTCTTCATTGGTAGCATCACAGCCAATTCCCCAAACCGTATCGGTGGGATAGAGAATCACCCCGCCTTCGCTCATCACTTGACAAGCTTTTTTAATGTCTTCTATCATTTCTTGATCTATTTCTTGTGAGAATAACGTGCAAAAATACTAATTTTGCCCAATAATAACAAAGGTTAAGAGAAAACAAATGGAAGAAATCGAATTTCATCACAGTTTACCTATACAACTACGATTCAACGACGTAGACAAATTCGGACACGTCAACAACACCGTCTATTTTTCATTTTACGATCTCGCAAAACAGAATATTTCGCTTCTGTATGCCCGGGAGTCGACTGGGAAAAGACGGCATTGTAGTCGTACACATTGAAGCCGACTTTCTGGCACAGATTTTTTCATCGGACCACATTGCCGTACAAACCGCAGTTTGCGAAATCGGAACCAAAAGCTTTCATCTGCTGCAACGGGTCATCGACACCGAAACAATGGAAGTGAAATGCATCTGTCGTTCGGTCATGGTGACATTCGATCTGGAGAGACACGAATCCAAGCCACTGACCGAAGAATGGATAGAGGCAATCTGTCGGTTCGAAGGGAGAAGACTTAAGAAAGAAAAAATAAATAATCCTCCGTAGATACCTTTTTTCTACGGAGGATTTTGTTTTTCTCCTTAATATAAGAATTCCTTATTCACGTTCCCCGACACACTCGCGTCAAACCAGGAAAGATTGGATTGATCAAGCACCCATTTCTCATAATTAGGATATGCTTTCGTAATGATAACTCTTTCCTTGGGATAATTCCACGCCGGTGAAGAGTCTTCCTTCCGCGGGAAATCAAGAGCCCATGGATATCGGTTATCCATACGATAATAAACTTCAGCCTCAGGATCCGATCTGTCATTTTCTGTCCCGAAGAGTGAAGTGTCGGCATGTTTTGTCGGCTTATAATCTACCAGATGTATTTCTCTTTGACGGCTGTTGACAAAAATAAACGGATTAAACTTCTGAGTTAACAAGTTGCTGACAGGAGTCTTCAGTCGTACGGTTACTTCAACCGGAATAGCGGAAACTCCGACCGCCGCACCCTCCGTATTCACATATCCTTCAGTCGTACCGAAAGCAGTATTAACATCATTCCAGACAATAAAAGTGGCCCGGCCATTACCCTCTTCAAGTGTAGCACCTTCCGACTTTGCTTCGTCGATATTGTCAGCCGAAAGCGGCAGTTCGATGCCTACACCGATATGCGTCCATGAAGCTGCTCCCTTTGCAATCGGCGTGAAAGTCAACTTTAGAGCAGTAATCATATTATTATCCCCTTTCTCCAACTCATAACTGTAATTCATCACAAAATCGTTGAAGTCATAGTCCCCCATCTTAGGCCACTGGTCTTCAAAGGCCAATGTACCGTAAACAGCCTCCGATGGAGTAAATTCATCGATCACCGGAATGTCTTCTTCCGGTTTTATGGCAGATACCGGTGATGCGGTAAGCTTTATCATCACATCATTAAAATCATAATCAGCTTTCGGATCATCATAAGGGCGAATATCGAAGCCCATAATGCAACAGTTATAATCGGGCACATTTCGAATCACCGCATTCGTCCTTTTCGTTGCATTCAAAGATGGGGTAGAATAATAAAAGCCATTAACATCTCCATTCGGGAAGGTCTGATTCTTGAACTTATAGGAACTTTTTGAATTCACTCCTCCATTGGCAGCATTTACATTAGCTATATTCAATCCGTCACGTGCCATAGCAAAACCGATACGTGCACCTTTCGGGAATACCTTACTATATTGTTTTCCGTCCCAATACAACAATTGTACTTTTAAACCCGAAGGACACTTTTGCTGATGAGTATTCGGAAGTAACAAAGTCATACGATGTCCCTGTATATCTTCACGTCTGCCAAGCTCCCCTTCCTGGTAGCTATAATAAGCCAACACATTGTAGACGGTCGCATTATTTACATAAAATCCACCATCACCGACATACGTAGCCCACACTTCCGCTCCCAATTCGTCAGTCACCACCAGGTCAGAACTCTTTTTCAAATCCACATCCTGCACATTCTTCTGTTCCGGATACCAACTATTCATTAAATTTAGAAACTTAGCAGATAATTCCTCTTTCGTAACAAGTGGAGAAGCATTCAAAAGTGGTATACCGTCTTTTCCAATCTCCGAATCAGTATAAGGGCTATACAATTCATAAAGATTGCTTAGTTTCTGGTCGACGGGAACATCCAATCCTGTTTCACTCCGGGTAGCAACCATACGGGTAGTAGCAGTCTTGATTTGAAAGGCTGTTGCAGTCAAGTTGCACGTCATCGAAGGTTGCACATCCATCTCCTGCACTCCGGGATAACCGGCTGTCAACGAAGCGACATACAACTTATCACTGTTTGCCGGAACAGAAATAGTAGCATCAATCTGCCCATTCCCATCTGTATAGCCCATATAGAGAGGCTTACCGGAAATAATCCCGTCTTCTTCATAAGGCTGTTGAAGATACACTCCAACCCCTATCCCCTCAGCAGCTTTTCCATCTGCCCGGGTAACAGATATATGAATCTGTTTATCGGATCTCAAAGCGAATTTGAACGATAGGTCCAACTCTTCCGTTTCGCCAGGATCCTCCCCCGACGGTTCATACAAATCTTTCTCATTTACACATGCTACACAGCAAAGTGCTATCAGCAGTGCATACTTCAGCAATGATACATTTCTCTTCATAAGACGATGTTTGTCTGTTTGTGTAAGGTTACTATATTCAGTAAATTAACAACCTAACTTGAATACAAAAATAACAAAAAAACAGAAACTTACAAAATCTAATCATCTTAATGTAGATTTTATTCTTTTTATATCAATTTATATAGCCATGTGAAGCTTACAGTCAGTCCACGATCCAACTATCAATATTCCTTGTTTTCGAGCTAAAATTCACTCCTACCTTTATCAGTTGGCGGGAATCATTGGCAAACGGAGCGGCATATCCCTTTTCTTCTATCTGTTTCAAAGCCTCTTCCGCACTCCCGTCAAATTTGAACTCCATCACATGCTACCCCGCATTTTTCATCCTCTAAACTGAAGATTTAGAGGTTTTCAAATGAGAATCTATATAAAAGTAATTATCATCTCGCAAACTTTCAAAGTTCTGTATCCCAATCGGGTAAAGTTTAGCCATAGCGTATTCCTATTAATGGCTTCACTCACAAATATACAAGATTATTCCTAATTACCGATTCCGTAAACCATATAATAAAATGCCGCTATCCATTCTTTCAAACAGACAACGGCATTTATTATTTCAACCGAAATGATCGGCTGACCGTCAAAGTAATCCCTGACCTCCTATTACCCCGGCAATAGCACTTGCCACAGCAATGATTACTTTCAAAAAGATGTTCCAATTATTTTTCCTCATATTCTAATCCTATAGAACCGCTAACTACGCAGTCGGATCATCTACTATGTCTCCATCACCACCTCCGGAACCATTATTGCCCGAAGCACCGATCCCACTCGCTTTCTGGAACTCAACACCCTGAAACAAAGCCCGGGTAGTACCGATAGCCGCAGGACGAGTATATTCAGGAGTAAAATGACAAAGAAGGGCTGCCACCTGATTCGGGTTCACCTCTTCCTCTTTGTCCACTCCCCTTCCTCGTGTACGCGCTTTCATCGTAAAAGTACCCAATCCGTCCAGACGTACCGTCTTACTGTCCAGCAATGCACTACGCATCGCTGTCATCAAGTTCCGAACCACATTATGCACATCACCCGGAGTCAATGACGATTTTTCCGCAATCATCTCAGCCAATTGCTGAGTAGATACCACCTTGCCTACCTTCACCAAGTTCAAGTGCCATTTCTTATCACCGGACTTAGTTGCCATAGTCGATTTTACTGCTTTATAAAATAATGCCATATTCCTGCATCTCCTTTTTTTAATGTTATTACTACTGATTTTATTCACATTGCGTTGATCAACATTGCAAAGGTGAACATTTGCAGGAAGATGACAAAAGAAAACAGGGCATCCGGATCAAGTTATGCAGAATAAGTTATAATCATCACATTATCAGTATTATTACTTAATTCTTTCTTATACATCTACTTCACATACTCTGCTATTGTCCGATTATTCATATTATACCCGTTTAACGAAATGTCCCCGGTTTTATACCTGGCATGGCATAAAACGGGGACGAAACAAAAATCTATACTCATTAGGGCATATCTCTTTTCTACTTCGTAAATCTCCGATAAGCCTCTTCCAGTTTTTTATCGTAGTGATTCTGAGCATATCTGGGACCATTATATCTTTTGGCAAAACCGGTCCAGTCTTTCCGCTCCAGATTGGGCCGTAACTCAGCAAGTTTAATGAACCTGGCAAATGCCTCCAGTTGCTTATCTTCTCCGGAACACATATCTTTCACCATTTCATCTACACTGCCGTACCCGCACATCACATAGTTAAAGCCCATCACCTGAAACATTCCCCATGAAGTGGAAGCGTCAGCAGCTTCTTTATGTATTTCTCGGGCCTTTTCCAGACGTTCATACTCTCTTATCCCTCCATAATAATGACCCTTCTCCAACTGGGATAAAGAATATTTTCATTACCGACAACATACCTCTCCGGATCAAGTCCCCGCTTCTTGAGTTCTCTCCAAAAGATGTGACCTTCAAATAAAATTATCGGCCTCCCCGGCGCCACAAAGCCCCCACGACCACCGGTTTCAACTGTCTGTACGGCTTTTACCACTGCCACTTCAACGCCAAGCCAATCTGCCACACGTTGAAAATCATTCTCTGTTAAGTTTTCCATGAGTAATTAATTTGATTTATGTAAATAGAAGAATCTCTTCATAAATAGGAAGTATAATAGCCCCAACACCAAGATGCTCCCTAATAAATACCCATATCCATACTCCCGTAACAGCAAATATCCTACTAGAACTACGGTTTGCACCGACATATAGGTCAATGCCACTGCCACGTGTGGTATCTTCAGCTCATTGGCCATGATCTGATACAAATGTTTCCGGTGAGGCAAACCAATATTTTCATGTAGCAACAATCGGTGTACGATCGTCAACACACTATCCACTCCGTACACAACAAGCAATACAAGCCAGCTGAAATCTTTAGTTTGAAAAATCAAACTCCCGATCAGGAACAAGACTACAAAAGCTATACTGACCGAACCCACATCACCGGCAAAGCATTTCGCTCTCTTACGGAAATTAAAGAAGTCAAACACCAACACAGAACAAATCATCGTATAAATAAAACTCTGTTCTGTGAAGAAGATCACTTCTGCATTCACATATGCCAAAGAAATCAGGATAACCAATGAATATCCGCCGGTAATGCCGTTAATGCCATCCATAAAGTTATAGGCATTGATAATCCCCGTACAGACGATCAGAGCGACAAGCAACGTCCACCAAGGCAAGCTAAACAATCCCCATTGATAGAACATCAGGGCCATTGCCATAAAATGGAAGACTAAACGCAAACCTTGCGAAGTAGAACGGATATCATCTACAAAACTGATAAAAGTGATCAAGGTCAAAGCCAGTATAAACCAAGGGTATTCAAACTGATTCGTCAGGAAAAAAGTCAATGCACCCAAATAGAAAATGATTCCTCCACCTCTCAGAGTAATACGGGTATGCGAACTCCGTTCATTCGGCTTGTCGATAATATTACATTTATCAGCAATACGAAAATAAAAAAGTTCTGCCAGAAATAGCAGAACTAATATAAGAATATAATACATGTAAGTTAACCGTTTTTATAAATCAGATAAAACCAAAATTGAACACAAAGAAAAGCTACGAGAATAATTACAATAAGTATTCCCAAAATCCAGCAAATAATAGTCATAATTCAATTTACTCTATCCGAAAACTCTCTAACACATTCACAGGTTTCCATCCAAGTTCCGTACTGCCTTTTCATTACTAAAAGTCAAAGAGTTCGTAATCTTACGGAGCTTCAAAGAATTAATCGGAGCTTTTTCTCCCAAACAATCACCAACAACTGCCATACCTTTAGCAAAATAATAAGGAATAGAAAGGCAATTTTTTATTTAACTGATTACATATAATCTCTTCCAACTCACGAAAACTAGGTTGATAAGTATCGCAAACATTATATATCCCTCCTTTTTCTACTAATAAAGGAACAAGATTGGCAATATCCTGCACCATCAAAACACTCTTCCGGGCTTTTCCTCCCGCAATACTCAGATACTTGCCACTCTTAATACCATGGATCATTGTCCCTAAATTTCCCGGAGGATTAGGCCCGGCAATTAAAGAAGGACGAAGTATACTCAATTTTACATTGTGCATACTACACCACCCTTCGAGATATTTCTCAGCTTTAATCTTACTTAAAGCATAAGGCTAGTTCCATTCAACGAATATTCTTCGGTAATATTCTCACCAAAATCACAGCCATAAACAGCAACAGTACTAATGAAAATGAAGGCCTTAGGCGTACAAAAATTTTCCAAAGCCGTACACAAATTCTTTGTACCTTGCAGGTTGATATCAAAGAAGGTTTGTTTTTCTACCTCCGTTTTAGGTATTGAATGGGCTTTTCCTGCAGCATGTAAAACAACATCATATGGCATATTTAGTGTCGGGATTTCTTGCGCTATATCCACTTTGTAATTATCCTGCAGAGCAAGTCCCATAGTATCTATCTTATATTTTTCTTTTAGCAAAAAACAAATATTTCTCCCTAGAAAACCAGAAGCACCGTAAAGAAGATTCATTTTAAATATTTAAAGAGATTTATTCAAATCTGACAATGAGTAATACAAACTTAACCAGATTGTTTTTTTCTGTTCCACTCTATAAATATGCCAAATCCATTTTATAACTCTCAATTTATTTGAAGAGACAGAACCTTTGCGTATTCTATACAACGCCAAACAAATATTTGTATTTATAGCAATAAAACCTTCTTTGAGAATATCTAACCAAAGATTGTATCCTCATGTCCAATAACTTAAAATAACGTTTCCCTATTTTTTGCGTATTCATAAACCACAGTTAAAACATCCTAACTCATTTCCACACAATAAAGATTTATAATGATGATAGGGATCTGATTTAACGATTCTTCCCGTACGATTTCCTTCTTCAGATATTTCTCATAATCAGAATAGACAATTGCAACATTATCATTAATAAATAAAGGAAGTTGAGTAGACAATTTATTAGGAAGCCAAATATCATCGCTATCTAAAATGCTATAAAACGTCCTTTTGCAGCTTGTATCCCGACGTTACGAGGAAGAGTTGGTCCCCAGAAGGATGCTCTGTTTTCAAATAATAAATTCGAGAATCCGTATCCATAAATTCCATTATAATTTTCACAGAATCATCATTTGAACAGTCATCAATTATCAACAACTCCCAGTTAACATAGCTCTGTGCTATGACAGATCGGATCGTTTCTCGTATAGTAGCCGCAGAATTATAACAGGGAGTAATAATAGAAACAAGTTCATTCATTATTCAACAATATTAAACAAAAACACAAGACAGACAAAACTTTACTAAAAAAAGCTGTATTACGTGACAGTTTTATGGCCCCTTTAATGGACCCTGGAATTCTAGAAGCAAAAAGTAAGAAATTATACGAGAAAGGAGAAGACAAATAAATAGATACATATGCTTTTATTAGCATAAAAGTATCCCAACACAATTGTCCTCGTTTAAGAGGTCTTCTTGAAGCAGAGCCAGCTCTCTCTCTCACATAATAAGTAGTATATTCTTTCGTAAAACGAAATCCTCCAATCAAATCCGATATTTCGGTCATAAAAAGCGCATCCTCTCCATTTTTAAATCGTGGATTAAACCTTCTATTTCCAATAATATCTCGATGTATCAATTTAGCGACAGGAAATGCTAATATAGCTCGATTTCTAAACAAAGAATACTGACACTCTCTTTGTTGAATAATTCGGCAAGCAAAAAAATTATCCTCCTTCTCTTCTATCGTTTTTCTAAATGTATGCACATTACTAACTCCAACTATATTCCGAGAAGATATTTTACACAATTCTTCAAGGTAATCAGAAGAGACAATATCATCATCATCAACGAAACCAATATATTGCCCTTTTGCAGCATCAATGCCAAGATTCCTCGCATTAGATACGCCTGCTTGATCAGTTTTTATCAACCTACAATACAAGCCAGCTGGTTTATAAGCAAATATATCTAATATCATATCCGTGTACTGTGTGTCAATATCACCATTCAATACAACTATCACTTCATATAAATAGTGAAACATCGTTTGGTTAAATAACGAAAAAGACACTCCTCAAAATAAGTTTTTTGAGGTTTAAATGTGGGAACAATAATAGATAAAAGCATTGTCATTAGATTATAGATGCTCAGTAATCTAATTCTAAATCAACCACGACCTATAAGGCAGATAAACATCCTTCCCTATATTTATATATCTAAAGAAAAAATAGATTACCATCAAATTCAATATAAAAAGCACCATCATTCTATCTTAACAGAAAAGAACAGAAACAATTGCGAGATAATAAAAATTGTCGACAGTTGAAATATGAGTACAGTCCTCTGCTGAAATACATACGTTTGGAAAAAGGCATAATAACAAATAATACTCAATACAAACAGATTAAAAACCAGATTAAATGAGATGTTTTTTTGCTCCAATTTTTCCCGAAGCCTCAAACACATTAAAAGTAATATAAATTTTTCAGCAACTGCTATATTTATCTTACCAGTCATACCGCCCCACACGTCTGATTCCGTATAGCTTGTTAAACTGCTCTGTATAAAAGGAGGAAAAAACTAAGAATAGCTCCCATCCAGTCAAAGAAAGACAATAGTACAGAAATAAATACAACTGTACACAAAAAATGTTACTATATCTTCTGTTAATAACAAAATACAGAGGAAGAACTATTAATAAACTCGAATGAAAAAGAGAGGATAATATATTGATTAATAAATACTTTATTATTTTTTTATCTTCTATATATTTTAAAGAATAAAAGAAGATAGATATAGCTATTCCTTGTCTGACAAACATCATATTAAACTGCATATACCCATAACGCATATAAAGTAATACAGCTAAAAAAGGAAGTAGTGTATACCTTTTTTGAAATACAAAAAATAAGGAAATAACAACTATTGACGATAATAAAAAGACTTCATTTATACTCCCACCAAAAGATTTAATTACACTATTAAATAGAATGTAACCAGGTTCCATTCTGAACAAAAGAAACATACCGTTATCATTCCATAAATCGCTTACTAGTGGAATTTTATCAAACACCTTTGTATATTCGCCCCAATCATCACCTGTTTCAAATCGTGTTCCAACAAATAATATTAGAATAAAGGAAAGAAAAAATAATAATATTTTCTTTTTAAAAACAATTTAAATTTAAGAAAAATACAAAAACACTAGAAAAACACAAAACTAATAATATAATGAAAGCGTAAGGTATCATTTCTTTATCTGAATCTTATAATACAAGAATTTAAAAAGATACATAATAAAATAGAAGCCTCTGCTCTCTGAGTACCATCTCGACAAACTCAACCCTCTTTTATTCACTAAGAAAGCAATATATTTATAATTGCTAGCCCCTCTATAATGAGACAATATTTTTGTAAGGTGAGCATTTATTTCTGATGGTCTTATTGTTAAAGCTTGATTTCTAAATCTATTATTATCCGAAATGATGAAATGCAAATACAACTCTTTTTCCGTATAATCTATCCCTTTATTTCTAAAAATATCTTTATAAATTGACTTGTGAACATCAAAACGCGACTGAAAATTTTTATTTGCTTGTCTAGTGACACTTGATTCTAATATTCTATATTTCAATAATACTTCCCTAATATTAGAAATCTTAGTATATTTAACTGCCTGACACCAAATAGCATAGTCCTCTGCATGCAAATATCGGTCATCATAACGTAACTTATATTTATCTACAATAGATTTACGGATAATAACGGATGGATGAGCTAAACAAGTAGAAAATAATAGAAAAGCTTCATTCACATTGACATTACTTGGGAATCTTTGTACTTTCCGCTTTATTGTATCACCAAAGATCTCAATATAAGAGCCACAAACCCCAACTTCAGGCTCTCTCTCCATAAACTCGACTTGTTTTTCAATTCTATTTGGCAAACTGATGTCATCAGCGTCCATTCTAACGATATATTTACCAATAGATTCCAGTAATCCCCTATTTAATGAATAAACAAGACCCTTATTTTCTTGATTATTTAGGACTTTAATTCTTTCATCATCATATAATTCCAATATCTCCGAAAAATTATCCGAGGAGCCATCATTTATTATAATGAATTCAAAATTCTTATAACTTTGACTAAGTATACTATTGATAGCGTCTTTAAAACTCC
>ENA-OQIC01000227-OQIC01000227.1-human-gut-metagenome-genome-assembly--contig:-NODE-227-length-26515-cov-2.815560_pt1 | contig 26515 bp, 30 predicted proteins | sample MGYA00242572_ERZ504736 | MGnify/ENA primary metagenome ERZ504736 (study PRJEB26092, sample SAMD00036201) | human gut metagenome | host: Homo sapiens | study: EMG produced TPA metagenomics assembly of...
ACCAACAAAGAAGGCCCTTCGGGGCCTTTTTTCTTATACAAATATAGCAAGAATGCGGCTTGAAGACACTTTCGTATCTTCAAACCGCATTCTTGTTTTTAGGGGTGTATTTCGTTACAGCCCCTTTTTATTTGGTGCGCCTAGGCGGAATCGAACCACCGACACGCAGTTTAGGAAACTGCTGCTCTATCCTACTGAGCTATAGACGCATGTATGTATTAAATTAAAACACTTTACAAACTATATTATAAACGGAATGTTCACATCTCGCAATATACCTATATTCTTAAGCACTTATCCACGAGTTATCCCCAGTTTATACACAGAGTTATACACTTTTTCGTTCACTTATGCACCAAATTTTTAGACTTACTCACAAGCTATACACAACATATCCACAGATTTATGTGTATAATCTGTGGATATGTTCGTCAGTATGTACTATTTTTAGTTTATAACCGGTGTATAACTTTTAATTTGTTCGCTCAAAAATGACATGTTCTGCCAATTTTTACTAACAATACAGGTCTTCCATTACTTATTCAGGGAACTTAAATTCGCCGTCGATTTCAACCGGGCGGCTCCAATCAACTTGAACGTCAGTGCGTTCCCACATAACGGTTAACGCTAATTTTAAATTTTCCAAAGATTCAGAAGGATCTAACGTAACTGTTTCATACACGTCGAGGCTTAACGCTTTTTCAATAGTTTGCGGTGTATGTAAATAATCCCAAACCTTTTTTTGCCAAGTTTCATCAGGCAATACTACTGTCATTCCTTATTGTCTTTATTAAAGGCAATATATCCCTTTTCATCCACCCCATAATGAATGGCATAATATGCTACGTTACTCATCGTATTAGCTCCTTTTCACTGTTATTGGCAATGTCTACTTACTTATTTAATCATACATTACATCATCTACGCAATATGCTTTGATTTAATTTTATCGTATTAATTACAATATTACCAATAAATTTTCACTAATTTTGATAATTCCCTTTATTTTTCTTCCGCTTTAAAATAAACAGCATACATAACGGGCAGCACAATTAAAGTCAAAATCGTAGCCACAAAGAGACCACCGCTGAAAGCTATGGCCATCGGTGACCAAAAGGCACTTCGCATGAGCGGTACCATGCCTAAAATAGCAGCCAAAGCAGTGAGCATAATCGGTCGGAAACGCAAGATAGTGGAGCTTACAATGGCTTCATAGGTCGTTTGTCCTTCTTTGCGATGTAACTCAATCTGGTCAATTAAAATGATAGAGTTTCGGATAATCATACCGCTTAAGGAGATAACCCCCAAGACTACCATGAAGCCCATCGGCGTATTGGTTAAAAGCATAGTCAAAACAACCCCGATGAGTCCCAGCGGTGCCGTTAACATGGCCATAATCATGAGGGAGATTTTCTTGAGCTGGAACATGAGAATTACCATAATGAGACAAATCATAATCGGCATCGGCCCTTTTAAGTTATTAAGAGCAATGTTACTTTGTTCGGCGGATCCGTCAACCTCAATGGTATAGCCGGCCGGTAAGTCCGCTCTCATGGTATCCAGTTTTTCATTAATTTCATTAGCTAACGAATCGGCCATTACATTAGGCGGTACATTGCCATGGACTGTAATGGTCGGCGCCATGTTACCGGTGCCATATGATACCGTCTTCATTGCCCAAAGAAATCGTCGCAATCTGACTCAACGGTACATAGGCGCCGGAACCGGTCTGAATCGGAATATTTTGCAAAACACTCATATTATGATCTTCATTACCGCTGAGTTTAAATTTCATCGGTATCGTCTGATTGCCTACATAATATTGTCCCACCGTAATACCGGATATTTTACTTTGTAAATCTGTCGCTACCGTATAACTATCAACGCCCATCAAACGCGCTTTAGACGGGTCGATATGCACTTCAATATTCGGTGTATTATCCGGCCAATCTTCGGCAATATCTGTAATTTCAGGATATTCTTTGAAAACAGCCTTCACATCGGTGGCAATTTCTTTAACTTTATCCATATCAGGACCGGATACACGGAACATAATCGGATATTTTGAAGGCGGACCGGTTTGAATGAAATCCATGTTGATTAAAGCCGATGGGAATTCGTCCTTCAATTTTTCATTTAATTCATTGTACAAACTGTTTCTGTCTTCCAAAGAATTAGCTACAATCACATACTGCATGTAGTTGTTACGCTGTACTTCCGGTTCCAAGGTGAGCACAAAACGGGGCGCTCCTTCACCGATATAAGAGGAATAATGCTCAATGCGCTTATCGCCACTGAGGAGATTATCCAATTGCTCCGCCTGTTCCTTCGTATACTGTAAGGAAGAACTTGAGGAAACTGAATGGCTACCATGATTTCCGGTCTTGTAGAGGCCGGGAAAAATTCTACTTTAATAAGCGGCACGCTGACCAAAGAAATGAAGAATAACACTAAGGTAGTGATAAGGACCGTACGGCGATGACCGAGAGCCAGTGGAGGAATTTTTCAAAACGAGCTAAAAAGGCTTTTTGTATCCGCATAGCTCTTGTTTCCTCATGACCCGGTTTGATACGAATTAATTTACTGCCCAATACAGGACTTACCAGCACCGAAGCAAACCATGATAACAAAAGTGCCATGGCGACAACAATAAATAAAGCATGGGTAAATTCGGCAACCGATCCTTCCGATAAAAAGATTGGCAAGAAGCCGCAGCAGGTAATCAAGGTACCGCTCAGCATCGGAAAGGCCGTCGATTTATAGGCAAAGGTAGCCGCATCATGCGTATTGAGCCCTTCTTCCATTTTGAGGGTCATCATTTCCACGACGATAATCGCATCATCCACCAATAGGCCTAAGGAGATGATTAAGGCACCGAGACTTACTTTATGCAGTTCGAGGCCATCCGCATACATCCCCACAAAGGTACTGGCCACAACGACCGGAATCGTAAGAGCTACCACAATCCCACTGCGTACACCAAGGGATATAAAGCTGACGATTAATACGATGACAATGGCTTCAAATAAAGAACGGGTAAATTCACTGATGGAATCATCCACCACTTTCGGTTGGTTGGATACCTGACTGACATCGAGTCCGGCCGGCAAGGCATCCTTATAGGACGCCATTTTAGCATCTAATGCCTTACCGAATTCAATATTATTGGCTCCCGGATCCATGGAAACGGCAATGCCTATGGCCGGTTTACCATTATAGTAGAACAGCGGACTTTGCGGTGATTCGTAGTCCATACGAACCGTGGCAATATCCCCTAAACGCAAGGTCTGTCCATTCACTTGGAGCGGCATTTCGCGAACGGAATCAACACTGTCAAAAAGACCGTTCACACGCAAATAGACATTATTCGTATCTGTATCAATCATACCGGCCGGCGCCATAGAGCTTTGCTGTTTTAAGGCATTCAAAATCGTCTGGGCACTTATCTGATAGGCCGACAATTTATCCTTATTCATTTCCACATAAAGAGTCTGTTCTTGCACACCTTTTAAATCTATACGTTTTACATTCGGTACACTGAGTAAAACGCGCTTAATATCTTCCGCATAAGCTCTTTTTTCTTCATAGGAATAGTCATCGCCGGTAAGAGCGTAAATTGTACCGTACACGTCGTCAAAACGATCATTAATAACAGGTCCCTGCACGCCGGATGGCAAGCTTGACCATTCATCATCAATCATGTGACGTACTTCCGTCCAAGCGGCCCGTACGTCGTCGCTTTTGACTGATTCTTTGAGGTTAATATAAATAACCGTTTTACCGCCATCCGTAAAACTCTTTGTATAATCAAGACCAGGTAAGTCGCGAATTTTTTCTTCCAGTTTATCCGTAACCTGTTCCGACATTTGCTGCGGTGACGCACCCGCCAAGTGGCGGCTACAACCATGGTGCGAATCGTAAAATTCGGATCTTCCATACGACCGATTTTCATAAAGGAAAAACTGCCGATGGCAAAGAGCATGGCCATAAAGAAGTAAATGATAGACTTGTGTCTGAGGGCCCAATCAGCTAAGTTAAACTGCTTCATATGCGTACCTTAGCCCCTTCTTCCAATTTATCCGTACCGGCCGTTACAATGCGGTCACCGGCCTTCAAACCGGATACTACCATGACTTGATTATTACCTAAACTGCCTAAAGTAACATTTCGTAAATGCACCGTATTATCAGTGACTACATAGACTTGTCCCTGACTGTTTGGTGTCGGTTGACGCGTGCCTACTAAAGCCGTTAACGGAATCATTAATCCATTGCTATTTAATTGATTGAATACTACATTAGCAGTCATACCAAGCTGTAATTGAGCTGGCGGATTTGGTAAAGAAATTTTAACCGTATAGGTACGCGCCGTCGCATCCGGCACCGGAGAAATTTCACGTACTACACCGGCCGTTGTCACATTTGGTAAAGCCCAATAGGTTACGCTGGCCGGCGAACCAACGGCTACGGACGCCATCATTTGTTCCGGCAAGGCAATAACCGCTTCCGGTTCATTGCGACCGCAATAGTACCTACAGTCTGACCGGCCGCTACGACCTGCCCCACTTCAATGGAGGCAGCCGTAATAATACCGTCAGCCGGTGCTGTTAATTGCGTGTAGTTTTGCTGATTGGCACTGGTCTGCACATTAGCCTGCGCCTGTGCCAATTGAGCGGCCGCTACTTTATAGGAGTTTTCCATCTGTCTAATTGCAATTGACTGATTGCTTCTTCCGCATAGAGTTGGCGATAACGCTGTACATTGGTAGCTGCCAATCATACTGTGACTGAGCCGCTGCCAAAGCACCCTCGGCATTTTGCAACTGACTGCTCGTATCGCCTTGGTCTAATATGGCCAGTACTTGACCGGCTCCGACGCGATCACCGATATTAAAATTCTTTTGAATGACACGTCCGCCGATTTGGAAGGACAACACCGTTTCATTGCGGTTTTTAATGGTACCGGCCAAACTGTTTTCACCGGCTCCGCTCCCTTGCCCAACGACCTGCGTTTTAACCAACGGTGCTTTATCGCTCGTTTCGTCCGATGAGCCACACCCACTCACCAAGAGTAACAAACCTGTCAATAATGCTGTAATTATCGTGTATCGGCGCCAACTTCTCAGCCCGCTCATATGAATCTCCTCCTTATTTATTACCGGTAATATATATGTTAATTGTAAGAGTTATTCCCAATACTGTCAATTATTTTCAATATACTATGTACCTTATACTATCCGCCTTTAATTGGTGTTACAGTAATGCCAATAAGGTTTTATTTCCATATACTATGACTGTCAATAGGCCGATTTTGGCTTCATACCGGTTAGCGTATTCAATTCTTCATCAGATATAGCAATCGGTCCATTCATTAAAAGTTTAAGTGTTTCCAAGGTGTCCTTAATTTTTTCAGCCGGCACATTACTGAGAACCGATTTAAAATAAGCTTCTTCACGCTTATGCAAATCATTATGCACCAATGCCACAGCCGTTCCCAGTTCCGTATTACGCAATAATACAGCTTTTAAATCTTCTTTGTTGTGAAAACGAATGAGCAAATTGTTGGCCGCCAAACGTTTTACATACCGTGATAACAGCCCCTGTGAAAAGGCATAGCCTTCAAAATTTCCTGATAGGTCCCCGTTTTATCCGGTTTAGCTTCCAAATAACTTAAGATTTGCATCTCCGAATGATTAAACTTTTTATTCATCAGCTTGTTTGCCGATTCACAAGGCACTGTATCAATATACGTTTCAATAGCCTCTTTTAGAAGACGTTTACGAACTTCCTGCACATATACAGCAAACAATGAAGCCGTAGTCACTAATTCTTTGTACGTATTTTCCATTGGTATTTACAACTCCGTATTTTTGTAGTTTTATACAGATGTTTAACACATCTCATAATAATCGTCTTTTAACTAAAAAAAATCCTCATAGCTTTGGTCTTCGCCTACACTATGAGGATAGTTCTTATTCGTCGGCAGCTACTGTTTCCTCAATCGGCTCATGAACCACCATGATTTTATCGATGCGGACATTATCCATATCGACAATTTCAAAGGTATATGTTTCCCACACGTAGCGGTCCAGCTCTTTAGGAATGCGACCGAATAAATATGTCAAAAAGCCGCCCACCGTTTTATATAAATCTTTTTCTTCACCCGGTAATTCTTTGTTAATACCGAAATATTCTTTAAATTCATCAATGCTGAGTAGGCCGTCAACAAGCCAAGTTGTTTCCGTGCGCTGAATAATACGATTTTCTTCTTCTTTCAGCTCATCTTCGCTGGCCGGCATCAAACCAACCAATTTCTCCATGATGTCATGAAGTGTTACAAGCCCGCTGAAACCGCCGTATTCGTCGAGTACTACGGTTTCATGAATACCTTCCGAACGGAAAACTTCAAGAAGCTTCATAAGACTGATGGATTCCGGTACCATAACCGGCTGCTTGGTGCATTCTGCCACCAATTGTTTTAACGTCTTTTCCCCGCCTGCTTTCATATGCTCGGCGAACACATCAGCCACAATAACGAGACCTTCCAATTCATCCAAGGAATCGCGCCCTACGGGCAAACGATAATGTGTGGAGTTGCAAAGACGTTCTTTGATTTCTTCCTCCGGACTATTCAAATCAAGCCACTTAAGCTGTGTACGCGGTGTCATAACATCACCGGCATTTAAATCGGCCAAGCGGAATACATTATCTACAAGAATCGGTTCTTCTTTTTCAAAAGCCCCCAACTCAACACCTTGGGTTAACATTTTGTTGATTTCAAGTTCTGTAACCGGCGCTTCTTCTTTCTCTTTAACACCCAAGAGTTTTAATAAAAAGCTGGTGGATGAACTAAGCAAGGCTACCAGCGGCTTTGCTATAACCGAGAACGAATGCATCGGTACGGCCATAATAATGGCAATTCGTTCCGGTGCGTTCAACGCGATACGCTTCGGTACCAATTCACCCACAACGAGGGATAAATAGGTCGTCAACGATACGATAACAATAGGGCTTACCGAATCGGCATAAGGTGCCAAAACAGGTATATGTTCTTTAATGGCTTCTGCCATCGGCGTCGATAATGCGGCGCCGGAATACAAACCGGTTACGATACCGATTAAGGTAATCCCGATTTGAATAGTAGAAAACATCTGATTCGGATCTTCCGATAATTGAATCGCCCGCTGTGCCCCGGTACTGCCTTTTTCGGCACTATCTTCCAATAAACCCTTACGGGCATTGACTATGGCTAATTCTGTCATGGAGAAAATACCATTTGCTATAATGAGCAAGAAAATTATGAGTATCTCCAGACCCACGTCACCATCCACTAATGAATCACTCTCCTCTTACTTACAGTGGATACTATCTGTCAGACTAACTTCAGCCTGTACTTACCGTATAGTATATCAAAAATTGAATATTTTCGCTATATTGAGTCTTACTGCCTCTATTTGTAAAAGATTAACTGTCGGTATATTGCCTAAGTTAAAGCATAGAGTATTATAATACTCACGGCATAATGCAAAAACACCCTGTCGCTGCGTATTGCGACAGGGTGTTTTCATAGAATATATCGAAGGGCTAAGCCTATTTTGCTTGGCATTTATGCCTAAAATGCCAAGCATCTATCAGATAAACGTTTTAACTTTAATAAAACGGGAACCCGAGAACTGATTGTACAGCTTCAATTAATAATACTACAATTAACTCTAAATTAACCTGAATTATTTATTTAGAATCGCTTTTACGTCTTTAACGATTAATTCAGGGGACAAGTGGTAACGAGCTACCAATCATCCATAGGAACACGGTCGTTTACTTCTTTTTTCATACCGATGTTCAATACTTTCATATCAGCTAACCCGTAGAAACGGGACACTTTTTCACCAAAACCGCCGTCCAATACGCCGTCTTCCAAAGTAACTACGAGGCTGTGGTCCGCTTTTAAGCTTTCCAAAGTGTCAGCATCCACTTCAGAGGATAAACGAGGATTTACAACGGTTGCATCAATACCTAATTCGCTTTTAACGCATCTTTAGTGCGTAATGCCAAATCATAGAAAGCACCTAAGCCCAAGAGTGCTACCGTATTACCTTTAACTGTTACCTGATTGCTCAAATCACCGTTAAATGCTTTACCGGCATCATAGGTCTGAACTTTACCGCCCGGTACGCGAATCATTACTGGGAAATCAGTTTGTTCCAAGGACCAGTCAAGCATGGCCAATAATTCTTCTTTTGTAGCCGGCGACAATACACGAAGGTTTGGAATGGTGCTCATCATCGCCAAATCAAAAGCACTGGAGTGCGTTGCATCCATTGGCGAAATACCACCGCCCAACGGGAAGGATAAAATAGTAACGGCATTGTTATTCAAAGCCATATCCTGAGTCAATTGGTCATAGGTACGTTGTAAGAAGGTAGCCGCATCAAGGATTACCGGTTTACCGCCGTTTTTAGCAATACCGGCCGCCATAGCCACCATATGTTCTTCCGCAATACCTACATCAATGAATTGTTTGCCCGCTTCGGCACGACGTTGTGGGTTAAAACCGGCAATGCCCGGTACACCGGCCGTTAAACCAACTACGGTAGGATCTTGTTTCATTTTTTCAAGTAAATGGGTCGCAATAATGTCATCGAAATGTTCTTCTTTCATGTACGCATCCACATCAAAATGTTTGCCCATAATGTAGTGATATGATTCTTTATCTGCTTCTGCTTCCGGTAACCCTTTACCTTTAACAGTTACCATATGAATTACGATTGGATGATCGAGGTCTTTAACCGCTTTGAATGTTTCAATCAAGGATTCCAAATCATGACCGTCTTCTACGAATACATAGTCAAGCCCCATAGTTTTGAAGAAGTTGTTTTCCGCTTTGCCTTTGCTGTCGCGCAAGGTTTTGAAGTGTGCGTAGAAACCGCCTTCGTTCGGAGCGATGGACATATCGTTATCGTTAAACAATACGATGAAGTTGCTGCCCAATGTAGCACTTACATTAAGGCCTTCCAAGCTTCGCCGCCGGACATGGAGCCGTCACCGATGATGCGATTACATTGCCGTCTTCCCCTTTAAGATCACGTGCTTTAGCCAAACCTGACGCAAGACTTACGGACGTGGAGGTATGACCTACGGTAAAGAAATCATGGTCACTTTCATTCGGATTGGTATAGCCGGAGTATTTGCTGTAAGACGCAGGGTCGGTAAAACCTTCTTTACGACCGGTCAACATTTTATGAATGTAGGACTGATGGGATACGTCAAATACAAATTTATCTTTTGGCGAATCAAACACATAGTGAAGAGCCAAGGTTGCTTCCACAAACCCAAGGTTCGGAGCCATATGGCCACCGGTTTCAGTAACACGAGTAATCAATACTTCGCGAATTTCCTGAGCCAATGTTTTTAATTCTTCAATACTCATACCTTTAATATCTTTAGGACTGTTTACTTTGTTTAATAAGTTCATACTATCTTCCTTTCTAAACACCATATATATAATCCGTATATCATACATTGTTATCCAACTTAGGATTTGCAAAACTATTATGAATACGACTTACTAACGATTTGTTTTAAACAAAAAAAGTTCTGTAATCTTCACTGTGACTCACATTTCGTAGTCATCAGCGGTGATTACAGAACTCATTATAGAACTTGAAGTCGACTTCAAGTCAAGCATTAAATTTAAATTTTTCTATTTAATTTTAAAATTTCGTTCAACGAATGATGCATATATCCCTTAGAAACCGCTCTAATATCAGTTTTTATGACCATATCGATGGTTTTAAAATTTTTTAGAAATATCAAGAAATTAAGAACTTTGCGGATTATTTTTCGTAATCTCGATCCAAATTAACTTCTTTTAACGGAATAACATGAGTTTTATATTTGCTCTTATACGCCGCATATACCAACAAGAATACCGGAATACCGATATAGGCTACGCTGGCACCGTACCAGTCAATCGTTTCACCGGTGAACGCTGTATAGTTCTGACCGGCAATGATGATAAGACATAAAACGGTAGCAAAAATAGGACCGAATGGATAGAACAAGGCTTTAAACGGAATGGCATCCAAGCTTTTACCCTGTGCATGGAATGCACGACGGAAGCGATAATGAGCAATGGCAATCCCGAGCCATGCAATAAAACCACTCATACCACTGATATTGATTAACCAGTTGTACGCAGTACCTTCACCGATTAAGGAAGTTAAGAATGCAAATACACCGAAAGCTGCCGTTGCTAATAAAGCAGGTACCGGTACACCACGGAAATTCAATTTAGTAAATACCTTAGGTGCATCCCCTTCTTTAGCCATGGCATATAGCATGCGGGTAGATGCATAAAGACCGGAGTTACCGGCAGACAATACGGCCGTTAAAATAATAGCATTGATGAAGCTGGCCGCAAAGGCAAAACCGAAACGATCGAGTACCAAGGTAAATGGGCTGATAGCGACATTTTCAACACTGGAATTCAATAAATTCGGATCATCGTAAGGAATCAAGAAACCGATGACTACGAAAGCACCGATATAGAATAATAAAATACGCCAAAAAATGGAGTGAATTGCTTTAGGAATATTTTTTTCCGGATCTTCCGATTCACCGGCAGCTACCCCGATTAATTCCGTACCTTGGAAGGAAAAGCCCGCTACCATGAAGATGGCCATAATAGATGCAAAACCGCCTACAAACGGTGCTTCACCGCGTGTCCAGTTTTCAAAGCCCGGCGATGTACCGCCAATGCCCAAGATAAGCATGGTACCTACAAATAAGAATACGAAAACAGTAATAACCTTCATACTGGAGAAGAAATATTCACTTTCCCCGAAGGAACGGTCGATAAATAGTTCATCAAGAATAAAGCCGCCAAGAACAAGGCCGACCATACGATGGCCGGAATGTCCGGGAACCAGTATTTCATGATTAAAGCACCGGCAACAAGTTCCGCCGCCAAGGTAATCGCCCAGTTAAACCAGTAATTCCACCCTAAAGCAAAGCCGAAAGCCGGATCTACATAACGGGATGCATACGTACCGAACGAACCCGGTACCGGTAAATAGGTAGCCATTTCACCTAAACTGGTCATCAAGAAATAAACCATAATACCGATAAAACCATAGGCTACCAAAGCGCCGCCCGGGCCGGCGGTGCTAACTACTTCACCGCCTGCTACGAAGAGGCCCGTACCAATGGAGCCGCCCAAGGCAATCATATTCATGTGGCGCGATTTCAGACTTCTTTTTAATTTAGTATTCGCTGCATCACTCATACACTATCCTCCCACCCTACAAGTCTAAATTACGAACTAATTTAGCATTATCTTCAATAAATTTGCGACGCGGTTCTACTTTATCCCCCATGAGTACACTAAAAATCTTATCGGCCTCAATGGAATCTTCCAAACTTACCTGCAAAATAGTACGATTTTCCGGATTCATGGTTGTTTCCCAAAGCTGTTCCGGATTCATTTCACCTAAACCTTTGTAACGCTGAATCGTAATATTGTCACGACCGATTTCATCTACTTAGCGGCCATTTCAGCATCACTGTATACATACCAATGACCTTTGCCTTTTTTGATTTGATACAATGGCGGCTGCGCAATATATACACGTCCTTCTTCGATGAGCGGTTTCATATAACGATAGAAGAAGGTCAATAAAAGCGTACGAATATGGGCGCCGTCAACGTCCGCATCGGTCATGATAATAATTTTGTGATAACGACTCTTATCGAGATCAAAATCCTCCCCAATACCGGTCCCGAGGCCGTAATCATGGAGCGAATTTCATTATTAGCTAGAATTTTATCTAAACGAGCTTTTTCTACGTTCAAAATCTTACCGCGCAACGGCAAAATTGCCTGGTAACGACGGTCACGGCCCTGTTTGGCACTACCGCCCGCAGAATCACCTTCGACGAGATAAATTTCGGTCATAAGCGGATCTTTTTCAGAGCAATCTGCCAATTTCCCCGGTAAAGAACTTACTTCAAGCGCATTTTTACGACGAGTCAATTCGCGAGCTTTACGAGCCGCTTCACGAGCACGGGTAGCGCTGGTTGCTTTTTCAATAATACGTTTAGCTTCTGCCGGATGTTCTTCAAGAAAAGTTTTAAGACCTTCCGACACAACCGTATCGGTAATGCCTTTAACTTCACTGTTACCCAGTTTTGCTTTCGTCTGACCTTCAAACTGAGGATCTAACACTTTTACACTGATAACGGCAGCCAAACCTTCGCGCACGTCTTCGCCGGATAAATTGCTTTCATTGTCCTTAATAAGACCGGATTTACGACCGTAATCATTTAAAGTACGCGTCAAAGCACTGCGGAAACCGCTTAAATGGGTACCACCGTCAATAGTGTTAATATTATTTACAAAAGAAAATAAGGTTTCGCTATAGCTGTCATTGTATTGGAAAGCTACATCTACGACTACATCGTCACGAGTATTTTCCACATCGATAACAGTAGGGTTAACCAAGTTTTTCCCTTCGTTTAAAAATTCAACAAAGGATGTAATACCGCCTTCATACATGAAGCTTTCTACTAAATTTTCTTCCGGACGTTTATCCGTAAGGGTAATACGGAGGCCTTTGTTCAAGAAAGCCAATTCCTGTAAACGAGTACGTAATACGCCGAAATCAAATACGGTAGTTTCAAAAATTTCCGCATCCGGTTTAAACGTAACGGTTGTACCGGTGTCTTTAGCTTCACCGATTACTTTTAACGGTGTTTGCAAATGACCGCGTGCAAAGGTAATTTCCTGTTCCTTGCCGTCCTGACGAACTTTAACAATCGTCCATTCACTCAATGCATTAACTACAGAAATACCTACGCCATGGAGGCCGCCGGATACTTTGTAACCGCCGCCGCCGAATTTACCGCCGGCATGCAATTTGGTTAAAACCAATTCAACCGCCGGAACGCCTGTTTCATGCATACCTGTCGGAATACCGCGGCCGTCATCGGTAACGGTAACGCTGTTATCTTCATTAATGCTGACTTCAATATGAGTACAATAGCCGGCTAAGGCTTCGTCCACACTGTTATCAACAACTTCATATACTAAATGGTGCAACCCTTTAGATGATGTACTCCCTATGTACATCCCCGGGCGGCGTCGTACCGCTTCCAGGCCTTCTAAGACCTGTATATTATCGGCACTATAATTCTGTTCTGCCATTCCATATCCTCCCTAATTTCAGTAATAAACCATATCTATGGGGATTTAGCTTTATAAAACAATTATCCTTAATTATACTCTATTTTTATCGTTTTGTGTATAAGCTTACCGGAATACCGGTAGCGGCACGCTGTAAACGGCGGCCTACGCCGGTAATAGACATACTTAAGCCATAAACCGCATCCACTGTAACCAAGTAGCATTCAATCGGTTCATCCGGAAAAACTTGGATTACATCCTTGTTCTGCCATTGCTTATTGCGACGGCGCCGCCCTTTTAAAAGCGGAATATCCTGTACCACCGCCACGATATCTTCAATAGACACGCTATACGTATCCGATAAATGAACGAACATACATCTTACCATCACTTTCTCTATATTTCAATTGCTTTGCGGTTTATGAGACTTACAGCCTCCTTGTATTGAGCCCGCATTTTTAAAACCGAATTGCGTACAAACTCCGGTTTTAGCTGTTCTGCTTTTTTGTGCGTAATCAGCATTAACAGCATATATATATCATAATTCTCGTTGGATTCTTCTTTGACGACTCGATTTCTGAAAAAATACACGCATTCACGATGAGCCAACTGATAATCGGACATAGTCACTGTGGTACATGTTGACGCATTTCATCATATACGGCAAAGGGTTCTTGCATCAATCGATCTTTAATACCATTAATATGCTGACGATATAAAAAAGCCTCATGTTCCTGCGTTTTTATAGTACAGGATGAGCAAAGAGTCTCACCAGGACCAATAAGTTTTTCACAGCATTCACAATTATGATAACCATGGTCCTTTAGATAGACTGTCTTCTTATATTGCTTTATCTGCACATCTTTCAACTGCCGGCGCAATTCTTCGCTTTTTATATTCGCCACCGATGAGTCTATTTGAGCCATCACATCAATGGGAATAGGAATCGCTTTAAAATTAATGAGCACCCGCTCATAGGAATCCGTGTGTTTTGCTGTGCCCATATAGGCCGATGTATCACCCTTGGTTAATCCTTGACCATGGGACGATGTAACCGACACTGCATCGACGGGCTGAATCGCTTTCAAATAGCTTTGCCGATACATGGTGCATTCTAACTCTGTAATAAGCTCCGAGCCGTAAAAGTCATTAATCTTTTTCAATAATTGACGTTTCATCATCTGAAGTTGCTGCAAACAGGGGGATGTCATGGCCGCCACTTTAATAATAGGCGGCTTAATTTCAAGCACTTTAGTCTGTTTGCCCAGCACCGCCCCCACAACTTTAGGCCAATGATGATACAGGCGCATGACGGCGAATTGTTTGAATACGTTGAACGATTTATATTTACTGTTCAAATGCGTATCATATTGCCGCACATGGGCATCCGGCTTATAGCCGATGGGTCCGGCCGGCCGATTGGAGGCCAACAGACCTTCAATATAGCGGACTGTTACATCGTCCCCCGCAGCGGCCTCAGTCTTTGCCTCGGAGACTGCCGGTTGTATGCCGTTTTTCGACTCAAACGTTTCGCTCATCATGATCACCGCCTTTCACAATTAATGAGTTCCACATCACTCAATTGTTTCACATCTTCCAAATCGGTCGTGGTTATAAACGTTTGGATTTTTTTATGGATAAAATTCAACAGATTTTGCCGCCGCTCCTTATCCAATTCACTGAGCACGTCATCCAATAGCAATATAGGATACTCGCCCACTTCCGATTTGATATATTCCAATTCACTTAATTTAAGCGATAAAATAGCCGTTCGTTGCTGACCTTGCGAGCCAAATCGTTTCAAATCCATAGGACCGGAAAAGAAGCCTAAATCATCACGATGAGGACCAAAAGAGGTACTCATGCGATGCCGATCCACCGGTAAATTAGCCTGCAATTGCTCATAAAACGCTTGCGGTTCGGTTAAAAATCCATTTGAAATTTGATGTTGCTCATAGGTAAGCTTTAAATTTTCTTTGCCCCTGTGAGTTTACGATTCATCAAATCCAGCAAAAGATTAATTTTACGCAAACTGTCGAGTCGTTTTTTTATAATAAATGACCCGGTCTCCGCCAACTGTGTATCCCATTCGGCTAAAGAAATATCTCGCTTGCCGTAAGAATCTTTTAATACTTTATTACGTTGCTGCAAAATCTTATTATACAAGCGCAGTTGCTGATAATATAACGCACTTGTCTGCGATATTTCAATATCTAAAAAGCGACGCCTTAAAGAGGGACTGCCTTTTATGAGCTGTAAATCTTCAGGACTGAAAAGAACGGTATTCAAGGTGCCTACTAATTCTTTTTGTAAAATTCGGTTACCGTTGAGACGAATATCTTTCTTTTCCTTGCCACTGAGCTTCAAATTGATTTTGTGTTTCGTATCGCGCTTCGTAAATTCCACAATAATCCCCGCTTCGGTAGCACCAAATTGCAGTAAATCCTGTGTATCATTGGTACGAAAACTGCGGCCGATGGTGCTGACATACAAGGCTTCTAAGAGATTACTCTTGCCTACACCATTGAGTCCGTGAAGAACGATGATATGGGGCGGAAAGGTCCAATTGGCATGCTCGTAATTTCTGAAATTAACGAGTTCCAAGGAGTGAATGTTCACTCGCCGGCCTCCTCTTTAACAACGACCAAGGTACCGATACCTTGAATTTCAACTAAGTCATCAGGGTATATTTTCTTACGTTTTTCATGGCAAACTTCGCCATTTACTTTGATTTTCTCATCATCAAGCAAAAATTTAATTTGACCGCCCGTGCCAATAATTTGTTCCAATTTTAATAATTGATCCAATTTAATGTAAGGCGTGTAAATTTCTACTTGAATCGGTTCTGTTTTACTCATAATTGCCTCCTCACAAAACGTGATGTTAACTCTGCAACTATATATTATTAATATAGCTTATAGCTCAGTCTATTCTTAGTTCGTGCGAACCGGCGTTACTACATAGGTATAATTTGGATTATCATCCTGGCGAATAACAACGGGACCGTTCTGTTTTAAGTATAAATGAATTCTGTCGCCGCTGCTGTGACGCAAAATATCGCCAATATAACGACCGTTAAAGGAAATAGTAAACGGCGTACCTTTAAATTCGCAAAGTACTTCTTCTTTAGCCATGCCGATTTCAGCATTTTGCGTAGATAAAGTAACTTCTTTTTCATCCCAATCATAGCGAATAACATTGTAGCTCGCATCCTTAGCCAATAAGGAAACACGATCTACGGCACCGGCAAAATCGCGACTGTTTAAAATCGCACTGGAATCGAATTGCGATGGGATTACTTTTTCATAATCAGGATACTGACCTTCAATCAAACGAGAGAATAAGTAAATAGTATCAAATAAGAATACTACATTCGTACGATTCCAAATGATGCGAACTACGGTTGCTGATCCGTTGGTAATAAACGGGATACTTCAGCCAATGTTTTGGTTGGAATCAAAATACGCATAGCCGCCGGCATAGGTGCATCTAAGTTGATTTTCTTAACGGCCATACGGTGAGTATCTGTAGCTACCATAGTTAAATTGGTGCTTTCACCTTCCAATAAAGCACCGGTAAAAATCGGACGATCATCATCATTGGCAGCTGCGTAATTAGTTAAATCAATCATTTGTTTAAATTGTTCGCCGTCTACATCAATGTGATTTTCATCGTGAATCTGTTCAACTAAGTTGAAATCATCCGGATCCATGGTAATAAGATTGAATTGAGAACTTTCAGAACTTAATAATAATTGTTTAGTTTCTGCATTAGATTCTAAAGTAATGGTATCGGTTGGTGTTTTACGAACCCATTCTTGGAAATAACGCGTGCTGAGAACGATAGTACCTTCTTCGATAATATTAGCATCAATAGTAATGCGGATACCGATTTCATAATCATTGGCCTGCATTTCTACTTTACCGTTTTTAGTTGTTATATATATAGCACCGGGTAAATTAGAACTTGTTTTGTTCTGACTAACCTTGGCTAAGGCATTAATCGCTTTTTGTAACGTATCTTTTGCAAATTGGATTTTCATGGACTGTCTCCTTTACTATTATGGATGTGATTAAGTTTTTAATTATTAGTAGTCTTAGTAGTAGGGGCGGTGTATAAGTGGATAAGCTGTTTGAAGTGGCATTTTTAATAGGTTTTCCACATGGGTATAAGTTTGTGAATAGAAGGAAAAAGTTATCCACTTATGAACTTTTAGAGTCGTTCTTGTCAATAACTTGGAAGTTAATCACTAACTATACACAACTTATTCACAGAGTTATCCACAACCGTTAATCCTTAGGTATCTTCGTTGATTTTACTGATAATATCATCGATAGTTCGCTTTAAATCAGTACTTTTAGCTAGGTCTTCACTGATTTTATTATACGCATGAAGAGCTGTGGTGTGATCCTTTTTGCCAAAAGCTTGCGAAATTTGTGGAAAACTTTCATTGATGAGTTCACGGCACAGATACATAGCGATTTGGCGCGGATGAGCGTATTGCTTATTCCGTTTCTGACCGACTAAGAATTCTTTTTTGATTTTGAAATAATCAGAAATAAAATCTTGAATATAGGCAACGGATAATACGGATTTTTTGCTTTCCGGAATGAGATCACGCAGGATATAGCGCGTATATTCCACGGTAATTTGATCGAGTTTATTATCCAATTCAGCGGCGGTGATTAATTTGGTAAGGGCACCTTGTAAATCACGAACGCTACGGTTGTAATAGGTGTTGCCAAAGAAACGAATCACTTCGTTCGGAATGTTAAGATTTGGCAGTAATTCACGCTGTTTGTCCACATAGGAGCGCGTGATGGCTTCCAAAGTTTCGGAGTTTGGCGGATCGATGGTTACCACCAGGCCGGAACTGAATCGTGTACGCAAGCGATCTTCCATTTGTTCCATATCTTGTGGTAAAACATCACTGGTGAGGACAATCTGTTTTTTACTGTCCGTTAAGGCATTAAAAGTATGGAAAAATTCCATTTGCGTACCGGCGTAGCGTTTTTCTTGAATAAATTGAATGTCATCAATCAAGAGAACATCGACTTTACGGAATGTGCTGCGGAATATATCCATATTGGTTTGGCCGTAACGAATAGATTGAACGAAGAGGTTCAAGAAGTTTTCACTGGTGATACACATGATTTGTAAATGGGGATAACGACGATGAATTTCATTGCCGATAGCATGCATTAAGTGAGTTTTACCGAGACCTGATTTACCGTAAATAAAGAACGGATTATAGCGATTGGCCGGATTTTCCGCAATATTTTGTGCTGCCACATAGGCCATTTGGCTGGAGCCGCCGGCAATAAAGGTGGCAAAGGTGTAATCCGGATTTAATTTTAAAATAGATTCATTATTTTTATATAAGGTTGTTTGACTGCTATTAGACTGCATAGATGCCGCTTCTTGCGGTATTTCCGACGGTGGGAATAAACTATCCGATTCCATCGGTGAAGTACTTGGAATATACGGGCCGGATTTAGTGGCGTCGTTTTTACGTACAGAATCAACTACAACCGGCTCATCATAATTCGGTGTATGCAGCGGTGTTTGTGACGGCGCCGGTGCGGCCGGTGGTAAACCGTATTGACTGGCTAATTGATCGTAGGCGCTATAATTCGGCGCATGGGTTGCCGTTTCATTGGCATGAGCGGCTGTTTCATACGGTGCGTTTTCATACTCATTCATGTCATAGCCCGATTCATTGCCCAGTTGTGATTGCGGCATAGAAGCGATTTGACTATCGTCATAGTTTGCCGGTTGATTGGTAAAAGCCGTTGGTTCCGGTGGCGTCATTACACTCGGTTGGGCAACGGTTGTTTTCACCTCTTCGTGAAGGGTCGCCGCTCTTTGTCGCCCGGTGTTGTAATAATAATTGTAAGTGGAGAATTGTTTTTGGTTAAACGCTGCCAAACATTATTTACGGAATTTTGAAAAGCATTTTTTATCATCGGTTCGTTTTCGATAAAATCCTTAATATACGTTTGCATCGTGGTTAATGTAAGGGTGTTACTGATTTCGTCCAATTGTAACGGGAGCAATCGTATAATCGTGCTTTCTAAAATTTCTTTTGGTAATGTGGCTTCAATATCTTCGCGTACTTTATTCCAAAAATCGTTAAGATTGATGTTTGACATACCATTTCCTTCCCAGGGTGTCATACTGTGAATAACTAAAAATACCTAACCTGTGTATAACTTCGTTTTTTGTGAAAAAAGAGAAAAATAAATAGGTTAGAACAACTGATAAACACTGACTTTATACTGTTATCACTTCTGTTGTGGATAAGTAGTGCATAAGTTGTGTATATCTTGTTGATAACCTAGTTTTATTAGTCACAATATGATATTCCTTTTATATTTCATCCTCTATATTTTATCAGAAATAGGAAGAATTGTCATCGTAGTTGTGGATATCTTTTTGGCGTTATTAAGAGTATAATGTATATATTATATATCCACAGTATATGGCTAATAATGATTGAATCTATCGAGTGAGTATTGACATTACATGGCTTTATATTTATAATTATGCTGTTATGGTATAAGTAATTACAAGAACAATCTCAAGGAGGTGTTTTATACATGAAACGTACATATCAGCCAAATACTCTTTGGAGAAAACGTACTCATGGTTTCCGTGAACGTATGAAGACTATTGGCGGCCGTCTTGTTTTGAAAAGACGTCGTGCTAAAGGCAGAAAGAAATTATCTGCATAATATAATAGCTTTTAGGCAGGAGAAAAAACTTGGCGCTGCTGCCAAGTTTTTCTATTCATAATGGCATGGGATGATGATATGAGTGAATTGACATTTAAATTAGATAAAGAACGAAGAATTCGTAAAAACAGTGAATATCGTCTTGTCTATAAACATGGCAATTATGAAGTAGGTCGTCTCTGTGTAGTTTACCGTATGCCCGTGGCCAAGCAGGCTACCCGGATCGGTTTTGTAACCGGTAAAAAGGTAGGCGGTGCGGTGGAGCGCAACAGGGCGCGCAGGCTTATGAAAGAAGTGTATCGTCTTAATCAGCATGCTATCCGAGAAGGCTATGCTATTGTGGTTGTAGGGCGGGCTCGCATGGCGAGTGCCACCTATGATCAAGCGTGTAAGGAAATGATGTATCTTTTTAAAAAGAGCAAATTACTTAAAAGTAATGAAGCTTAGAAAGAGGCGTATCCATGAAACGCTGTTTGACCTTCTTAACCAAACTGTTGAATATGCTATTCATCGGCTTGGTACAATTTTATCGCTATGGAATTTCTCCATTAAAGCCTAAAACTTGTCGATTTTATCCCTCATGTTCGACGTATACCTTGGAAGCATTACGCAAATATGGACCTTTTAAAGGCAGTTATTTAGGAATTCGGCGCATTTTACGTTGTCATCCCTTTAATCCGGGCGGCTACGATCCGGTTCCGTGATAACACAAATTTGGAAATGTCAAAGTGTCTGTATGGATGAAATATAGACCATACCATAACGTATATAGACACGCAAAGGCCATTTGTATTCGTCATTAATACTCGTATAGGAGCAAACTAATGGAAATTTTTCAGGTATTAGTTGATTTTATGCGGACCTTGCTTACGTATTGCTATAATCTTACAGAAGCATTAGGGTTCCCAAGCTATGGTATAGCGATCATTATTATGACCATCGGGATTAAGGCAATCCTGGCGCCGTTGACGGCTAAACAGGTCAAATCTATGAAGGGCATGCAGAAATTGCAGCCTAAAATGAAAGAGATTCAGAATAAATACAAGAATGATCCACAGCGTGCGCAACAGGAAATTGCTAAGATGTATAAAGAATTAGGCGTTAATCCTTTATCCGGTTGTTTACCGCTATTGGTGCAAATGCCGTTTTTAATCGCTATTTTCTACGCGTTGCAAGGCTATCCATATGATCCTGCATATGAAAGCTTCTTATGGTTGCCAAGCTTGGGTGAAGCGGATCATTTGTATATTTTACCTGTATTAAGTGCTCTTTCTACATTTGTAATGAGCAAACAAACTGCGCAAGATGCTACCGGTGCTGGTGCCGGCCAACAGAAGATAATGCAGATTTTCATGCCTTTATTCATTGGTTATATCAGCTTGAATTTCCCAAGCGGTTTGGTTATTTACTGGGTTGTATCAAACATATTCCAAATGATTCAGCAATTCTTTATCTATCGCAACGATAATAAGGAGGCTTAATTATGGATTATATTGAAGTTTCAGCAAAAACGATTGCTGATGCCGTTGCCAAAGGCACCGAACAGCTTAAAGCTGACGGTAAAGTTGTAACCGATACGAAAGTATTGGAACAACCTTCCAGCGGTTTCTTGGGTATTGGTCGTCGCGATGCGTTAGTGCGTTTATATTTTGAAGAAGCTCCGTTGACTGAAAAAGTCGCTTTTGCGGCTGAAAAAACAGCTGCTGATATGCAAGAAGCAGCGCAGACTAAAGTAGCGGAAGCAAAATCAGCAGTAGCCGATGCTTCTGAATTTGTGCAGGAAAAAGTAGTTGACGCTAAAAGCACGGCTGTAGAAGTAGCCGAAGCAGCGCAGCAAAAATTCAATGAAGTAGCGGAAGCGGCTCAACAAAAAGCCGGTGAAGTTTCTGAATTGGCACAGCAAAAATTCGGCGAAGTGAAAGAACAAGCTGCCGAACTGGCTGAGAAAGCACAGCAACATTTAGGTGAAGCAGCTGATGCGGCACAAGCAAAAATTGCCAATGCGAAAGCACAGGCAAAAGATGTAGCGGTTGATGTGAAAGACACTGTAGCCGATAAATTAGTTGATGCTAAAGAAACGGCGGAAGATGCGGCAACTACCGTTGCAGCGGCTGTAAAACCGCAACGTGAACCGGTTTCTAAAGAAGAACAGATGGTGATTGCCGATAAAGGTAAACAGTTCTTACAAGATATGTTTAGCAAAATGGGCTTATCCGTTCAAATCGAAAAAATGATGACGGCTGAGAAAATCACATTCCAGATTCATGGTGAAGAATTAGGTATTTTAATCGGCAAACATGGCCAGACCTTGGATGCCATTCAATACTTAACTAACTTGGTAGCTAACAAAGAAGTTGCCGGCCATTGCCATATCGTCGTGGATGTAGAAAAATATCGCTCTCGTCGTGAAGAAACGTTGGTTAATTTGGCAAAACGCCTTGCCTCGAAGGTAAAACGAAATCGTCAAAAGATTTCCTTGGAACCGATGAGTGCATTCGAGCGCAAAATTATTCATTTAACGCTCCAAAACGAAGTACATATTGTGACTGATAGTGAAGGTGAAGAACCGTATCGTCACGTAGTCATTGCTTATAAACGATAAGCTATGTGCGAGTCATAAAACCCGATCTATGATCGGGTTTTATTTTTACACAAGGGAGAACACCATGTACACAGAAGATACGATTGCTGCCATTGCGACGCCACCCGGCATCGGCGGGGTTGGCATTATTCGCGTCAGTGGCACTCGTTGCTTTGAAATAGTTGGTTCTGTTTTTAAAGCTCAGGGAACCGTACCTTTAGAAAAACGGCCGAATCGAACCATTCAATATGGTCATATTATAGATCCTCAGAAACAGGATGAAATTCTGGATGAGGTCCTTGTTTTAATCATGAAAGGTCCAAAGTCGTTTACGGCGGAGGATGTCATAGAAGTACAGTGCCACGGCGGGATTATCGTGGTGCGTGAAATTTTGAAATTATTGCTTCGTCAGGGGCTCGCTTGGCCGAGCCGGGTGAATTTACGAAACGGGCGTTTTTAAACGGCCGCATCGACCTTACCCAGGCGGAAGCTGTTATAGATATTATAGAGGCAAAATCGGAGCAATCTTTGGCGGTTGCGGTAAAACAGCTGGATGGTACTTTGGCAGGTATGATTCGCACCATTAGAGAACAGTTGATTGAGTTAATTTCACATCTGGAAGTGGCTATTGATTATCCGGAAGAAGACATTGAAGAACTTACGATGGATGAAACGGCGGATAAATTGCGGCCTATTTTAGCTAAAATCAATCAATTATTGGCTACGGCTAACCGTGGGCGCTTGTTGCGTGATGGCATTATGACGGCTATTGTGGGACGTCCGAATGCAGGTAAGTCGAGCCTTATGAATGCTCTTTTGCGTGAAAATCGTGCTATTGTTACGGATATTCCGGGTACCACCCGTGACAGCATTGAAGAAGCTATTACTATTGAGGGAATTCCGGTTCGTTTGATTGATACAGCCGGCATTCGTGAGACCGATGATATCGTGGAAAAACTCGGTGTAGATCGAGCTAAAGAGTATTTGGATAAAGCTCAAATCGTAGTGTGCGTTATTGATGCATCGGAGCCTATGACGGCGGAGGAAGAAGCCATTTTACGTGAAGCTTCTCATAAAAATACCATCGTATTCCTCAATAAAGCCGATAAGGGCGCGGTCATTACGGCCGATACGGTGGCTCAATACGGTCAATTTGCCGCTATTGCACCGATTAGTGCTGCTAACGGTGAAGGCATGGATGTGTTGGCTGATGCTGTCAAAGAATTGGTATATGGCGGTACGGTTCAAAATGAATCATCCGCTATGCTTAGCAATGTGCGCCATATTACTTTGATGGAGCAGGCTAAATCGCAGATTGAACAGTCTTTGAATAATATTGAGTCCGGCTTGCCGTTGATTTTATCGTTACTGATGTGAGAACTGCTTGGGAGCAACTGGGGGATATTACGGGGGACAGTTTGCGCGAATCCTTAGTAGATGAATTATTCAGTCGTTTTTGTTTGGGTAAATAATTAGGTAAATAAAATAGTGTAAATTTCAAAATTTGACTATTTTGTTTAAGTAAAACTTTTGGTAATTTCTTGGTTGTCATATAGGTTTTTGCTTAGACAACTGAATTTGCTTATAATGTAAATTACAGACCTCAAATGAGGTTGGTATAAAATTACTGAACAATAGTGCCTCGAGAGAGGGATAGGAGATAGTATGTATACAGTAGATACGTATGACGTCATTGTCATCGGTGGCGGTCATGCCGGTTGCGAAGCGGCCTTGGCTACAGCCCGTATGGGCCAACGCACGCTTATGGCAACTCTTAATTTAGATAATATTGCTTTGATGCCTTGTAATCCGGCCGTAGGTGGCCCGGGTAAAAGTCATTTGGTGTATGAACTGGATGCTTTAGGCGGTCAAATGGCTATTAATGCGGATGCTACAGCCATTCAGATGCGCATGCTGAACATGGGTAAGGGTCCGGCCGTGCATTCCTTGCGTGCTCAGTCTGATAAAGTGGCTTATCAGCGTTTGATGAAAGAAACCCTTGAAAATACGGATAATCTGAATGTAAAACAGATTATGGTAAATGAACTGCTTATCGAAGATGGTGAAGTAAAGGGTATTTTGAGTGAATTGGGCGAAGTATATGAAGCGAAAGCTATCATTCTTTGCACCGGTACTTACTTGAAAGGTAAAATTATTCTTGGTGAATTGACCTATACCGGCGGTCCTAACGGTCAGCGTACAGCTGAATTATTGTCTGATTCGCTTCGTAAAAACGGCATTGATTGATGCGTTTTAAAACAGGTACGCCGGCTCGTGTGGATAAACGTTCTTTAACTTTGGATCACATGGTAGAACAACCGGGCGACAGCAAGTACCGCGCCTTCTCTTTCATGTCTGATTGGACTGATCGCAATGAACAGATTTGCTGGCTTACCTATACTACGGAAGAAACTCATGATATCATTCGCGGAAACTTAAACCGGGCACCGATGTATACCGGTATCATTGAAGGTACGGGCCCTCGTTATTGCCCATCCATTGAAGATAAAGTAGTTCGTTTCAGTGATAAAAACCGTCACCAACTCTTTGTAGAACCGGAAGGTAATCACACAAATGAAATGTACGTACAGGGCATGAGTACAAGCTTACCAATCGACGTGCAGTATCAATTTTTGCGCACCATTCCGGGTCTTGAAAATGTAGAAATTATGCGTCCTGCTTATGCCATTGAATATGATTGCTTAAATCCGTTGCAATTGACGCCGGCTCTTCAAGTTAAACACATCAAAGGCTTGTATTCCGCCGGTCAGGCTAACGGTACGTCCGGTTATGAAGAAGCGGCCGCTCAAGGTCTCATGGCCGGTATTAATGCAGCTTTATATTTGCAAGGTAAAGAACCGTTTATTTTGTCCCGTTCCGAAGCCTACATCGGTGTCTTAATCGATGACTTGGTAACGAAAGGCACCAAGGAACCGTATCGTATGATGACGAGCCGCAGTGAATATCGTTTATTGCTTCGTCAGGATAATGCGGACCTTCGTTTGACTGAAAAAGGTCGTGAAATCGGCCTCGTATCGGATGAACGGTATCAGCGTTTCTTGCATAAAAAATCGTTAATCGAAGAAGGTGTAGCAGCCTTACGAGCACGAAATATTAACCCAACCAAAGAAGTGCAGGCACTCTTGGAATCTATGGGGACCGCTCATATTAAAACCGGTATGACTGCCTATGATTTGGTAAAGCGTAATGAATTAAGCTATGGCGATGTGGCTGATGCCTTTGATTTAAAACGTTACAGTCCTGATGTAGAAGAAGAAATCGACATTATGATTACCTACGAAGGTTATGTTAAAAAGCAAATGGAACAGGTAGAAAAAGTTCGCAAGTTGGAAGAAAAGATTATTCCTGCCGATTGGGATTATGATTCCATGAAAGGCATTTCTTTGGAAGCCAAGCAGAAATTAAAGACTATTAAACCTCATTCCATCGGCCAAGCCAGTCGTATTTCCGGTGTATCACCGGCGGATGTGTCGGTTTTATTAATCCAATTAGAACAATATCGTCGTGAACAACAACAGTAGGAGGGGCTATGAACTTTACCGATAATTTGGCGATTCAATTAAAGGCGGCCGGTTTCTCGGCTACAACCGATCAATTAAGTCAATTCACGACCTATTATGAAATGCTTATTGAAACCAATAAGTATCTCAATTTGACGGCCATTACGGATCCGCACGAAGTAGCGGTGAAGCATTTTGTAGACTCCCTCACAGCTTTGGATGATAAGGATCTTATTTTCAAAGAAGGTGCAAAACTTCTTGATTTGGGAACAGGTGCCGGTTTCCCCGGTATACCGCTCGCTATTATGCGCCCTGATTTAGAAATTGTGCTATTTGATTCCTTGCAAAAACGACTTAATTTTCTCAGTGATGTTATATCAAAATTGGGATTACATAAGGTAATAAACCAGTTTGGACCAATTCGATCGATGTACAGCTACGTACGTCTGAGCATCGATCGATGTACACTACGTACGTCTGAGCATCGATCGATGTACAG
>ENA-OQIC01000228-OQIC01000228.1-human-gut-metagenome-genome-assembly--contig:-NODE-228-length-26434-cov-4.557494_pt1 | contig 26434 bp, 31 predicted proteins | sample MGYA00242572_ERZ504736 | MGnify/ENA primary metagenome ERZ504736 (study PRJEB26092, sample SAMD00036201) | human gut metagenome | host: Homo sapiens | study: EMG produced TPA metagenomics assembly of...
CCAAATCACAATCGCTTTGCCAGTTCGTCATAACTCCTCCTATCTATTGTTACTAATCTACTGCCATATTTTAAGGGAATTTTACCCAATGAAACTTAAGAAAAAATTAATTTAAAGTGAACAAAAAACATCTCCGTATTCACAGAGATGTTTCTTTTTAATCATTATTTCGCAGATAGTCAATTGCTTCTTGAACAGTTGTGACTGGAACGATTTTCATATCGGTATCGAGGTCTTTAGCAGCTGCGACAGCTTCTTCATAGTTCGTTTTCGCATCTGGGTCTTTTTCAATGTTTCCTCATCCACAGGGTTATTTGGAACAAAGAAAATATCTGCACCAGCTTTAGCAGCAGCAACAACTTTAAGTGCTGCGCCACCAATATCCCCGACTGAACCATCTGATTCAATCGTACCTGTACCAGCAATTTTACGACCTTTACGCAAATCTTCACTGTTTAATTGGTCATAAATATCAAGCGTAAACATCAAACCAGCACTTGGACCACCAACACCACTCGTATCAAAATTAACATCAACATCTGATGACACCGACGTATGATCTACCAAACCGATTCCGATACCATTTTTCCATTTGACAATTCAATAATTTTTCCTGTGGCTTCTTTTGCTTCGCCGTCTGATGTATATTGAACAGTTACTTCAGACCCTAAATCCAAATCAGCCACATAGGCCATTAATTCTGCCGAGCTGTTAAATGTCTGACCGTTAACCCCAGTTACCGTATCAGAGATATTCAAAATCCCTTTAAACGTCGAATTATCACTAACATTTAAAACATAAACCCCTTGATAATCAAGCGTTGCTTCCTTTCCTGCCAATGTTAAGTTGATAAGTCGCTGTATTCTGAGAGGTTTCCATGTAATACTCATTGATACGAAGATAATCAGCATTGCTATAACCACCAGTCACATCTGCGGCTGTCGAAATTTCTGTGTAGGGAGTTAACCAAGCATAAACCAATTGTGCCAAGGTCGCCTGACTAACCGTGACAGCCACAAAATTATAAGAGCCATCTTCGTCATCTTCCTTATTATCAACCGTTAAAACGCTACGAATATCATAAGCACCACCAGGCATTTCAATATAGTAATCAAGCGGATACAACAAGCTAAATAGTAAGAAAACAATGCCTACAACACCTAATATCCACCACTTAAAGCGATATAAAATACGACCCAACTTTTTCAAAATCTCTTTAAATCTTTTTAAGATTGCCATATTTTTCCTCCACTTTTTTGACAACACTTGTTGGTACAAAATCTGAAATATCTGAATAGAAATAAATCAATTCACGGATGCGACTTGATGAGACATGAACCAAATCAGGAGAGCACAATAAAAAAACACTCTCAATCTCTGACGCCAGATAATGATTATAAAACGCTAAATCAGCCTCGTACTCTAAATCTTTCCCATTACGGATACCACGCACGAGATAACCAACTTCTAAACGCTTGGCAATATCCACCACCAAAGAATCACGCGCTGTAATCACTTTTACGTTCGGAAATTCTTGCAGTGCTTCTTCTAACATCTGCCGTCTCTCTTCAACACTAAAGAAGCCATTCTTATCTTTATTGTAAAAAATGCCCACAAAAAGTGTATCAAACAACTTGCTTGCACGCGCTATGATATCAAGATGCCCATTTGTCACAGGGTCAAAAGACCCCGTAAATAAACCAATTTTAGCCATATTGCCTCCATTAGTGATAAAATCACTCAATTCTACCTAACATATACCGTAACCTTACTAATGCCATATGTTTTTTGTTTCCAGATGCCAAAATTTGAAATTTCTTCTGGTAAATCAACAGCCTTATCCGTCTCACAAACCAGCATGACATCCTCAGACAAAAGCCCTGCTTCTTCTAATTCCGTAATATTTTTGACAATTTCTTCCTTAGCGTATGGTGGGTCTAAAAGTACCAAATCAAACTGTCCACTAACAACGCCAATTGCCTTATTAGCATCCATTTTTAACAAGTGAAATTGCTGCTCAGACTTTGTCATTTTGATATTTTCTAAAACAATAGCTTGCGCTTGACGGTTGCGTTCAACCAGCACAGCTTCATCCATTCCGCGTGAAATAGCTTCAATCGCTAGACTTCCACTACCAGAAAACAAGTCTAAAACACGTCCACCATCAAAAAATGGACCAATCATATTAAAAATAGCACCTTTAACCTTGTCTGTTGTCGGGCGCGTAATTTTTCCATCTAGCGTCTTTAAAGGACGCCCACCAAATTTTCCTGCTACAACTCTCATAACAACCATTATAGCAAAATTCAAATAAAATAACTTAAAAAATGATTAGGTCATCTTTACACTAAAAATGAGTTTTGATATGATTGTTGTGATAATTTTAATTATCAAAGTTTTTTAGGATAAAGGAGTTATGATGAATTTTAAAACATTCTTTAAAGACAAGAAAAATCTTGCCATTACCATTTTATCGGTATTATTGATTGCTAGTTTTTCTAGTCAAGGTAACCAAAGTCAAGAATTATCCCAAGCAGAGGATAAGATTGAACAGCTTAGCCAAGATGTCAAACAAGCCAAATCAGACTTAAAAGATAGCCAAGGTGAACTGGCTGATTTTAAAGAAAAAAATGCTAATTATATCGAAGTTGGCAAAAAAGAAGTTCAAAAGACTAAAGAGATTGAAAACAGTGCAGAAACTGCCGTAAAAAATCTCGAAAAAGACCAAACGCAGGCTAATCTTGATTTAGCAACAAGTAAAGTTGACGCTGTTACAGACGCTGACAAAAAAGAGAAATTTCAAAAGCGTATCGCAACTGTCAAAACAGCCATTGAAACTAAAAAAGAAAAAGAATTAGAAGATAAAGCAGAAACTGCGGTTAAAAACCTTGAAAATAACCAATCGCGTGATAACATTGATGACGCTAAAAATAAAGTTAATGCGGTAAATAATTCAACTAAAAAGGAAGCTTTCAACAACCGTATCAACGCTGTTGTTTCAGCTATCGAAGCCAAAGAAGCCGAAGCTGCTAAACAGGCACAGCAACAACAAAATCAAGCAGCTGCCCAACCAGGAGATACCACAACAGTTTACATTACAAGAACTGGTAGCCACTACCACCTCAACCAAATTGCCGTGGCTTAAATCGCTCAAAAAGCACTACACCAGTTAGCTTATCAGAAGCACAAGACTTAGGTTTAACACTCTGTGGTTTTGAATAATAGATTATTTTACAAAAGTCGTTAGAGATTGCTCTAGCGGCTTTTTTATAGTATTTTTTACTTAATTTTTCCTTAAAAAGAGATTTACAGACTTATTTCAAAATGGTATTCTTTTAGTGTAAAAATTTTATCATTCAAAGTTTTTTCAGGAGGAATCAAACATGAAGAAGAAAATGAAACTCGCCATATTATTAATGGCAACTGCCCTCATCGGAGTCTCTCAAGACCAAGGACTTTAACAACACCAGTCGAAAACAATCATGTTGTTTTAGCGGATACTAAGTCTAAAAGTAAAACCACCAAAAAGACGATAAAGCTACTAAAGCAGCAAAAAAGCTGTTAAACAACTTGAAAAGGACCAGACCCAAGAAAATCTTGATTTAGCTACCAAAAAAGTTAAAGCCGTAAAAAATAAGAAAGTCAAAAAACAACTTAAAAAACGTATCGCAACTGTCAAGACTGCGATAGAAACACAAAAACAAGAAGAGACAGCTCAGGCAGCGGCTGAAACTGCTGTTGCAAACTTAGAAGCTAATCAAACTCGTGAAAATGTTGACGATGCTAAAAATAAAGTTGATGCGGTAACAGACACAGCTAAAAAAGGTGATTTTAACAATCGTATTAACGCCGTTGTTTCAGCTATTGAGACTAAAGAAGCCGAGGAAGCGGCTCAAGCTGAAGAAGCAAGAAAAGCCGAAGAGGCTAGACAGGCTCAAGAACAAGCTGCAGCCGAAGAAGCTGCACGCCAAGCACAAGAACAGGCAGCGGCTCAACAGGCACAACAACAAGCTGCTAGTGGATATTCTAGAGATGCTCGTGGCAGATGGCATCGTCCAAATGGACAATACGCTTCAAAAGCTGAAATTGCTGCAGCAGGTCTTCCTTGGTAAGCAATTTAATTTAAATAATTTTACAAAAGTTGTTAGAAAATCGCTCTAACAACTTTTTCTATTCCCAAAATCAAAAAGCCGACTAGTTATCCTAGCCGACTTTTCTTAGTCCTTAAAATAAGATTTCTTCTACTTAAAGAATATTTTCGTAAGTGTCACGAACTTCTTTCGGCCAAACACTTGATTGAACTTCTCCGATATGTTTCTTACGGAGCAAGAACATTGCCATACGAGATTGACCGATACCACCACCGATAGTAAGTGGGAAGAGACCATTAAGAAGAGCTTTATGCCATTCTAGTTGCAAACGATCTTCGTCACCAGTGATTTTAACTTGACGTTTGAGAGCTTCCTCGTCAACACGAATACCCATTGATGATAATTCAAAAGCAGAATCCAAAGCTTCATTCCAAACAATGATATCACCATTAAGACCGTGGTAACCATTTTCTGATTCAGAAGTCCAGTCATCGTAGTCAGGTGCACGACCATCATGACGTTGACCATCTGGCAAAATACCACCAATACCGATAAGGAAAATTGCTCCAAATTCTTTAGCGGCAGCATTTTCACGTTCTTTCGGTGTCAAATCTGGGTAACGTTCTACCAATCTTCTGTGTGGATGAATGTGATTTTTTTAGGCAAAACAGCTTCGATATCAAAACGAGCTTCAACAGCTAATTCTGTCAAACGAATAGCTTTGTAAACTTGTTCAACCGTTTCTTTTAAATACTCGATGTTACGACGACCATTTGGAATAACTTTTTCCCAATCCCATTGGTCAACATAAATAGAGTGAATTGGATCTAATTCTTCTTCGTCTGGTCGGAGAGCTTTCATGTGTACGAAAAGCCCTTCTCCTTCATTGAAGCCAAAACGTGCTAAGGTATGACGTTTCCACTTAGCAAGTGAATGAACAACTTCATATTCAGCATCAGGAATACGTTTTACGTGCACTGATACAGGATTTTCAATACCATTCAAATTATCTTGCATACCATCCCCGACCTGACTGAGAATAGGTCCTTGCACTTCAACGATGTCAAGTTTATCAATCAAATATTGAGTGAAAGTATTCTTGACAAAAGAAATCTCCTGCTGTTGATGAATAAAGCTTTTCTTCATATGCTCCTCCTTAAAAATTTTTTATTGAAATACCAAAATGATAAATAAGGATAGTGAGATAATTTTGTATTTCGTGACCGCTTTTACAACGATAGAGCTATTATACACCTAAGCTTTTAAAAAATAAATACTTTTTTGAAAATTTCTACAATATTTTTAAGTTTATGTCAGAAAACCTTACATACATTTGAAACAAGTCAATAATATCAAGGAATTTCAGTCATTTTTATCAAAAAAATATAAGAAAAAAGACCTGAAAAAGTTGTGTGTGCAATCTTCTTCAAAGTCTTTTTATATTGTTAAAATGATTCTTTTTTAATAACTGTTATAATTTTCAAAAGTTTTCTAAAAAATCGTTTTGCTGCCATCTGGTAGATATTTCGGTTTTTGAGGTAATTTTGCATAGATATAACAGCCTCTCAGAGCAAACATAAGAGTAACTAGCCCAACAAAGTAATACCAAGGATTATTACTAAGAGAGAAAAATTGCGGACTAATTAGTGCCCACATATTCCATGGATTGAAAGACATAATAGCCACCAAAACAAGGACAATATTCAACTGCCAGCTTGCTCCAATACGTGTTCCACGCTTTTCCCAAAACAGTCCTGGAACAGAGCAGATAATAACTTGCGTAAAAATCCAGAATTTAAACATCGAGGTATCATGCAACTCTACTCGCAGAAGATTAAGGCTGACAAAGAAAATTAAGACTTGTAAACAGCAATCAAAAATTGCTTTTTTGAGAGTCACTTTATCGCCCCAAATTTCTTTTCTTTCATAGGTAACCGCTCGCCAAAGACAGTAGAATTCAAAACCAACCCAAACAATCTCACCAATTACGCCTAATAGAAAGAACCAAAAATGGTGATAATTTTGATAGGCTGCTAAAAACACCCAGATTCCCATAAAATCTGCTGCACAATAAAAAGTGTGCATCCATAATGGATAAGGACCACTTTTTTCTCTATCCACCAACACGAAAGAATAAATATAGACTAAAAATCCCAACACAAACGTGATAAGAACAGTTGTTAAAGTCAATATAAAATTGGGCGCACCAGGCGTTAAAGCTGTCACAAAATCTTGTAACGTAACGTCACCTTGCGGATACGCATTAAATAATGTGTCAAAAACCATTTGAATTCTCCTTTTATCTCTTCTTGTTGAAGATTCTACATGTGAGTATTATAATGAATAGCAAATGGCAAAACAATGACAGCTTTTTAAAATCTGGGCATTGTTCCACAGAATGTGAAAAATTGGGGTATCAATATGAAACGAAGTGAACAAAAAGCGCGCACGAAGTATAACATTCGTCAGGCGTTTATCGACTTATTACAGAGAAAGGAAATGGACAATATCACCATAACAGAGTTAGCCAAATCAGCTAATATTGACCGTAAAACGTTTTATTTGCACTATGATACGACCTTTGATGTTTATCATGACATCATTGACGATGTCAGTAATCAGTTAGACAACATCCTCAAGCAACAGAATGATTTCGATTTTTTATCTTTTTTAATGAGTTGAATCAAGTCATGCAAGCTAATTTCAAATTTTATCAAACCATTGCAAAGCAAAAATCTTACGCCTATCTCATCAAAGATTTTACAGATATTTTAGAAAATGGTTTAACTCACTACTACCTTTCTTCTAATCAAACAACATCAAATAAAATCAAAATCAGATATATTTCAAATGGCATCATGGGTGTCTATATCAACTGGCTGGCACAGCCAAATAACATTTCCCAAGACGAACTCGTTCACATCTTGAGTGACTTACTAGAAAACGATATTAAACATTTGAATAACTAAAAGGGAATGAGACAAATAAAGTTTCCAGTGGAGACTTTATTCATGAGTCTAAAAATTAAAAGGCGAATCAGTAGTTTCGCAGAAATTCGATTTCTCAGCAAGTCTTAGTTTCTTGTTGCTGACCTAAAACGGTCTATTCAAAGACCGTTTTTGATACTTACTTCGTAAGCTTTATTTCCCGATTATAAAAGTTCCCCGAACCTTTATAACTCACCCCCGCATGCTCGAAAGATTTGGGGAATCTTTCAAGGTGGGAAATAGAGTCAAGTGAAGCTTGACATCAAAAAGGTTTGGGGAACCTTTTGAGGGTAGTAACATCAAGAAAATGAGAGATAAGATGATTACTGCTAAACCAACGAATTGATAATTAAATTCGTAGTCTAGGCGCAATATGATTGTAAAAATAGCTGTTCCAAGAGATATAAAGAGCACCGCTATTGTAAAGACAATTCCCAAATCATCACTATCAACTTCTCTTTGAACAAGTGAAAAAGATGCTACAAAAAGCTGGTGATAGCACCAGAAAAACAACATTTGGAAAAATATGATACAAAATTGGTACTAAACCAAGAAATAAACCAGCAACTGCCAAGAAAGTCATTAACAAGTCAGTTGATAATTTTTTATTAACCCTACCGCTGATAAGAGCACCAATAAGCCCATCAACCGCTTCAGCTGTCAAAAATGTTTCGTAAATATTCTCAGTAATTTTCGAGAACATTTGGTTGCTGTAAGGCAGTAATAGGTTATAAGCAGCCATAAAAAAATTCACAGAAGCCGATAGAGCAATCAAAACCGAAACTTGGCGTTTTTGTGCCAAATAACGAAAGCCACTGATTAAATCCTGAAAAATACTAGCCATTGAAAAATGACTGTTTTTTGTATTTTCTTCTAAAATCTGAGAAACAAAGGCTACAATGATGCTTGATAATATAAAGGAAACACCATCCAAAAGCAAAGCGATAAACGCCGATCACAACGATTGGAATCACAATCTTGACAACCGTAGCCGCTGTTTGCAAGTAAGAATTTAGTAAAGCAATATTGTCTTTTTCCACCACTTCTTTCGTAAAAGCGTTATAAGCGGGTGTTGAAAAAGATGATAAAAATGCCAAAAACACATTGGCTGCAATAATCGTATAAATTAGCCACGTATTATCACTGATAAATGACAAGGCTATACAAGCTAGACCACTTAAAAAATTGCTCAAAATGATGATTTTCTTTCAACGAAAACGGTCAGCAATCACACCACCAAAAAGATTAAAAAGGACTCCAATAATGTTTTCAAGTGATTGATATCCCTCAACTAACACCATTGAATTCATATTCAAACTAGCTAAGAATGAATTGTTAACATAATCAAATAAAACATCTCCAATTTTTGAAATGACGTTGCTTGAAACAAGCAAACTAGCATTTTCTGTTCTACTTTTTTCATATAATAAATCTCCCCCGTTTTTAAAAGTATACATCTTCAAAGTTTTTTTACAATATTCTTTCAATTTTTTAAATAGAACACAAAAAATCTTGCACTTTCGCACAAGATTTTACGATTTTATATTCGAATCAATCAAGGTAATTAATTCTTTTGTCATACGGCGTGGTCCACGAATGTTAGTGACACCACATTCTTTCAGCACAGCGATTGGAAATTGGCTATCCGAAAAAGTTTGCAATAGCTCAATTTTTATTAGTTTTTTAATTGATTTTTCTTCTCGATAACCGCTGTTTGGAATGTCGGATTCTAAGACACGGCAAAGGTAGCGAAGGGCACGTGTTGGTGCCGTAATATAAATGGCAACATAATCACCCGCTTTAATACTGGCTTTTTGTGTCCAATTAATAATCGAATTTGCAGCAAATTCCGCATCGATATCGTAATATTTCAGATTGGCAGGGATAATCCAATAATCAGGCCCAGATAAGCTCCCAAGACTTTTCCCTGCAACTAAAGCTCTGCTATTTTCCACCAAAGAAAAAAGCAAATCATCCGAAACCGTCTCGTCCAGCACTAGCGACACCCACGATTTCTTGCTCATATGGTAAGACGGGTAAATGCCGCTTATTTCAAGCAATCGGGGCAAGTCTTTGGGTTTAACTTTGATATTGATAATCTCGATTTTCTGTTTCAATGCCTCTTTTGACCACGTTTCATCGCCCAAATCCAACTTTCCACGCGCAACCGTCATAATCAACGCATACCACTTATGATTCTGCGGGTAACGGTAAGACGAAAACTCAGGATATTTTTCAAAAGGATGGTCATACATGTCGCCATATGTCGCTTGCAAGTAGTGTGCGAGACGATTGGTTTGTGGATTGAGAAATGGCAGAGCTTCAAAGCAAGCTGTCGCCACACGTTCAAGCACCGCAAGATAAGCTTCTCTGACTTGCCCAACAAAATTTCCCATTGCTTGCGCCACATGAATGGCAAGATATTCCTCGTTCAAATCAGTATCAATCACATGAGTTGACACCTCCCCATCTGCCGCAACATGAACACGTACTTCAAAAGCGCCGTCCAAAATAGTTTCGCGGAACTCATAACCACCCTGTGATTTCTGAAAGCCAAACGGCACCAAGCGCTCAAACACTACTCGCTTCTTCCTAAAAATATCCGATTCAAATGACATAGGGACTCCTTTCATTTAGCATAAGTATAGCAAAAAAAGACTAGAATAACATTTTCCAGCTCTTTCTTTTCAAAATCTAATAGTTGTTTTTAACAATAATATTTGTCCAAGTTTTTGGGAACAATACAATGATCCTCCTTATCGTCTTTCTGTATTATACTACAAAACTTATTTAACCTAATAATACATAGAATCAAACTAATTTTTTTATCTTTTTTCTATATTAAACTATAGTATAATAACATACGTATCATATAATTATAATAAATATAAAAAGGAGGATTATGGAAAAACAAACTTACACGGATGAAGAGTTCAATTCTCTTGTAACTGACTTAGTCCAAGCTATTAGAAAGCAAAAACTAGTTATCTTTGTTGGTGCAGGTGTTTCAATTTCACAAGGATATCCCAATTGGAATGATTATGTTACTCATCTCATTAAATATTGGCAATCCTATCTACTAAATATCGAGAATGTTAGCATAGGAAGAGAAAAATATTTAGTCTTTGACACCATATCAAAATCAAACTTAAACAATAAACGGAAAGTTGATTTAGTAAATCATTCATTAAAATCCATTTTAGGTGAAGAGGAATTTAAGAAAAATAGGCTCAACTTTGAAAAAAACTATTTTGAAAAATTAGTACCATACCAACCATCTAATGAAATACTCGAAGCACTAGTTAATATTGATGCAATATTCGTTACTTCAAATTATGATTTAGAAATAGAAAAGCATGCCCAAAGACTACGAAATAGTGTCAAAAGCATTAATGATCTCCAAGAGTTTGTTATAAATAATGATAGTAAACTCGAGTGGGGAGATATTCTCCATATCCATGGAACCCCACATTGTGACCCGAACTTCTTTGTTAGTTCCTCAGCTGACTACTCTAAAACATATCACAAAGAAAAACATAATTTTGAACAATTAAAAAAGTGGTTCTCAACTAAAAATTTAACTGTATTATTTGTTGGCGTTAGCCTTGAAGAAGATGAAATTTTATCTCTACTAGCACCCAAAAACAAACATTACGCTTTAATGAAAGCTGACAAAACCAATGACCCTAAGATTGATAAAGAGTATCGTAATCTTTATTCTACTTTTTTTAAAAATGAAAATCATACTTCAATAATCTGGTATGGTAGCTCATTTGATGATCTTCCTGTGTTTATAAAAAATTAACCGATAAAATTAATGAAGAAACTGGATTATCACCACAGAATCGAGAATGGCAACTATTACTAAATCCAATCTCCACTGAAGACGAAGTATCAATGCTTTAAATAATAACGCAGATAATGGAACATTTTTTAAATGCTCTATATAAAAAAATATTAACACTTAATGACAAAGAAATTCCCGAACTTATTCTTCACTCAACATTTAAGAGTAACGTGGTAAAAAATACCGTCATCAATAATTTTGACTCTTTTTGGAATTTCGTAGATCAAAATAAAGAATCACTATCGCTTGAAGAGTGGAAAATCCTAAAAGTGTTATTTTCTAAAGGTAATCAAAATTATTATATTAATTCTTTATACAATTTGTACAAATATGGTATTGATTATCAAAAAATTTCAATTGATGAATTAGTTAATATTAGATCTGCAATCGGTACAACAGCTAGTATTCCGTTTACAAAATTTATTAAGGATTGTGATTTAATGGGATATTGGTTTATTAATCAATTTACACCAAAAGATTCAAAAGACACTTATAGTAAATCAATATACTTAACTAACGATGTTAAAGAAAAGCTAAAACTAAATTTAAATTCCTCTCAAATTATTGAACTTATTAATACTGTTGAACTTAGCCAAGAAATAATTCCTTATTCAATTGAAGAATTAATTTCAGAAGGTGGGATTTTAGAAATATTATATATACTATTAAGCAAGAATCATATTTTTATCAATGAAGAATCCCTTCTAGAAAAATTCCTGAAGAATTAATTTCTAGAAAAGTCATACAAAAAATATTAGTAAAATTAGATAATGATATATCATTAGAAAGTAATTTAGTCGAAAAATTAATTAACAATATTAATTTCAATGACCAAACTTTTGGCTCTGAACTTAATAGTTTTGTACAAAGACATTCTTCAGAACTTGAAAAACAACAAATACTCCCTCTCGATAATTATCACGAATTAATTACTGGAGGAGCATCCTTTATTGTTCGAAATAATTCATTTATAACCGTAGAACAGATTTTAAATTTATCAGAGCAAGAACTCCTTAATATTTTGTTAACTTCTCAAGAAAATCAATTTAATCCTAAAAAACCTTGGGAAGAGAACACTGTTAATGCTACAATCGATTTCTGTATTGAATTATTGACAAATAATTCAAATAAAGAATTGCAAGAAAAATTTTGGACTTTCTTGAGCAATAATAGTAAAAAGTTATTCAACAGATACTCTTCTCTATTTTATAAACTTGCAATTATTGAAGAGTTGCCAAAAAATATTATAAATTTTTCGATAAGTACCTGCTTAGAAAATATGAATGATAATCACTTTTCACATGATAAGGAAAAGTTTTTCACATACTTCGTTCAACAAAATAATTTAAATACACAAATAATCAATAAACTTTTTAGTATATCTCCTAACAATTTGGATAGTTCCTTATCAGATAATAAAACTTTTGATATAAGTCTATTTATCAATTCTGAATTGGGAAAATATTTAATTACTTTAATAGAATTAGCGATTAAACACAAGAAATATATAACAGATATAAAAGAAAAAATTGACAACCTCTCACATGGTCCTTACAAACAATTTATGAAAGGCGTATTCTTATATGAGTACGACATAAGTACTGAAATAGTTAATTATGAAACATTTCTAGGATACATTTATTATCATATCGGAATGCCGGATAATATTAGAAAGCTTTTCGAAAAGCTAGTTTCTAACTTACTCAAAACAAAAATTAATGATAACAATGCTTTGAGTTATGCACTACTAATAGCACTTGATTATATAGAACCCAGAGAAATAATGTTTCAGCATAACAACTTCAACTATATGGTTAATTTAATTTTCTTAAGTCAAGAAAAATTCAGATACGAAAACGATTGGTTAAAACAACTTATATTACAAAAAAATAAAAGTTATAATATTCTTTCATCACTTGCATATATTATTCAAGAAGATAAACTTAACAGCGATAAATACTTAAGTTTCTTAGATACTCTTAAAAATACTATAACAGAATGTACAGCTAATATTGAGTTATATTCTCTGACTTATTACTTAAGCGAAGAAAACTTAATAATGAAAAACAACCTACTAATTAAATACATATGGATTCTTTTAGAAATAGAAAATTAGAAAAGTTTTCAGGATTTAGAATCATTATTTGTACTATTACCGTATCTTGATGATACACAGCTCATAAGTTTAAAAGAGTCTCAGTATATTCAAGAATTACTATCTCCCCCTGAATGGAAGAACTCAAAAGAAAAATTGGAAATTATACCAAATAGATTAGAAATATTATCTAATTTTCATGCTTGGATTCCAAAAAGCACCCCACTTCAACTTACAGTTGAGGTGGGGTGCTTTTTGATTGTGATACTCTTTGAAAAGTAGTTATCTGTGAAAAAGAAAGTTAACTAGGATTTTTTATAGTATAGATTTCCTTACTTAAGGCAATCTTAACGAATCCTTGTAGAAAGCTTAATTTATTTCACCAATTTTTTCATGTCTTCGATACGAGCGACTGTTGCGTCGTATTTGGCTTGGTAATCGACTTGTTTGTCGCGTTCTTTTTGGACAACTTCTGGTTTAGCGTTAGCGACGAATTTTTCGTTGCCGAGTTTGCGTGCCACCATGTCCAATTCTTTTTGCCATTTAGCAAGTTCTTTGTCAAGACGTGCCAATTCTTCTTCAACGTTAAGAAGGTCAGCAAGTGGCAAGAAGATTTCAGCGCCTGTGATAACGCTAGACATTCCCAATTCTGGTGCTTCAATGTCAGAAGAAATTTCTAGTTTTTCAGGATTTGTGAAGCGCTTGATATAATTCACATTGCTGTTAAAGAAGTCTTCCAATTCTTTATCGCTTGTTTTCACAAGAAGTGTGATTGGTTTACTTGGAGCAACATTCACCTCGCTACGTGCGTTACGGACAGCACGGATAAGGTCTTTAAGGCTTTCAACACCTTTGTGCGCAGCTTCATTTTCAAATGCTGGATTAACTGTTGGGTATTCAGCAGTTACAATTGAACCTTCAGAAATTTGTTCAAAGATTTCTTCAGTAACAAATGGCATGATTGGGTGAAGCAAACGAAGAATCTTATCAAGTGTGTAAAGAAGAACTGAACGAGTGATAACTTTTTCGTCTTCGTTGTCGCTATAAAGCACTTCTTTAGTCAATTCAACGTACCAGTCAGCAAATTCATCCCAGATGAAGTTGTAAAGGATGTGACCAGCTACACCAAATTCAAATTTATCAAAGTTTTCAGTAACTTTGGCAATTGTTTCATTCAAGTTGTGAAGAATCCAGCGGTCAGTTACGTTACCAGCCGTACCAGCAACAACTTTGTCAACATTTGCGCTAGCTTGGTCAAGCGTAAGGTCTTCATTGTTCATCAAAATGTAACGAGAAATGTTCCAGATTTTGTTAATGAAGTTCCAAGCAGCGTCCATTTTTCGTAAGAGAAACGAACGTCTTGACCTGGTGCAGAACCATTTGATAAGAACCAACGAAGCGCGTCAGCACCGTATTTCTCGATAACATCCATTGGATCAATACCGTTACCAAGTGATTTAGACATTTTACGTCCTTGCTCGTCACGAATAAGACCGTGGATAAGCACGTTTTCAAATGGACGGCGTCCTGTGAATTCCAATGATTGGAAAATCATACGTGACACCCAGAAGAAGATGATATCATAACCAGTTACCAATGTAGATGTTGGGAAGTAACGCTTGAAGTCTTCTGCTTCTGTGTCAGGCCAACCCATTGTTGAGAATGGCCATAAGGCTGAACTAAACCAAGTATCAAGAACGTCTTCGTCTTGAGTCCATCCGTCACCTTCTGGAGCTTCTTCACCAACGTACATTTCACCTTCAGCATTGTACCATGCAGGGATTTGGTGACCCCACCATAATTGACGAGAAATAACCCAGTCGTGAACGTTTTCCATCCATTGAAGGAAAGTATCGTTGAAACGTGGTGGTAGAATTTTACTTCGTCATCAGTGTCTTGGTTAGCAATAGCATTTTTAGCCAATTGATCCATTTTAACGAACCATTGTGTTGACAAACGTGGCTCAACTGGCACACCAGTACGTTCTGAGTGACCAACGCTATGAACCATTTTTTCGATTTCAACAAGCGCACCGATTTCTTCCAATTTTTTAACGACAGCTTTTCGAGCTTCAAAGCGGTCCATACCAGCAAATTCACCAGCAAGTTCGTTCATTGTACCGTCATCATTCATGACGTTGATTTGTGGCAAGTTATGACGCTGACCAACTAAGAAGTCATTAGGGTCGTGTGCTGGAGTGATTTTAACCACACCAGTACCAAATTCTGGGTCAGCGTGTTCATCACCGACGATTGGAATAGCTTTGTTAACGATTGGAAGGATAACATTTTGACCAATCAAATCTTTGTAACGGTCATCATTTGGGTTAACCGCAACGGCTACGTCACCGAACATTGTTTCAGGACGAGTTGTGGCAACTTCAAGGCTACGTGAACCATCTTCCAACATGTAGTTCATGTGGTAGAAAGCACCTTCGACATCTTTGTGGATAACTTCGATATCAGAAAGGGCTGTACGAGCTTTTGGATCCCAGTTGATGATAAATTCACCACGATAAATCCAACCTTTTTTATAAAGTTCAACAAAGACTTTACGAACCGCTTTTGACAATCCTTCATCAAGAGTGAAACGTTCACGTGAGTAGTCAACAGAGATACCCATTTTACCCCATTGTTGTTTGATTGTTGATGCATATTCATCTTTCCATTCCCAGACTTTATCAAGGAATTTTTCACGACCAAGGTCGTAACGTGAGATACCACCTTCAGCAAGACGTGCCTCAACTTTTGCCTGTGTTGCAATCCCCGCATGGTCCATACCAGGAAGCCATAAAGTATCAAAACCTTGCATACGTTTTTGACGGATAATAATATCTTGCAAAGTAGTATCCCAAGCGTGACCAAGGTGAAGTTTACCAGTTACGTTTGGTGGTGGAATAACGATAGAATACGGATGAGCTTTCTTATCGCCAGAAGGCTTGAAAACATCCTCATCTAACCATTTTTGATAACGCCCAGCCTCAACCTCAGCTGGGTTATATTTTGGTGAAAGTTCTTTTGACATAATGTGTCCTTTCTACATTTTTTCAATATCATTTGAATCATTAAAATCAATCACAACAGTAAAAATAAGAGGTTTATTGCTCTGAGCAAAAGCTTCAAAAAAATTCATTCTAATTTTCCGAATGAGTTCAGTTGAGATAGACCCATATTCCATAAAACGCCTAACAAAATCAATGCTATCATGATTATGAAACAAAGTCATATTGGTCATCTTTTCAATTTCTTGACCAATCGTCATCTTACCTGAAGCTTGTGCACCAATAATAACAAGATTCATCATCTACCCTCCCACTCATTTTTCAACAATCCATAGCGCAACAGGTCACAACGTTTTCCTTGTGCGTCTTTGCGGTCGCGGATTCAAGCTTCGAGGGTGAAACCTAGTTTTTCAGCAATACGTTGGCTTGCTTTGTTGTAACCATAACATTCAATTTCAATTTTGTGGAGATTGAGTAGGGTAAATCCAACTTTCAACAGCGCACGCGCAGCTTCTGGCACGAGCCCTTGACCCCAATAATCTGGATGAAGCAGATAGCCCATTTCAAGAACATCATCAGCATGGCGCTTATTAAAATCAACCAAACCAATGACTTTATTTGTCCCTTTTAAGCAAATACCATAACCAAACGGCATCTTCTGCTCAAGCCAGCACTTTGGCATAATGTTTTCAAGATAATATGCCTCTGCTTCCACACTTTCTGCAGGTGGAAAACCAGCTGGCCAAGTCACTTCTGGCAATCTCGCATAAGCAAAAATATCATCAGCATCTGAAATCAGACGTTGACGCAAATATAGCCGTTCTGTCTCAATATCAGGAAGTTTACTTTCCTTAATCTGACCCCAAATTTTAATCATAAGTTCTCTACCATTTTGGTGGTAAAAAATCGCCCCTGTCTTTCGACAGGGACGAACTTTTTATAAATCCGCGGTACCACCCACATTCGAGTGACTAGCACTCGCAACTTGATTATTCAGTTACAACGTTCAGCAACCAGTCTTAATATTTGTACGGATTTCTCAACCACACCGCTCTCTGTAACAAATGTTTTTTAAGACACCTCTGAATGTTTTTATTTTAACAGATTTAGTCAGCTAACGCAAATAGATTAAGCTTTGAAAGCTACACCATTTTCTTTCAATTTATTAACAGTTGCTGGACCAACTCCTTTAAAGGCCAAAACGTCTTTTTCAGTAAAGTTTTTGAAATCGGAAACTGATTTAATCCCTTCATTATAAAGTGTTTCAATAAGTTTTGGTCGAATGCCCTCTACGGCAGAAATCGCTGAAAATTCTTCCAAACTAAGAGTCGCTTTTGAAACAACATTAGTAGCTACTTTAGCAGCTGCTTTGATAATGCCTGCGCGTTTCAATTTCAATAAGTACTCTTTTTTTCGATTCTTTTTCTTTGCCATTTTAGTAATTTCTCTCCCCTAAAAGATTATCTGGTAATTCGTGGAAACCTTTTCCGGCTTTATAATTAGCAAATTTGCCTTGGATAAATTTGTAAGCATCTAACTTACTTTCATAACGGATGTAGGCATCAGCTGCGCGTTCATCCTTGTCTTCTTCCACAATCTTACGACTAGCTTCCATCGCCATTTCGTTGATTGCGATTTGTGAATCTACCCAAGCTTCAAATTCTTTTAAAAATTCTTGTTCGTAAGTCATAAACACCTCTCGTCTGATTTCCTAGGTCATATTATAACACAAACATAGGCAAAAAGAGAAGTTTGTAAAGGATTTGTAACATGATTTCCACGAATCATTTCTTTTTACAGGGAAATTTTCTGAAAAAACTATTTTTTAGTGAATCATCTTGTTTTTCCAGAGTTTTTAAGTAAAATATTAAAAATCTTTTGAAATTCAAGGAGGATGTGTTGGCATGATTTTATCACAATTTGACCATCAGCAAACGGCGATTATTAACCCAGAAGATGTCATCCAAGCTTTGCCAGATTTTCCCAAAACCGCTGTAACCTGTTTTGCAAGAGGAACTTTCGCACGAATCTTAGCTGAATTTCCTCACCGTGAAATCGCAAAAACAAGTGTCGCAAATTTGGAAATTCCAATCTATGAGCTAAATTTTCAGGGTCAAAAAATTGCTTTTTTCAACTCCTATGTTGGGGCAAGTGGCTGTGTTGCTATTTTAGAGGATATTATTGCTATGGGTGCTGAAAATATCCTTGTTTTTGGCACGTGTGGTGTCTAGATAGCAATATCAAAGAAACCTCAATCATCATTCCTACAAGCGCTATTCGCGACGAAGGCACAAGCTATCACTACGCTCCGTCAGCAAGTGAAATTGCGCTCAATCACACCTATCGCAAACAGTTTAAACAGTTTCTTGACGCGCAAAATATCTCCTATACAGAAGGAAAAGTTTGGACAACTGACGGCATTTACCGTGAAACCCATCAAAAGACGGCAAATCGAAAGACACAAGGTGCTATCGCCGTTGATATGGAATGCTCTGCGATTGCCGCATTTGCCAACTTCCGCAAGATTAATCATTTTCAATTCTTTTATTCGGCTGACAATCTAGATGCCGAAGCTTGGGAACCTCGAACTTTGGCTAACGATGCTGACCTTGAAACCAAAGACCGTATTGCAAACATTGCTTTAAGTTTTGCCGTTGAATTATTCCGTTAACATCATTATAATAGTGATAATTTTTTTCGAAAAGAGAAGAAACATGGAGATTAAATTTAAATCATTTACTGATGAAGATACCGCTCAAGCCATTGCGATTTAGAATCAAGTCGTGACCGACGGAGTAGCCTTTCCACAAACTGAAACCTTAACTCTTGAGACAGGAAAAGCCTTTTTCAAAGCCCAAACTTACACAGGCGTTGCCTACCAAGCAGATACTGGACAAATTGTCGGTCTGTATATTCTTCACTTAAATAATGTGGGACGTTGTGGACATATTTGCAACACCAGCTACGCTGTTGATAGTCATTTTAGTGGATAACATATCGGTGAAAAACTCGTCCGACGTTCTATGACGACTGCCAAAAAATTAAGATTTAGAATTCTTCAGTTCAATGCCGTTGTCAAATCAAACCATGTTGCACTTACCCTCTATCCAAAATTAGTCTTCCACCAACTTGGAACAATTCCAACAGGATTTCTCAATAAAAAGCATCCTGATATTACCTTTATGGTAACCTAGCAGGAGGCTTTTTGTTATTTTGTTCAAGCTATCCGTTCAAATAAAAGTAACCAGTATAGTACAAAAATAATAATTTTCAAGTCTTGCAAAACACAAAATATAGTGCTAAGATTTTATACAGAGTACAAGATATTGTGTTTAATATGCAGTTTCAACAAGAATGATTTCTTGCCACTACCCACTACATAGATAATACTTAGAGGAAGGAGGCTATCTTCTTATTTCCACAATACCGTAACTCCCACCAAACATTTACTACCATTTTCTAAATAGATGCTCAAATCTATTTCCATAACTATTCTCACTTACATTAGCATATTGGAGGTGCATTACCATCGTGATTATTCTAGCAGGAATGATAGGAGTTGGAAAAACTACCTACACTTCTCTTTTAGCCAAAGAATTAGGCACAACAGCTTTCTTCGAACCTGTTGATAACAACCCTATTTTAGATAAATATTATGAAGACCCTGAAAAATACGGCTTTGCTTTGCAGATTTATTTTCTAAATAAACGCTTTAAAGCCATTAAAAAAGCTTATTATACTGATAATAATGTCTTAGACCGTTCCATCTACGAAGACGCTCTCTTTACGTATATCAATACCCTTCAAGGCAGTATCAGCGAACAAGAATATAAGATTTACCTAGAATTGTTAGATAACATGATGGAGGAGATTGACGGACTTCCTAAAAAATCCCCTGATTTGCTCATTTACCTCGAAGGCAGTTTTGACCACATCATGAACAACATCAAAAAACGTGGACGTGATTTTGAACAGCCTGATAATGCTAATGGGCTCACTGATTACTACAAACTCCTTCACACACACTACAACAGCTGGTATGAAAACTACCAATACAGTCCTAAAATGAAAATCAACACCGACCATATCGATGTTACAAAATCGGAGGACTGGGCAAAAGTTTATCAAATGATCCGTCAAGAAATGAAATCAATTGGAATTGGAGATTAACATTTTTTGAAAAATAATTATCACTTAAAAATTCTTTCAACCTTGCATGGAATACACTAAAGAAAAACTGTTTGTCATTATCGCTTTTCTGGCATCACTTAGCTTTACCCTCTATGGCATGTTACCGACACTAGTCACAGGTGATTTTACCGCCTTAAATACTCTCTCAATTATCATGTCAATCTTTGGCTTTATCGGAACATGGACTTTGGCGCTCCAATGGTAGCCCACCTTTAAGGCAAATGGGATTCAAAACATCGCTGGGATTTTAGTTGCTAGGATGCAAGGCATTTACGGTGATATGTTTATAAGTTTTTATTATCTCGTAACCGAATTTGTCAGGCATTACAGTTAGAAAAAACGCTGTAATGATAATGGTAAACTTGTTGTCGATAAAAAATTCGGAGCCAAAGACGTTTTTCTCGCTATCTTCTTTTGGACAATTGGACTTGGCTTTCTGTCTTACTGGATGGGTGGATAAAAAATTGTCCTCGATGCTTTGACAAACGGACTATCATTCACTGCTCAACAACGACAAGTAAAAGGGCACCTTGATGGCTACTACATTTGGCTTTTGGTTGACTTTCTTAGTTTTATGCTATTTATTTCCATTGGAAACCAAATCGTCGCTTTCAGCTACCTCAGCATGTTTGCTCAAGGATTGGTTGGGATTATGATTTGGAAGAAAGGCAAAGGACAAGCTTAAATTTTCACTAAAAAAAGCCTCAAGCGAGGCTTCCAAACTATCTTTGCCGCCACCGAGAATTGAACTCGGAACGGAGCATTACCATTGCTCTATTATACCATTTAACTATAGCGGCTACCTACTTATAGTAACATGAAATCACTTTCCTAGCAAGAAAAAGTTATCAAATTCATTCTTATCAAACTACTCCACTAAACCTGCATTTCATGTTTATAAATAAAAGTTTAACTCAGAATATGAGTTAAGCTTTTTGTATAACTTCATGAATTGATTTGACAGGTTTTACATGGTTATCGTGCTCACCTAACATTTTTTCCATCCAAATCATATCATACCAATGATTAAATTTATAGCCAGACTGGTGAAATTTTCCGACTAACTGGTAACCAAGGGCACGGTGGAATTTTTCACTGCCATTTGTCAAATAAGCATCTTCTGTCTCAGTTGAAGCAATGCAAGCATTGAGATTCAAAATTCCCATTTTTATCAAGTATTCTTCCAAAGCACGGTAAATTTGACGTCCTACACCTTTTCCACGCACAGCCTTGTCCAAATACACCGTTGCCTCAGCCGACCAAGCATAAGCAGCTCTTGGATGAAAAGATGACGCGTAAGCATAACCCAAAATCTGCCCTGCCTCTTCTGCTACCAAATACGGATAAAAAGCCATAATAGAGCGCATTCGTTTCTGAAATTCCTCTAAACTTGGCACCTCATACTCAAAAGTAATAGCCGTCTTTTCAACATAATAACGATAAATAGCAAGTAAATCTTTGGCATCCTCTAAACGAGCCAAACGAATGATAACTGTCATATTTCCCAAAATACCCTCTCGAACGTAATTTTTCACCAGTATATCGAGAAAATCCTTTACTGTCAAAAATAAAGCGACACCTTTCGTTAGCTATTTTCTACTCTTAAAACGTTATTTACTCTGTTCGAATAACCAATCACGCATCAACTTGTTATTGCTTCTGTCCATATTTGCTATATGTGAATTTATCCAATAGATATTTTCAGTTTTTTGCCTAAAACAGAAATCACTTACGCACTAATTTCACTACCGCTTCTGTCCGTGCGGTATGCGGAAACATATCCACCGACTGAATGTAATGAACGTCGTAAACTTACTCAACTTGACCAAATCTCGAGCTAACGTTGCGGTATTACATGACACATAAACCATTTTAGCAGGCTGATATTTCAAAATAGATATCCAAAAGCTTATCATCAATTCCCGTACGTGGTGGGTCAACAATCAAAGCATCTGCACGATAACCTTCCTTGTACCACTTAGGAATAATATCCTCTGCGCGCCCAGCTTCGTAGTGAGTATTCTCAAAGCCCATACGCTGCGCATTTTTCTTGGCATCAGCAATCGCCTCTGGAATAATATCCATACCGCGAACGCTCTTCACCTTAGCTGCAAATGCAAAACCAATTGTCCCAACACCACAATAAGCATCAATAACATGGTCATTTTCTGAAACATCAAGCGCTGCAACAGCTTGGCCATACAACACTTCTGTTTGCTGTGGATTCAACTGGTAAAAAGCTCGTGGCGAAAGCAAAAATTGATAATCTAAAACTTCCTCGGAAATATCAGCATTTCCCCAGATAACTTCAGTTTTTTCACCATAAATTTCACTTGATTTAGAACGGTTAACATTAACAGCAATTCCTTTAATCATATTAAATTCAGCCGTTAATTGCTTAATGACAGGGGCTAAAAAAACATCTCGACTAGTGATAAAAATCAGCTGCACTTGATTAGTCGCAATAGCTTTACGAATCATAACCGTACGCACCCCAGTAATTTTACGTTCATCGTAAATTGGAATGTGGTGCTTTTCTAAAAGTTCAGTCACACGATTAATAATCGCTTGCGTCAATTCATCTTGCACCAAGCAATCTCTAATATCAACCAAACGATGACTACCTTCTTCAAAAAGACCAGATTTTACACTTCCTTTAAATGAACGTGTTTGAAATTGCAACTTGGCACGATAATGATATGGCACCTCCATACCAAGCGTATGGCGAATATCATAATTCTCGTAGCCAGCAGGCTTAAATTTTGTCAACGACTGAGCAATCACATCATCCTTAAACTCTAACTGCTTATCATAACGAAGATGCATGATTTGACAACCACCACATTTTCGATAAATCGGACACGCAGGCTCCACACGAAATTTCGATTTTTTATTAATGGTTATCAGTCTTGCTTGTGCAAAATTACGTTTAACCACTGTAATCTGACAAAAAATATCCTCACCCTTTAAAGCCCCTGGGACAAACACCAAGGTTTTCTTATAAAATCCAATCCCTTCACCATTGATTCCCATACGCTTAATTTTCAAAGGAATTTTTTGCTTTACTTTTAAATTCATTAGTGACTAAATATGACTCCTATATCTTTTAAATTTTCTATCGTAACTTTTCCAATTTTCGGCAAATCCAAAATCTCTTCTTCAGACCATACCTTGAAATCATTGATGCTATAAATACCATTTTCTTCAAAGACATCAAGCTGCGCTGTCGTCAAAAAATCAAGCTCATCCAACAGTATATCCATTACCGTATCCAAACAATAACTGCTCAAATACCCCGAAAGATAACTTGCTGCTCTCTCCAGCAACGGCAAAACAAGACGAAACGCCGCATAAACAACCTCAATATCATTTCCAGCATACTCAAGTTTTAAACCAGAATTATCTTCTGCCAAGATCTTGCTCAATGACAAATCCGAACGTAAACAAAAGTCCTCAAATCCCTCAACTTCATCAAATAATCGTTTGAGCAATTCATGAGCAGTAAAATCATCATCCGCAAGAATCGCACCAATCAAAAGAAGCGTTTGTAGCAAATAATCATGTTCATAAGAAACACAATTCTCACAAAAAGCCTTAGCTGATGCATAATCCGACATCAAAATATAAAGTGACACAATTTCATAATGACAACCATGGTCACCATTTTCATCACATTTATTTAACTCCTCAAACTGTGTTAAAGCCTTTTGATAAAGTCCATTTACCTTATAAAGCGATGCTAATCTCAATTTTTCACTAAAAAAAGCAAAAGACATTTGTTCAGAATTCCCAGCCAAAGAATCGAGCATCTTTTCAAGAGCCTTGATATCAAAATACAAATCATCCGATAACCGAACATCTCTAGGTACAACTTGTTCATCTCTTTTGCCAGCAAAATCAAGCACATCATCGTCAAACATGAAATCATCCAAATCCCAAAAATCTTCCCCTGCTAACTCAGAAAGCTCTTTTTTCTGAAGAATTGTCTCCCAATCAATTATTTTATTCTTATCACCTTTCATCATCTCACCCTCCCATCTCTACACTTTAATTCTAATCCCTTCTATTTTAACATTTTTGTTATAATGAATATATGAAAATCACTAAAATTGAAAAGAAAAAACGACTTTATCTTTTAGAAATCGACGCTGATGATAAACTTTACGTTACAGAAGACACTATTGTTCACTTCATGTTAAGTAAAAATATGGAAATTGACGAAGCAACACTCAAAGACATTCAAAAGTTTGCTCAGTTTTCTTATGGCAAAAATCTAGCGCTTTATCACATTTCTTTTAAACAACGCACAGCTGCTGAAGTCAAAAAATACCTTGAACAGCATGATATTGACAGCCCTTATATCCCTGAAATTCTTGAAAATCTCAAAAAGAAAACTGGATTAACGACGAGCAATACGTTGAGACGTATTTATCACAAAATCTCAATACAGGTGACAAAGGTGCCTACGTTTTAAAACAAAAACTCATTCAAAAAGGAATTAATTCCCAACTCATTGACCAAAAATTAGCCAATTTAGACTTCTCACCTCTCTCCGAAAAAGTAGCTCAAAAACTTCTCCGAAAATATCAGCATAAACTCTCAACAAAAACACTTAAAGATAAAATCATTCAAAATATGATGAATAAAGGTTTTTCCTACTCAGAAGCCAAAATAGCTTTTGAAAACCTTGAAGTTGAAAAAGATAGCGAACAAGAATTTGAATTACTTTATAAAGAACTCGATAAACAATATCGAAAATATAGTAAAAAATATGATGGCTACGAATTAAAACAACGGCTAACCCAGTCACTCGCACGAAAAGGATTCAATTTTGATGACATAGCCAGCGCCCTCAGAGACTATTTATAGAAATAAATAACATTTCTAAGTGTCTTTTTTCAGAAAATTATGATAAACTATAACAGATAAGTTTAATTGTAGAAAGTTGGTAAGGCATGAAATTACCTAAGGAAGGCGACTTTATTACAATTCAAAGTTATAAGCATGATGGTAGTTTGCACCGCACATGGCGCGACACTATGGTACTAAAAACAACAGATAATGCTGTTATAGGAGTTAACGATCATACACTAGTCACAGAAGGTGATGGGCGACGTTGGGTTACGCGAGAACCAGCTATCCTTTATTTTCATAAAAAATACTGGTTTAACATTATTGCTATGATAAGAGATAACGGTGTTTCATACTACTGCAATCTTGCCAGTCCATACGTTATGGATGAGGAGGCTCTTAAGTATATTGACTATGATTTAGACGTCAAAGTCTTTGCAGATGGCGAAAAAAGACTACTTGACGTCGATGAGTACGAATTACATAAGCAAGAAATGGGCTACTCTCCAGACATTGATTTTATTCTAAAAGAGAATGTCAAAATTCTCGTTGACTGGATTAATAATGGCAAAGGACCGTTTTCACAAGCCTATATTAATATTTGGTACAAACGTTATCTTGAACTGAAGAATCGTTAAAAGTTGCAAGCACTCCTTTTTGGAGTGCTTTTACACTACTTGAAAGGAGTAACTCACAATGGCATTTGAAAAAAACAAAGAACGTTATGCAAGCTTTGGCGTCACTACTAGCTTACCACATGAAATTATAGATACATTTTGGGATTTATTAGACCACTACCTAAAAAATGTTGTCCCACTTGACCCCATTTTAACATTTAGACTAGCTAATAATCATAACAATGTAACGTTTGAATATCACGACAGCAAACGAAAAATCTTCATTGGTTTTGATTACAACTTCCCGTTTGATCCCTTTTTCCCAGAAATCGTACACATTATTGACCAAGCAGGCGTAGAAACACTCCTACTCCCACACGAACTTGATTAATAATAAAACTCTCTACTATACTAATTGAACTACATCCCAATCGTTAGATTTTATGCCTAACTTTTGGATTCAGTACAAATTGTGTAGAGAGTTTTTATATATCTAAAACAAAATAGTTTTTGTCCGCCTGCGTTAGCATTGTTTTGGAACCATTCGAAACAGCACATCTCAAAAAATCTCTGTAACTTTTGAGTAGAATCCCAACTACTAAAAATCGAAACAAAACCAAAAAAGAAGAACCAAATAGTCTTCCCCAAACCATCGATCGATGTACAGCTACGTACGTCTGAGCATCATCGATGTACAGCTACGTACGTCTGAGCATCGATCGATGTACAGCTACGTACGTCTGAGCATCGATCG
>ENA-OQIC01000229-OQIC01000229.1-human-gut-metagenome-genome-assembly--contig:-NODE-229-length-26405-cov-2.284725_pt1 | contig 26405 bp, 35 predicted proteins | sample MGYA00242572_ERZ504736 | MGnify/ENA primary metagenome ERZ504736 (study PRJEB26092, sample SAMD00036201) | human gut metagenome | host: Homo sapiens | study: EMG produced TPA metagenomics assembly of...
ATAAAAGGAGGCAATAAAAAAAGAAAGATTTTATTTGTTATTCCAAACAAAGTATCTATATTTGCCCCGTTAAATAACAATTAGCAATGATGACAATGCAAGTAAATACATATTGGTGGTGGCGCCCGTTACAACTCCGACAGTCGTAAGGGAGCAGCGCTCGTATGTATATACCTCATTAAAGATATAACAGAATTTAGAAAGAGCCTGTCGCAACCTGCGACGGGGCTCTTTTTTTAACCCCAAATACAAATAACAAATAAATATAGATTATGAAAAGTTTTTAGTTGACCAGGATGGCTATTACGGAGAATTTGGAGGTGCTTATGTACCTGAAATCCTCCACAAGTGTGTAGAAGAGTTGCAGAATACTTATCTCGACGTAATAGAGAGCGAGGACTTCAAGAAAGAGTTCGACCAATTGTTGCGTGACTACGTAGGACGCCCTTCCCCGCTCTATCAGGCCCGCCGCCTGTCGGAGAAGTACGGTTGCAAGATGTATCTGAAACGGGAAGACCTGAATCACACGGGTGCCCATAAAATCAATAACACCATCGGACAAATTCTACTGGCAAGACGCATGGGTAAGAAACGTATCATTGCAGAGACCGGTGCCGGACAGCACGGGGTGGCAACAGCCACAGTCTGTGCCCTGATGAACATGGAGTGCATCGTATACATGGGCAAAACGGATGTAGAACGCAGCACATCAATGTAGAAAAGATGAAAATGCTGGGAGCGACAGTCGTTCCGGTCACTTCGGGCAACATGACTCTGAAAGATGCCACGAACGAAGCCATCCGAGACTGGTGCTGCCATCCCTCGGATACGTATTACATCATCGGTTCTACCGTAGGGCCGCACCCATATCCGGACATGGTGGCCCGTTTGCAGTCGGTCATCAGCGAAGAGATAAAAAAACAGCTTCAGGAGAAAGAAGGACGTGACTATCCGGACTATCTGATTGCCTGCGTGGGCGGAGGAAGCAACGCTGCCGGAACCATCTATCATTATATCGACGACGAACGGGTACGGATCGTATTGGCCGAAGCCGGCGGCAAGGGAATTGAAACCGGGATGACGGCAGCCACCATCCAACTCGGAAAAATGGGGATCATTCATGGGGCACGTACGTTTGTGATCCAAAACGAAGACGGACAGATTGAGGAACCTTATTCCATCTCCGCCGGACTGGACTATCCCGGTATCGGCCCGATGCACGCCAACCTGGCAGACAAAAAACGGGCAATGGTACTGGCTGTCAATGATGACGAAGCCATCCGTGCCGCTTACGAGTTGACCCGGCTGGAAGGAATCATTCCTGCCCTGGAATCTGCCCACGCATTGGGAGCCTTGGAAAAAATAACTTTCAAGCCGGAGGATGTAGTCGTACTGACGGTATCGGGACGGGGAGATAAAGATATAGAAACTTATCTGGGATAAATCATTTCACCACAGATTACACAGATTAACACAGATTTTTAAACTCTCGTTTGTGGAATATCAAAAAAACTCTCTGTGAAACTCGGTGTTACTCTATGGTGAATCCAAAATCAAATTAAAAAGAAATGAAATTATGAATGCCTTCAATTATACCACCCATAGCAAGCAAGTCCTGGGCGACCTGCACACTCCGGTAAGCATTTACCTCAAAGTACGTGATATGTATCCGCAATCCGCATTAATGGAAAGCTCGGACTACCATGCCGGAGAAAACTCTCTCTCGTTCATCGCCCTCTGCCATTGGCAAGCATCGGCATCAACAGTGGAATCGTAACCACTACTTACCCCGACAATACCGCCGGGAAGAACCGCTCAGCCAATCGTTCCGGGTAGAAAATGCGCTCAACCGCTTTATCAACCGGTTCCATGTGGAAGGAGACGACAAGAAATTCTGCGGGCTATACGGCTACACCACGTTCAATGCCGTGAAGTATTTTGAACACATCCCCGTGAAAGAAAGTCATGACGAACAGAATGACGCTCCCGACTTACTATACATATTATATAAGTATATCATCGTCTTCAATCACTTTAAGAATGAACTCACTCTGGTAGAGATACTGGCTGAAGGAGAAGAAAGCAATTTGTCACAACTGGAATCGGCCATTGAAAACCGTAACTATGCTTCATACAATTTCTCTGTGACCGGCCCTGTCACCAGCACCATCACCGACGAAGAACACAAGGCAAACGTACGCAAAGGCATCGCCCATTGCCTGCGGGGAGATGTCTTCCAGATTGTGCTTTCCAGACGGTTTATCCAACCTTATGCGGGTGACGACTTCAAAGTGTATCGTGCTTTGCGAAGCATCAACCCCTCTCCCTACCTGTTCTATTTCGATTTCGGCGGCTACCGCATCTTCGGCTCGTCACCCGAAACGCATTGCAAAGTGGAAAGCGGACAGGCGTATATCGACCGATTGCCGGCACCACACGCCGCACGGGAGACACCATCAAAGACAAGGAACTGACGGAAGCTCTTTTGGCTGATCCGAAAGAAAACGCAGAACATGTAATGCTGGTGGACCTGGCACGCAACGATCTCAGCCGGAATTGCCACGACGTACGGGTAGTATTCTACAAAGAACCCAATACTACAGCCATGTCATCCATCTGGTGAGCCGCGTCAGCGGTGCTCTGAACAACGGAGCAAATCCGCTCAAGACCTTTATCGACACTTTCCCTGCCGGAACCCTGAGCGGTGCGCCCAAGGTACGTGCCATGCAGCTTATCAGCGAAATAGAACCTCACAACCGCGGAGCCTACGGAGGTTGTATCGGCTTCATCGGTCTGAACGGAGAATTGAACCAGGCGATAACGATCCGCACTTTCGTAAGCCGCAACAACGAATTGTGGTTCCAGGCCGGAGGCGGTATCGTAGCACGCAGTCAGGACGAATACGAACTGCAAGAAGTCAATAATAAACTGGGGGCCCTGAAAAAGGCAATAGACCTGGCCGTAAAACTAAAAAACTGAAGTAAAATGAATAGGTTCACCACAGAGTTACACAGAGTTTTAATCTCTTGTTTATAGGATGTTTACGAGAAAATATCTTCTCTGTGAAACTCTGTGTCACTCTGTGGTGAATCCCCCAAACAATTTCAAAACAATGAACAACGAGATAAATACCCTTAACAGACAGAAAGGAGCGATTCTCCTTCTGGACAATTATGACTCTTTCACCTATAACCTGCTGCATGTGGTAAAAGAACAGGGAGTGACCGACATTGAAGTATTCCGCAATGACGAGATAACACTGGACGAGGTGGAACGTTTCGATAAGATCATCCTCTCGCCGGGACCGGGCATACCGGAAGAAGCCGGACTGTTACTGCCCATCATCCGGAAATATGCGGCAACCAAAAGTATCCTGGGAGTTTGTCTGGGCCATCAGCCATCGGCGAAGCATTCGGAGCCACACTCGAAATCTGACGGAAGTATATCACGGGGTTCAGACTCCGGTCAGCATATTGAAAGAAGATATCCTCTTCAGGGGATTGGGACGTGAAATTCCCGTAGGACGCTATCACTCCTGGGTGGTGAGCCGCAAGGATTTCCCCGGATGCCTGGAGATCACGGCCGAAAGCCGGGAGGGACAAATCATGGCATTACGACACCGGACGTACGACGTACATGGCATTCAGTTTCATCCCGAATCGGTGCTGACTCCACAGGGAAAAGAGATAATCAAGAACTTCTTAAACAACCGATAAGCGCGCCTTATGACCGCGCATGCGTAACATTGAAAAAACAAACTATATGAAACAGATTCTATACAAATTATTCGAACATCAATATCTGGGTCGCGACGAAGCCCGCACCATATTGCAGAACATTGCACAAGGCAAATACAATGATGCACAGGTGGCCTCGCTGATCACCGTCTTCCTGATGCGTAACATCTCGGTAGAGGAACTTTGCGGATTTCGTGACGCACTGCTTGAAATGCGGGTCCCGGTAGATTTGAGTGAGTTTGCCCCAATAGACATTGTGGGAACCGGAGGGGACGGCAAGAATACCTTCAACATCTCCACCGCGGCTTGCTTCACAGTAGCCGGTGCCGGATTTCCGGTAGTCAAACATGGGAATTACGGTGCCACTTCCGTCAGCGGAGCCAGCAACGTGATGGAACAGCACGGAGTAAGTTCACCGACCATACAGACCGCCTGCGCCGCTCGATGGAGAAGTGTAACATCGCTTATCTGCATGCACCTCTGTTCAACCCGGCTCTGAAAGCGGTGGCACCGATACGCAAAGCATTGGCCGTACGCACGTTCTTCAATATGCTGGGCCCGTTGGTAAACCCTGTCATCCCCACCTATCAACTGCTCGGAGTATACAACCTCCCGCTGCTCCGCCTGTATACCTATACCTATCAGGAAAGCGCTACCCGCTTTGCGGTAGTACATAGCCTGGACGGATATGACGAAATCTCTCTGACCGATGAATTTAAAGTGGCGACATGTGGAAACGAGAAAATCTACACTCCGGAGAGCCTGGGCTTCAACCGTTGTCGGGAATCCGAACTCGACGGTGGAAATACCCCGGAAGATGCCACAAGAATATTTGACGCCGTAATGGAGGGAACAGCCACCGAAGCACAGAAGAATGTGGTGATCGTCAATGCGGCCTTTGCCATCCGGGTGATTTGTCCGGAGAAACCGATAGAAGAATGTATCGCCCTGGCACGGGAATCACTGGAAAGCGGCAAGGCACGGGAGACTTTAAAGAAATTTGTCGAACTAAACGGATAGAAAAGCTATCACCCATCAAAGAAACATGAAAGATATATTATCTGAAATCATTGCCAATAAACGTTTTGAGATCGACCTGCAGAAACAGGCCATCCCATCGGAACAGCTTCAGGAGAAGTTATCTGACGAGGTACAGCCGGGCTACTCCATGAAGCAGGCACTGGCCTCTTCGGCTACCGGTATCATTGCCGAGTTCAAACGCCGGTCTCCGTCCAAAGGCTGGATCTATGAAAATGCATGTCCGGAACAAGTCGTGCCGGACTATATAGCCGCCGGTGCTTCGGCGCTTTCTATACTCACGGATGAAAAATTCTTCGGAGGAAGCCTGAAGGATATTCGCACAGCACGCCCTTTGGTGAATATCCCGATCCTGCGCAAAGATTTTATAATCGATGAATATCAACTGTTCCAGGCCAAAATTGTGGGAGCCGACGCCATATTGCTGATAGCCGCCGCACTGGAGGCCGATCAATGTCATGCGCTTGCCGCAAAAGCCCATGAATTGGGACTGGAAGTCTTGCTAGAGATTCATACTGCCGAAGAACTGCCATTTATAAATAAGGAGATAGACATGGTAGGTATCAATAACCGCAACCTGGGCACTTTCTTCACAGATGTAGAGAATTCTTTCCGGTTAGCCGGACAGTTGCCTCAGGATGCGCTGTTGGTATCGGAAAGCGGCATCTCGGATCCGGAAACAGTGAAACGCCTGCGTAAAGCCGGGTTCCGGGGATTCCTGATCGGAGAAACGTTTATGAAAACCCAACAGCCCGGACAGAAATTAAAAGAATTTATAAACGACCTGAATTCACCACAGAGTGACACAGAGTCTCACTGAGAATTTTTCAAAGAAAACATTTATAATAAAAAAATAAAACTCAGTGAGACTCAGTGTCACTCTGTGGTGAACCCAACTTTAAACCCAAATGATGAACGACAAATTAATAAAAGTCTGCGGGATGCGCGAAGCTGAAAATATTCGTGAGGTAGAGCAACTAAAGGTGGACATGATAGGCTTCATCTTCTATCCGAAATCTCCCCGTTGTCTCTACGAACTTCCTGCCTACATGCCGGTCAAAGCAAAGCGTGTCGGTGTCTTTGTCAACGAAGACAAAAAGGAGATCGAAATATTTGCCGACCGTTTCAGTCTGGATTATATCCAGCTGCATGGCAATGAATCGCCGGAATACTGTCATTCGCTCCGGGCTACCGGACTGCGGCTGATCAAAGCGTTCTCCATTGCCCGAAGAAAAGACTTTGAAAACATCGGAACTTACGAAGAGTCCTGCGACTATTTCCTGTTCGACACCAAATGCGAACAACATGGCGGCTCAGGAAATCAGTTCGACTGGAGCATGTTAAACAGTTATAAAGGGAAAAAGCCTTTTCTGCTTAGTGGAGGCATCAATCCATACAGTCCGCCTACACTGAAAGAGTTGCGCCATCCACAACTGGCAGGCTTCGATCTGAACAGCCGTTTCGAAACAAAACCGGGATTGAAAGATGTGGAAAGACTCAGGCACTTTCTGGAGGAACTGAGGAAATAACCCGCATCTGCACCAACCTATATTCACATAAGACAGTAACAGATAAAAATAAAAGTATATGAACAGAATAAACCAACTTTTCGACAGCAATCCCAGGGATTTGCTATCCATCTATTTTTGTGCCGGCTATCCTACTCTCGAAGGGACAACCGAAGTAATCCGTACTCTTGAAAAACATGGAGTGAACATGATTGAAATCGGTATTCCTTTCAGCGATCCGATGGCTGACGGTATGGTGATTCAGAATGCCGCCACGCAGGCCCTCCGCAACGGAATGTCACTCAGACTATTGTTTGAACAACTGCACGACATCCGTCGGGATGTAAAATCCCATTAATCCTGATGGGATATCTCAACCCGATCATGCAGTTCGGCTTTGACAACTTCTGCCGGCAATGCGCCGAATGTGGCATTGACGGAGTCATCATTCCCGACCTTCCTTTCAAAGACTATCAGGAACACTTCCGCACCATTGCAGAGCGGTATGACGTGAAGGTAATCATGCTTATCACCCCTGAAACAAGTGAAGAACGCGTACGCGAGATTGATGAACACACCGACGGATTCATTTATATGGTTTCATCGGCTGCCACCACAGGAGCTCAACAAGACTTTGACGGGCAAAAACGTGCTTACTTTAAAAAGATCGAAAAATGAATCTTCGCAATCCCCGGATGGTCGGTTTCGGTATCAGCAACGAGGCTACCTTCCGTGCCGCTTGCGAAAATGCCTCGGGAGCCATCATCGGCAGCCGTTTTGTCACTCTGCTCCATGAAGAGAAGAACCCGGAGAAAGCAATCACACGCTTAAAAGCTATTTTGAATTTATCATCCAATGATTTGAGATAAATCAATCCCCCAAAAAGATGTATCCACCACAGAAGCTCACACAGATTTGCACAGATTAATTTCATTAGTTATCCATAGACTAGCTACACAATATGGAATTCTGTGTGAACTTCTGTGTGAATGCTCCCCCCTCCCCGCCGTTCATCATCGAAAACCGTTTGTCATTGAAAGTTTATTGTTTTTCATTCGCCGTTCATCACTTAAAATTGTTATCTTTGTCGGGAAAATAGCAAAAATGACACAGATATGAAAGCAGATTACCCCTCCGTACTACTTATTTATACGGGTGGAACTATCGGAATGATAGAAAACCCAGAAACCGGTGCTCTGGAAAATTTTAATTTCGACCATCTACTAAAACACGTACCCGAACTAAAAAGATTCAATTATCGTATCTCTTCTTACCAGTTTGATCCCCCCATCGACTCCTCGGATATGGAACCGGCATTTTGGGCCAAACTGGTTGAAATAATCAACTACAACTACAATTCTTTTGACGGCTTTGTGATCCTGCACGGCACCGACACAATGGCCTATACAGCTTCTGCTCTCAGTTTCATGCTCGAGAATCTGAGTAAGCCCGTCATCCTGACCGGCTCTCAGCTCCCGATCGGTACGCTGCGGACGGACGGTAAGGAAAACCTGATTACAGCCATTGAAATCGCGGCAGCCAAAAATCCGGACGGTACGGCCATCGTTCCCGAGGTCTGCATCTTTTTGAAACCATCTGATGCGTGGCAATCGCACGACTAAAATCAATGCTGAAAACTTTAACGCTTTCCGTTCATTCAACTATCCGCCACTGGCCCGGGTAGGTATACATATTAAATATGAACCCAACCTGATTCGCAAACCGGATTTGAGCAAGCCCCTGAAACCACACTATCTATTCGATACCAATGTAGTAATACTCACGCTTTTCCCCGGAATACAAGAGGGCATTGTTTCGGCACTGCTTCATGTACCGGGACTCAAAGCAGTGGTACTCAAAACTTTCGGATCGGGGAATGCTCCCCAAAAGGAGTGGTTCATCAGAGAACTGAAAGATGCCACCGACCGGGGAATCATCATCGTCAACATCACCCAATGCGCTTCCGGCGCCGTCGAAATGGAACGTTACGGAACAGGAATCCAATTACTGCAGGCAGGAGTGATCAGCGGCTATGACAGCACGCCGGAATGTGCAGTGACCAAATTGATGTTCCTCTTAGGACACGGACTCGATAATAAAGAGATCAGATACAAGATGAACTCTTGCCTGATCGGTGAAATAACTAAAAGGGTCGAATAAAAAATGTTTTATTGATCGCTTCCACACAACAATAACCTGTTTGAATTCCGCTTTTCCGTCTCAGGGGAGTGAAAGGGCTCTTTTCAAAGCATGCCCCTCCTCTTGATAAATTTTGTTAATTGAGTTATAGATAGTTATTAACTAAACCATATACCTCAATTTATAGTTGTATATTTGTATTGCATATTTGCAATATTGAGCAAAACAAACAGGTATGAAAACATCAATTAACAAACTATGTATTGCTGCGTCGATACTGGTTACGGCTGCGGGCATATCCGCTTGTGTAGACGACAACAAAACTCTCTATGATCCGGAGTATAAGACTCCTAATCCGATGGAGGAAATCAGTGCACCGACCGGATTTGACTGGTCGTCGACCCATGCCATTAAATTCAATGTAGAGGTTAACGACGAATTTGACGGACAGTATTATTATACCGTAGAAATAGTAGATAAAAACCCGCTTGAAGCAACGACAGAAGAGCCTATAATACCTTAGCCAAAGGAGTTGCCAGGAAGGGAGAAACTTATCAGACCGAAGTGGTATCTTCCAAAGATACCAAATATCTTTATGTCCGTCAGACTGACCCACGTGGCAGAGACCGGATTAAACAGGTAGAAATCGACGAGTCAACCTCCCATATTCAGTGCTCTTTTACAGGTACATCTGCAATCAAAACGAGAGCTTTTGCAACCACCAGAGGGAATAACGGAGGAATTGAACATTCCGAAAAGAACAGAACAAAGCTATGACATCAGCCGGGCTATCCCGGTAACAAGTCCTTCACAGGTTCTGCAAGGAGGCCGAGCCTATATTGTTACGGGAAACTTTTCAGGTAAATTCACAGATACCTCTCTCAGCAACTCGAACAAAGCGACCGTCTATATACAAGGAACCTGGAACTGGCACAGGTCACCCAAGACTTCCTGGATATTATTGTTTTGAAGGATGGAAAGATTAATGGAAAATATCTGATGCTGCAGAATACAAGTACTTTAACAATCCAATCCGGAGCAGAAGTATCTTTATCCGATCAATTGATATGTAACACATACAGCACTATTTGCAATTTCGGTGATCTGAAAACAAAGAATATGAAATTGAACACCAACGATATTCTTTACAATGGACACAAAACGGACATCACGAATAGTCTGGATGCTTCGCAAGGAGGCAACATCCACAATTTCGGGAAACTGGATGTAGAGAATACGATAAAGCTAAATACGCCTTCCATTGTATATAATGCGCCAGAATGTAAGATAGAAGCTAAGACATATGAAGCTGCGGGAAGTACGAATGTGAACTTCGGCGAAATGGAATTTGATACTTATGATAGCGGTGAAGCGGGAGGTTCGCTATATAACAATTGTATGCTGTTTGTAGAGCACATGAAGGCAGGCGGCATCGTTTATCTGGATCATGGAGTGATAGCCGAAGAAAAAGAAGACGATGAAGAGAACGAACTCTTCGAAGAAGCCGATGATATTGAGTTCTATGACAATGCTAAAGTGACTTTAGCGAATGGTTCGATGATAAAAGCCAAAAATATAATTGCTAAATCCGGTTTATCGGTTAACGGTGAAGGCAATGAAACCTCTTTATTAAAAGCGACCGAAAAAGTACAAATCCAAAATTGGGATGTCCGTTTTAATGGCAGATTGTGTATCACCGGAAAGATCAGTTGCTCCAATCCGGACATGTATCAGGCAGGAAGTGAAGTGACCTTCTCCGAAAGTCCGGACGTAATCATTACCGGCTGCAACGGAAAAGCAGAGGTACCCGATCCGGCTCCCGAGCCTTCCGATCCGGTGTTCCCCATCATTGTAGATGACAATCATAACTATACATATCTGTTTGAAGACCAATGGCCTTTGTATGGAGATTACGATATGAACGATATCGTACTGGAGGTTAAAAAGAGGAAAATAAGCATAGATAAACACAATAAAGTCACCGAATTCGATCTGTCTGTCGAACTACGTGCGGTCGGTGCGCAGAAGACAATTGCCGCAGCGATCATGTTTGATGAAATTCCGGCATCTGCCGTCACACAAGCTGTCACCTACGCCGACAATTATCAGCCGGTATCTTTTGAGCTGACAGACAAAAACATAGAGAAGGGACAAGAGTATGCAGTAGTTCCTCTATTCGACAATGCACATGCATTGATGGAACGTCCGACAGGCTCGTTTGTCAACACGATATCCGGAAGTGACAACAATCAAAAGAATACCCAGACCATTCATTTCACACTCAGATTCGACTCGTCTGTTGCACCAAGCAGTGATGCTCTTAATATCAATAACTTGAATATTTTTATCATCACAGACAGGGGAAGCAAACGAAAAGAGATCCACGTAGCCGGATACCGGCCGACCCAACTGGCAAACACTGAGTTATTCGGAGGGAATAACGACGCCTCTTCTCTCAATGGAAAGAAGTATTACATCAGTAAAGATAACCTGGCTTGGGGAATCATGGTTCCGACCCAATTTAAGTGGCCATTGGAATATACACAGATTCAAAAGGCATATTCTCAATTCGCCGGATGGGTCACCACGGGCGGAGCGGATAACAAGAAATGGTGGAACGATTTTGATAACACAAAAGTGTTCCAAACCAATAAAAATTAAAACAAACAATTGTGTGAGCCGGGCAATAAACGTTTCCCGGCTCTTTTTTATGTCTAAAAGAGAGTCTTCATATAAAACACTTCTTTAGAGAACATTGTTACAAAAATATTATATATATTTGCAGTATAGAGTAAGCATACTCCATACATATCAAGAGAACAAACAGCAAGACAAACAACATAACTCTTACTAATCACATTATGAGAAAGCTAATATTACTTGTTGACGATAAAGAAACTATCGCTAAGGTCGCATCAATCTATTTAGGAAAAGATTATGATATTCAATATTTTCCCGACCCCATCCACGCACTTGAATGGCTACATGAAGGAAAAACACCCGATCTGATTATATCGGATATACGCATGCCGCTGATGAGAGGTGACGAATTTCTACATTATTTAAAATGTAATGAGTTGTTCAAAGACATACCCGTCATCATGCTTTCCAGTGAAGAAGTACCAGTGAAAGGATCAGGCTGCTGCAAGAAGGAGCTGTAGATTATATCCTGAAACCTTTCAACCCAATGGAACTAAAAATACGTGTCAAAAAAATCATAGAATAAATGTTACATCTCATTTATATTGGGAGACATGCTGATACTATCGAACAATTCTCTAAGATAGCTGAAGGGGCATTTTATGCCATTCAAAACAGTAGAAAAGCAAGCGAATTTATCGATAAAATACGTGAGAAATATGACATAGTGATTCTTTTCGAGCAACGGATCATCTCAAAAGACATCCCCCGAAATCCAATATCTGAGAAAGAAATTTCCGGGAGTATATATCGCTCTCGTTACAGAGGGAATCAATAAGGAAGACCGACCCGCTTACCTGAAGGCCGGTATCAATAATTCAATACCATTTAATTCTACCCCGAAACTTTTAAAGACATAACGGAGTTTATGATGCGGCGCAAGCAGCAAAAGATTAATGATATCCACAAAAAAGGAGCAAATCTACTGTTCTTCAAGCTCCCTTTATGGAAAAGATTATTTGATATCGTCTTCTCTTCTATCGCCATATTATGTTTGTCGCCAATACTGATAATTACGGCTGTAGCCATCCGCCTGGAAAGTAAAGGTGCTGTGGTATACAAGTCGAAACGGGTAGGAAGCAATTATAAAATATTCGACTTCCTGAAGTTCCGCTCCATGTACACTGACGCAGACAAACATCTGAGAGACTTCAACCAGCTCAATCAATATCAGACAGAAGAAGAACCGGAACTGAGCGGAGAAGAGTTCCTGATCGGTGACGATATAGAACTGAACGAAGAAGAGACCATGTTAATTTCAGATGACTTCATCATATCCGAACAAAACTATACAAGCAAAAAATCGATAGAAAAAAAGAATGCATTCGTTAAATTGGAGAATGATCCCCGCATCACCAAAGTAGGACGCATCATCCGCAAATACAGTATCGACGAGTTGCCGCAATTGGTCAATATATTGAAGGGAGATATGTCTATCGTAGGCAACCGACCCTCCCGCTTTACGAAGCGGAACTGTTGACAAGCGATGAATATATTGACCGCTTTATGGGACCGGCAGGACTAACCGGGCTTTGGCAAGTAGAAAAACGCGGAAGCAGTGGAAAGTTATCTGCCGATGAACGTAAACAACTGGACATTAAATATGCCCAAACGTTTTCTTTCTTACTCGACATGGAGATTATCCTAAGGACTTTCACCGCGTTTATACAAAAAGAGAACGTATAACCGTACGATATCGGATCATGGATACTTTTATTCAAACAACAGATTTCATCTTATTTCTATGCTTCAGTCTGATGACTGTTTATCTGGGAGTTTTGGCAATAGCAGCTTCTCTAAGAAACGACACTCCATATCCCCAAGCAGGAAAAAGACATAGATTCGCCATTCTGGTTCCCCCGGGTAGCACTTCCCTCCCCTTACCCCATTATCCGGAAGAGCTATATCAAGTATTCACTTATGAAGATCTGACAGAAGCTATAGCCGCACTGAATGAAAATGATTTCGATGGTGTAGTCGTCCTGGGAGAAACCACCCGGATCGAACCTGCCTTCCTGGAGGAAATCAACAGCGTTTTCGATGCCGGCATCCAAGCCATTCAACTCCGTCACATCACGGAAAAACGTTCGACCCGCAAACAATACTTTCAGGCTCTGAACGAAGAAATCACTCAGGCCCTGTTCGGGACAGGGGCAACCCGCCTGGGAGTGTCGTCGGCTTTATACGGTGCGGACATGGTATTGGACTTGAAATGGCTGAAAAAGAATCAAAAGAGCCGCAAGAGCAATCTGGAAAGAAGATTAGTCCGGCAAGGTATTTTCGTGGAATATCTGGAAAAAGTGAAAGTTTATAGCAGCGACATACGTGCTCCACGCTATAAAGTAAGATTTTCCAAAGCGCTCCGCGCACTTCCGGAAGCAATATTCACTGCCCACTGGGATTATTGCAACAAAATACTCAGATGGATTCTTCCTTCCCGGAAAACGAATTTAATAAGTATTGCACTTATTGCAACGGCATTGCTTTGCTACGACTGGAGCCTGTCTCTGAAGTGGTGGAGCTTACTTTATATACTGATGTTCATCATTTGTCTGGCTATCCCGGATTATCTGGTACGACAAAAAACAAAAAATAACCAACTCTCCCGATTATGGCACTGAAAGAGAAAATCAAACAGAATCCCGCACTGAAACAAGCTGTACACCGTTTTATTATGCATCCGGTAAAAACACGTCCCAACTGGTGGATACGTATATTCTCTTTCCTCTACCTAAAACGTGGAAAAGGCTCTGTGATTTACCGTAGCGTACGCCAGGATCTTCCCCCATTCAATCTCTTCTCTCTCGGGAAGTATTCGGTAGTGGAAGATTTTTCGTGTCTGAACAATGCTGTAGGCGACCTGATTATCGGGGAATATACCCGAATCGGACTGGGCAACACCATTATCGGCCCCGCAACCATCGGCAACCATGTAAACCTGGCACAGAATGTAACCGTAACCGGCCTGAACCATAATTATCAGGACACAGGCAAGCGGATAGACGAACAAGGAGTAAGCACACAACCCATCACGATTGAAGATGATGTATGGGTAGGTGCCAATTCGGTAATTTTACCCGGCGTGACACTGGGCAAACATTGCGTAGTAGCTGCCGGAAGTGTAGTCAGTCGCTCCATCCCTCCCTACTCTGTCTGTGCCGGCAGTCCGGCTAAAGTAGTCAAACAGTTCAATCCGGAGAGCCGAACCTGGGAAAAAACAGTCTCAAAAAACGGAAAGTAACTACATATAGTGAGATACTCTACATAATATACTAAAAAGGGGATTGTGGCAACCGCCGAAACCGCCTATCTTTGCAGTATCAGAATTGAATTAATTAGTCATAATTTTATTACGTAGCCACATTTGAGTAAAAGAAACAATCCCGCCGAAGTGATTTCGTCGGGATTTTGTTATGAATCTATTTCACCACAGATTACACGGATCAATACAGATTCCATCATCTGATTCTCAATGAAATAAATTATTTATCCACATAATTTGCAGTGAGTTCCGAGCATAAAAAAACGAGTGAATTCTTAAGTAGAATTACCCGCCCCACATCAGAAAAGCCATAAAGGCTTTTCTTTATTACCTCAAAATTCCTAAAAACACAATCTTCTTTTTACCTAAAAAACTTTCAATAACCTATTCTTCTTTTACCTTTAAAAATCTTTACCTAATTGAAAATCACTTGAAACTTTTTAATACCTTAAATCTTTATCTAATACCTAATATTCTATTTTACCTTAAATAGCAATTTCTCAACTGCACTGCAAAGGTACGGATTTTTTCGGATTCAGCAAACGCTTTTATGTTTTATAACATTCTTTTAGAGCTATAAATCCTTCACATCACTAAGCTCAACCAGCTTATTTACAATAGCATAGATGGTCAGACCGGCCGCACTGTGTATTTGCAACTTCTTGCTGATGTTTCTGCGATGTGTAATCACAGTATGGATGGAGAGGAACAGCTTTCGGCTATCTCCTTATTGGTCATTCCTTTCACCACACAAATCACAATCTCCTTTTCACGCTGGCTCAAATTCTCTTGACTGTCCTCCTCTTCTTCGGGCTCGATATTCTGCAAAAGATTGATTTTATTGGCCAATGCCTCCAAATCATCGAAAATAGAAAAAGACGCATCGTATTTACTGAGCAACGAAGCATCGATAAACGAACTGACCAACGCTACTACCCGGATTCCTTTGCCGGCAGTCTCTTCACGGAAACGCGCCACATCAAAAAAGTCACCAAAGGTGGGATTGACAACCAGTATGTCAGGAAACTGCGTACGCAGACAATCATTAAGCGCCTCTACCGACAACAACTCCACCGGTTGAATCTTTAAATTGGGTAAACGTTTCAGGGCCAGTGTCAGACCACTGCGTATGATCACCGAAGTCTCGGCGACAGCTATACGGATTGATTCATTATTTTTCATTTTCTCGCATCCTCCTTTCCAATTTCAGAATGGCAGGAACAAACAGATAATCTTCTACTTTGCAATGTGATTCAAGTCCCTCTTCGCAAGCATATATATCGAACAAGGCAGCATTCAGCACATTGGTATTGGCCTTGGCAGGACAGTATTTAATAATAATGTTCTTCAGTTCCGTTAGGCGTTCCCCTACCTGATCGTGATGTTTCGAGAAGGTGCTGATCTGATAATTCTTGGGAGCATTGCCATGAATCAGCGTATCTACATACTTAAACACTGTCTTTTCTTCATACTCCATGTGCTTGCGTACCTCCCGCATATATCCGTCAAAGAACTTTAGAATAAGGAAGGAGACATCGTCCTGCGAACAGTCAATGGCTTCAATCAGTTTCCTCCGGATGGCAGGCAGGCAGTAATCAAGAAAATAAATATGCGCCTGTCTCAGATAATCGACCAGGGCCGGTATCGAAATATCGTCGGCACTGCCGTCCATACGCGAGAATCCCTCGGCCATGAAGTTAACGACTACCAGAAACGTCTGACAATCGACATTATTCATTTCGCAGACTTCTTTCACCGTTTTGTCACCAAACCCCAGCGAAAGTCCAAACCGGCTCATAACTTGTAAAAGAGAATAATTATCACCGATAAGGTCGATCATTTTATCGGTAGGCTTATATTTTTGCAGTTTATCCATCAAACACCTTATTTATATTACGGGTGCAAAGAAACACAATATTTTAATGGTATACAATCACTATAAATAGGTATTTTCACTATAAACAGACTAAAAAAGGACAAGAAATGACTAAACAGGACGGTCTGCAAGCAACAAAATCACAGATTATTATTCATCGTTCACCACTATTTTTTACCTTTGCACAATTCAACTAAAACATAAACAATATGACAAACGAACTGGAACTGAAATACGGTTGCAACCCCAACCAAAAGCCCGCGCGTATCTTTATTAAAGAAGGTGAGCTGCCTATCGAAGTCCTGAACGGACGCCCCGGATATATCAATCTATTGGACGCCCTCAACAGTTGGCAATTAGTGAAAGAGCTGAAAGAAGCGACCGGACTTCCGGCAGCTGCTTCATTCAAGCATGTAAGCCCGGCAGGTGCTGCGGTAGCAGTAGAAATGAACGACACGTTGAAGAAGATTTATTTCGTAGACGACATGGAACTCTCTCCGATGGCAACTGCATACGCCCGTGCCCGAGGTGCGGACCGAATGTCATCATACGGAGACTTTATCGCCCTTTCCGATATCTGTGACGAACCGACTGCCCGAATCATCAACCGTGAAGTATCGGATGGCGTGATTGCTCCCGGCTATACTCCGGAAGCACTTGAGATCCTGAGAAACAAACGTAAAGGTACATATAATGTCATCAAGATCGATCCGGCCTACCGTCCGGCTCCCATCGAACATAAGGATGTATTCGGAATCACATTTGAACAGGGACGAAATGAACTGAAGATAGACGAAAGCCTGCTAAAGGAAATGCCTACCCGTAACCGGATCATCCCGGCCGATGCCCAACGCGACCTGATTATCGCACTGATCACTTTAAAATATACACAATCCAACTCTGTCTGCTATGCCAAAGACGGACAAGCTATCGGCATCGGTGCAGGACAGCAATCACGCATTCATTGTACCCGCCTGGCCGGAAACAAAGCCGATATCTGGTATTTGCGCCAACACCCGAAAGTAATGAATCTGCCCTGGAAAGAAAAAATACGCCGTGCCGACCGCGACAATACAATCGATGTATACATCTCGGACGACTACATGGACGTACTGGCCGATGGTGTATGGGAACAATTCTTCACCCGGAAACCGGAAGTGCTGACCCGTGAAGAAAAACGTGCATGGCTCGATACCCAATCGGGAGTAGCTTTAGGATCGGATGCTTTCTTCCCGTTTGGAGACAACATTGAGCGCGCGTACAAAAGCGGTGTGAGCTACATTGCCCAACCGGGAGGTTCTGTTCGTGACGATCATGTGATAGAAACTTGTGATAAATATGACATAGCAATGGCTTTACAGGTATCCGCCTGTTCCACCATTGATAACAATCGCCCCCTCCCCATTTATAGTGATAGCTACCCTGCTATTTCCATTATAAATGGGGATTTTCTATTTCTGCCGGACCGCCTATCTTTGCCGTATCATTTAAAAACAAGATCAGAAATGAATAAGATTGGAGTATTTTACGGTTCCACAACGGGGACTACCGAAGATGTAGCCCACCGGATTGCAGAAAAACTGAACGTTCCCAATGGTGACATCCACGATGCATCAAAACTGAACGACGAGTTAGTGAAAGAATATGATGTATTAGTACTGGGCACCTCTACGTGGGGAGCAGGCGAGCTTCAGGATGACTGGTACGACGGTATCAAAGTGCTGAAGAAGGCTGACTTGTCTCACAAATTCGTAGCCCTCTTCGGCTGTGGCGATTCAGACTCTTACAGTGACACCTTCTGCGACGGTATCGGCATCTTATACGAAGAACTTAAAGACACCCACTGCACCTTCTGCGGGGCAACCGATCCGTCGGGCTACACATTCGACTCTTCTGTTGCGGTAATCAACGGCAAGTTTGTAGGACTTCCTTTAGATGAAGTGAACGAAGATGGCAAAACCGACGAGCGTATCGCTCAATGGACTGAAGCCTTGAAAAAAGAATGTATCAACTAATTTAAAAACTCCAACGAACGTTATGGCTATCGAACGAAAGGTTCCGGGTGAAATACGAATTTTCCTGAACCATGTATACGAATTCAAGAAGGGAGTACGCAACATGGTACTCTATACGATGAACAAGGAGCACGAAGCCTTTGCCATACGCCGTCTGGAAAGACAGAATATCAGCTACCTGATACAAGAAGTAAACGCCAATAAGATAAATCTGTTCTTTGGTAAGGCCGAATGTATGGATGCCATACGACATATCATTATTCGGCCTTTAAACCATCTCACTCCGGAAGAAGATTTCATTCTGGCGCCATGCTCGGATACGACATCTGCCAACAGTGCAAACGCTATTGCAACAAAAAAGGGAATATAAAGATTGCCGGCTGAGTTGCAGCTTGCTTTCAGTACAGGTAACAAGGTTCATCAGGCCAATGCATTAATGCCATAGGGAGATGAACTATTAGAAAGTTCACCATCACAGGGTAACACAGAGTTCCACAGAGAAGAAAATAACAGAAAACTCCGTAGAACTCTGTTTCAATTTGTGGTGAAATCAATTCACCCCCCAACCGAACTACCTCTCTACCGGATACAACACACTTACTACCTCCTTCCTTCTTCATTTCATAAAGAATGTTATTCCCGTAGTATTTTCCGTTGGAAATTTGTTTTATAAGAAAACAATTAATTAAGAACCTGTTTAAATTTTCCTGGAATAAACTTTTATATGGTTTTTATCGATCTGTTTTGAGTCTCTTTTTCGATCTATTTCCTTGTTTTCATGCGTCACATAGCCCGCTATGCCTTCACAGAGACGAGAGAATATCCTTGAAAATAAATCTCAAAACAATCTCGAACAAAATTCAGACAGATTCTAAAATACCCTGAAATAAAGATGATTAAAGCATTTTTGAAAAAGAACCGACTCACATTTATCGGTCTCGTCATTGGAGCTGTAGGAGGATTCCTGTATTGGAAATACGTAGGTTGCACCAGCGGAACTTGTCCCATTACCTCTTCACCGGTCAACAGTACCCTTTGGGGAGCTGTTATGGGCGGCCTGCTCTTGAATCTGTTTAAAACAGACAGTACCCCTAAAAAACAAACTAATCACACCTCTTATGACAACCACAAACGAACAAGAACAATCGAGAGCCTACATACTTGCAGGCCTCTTTACGCTCTCACTACGTCTTGTAGTGGGATGGACTTACTTTTCGGCTTTCTGGCGACGCCTCGTACTCGAGAATAAGCTGATACCGGACAGTGCCGGATACATCGGAGAGAAGTTTAACCATTTCCTTCCCAATTCGATAGGTATCCGCCCGGTCATCGAATATCTGGTATCGACACCTGATATGTTATGGTGGGCAATGGTGATTTTTACTCTTGTAGAAGGTATAGTCGGACTGCTTTATATGTTGGGGTTCTTCACCCGTCTGATGAGTATCGGCGTATTCAGTCTGGCCACCGGCATTCTCCTGGGGTCAGGATGGTTGGGAACCACCTGTCTGGACGAATGGCAGATCGGTATTCTGGGTGTAGCCGCCGGTTTCACCATCTTCCTTTCCGGCGGAGGAAAGTACTCGGTCGACCATCTGATAGAGCGGAAATTCTCTTTAAAGAAGAAAGCAGCCTGGCTGTCATGGCTGACTTCCGGAGAATTGCCTGTAAGCGCCAAGCGATTTGCCAATGTCAGCGTGCAGGTGCCATCGTTATCTTCACACTGAGCCTATATACCAACCAAGAGTTCCACAATGGCGTCTGGGGCCTTCATAACAAGTCCGTCAAACCGAAAATTGAAATATCCGACGCACAAATAGAAGAACAACTCTCTGTCATTCAGTGTTTATCGCGTTGAAGGTGTCGATGTATACGGTTCTTTCCTGATTGGTATCAGCCTGAAGAATGCCGATGGAGACATTGTGCTGGAAAAGAAAGGAGAAGAATTAGCAGTCTTCCCGATCGGAAATATCGATAATAAATACATTGCCCGGGTAGCTCCGGGTAAGCACAGCCTGGTAATCCCACTCGGAAGCAAAGCGACCCTTACAATCGATGATACGGCTATAGGCAGTTTGCCCAAAGGAAAGTATGAATTAGTACTGACCGACATCAGTGGTATCACCTGGAAAAAAGAAATCATCCATTAATAACCATTAAAAAGCAGAAAAAATGAAAAAGAGCATTCTTATCCCCTTCCTATTCATGGGACTGTTGGCTTTCGCATCTTGCAAAGGAACATCCGAGAATAAATCGACCACCGCTACAGATACGGTACAAGCCGAAAAGCCACAATCGGGCACCATTCACCTGACCCGTGCGGAATTTCTGAAAAAGATAGCCGACTACGAAAACCATTCCAAAGAGTGGAAGTATCTGGGTGACAAACCGGCTATTGTCGACTTCTACGCCGACTGGTGCGGTCCCTGCAAAATGGTGGCCCCGATACTTGAAGAATTATCCAAAGAGTATGCCGGAAAGATTTATATCTATAAAGTAAATGTCGATAAAGAGCCGGAACTGGCAAGAGGTTTTGGTATTCAGAGTATTCCTACCATTTGGTTTGTGCCGATGAAAGGCGAACCCCAGGTCAATATGGGAGCTTTATCCAAGGAGCAATTAAAAGGATACATCGATAAAGTATTATTGAAACAATGATTCCTGAAGCGGCCTCTCCTTCCAACAGGTATCGAGGCCGCTCTTCGTGTTTCTAGCGCTTCTCCGATTTATGCACTTTCATATAGCCGTCGGTCAGTGTTTTCATAAATGCCACGATATCGGCTTCTTCTTCCTGTGTCAGTCCGAGGTTTCCCAGTTCCTCCTTGTTCACGGTGGCAGGATACTCGGCAGGAGGAAATTCATCACTCACATCCCGCACGTTATAGAAATGTACAATCTCCTCGAGTGTCTTAAAATAGCCATTGTGACCATACGGAGCCGTCAGTTCGACATTTCGCAACGTGGGTACACGGAACTTGCCATTTTCGCTTTCGGCATTCACAATGGCTCCCAGTCCCAGATCAACCGAATCCGCAGTTAACAGAAAATATTCTGCCGCTACCTTATAGTGAGGATGATCCGGCAACTTCGGAATGCCAGATTATCATAAGTATGATCGGTAAACAGCGTGCGATGCGCACGTTTGTCACGGTCCAGGATATGACATTCGGCACACTGCCCCTTATCTTTGAACAGTTCCTTGCCTCTCGCTTCCTGTTCGGTCAGCTGATAATTTCCTTTTTATACGCATCATACTTGGATGTAAAGGGATTGATCTCCCTGGATGCTGATAAGCGGCCAATGCGTCCGTAACATGGGCAAACAAAGAATCGGCATGTTCTGTCTCTCCATATATCTGCACTATCCGGTTATAATACGGAGTCCGCTTCACTTTCTCCGCCACCATCTGTTTGTCCCTATTTCCCATTTCTACAGGATTCAAGAGCGGAATGCCTGCCTGATCCTGCAAGGAGGGAGAACGACCGTCCCAGAACAAACCTCCCACATAGTTTTCGTCATCATCGTCATAATGCAATTCGGGCACAAAGGCCGCATAGCACACTGACATGGAGTTGCGCTGGGAAAAGAGTCCCTGGACGGCTCCTTCGGATATGGCACGGGCTTGTTCATCGGCAAATCCCTTGGAAGAAGCATGGCAGGTGGCACACGATTGCCCGGGTGGCTCGGACAGTGAAGTATCATGAAAAAGGAGTTTGCCCAGCGCTTCCTTCTCACTTCCGGTTTTGTGAGACGGATGACCACAGGAGATGCAGACAGTGCCCAGCAGTATGACGAATAGCAGTTTATGTGTCTTCATAGTTGTAAAAACAGAGATATGGTTATTTCAGAGGTCAAAGATACATTATTTTCCGGAAAGAGATAAAAAAGTCCGGTCGAAATCACATCGCCCGGACCCCTCTAAACAGCTTCTCACGAATCTGTTCCACGAAAATATACTATAGTTATAAAGAATTTCTATCCTTCTTCCGGCCAGAGTTCTCCAGCAACCATTTCAGCCATTTTCAATGTATGCCACTGTTTTTCTTCAGCAGCTTCATAAGATTCCGAAGGCAACACTTCGGCATTGGGTATGCACAGCGAGAAACGGTGCGAAGGAATATAACGTATGATCTGGTCGATCTTGGCTCTCAACTCTTCCAGCTCTTCCTCCACGGGATAATGGGAAAGTACGAAGCCAAACACAGATTGCTTCTCGCGGATGAACCACAACAAACGGTTCTTGCCGCAACATTCCGAATCGTAATCGAGGAAAAAAGCATGAATCCCCTGTAGCGAGAAAAGCATCTCGGTAGGTGAATGAAAAGCAATGAAAAGATCGGCGGGAAGATTCTCCAATGCCATGTTGTTGACACGGATCGCGTTATCCGTCACCGTACGCGTTGCATCATCGAGTTGCAGATAACGGCATCCCGATCTGTACAGTTCCATAATCAGTTTCTGATACGTCTGTGCAAGGTCTACCAACAGTATCTCACGGTCGGGATAGACCGAATCGAGTTCGGTCCGGTTTGCGTCTTTCATTAATTCTGCCAGCAGGCGCGAAGGCGCAGGAAGCACTTGCTTAGCTATTACATCTCCACCGGTCACCCCGGTAAGAAAGACAAAATCATCGAGCACAGGATGGTGATGTACATCGATCCGACCGGTCAGTTCGACAGAGGTCTTTCTGTCATCCCGGAACCGGATACCATCCAATCCGCACATAAAGTCGAGCGGCCACGCATCACTGCGGAAACGGCCGTCAGTGACCACCTTCAACCTTCTGCCTTCAGTCTGTCTACCAGATTCCGTATCTCGCATCTTCGACAGCACGCAAGGTCAGCAGGCTGATTTGTTCGTTTCGATATTGCTCACGGGCTTCTCTCAATGCAGCGGGCAAAAGAAAAGTACCGGCAACGTCTACTTTGAACGGAGGAACTACGTTTTCCATACGTTCTACGTTTTTAATATTGATTGTTACTATCGTGCTTCGCTCCTAACCCACGAGGAACCAAGACTTATCAGCGAGAGTGGCAGGTCTTCTGACTTAGCTTCCATTCCGAACGCCTTCCCGACTACACGAGTCAGTGGCCAAAGAGTATCCTGTCGGAATGTTTATAATAAAGCTTCACAGCAGCGGGACTGTCCGGGAGTTACACCCGATTCCCTTTTAATCGCCCAAAGCAGGAAAGCTTCGGCGAACCAATCTGCCGACAAATATAAAAACAATAAATCAGATATTTGTGTTCAACATGATACTTTTTTCAATCAGAGCCTCCGTCCGGGCAAAATAAAGGCTCTGTCCGGTCGGAACAGAGCCTTCATCTCGACCGAACAGAAGCTCGGTTTCCATTCAAATGTAACGGGGTTAATAGCTGATCTTTATTCCGGCGAAATAGCTTCGCGGAGCAGCCGGACCATAAATATATCCGGAGTCACGCTCCACTCCCTGGTCGAAATCGTTCTGATAAGCATTGAACACATTCTGCACACCTGCACTCAATTGCAGGTCCACCGACTTATAAAGTTTGAAATCATAGGCCACCTTGACTCCCATATCGAAGAAATCGCGCGTATTCACCGCCACATCCTTGTCAATATAACCGGCCATGTGCTGCACCAGCATCGATCCGGTGTACGTGCCCGACAGATAATGACAGAGGCTTGATCGGCGTATACGTTGCCGTAAAGTACCCATAGGTATTCGGCGTACGGAAAATCTTCTTCTCGGCCGGTGCCGTTTCGCTCCACTTTTCCGGTTCGTCATAACGGCTCTGTTGCAACGTGACTCCTGCCTGTAACTGGAACAAAGAGAGATAAGCCATTTTTCCCTCCATCGACAGTCCCAATACTTTGGCTCCCGATCCGTTACGGCGCTCTTTGATAAGAATGCCGTCCCGCTCTCCAATGTTCTCGAGTACAAATACATCCGACAGTCTGGTATAAAAACCTTCAACCAGGAAGTTTACCTGAAAAGCACCGAAACGATGATACATATCGGCTGAAGCGCTGAAACTCTGAGATTTTTCCTCTTTCAGATTCTTGGCACGCTCAATCATCGACACCGTTCCGCCTACATTCTCAATATGCAGGTCTTCGTCGAAAGCCTGCGGGGCACGGAAGCCCGACGAATAACTCAGGCGAAGATTAATGTCCTCGGAAGGATTGAAACGGAGATTGGCACGAGGCTAAAGATAACATGGTTGATCAGATTGTGCTTATCCAGACGTCCGCCCAACAGAATGCTCCATTTCTCGTTTTTCCATTCATTCTGCAAAAAAGCACTACCAATATTTACCGTCTGCTTCGTATAACGGTTGTATCCCCACATATCGTCCTTCAGGTTATCCCGGTTATACTCCAATCCCGCAGTCAGGTCGCAGGCATGAAAAGGCATTTACCGAAACTGTACACATATTGAGAACCGCCGATAAATGTCAGGTCCGTTGTCTTTCCATAGGCGTTCTGGTCTTTTTTGCTGCCATAATAACTGTCGCGGTCCGTATGCTGTGCCGAAGTATAAACGGTCAGACGGTGTTTTTCATTCGGAGCAAAATAATCGAATTTCAAGCCACCGCCGTTGATGGAGTGCTGAATCTGCTCGGCAATGTCAGCCTCGTGAGGCGGACGGTTCAGCAGGTTTCCGCCACGACGAAACTCCTGTAAGTGATGATACTCAAATGTCAACTTAGAATAAGTGCTTGTCTTGAGGAACGAACGGAAGCCGACTGTCTGGTTTTTAAGTTTCGGCATTTCGGAATAACCGTCTCCATCATGATCGTACGCATCCCGGTGGCGGTTCTGTCCGAACACATAAAGTCCCGCCCGATGATCATCGGTCACCAGCGATGCGTTCAGCGAAGTATTATTATCGAAAGACGAGCTGCCGCCGATAGAAGTAAGAGTATGTGCCAACTGCCCCGAATTGCGCAATGGCTCCTTGGTGATAATATTAATGGTTCCGGCAATAGCGGACGAACCGAACAGGGCAGAACCTCCGCCTCGCATCACCTCTACCCGCTCGATCATATTGGCAGGAATCTGTTCCAACCCGTAAACACCGGAAAGCACTGAAGATGGGACGCGAATCGATAAGAATCTGTGTATACGGACCGTCCAGTCCATTGATGCGCACCTGCTGGAAACCGCAATTCTGACAGTTCGTTTCGACCCGGACACCGGGCTGGAAGTTAAGCCCCTGCGAAAGTGTAGGCGAGTTTGTATTCTCAAACATCTTCATATCTACCACATTGACCAATGTAGGTGCCAAGCGCCGTTTGGTCACGCTGCGATTGGCCGACACTACCACTCCGTCAAGCGCTACGGCATCTTCTTCCAACTCAAAATTTTCTTCAAGTGTCTTTCCTTTCCTGAGACTGACATTGCGACTGATGGTTTTATACCCCACCGAACTGGCTTCGAGCACAAAATTCCCTTCGGGAAGGTTTTTCAGGAAATAGTGTCCGGTGGCATCCGTCACCGTACCGATGGTAGTTCCTTTCAGGGCGATTGTTATATAAGAGAGGTGTTCACCTGTTTTTTTATCGAGTACATGGCCGATGATATTGGCATCAGACGCTTTCAGTTCCGGATGTTCCGGTTGGTCGGCCATAGCAGGCAACAGGGCACAGCACAGGCTAACGAGGAAAAATATATATTTCTTCATTTTCATTTTTGGATAGTAGAATTACTAAATAAATTTCTCTAAATAATGCAGTGAGAGTGAGAGAGATGTTCTATCTCCCGGCAGGAGGTGCCCGCAAAGATACCACGCCCACGACGGACGAACAGTATCCTGCCCTATCCGGACGCCACGAAAGGTATAGAGCAGACAAGCAATAAACTGAAGAGAGAGAAAAAAGATACCGGCTCCGGTAGTTACCACGTGGTTCAGCAAATGAATCAATTGAAATTCGACCGTGGTGTGACTATGGGGAGAGTCTTTCTTAAACGGGTGCGAATGGACAATGGTCACCCCATTCACTACATGCGAGTGAGTAAAGAGTGTGATACCTGCCATGTACGATATAAATAGCACAGGCAGAAACCATCTCATTATTTTCAGGCACCCTTGTTTCATCCGTTTTAGTTTTGTGGCAAAGATAAGAAGTATTCCATAATGGAACAATC
>ENA-OQIC01000231-OQIC01000231.1-human-gut-metagenome-genome-assembly--contig:-NODE-231-length-26285-cov-2.153032_pt1 | contig 26285 bp, 31 predicted proteins | sample MGYA00242572_ERZ504736 | MGnify/ENA primary metagenome ERZ504736 (study PRJEB26092, sample SAMD00036201) | human gut metagenome | host: Homo sapiens | study: EMG produced TPA metagenomics assembly of...
TCAAGAGTTCGAGTCTCTTTCTCGCTACAAAGGTCGACGGAACGTCGGCATAGCAACGAACCACAAGAGGTGAACTTAAATGGCAAGCAAGAGCGCCGACATTCGTCCGGGCATCACGCTGGCATGCACCGAGTGCAAGGAGCGTAACTACATCACGACGAAGAACCGCCGTAACACGCCGGATCGTCTTGAGCTGAAGAAGTTCTGCTCCCGCTGCGGCAAGCAGACCGTGCATCGCGAGACCCGCTGAGCGAGTTCAAAGCTTTATGAAACCCGACCAATATGGTCGGGTTTTTTGTTTTCTTTCAACCTTTTCTTGACACCTTTCCAACTGCCTTCCCCGCACGCTAAGCTAAACATCATGACCAATTTCGCAGATCTCACGACCATCGCCGTAGGTGGACCAATCGCATCCTTTATCGAACCGACCTCGCGTGTCGGCGTTATCGAAGCCGTCGAGGATGCCGACGCCAAAGGATTGCCGCTGTGCGTGATCGGCGGCGGATCCAATATGCTCGTGGCCGACACGCCGTTCGATGGTGTCGTGGTGCGTGACGCGCGACACGCCGTAAGCGTGCTTGATGAGGCGGCTCCCGTCGAAAACGGCGAAAAAATCGTGCATGTCAACGCCGAAGCGGGTTGCAATTGGGATGATTTCGTCGACTACTGCGTCAACCTCGGCTTGGAGGGCGTGGAAGGACTCTCCGGCATTCCAGGCACTGTCGGCGCGTCGGTCGTGCAGAATATCGGCGCATACGGCCAGGAAGTCGCATCCAGCGTCGAAAGCGTGGAGGTCTGGGATCGCAAAAACAAGCAGACCAAGGAGCTCACCAATCAGGAACTTCATTTCGGCTATCGCATGAGCGCGCTCAAAGCGAGCATGTACAGCGCTCCGGCAACGCCTGCGGCCGACTTCTTCCCGACACCGCGCTACGTGGTGTTGTCCGTTACTTTCGCGCTGCATCACAGCGAAACCGGCGTAGTTGGCTACGGCCAGCTCGCCAAAGCATTGGGCGTGGAAGTGGGCGACCGTATGGCGACCGCGGATATTCGCAACGCCGTGTTGAAAGTACGCGCCTCCAAAGGCATGCTTGAAGATTCCCATCGATATCTGACCGAAGCCATGCGAGGCACCAAAAAGAGCGAACTGGTCGCCATCGCGCATGACGCACAGCGCACGCAGACAGGCAACGATGAACCCGACTACAATCGCCACAGCTGCGGCAGCTTCTTCATGAATCCGATTCTCACCAAAGAACAAGCGGCAAAGCTTCCCGAAGACGCGCCACGATTCGACGCGACCTTGCCGGATGGCACGCCGGGCGTCAAAACATCCGCGGCATGGCTTATCGATCATGCGGGATTCCATAAGGCTACAAAACCAGCGGAAATGCCGCAGCGGGGCTTTCGACCATGCATACGCTGGCATTGACCAACCGCGGCGGAGCCACAGCTGCAGATATCGCGGAACTTGCCAAAACCGTGCAGGATGGCGTTGAACGGGCATTCGGCATTCGTCTCGTTCCCGAACCGGTCGTCATCGGCATGAGCCTTAAGTAAACGTAAGAACGAAGGGAGAAGGGAAACGCAATGAACGTATTACGTAAGAAATCCGTCGAGCAGACGCTGGCGGAAACAGAGGAGTCGGGGCGCTCCCTGAAACGAGACCTGACCTGGTGGGATTTGGCCATTATGGGCGTGGCCGTGGCCGTCGGCGCGGGTATCTTTTCCATCGGCGCGCAGGCGGCAGCCTTCCATGCGGGTCCGGCCGTGATCATCAGTTTCCTCATCGCCGGCGTGGTATGCGGTGCGGCCGTAATGTGCTACGCCGAATTCGCTCCATGATTCCGGTTGCGGGATCCGCCTACACCTTCACCTACACCACCGTCGGTGAGATCGTCGCGTGGGTGATCGGCTGGGATTTGATCCTTGAAATGCTGATGGCAGGCTCCGTCGTCTCCAAATATTGGGGCGTCTATCTCAACGATTTCTTCCGACTTGTCGGATGGAATATCAATACCAACGTCACCATCGGATCATTCAATTTCGATTTCGCGCCAATCATCGTCGTAGCTTTCTTCACGGCACTGCTGGTGTGCGGCACGAAAATCGGCGCACGGGTCGACGGCGCGCTCACCATACTGAAAATCGCCATCGTGCTATTCGTGGTAATCGTCGGATTCTTCTACGTCAAGGCCGAGAACTTCACCCCATTCATTCCACCGAGCGAACCGGCGACCGCCACGGATCCGGGTTGGCCGCAACCATGGAACAGCCATTGTGGCAGTGGGCCACCGGCATGACCCCCAGCATTACGGCATTGCCGGCATCATCTCCGGAGCCGCGCTCGTTTTCTTCGCGTTCCTCGGCTTTGATGTGGTCGCCACCACCTCCGAAGAAACCGTCAATCCGAAGAAGAACGTTCCGCTGGGCATCGGCGTGGGCATGGGATTGATCATCGTGCTTTACACCCTCGTTGCCATCGTCACCACCGGCATGGTCTCCTACAAAGACCTCGCCAAGCAGAAAGACCCGTCGCTCGCCACGGCATTCGAAATGGTTGGTGCTGACTGGGCCGCCAAAATCATAAGTTTTGGCATTGTGATCGGCCTGGCCACCGTGGTCATGGTGCTGCTGCTCGGCCTGACCCGCGTGGTGTTCGCCATGAGCCGAGACGGCCTGCTGCCGCGCTCGTTCAGTCACACAGGCAAGCACGGCACTCCAGTACGTCTGCAGATTGCCGTCGGCGTGGTCATGGCACTCATCGCAGCCAGCTGCAACGTCAGTATCCTTGCCGACATGGTGAATATCGGCACGCTGTCGGCATTTACCCTTGTTTCAATCTCTATTCCGATCATGCGCAAGAAGCGCCCCGACCTGAAGCGAGTCTTCAAAATCCCCGGCAATCCATGGGTGCTATCCTCATCGCGCTCGCCAACATCTGGCTCATGCTCAACCTGAGCGTGCTCACTTGGATCCGATTCGTGGTCTGGCTTGCGGTCGGCTTCTGCATCTACTTCGGCTACGGCTACCGCCACGCCCGACTCGGCACGGGAGAGCTGGAAGTTGGCAATCAAGAGTAGTCTTGAACGGTAAGTGTTAAGGAGGTAACCATGCCATACGTTGTCGCTCAGCCGTGCGTCGATGTCAAAGACAAGGCCTGCGTGGACGAATGCCCGGTCGATTGCATCTACGAGCTCCCGTTCCCTGTATATCAATCCGAACGAATGCGTGGATTGCGGCGCATGCGAACCGGTGTGCCCGACCGAAGCCATCTTCTATGAAGATGATCTGCCAGACGAGTGGGCCTGGTACAAGGATGCCGCAGTCAGCTTCTTCGCTGAAGTCGGCGATATGGGCGGCGCTTCCGCAGCCGGCCCGATCGGCAAGGATCCGGAGCAGGTAGCTGCTCTGCCGCCGCAAAATCAGTGATCGGCATTTGAAAGCGGCCTTTTCCCGTTGGAAGAGGCCGCATATTTTTGTTTATAGAGGATAATAAGGAGTTTTCACGATGGGCTTTCATGAGTTTCTTCGCCATACGATTGGTCGCGTATCGCAGCATACAAGCGCACGGCAAAAGCTGCGTTCGGAGGCATGATCGACCTGTCCGTGGGGTCTCCCGTCGATCCCGTGCCCGATTCGGTGCGCAAGGCGCTCGCAGCGGCGGCGAATGATCCGAATGCGTATGGATATCCGGTTACTGCCGGCACTGCCGATTTACGTGCTGCGATTGCTGAATGGTTTTCGGCGACTCGCAATGTTGATTTGCAGTCGATTCATGCTGATGTGGTGCCTACAGTCGGCTCCAAAGAGGGCGTTGCGTTGATGGCGTCACTGCTGCATTTCGGCGAGGATGATGTTGTGGTGCAGCCGAAGGTTTCGTACCCGACGTATGAGATCGGCACGCAGTTGGCTGGGGCGCAGGTGCTTAAGGTCGACGATGTGGCTGATGTTGCGTCGTGGCGCAATGTGCCTGGCGTCAAAGCGGTGTGGGTGAATTCCCCTTGTAATCCTACGGGCGAGGTGTATTCGGCCGAGCGGATGGCTGGCATTGTCGCAGCTGCGCGTGAGATTGGCGCGGTGGTGCTTTCCGACGAATGCTATGCGCTGATGCAGTGGAGGGGTGCTGTGAATGGCGCTGAAGGTGATGCTGATTCACTTGTGTCGACGCCGTGCGCGCTGCGTGGCGATGTGTGTTTGGGCTCTGCCGAGGGCGTGCTGGTACTTTATTCGTTGAGCAAGCAGAGCAATATGGCGGGGTATCGTACTGCGTTCATTGCCGGAGATGAGTCTTTGATTGCGTCGATGAGTGCATATCGCAGGCAGATTGGTCAGATTATTCCCGGTCCGGTGCAGGCTGCGATGGCTGCCGGATTGCGTGATCTGGAATCCGTCAAGGTTCAGCATGCGCGCTATCGGGAACGTCTCGGCGTGTTGGTGAGCGCGTTGCGTGCTTACGGATACTGCACCGACATGCCGGACGGTGCGTTGTATGTGTGGGTGAGAGCCAAGTCGGGCGATTGCTGGACCGATATGGAGCAGCTTGCCAAGATCGGCATCATCGCCAGCCCCGGCGAGTTCTATGGTGCGCCGGAATGTCTGCGCTTCTCCGCCACCGCCAGCGACGAGGCGATCGCTTCCGCAGCTGAGCGCTTGGCGCGCTAAAGCCAATACGCAAAAGGCTTCCAGCAATCGCTGGAAGCCTTATCCGCGGAGTCAGGGGGAGTCTAACGCCCATGCGTCTTATGGCTATGCGCAGCTGTTGATGTCGCTGATGGCAAAGTGAACGGCGTAGGCTAGGCCGCAGGGCGTCGTCCCTGGTTTATGGGTACGTGTATAGGTGAGGATGGTGGCGGTTCGTCTGTCGAGAATATGTTCCATAACGGAATCCTCTCGGTAGGGTGAAAGCTGTGTCGTTGATCCTAGGACACATGGCTTATGTGATTCGGAATGGGCGCAACGATGCGTCGCTTCTGAATTATGATATCGAGCTTCTTGCCATCTATGATGTTTTGCTGACACTTGTCACAGTAGTTTGAGGTCTTGTTTTGAAGATATGTTTTGCGCTGTTGTTCGGCGTGTTCGGTTGGCGGGGACAGCGTAAATAGTTTTCGCAATTAATCGTGTTTGGGCGGAAGCCTGTAATTTCCTGCTTTTGGAATACTTAAATCTATTCGAAAGTTTCGTAAATATTTGCATATAAAACTTTCGTAACAAAAATTCTAAGTATTTGGTTAAGCGATTTGACTTTCTTGAAAGTCAAATCATATAATTAAGTAGTGCTTTGACTGAAATGCTAAAGCATTTACGAAACATGAAGATGTGTGTTCATACGTGTCACCAAAGGAGAAAGACATGATGAAGTCAAGAACTTGGAAGCGAGTGCTTGCTGCTGTTTGCGCTGGTGTAGCGGCCGTTTCAATGGCTGCGTGCGGCGGAGGTACTAATAGCACCGCGAAGGACGGAGTCATTATCAACAGTGTTATGAATTCAACTTCGCAGGCGTCGTTGAATTATAATCCGTTCTCTTCTACAGCTTTGACCGGTGTGGTCGGTGCTCTGTACGAGCCATTGTTCTATATGAACAACCTTAAGGACGACCCTACTAGCTGGAACCGCTAATGGGTAAATCCTACACTATCAGTGACGATGCGAAAACTATTGATGTAACGATTCGTGACGGTGAAAAGTGGTCTGATGGCGAACCTTACACTGCCGAAGATGTTGCATACACATTCAACCTCCTTAATTCCAACAAGGCTTTGAATACCGGTGGCTTTGCTGGCTCTGTCAAGGCCCTTAGCGATACGGAAGTTCGTATCACTTTGGACAAGCCTGAGTCGGTGAATGCTCTGTCGTATCTGTCCGGCACGATGATTGTCCCGAAGCATGTGTGGGAAAAGATCGATGATCCGGTGACCTATACCAATAAAGACGCTGTTGGCTCTGGGCCTTTCACAGTTAAGGGCGGGAACTTTTCCCCAACCGCTTACACGTTTAAGAAGAATCCGTACTACTGGGATGAAGGTAAGCCTGAAATTGATGGCGTCCGTTATGTTCTGATCACCGGTGGCACCCAAGCTTCTCAAAATGCCTTGACCGCTGGCGATGTGGACTGGATGTCTGCGATTTTCCCGAATATGGATGATGTGCTGTCGGGATATCCTGATATTCAGACGGTTGACGTTCCTTCTAGTCAGATGGCATTCATGACCTGTTCGAACAAAGAACTCGGCTGCAGTGGTCCTATCACTGATCCGGCAGTGCGCAAGGCTATCTATTACGCTCTTGATCGTAATCAGATTAATAAACTTGCTCTGAATGGCCAGTACAGTGAGCTGGCTGGTTCTCTGTATCCGTATGGACAGTTCACCAAGTACGCTTCGGATGACGTCCCGGATTCACCTATTCCGGGTAAAGGACGTACGGATGAACCGTCAAGATACTGGAGGACGCCGGCTATACGAAGGGTGATGACGGCATCTATCAGAAGGACGGAGTTAAGCTGAGCATCAAAGTCGCTGTTATGAGTGATGTCTCTGACTGGATTAACGCGATTAACGTCGCCTCGCAGCAGCTGGACAAAATCGGTATTGATCTGCATGCGGACCAAATGTCTTCTAATGAATGGACTCAGGCGATGCAGCAGGGCCAGTTGAAATGTCCATTTATGGTCTGTGGGTCGCAGGTGCCGAACCATGGATGTTCTACAACCAGTTCTATGCCACTGCCAATACGGCTGCAGTGGGTAAAAGCGCTTGGCCTAATTACGCTCGCTACAGCAATAAGACCGTGGATGATGCTCTTAATGTCATCAATGCCACCACTGATGTGGCGACCAAGAAGTCTGAATATGAGAAGATTCAGACTCAGGTGTTTGAGGACATGCCGTATATCCCGATTCTGCGCCAATCCGGTTTGAGCGAAATGTGGAGCGATAAGGTTACCGGTTGGCCGACAAACGATAACGTCTATGCTAATCCGCAGACTTGGGCAAATCCTGATTTGGGCATTGTTCTGAAGAACCTGAAGGTTAAGAAGTAACCTGACGGATTTTATGAATCAACGGTGCACAAGGCGTTTTAGATGTGCGCTTTGTGCACCATTTTCCATGTAGAAATGAGGTAACGATGAGGTTCTACCTGAAAAAGATAGGATTTTACCTTGTTGCATTGTTTGCGGCTTTGACATTGAACTTTGCCATCCCGCGACTGATGCCAGGTGATCCGGTTTCAGCTGTTCTTACCAGGCTTGCATCGCGAGGTGGTACTGTTGCACCCGAAACAAGGGAAGCGATTACTGCAATGCTGGGACAAGGTGGAGGCAACATCTTCCAGCAGTATATTGATTATCTGAAGAATATCTTCACCGGCAACTGGGGCGTATCTGTAACGTATTTCCCCAACCAAGTTACAACGTCCATTGCTTCTGCACTGCCTTGGACCATTTGTCTTGTCGGCACAACCACGATTATATCGTTCTTTATTCAACAGGCTCTTGGTATCTGGGCTGGTTGGCGTCGTGGTGGCGCTTTTGATAACATCATTTCCCCTGTGTCCACCATTTTCCAAGCTGTTCCTACTTCTGGCTTGCACTCATCTTCATTTGGGTGTTTGCCCGTACGCTGCATTGGTTCCCTCAGTCAGGCGGATACAATTATCGTGAGGTTGTGCCCGGCTTCACTTGGGAATTCTTCTCGAGCGCAGTGAAGTATGCAATCTTGCCGGCCTTGACGATTCTTGTCAGCTCTCTGGGTATGGGGGTTGTCGGTATGCGTAATATGATGGTCTCCACGTTGTCTGAGGACTACATTGTTACTGCTGAGGCCAAGGGCTTAAGTCCTAAACGCATTATGATGTGCTACGCAGCTCGTAATGCAGTGTTGCCATCCATTTCTGGCTTTGGCACGTCTATCGGTGCAGTGGTGGGCGGATCGTTGCTTACTGAACAGGTGTTCTCCTATCCAGGTGTTGGTCAGATGCTTTTGCAAGCGGTGACCAGTAACGATTACGCGCTGATGCAAGGTATCTTCCTGATTATTACCGTTACTGTTCTAGTCGTGAACTTTATCATTGATTTGCTTTACGGCATTATCGATCCACGTACGCGGCAACAGGATTGAGGTTAAATATGTCTGCAACAAATTCTTCTGCTGCTGTGGCTCGTAGCCAAGCTAAACATCGTCGCTCCGCTTTGGATTCTCTCAAGCGAGTTCTTCCTGAGCGTTCTGCAAAATTGACGCTGGATTAACCATTGTGATCGCAATGGTTTTGTTCGCCATTATTGTTCCTATCTTCACGAAGGATCCTAATAAGATCAATGACATTGGCTTGTCTGCGCCATCTGCCAGCATTGGTTGGGCACTACGCAGTCTGGCCAGGATGTTTTCACTCAGCTTGGCTATTCTGTCCGTGGCTCTCTGATTATTGGCTTTGCTGTTGGCTTGATTGCAACTGCGATGTCGTTCATTTTCGGTGTTTTGGGCACATATATTGGCGGAATTTGGGATGATTTGTTCTCTCTGATTACCAATATCATGCTGGTGATTCCGGGGTTGCCTCTGACCATCGTGATTTCTGCATTGATGCCTTCCAAGGGCACGATGATGTTGGTCATTGTTATTTCAATCACCGCATGGGCTGGCGGTGCCCGTGTACTGCGGGCGCAAACATTGTCGATGCGTGGGCGTGATTATGTTCTTGCCGCAAAAATTGCAGGTGAACGTCCGTGGCGCGTGATTACCGTTGAAATTCTGCCTAATCTGTTGCCTGTGATGGGATCGCAGTTTGTGTTCTCCGTTATTATGGCAATCCTGAGTGAGTCTTCGTTGTCCTTCATTGGCCTGGGTCGACCCAATCCTTCTCGCTGGGAACCATGCTGTATTACGCGCAGAACGGTTCTGCTCTGAACACGGGCGCATGGTGGTGGTTCCTGCCACCGGGACTGATGATCGCTATCATCGGCGCCGGATTGTCCTTCATTAATTTCTCCATCGATGAAGTCATCAATCCGCGATACGTAAGCTACCAAGAAAAGCAAGGGAAAGAAAGGGTGAACACGATGGCGACTCAGAATTCTGATATCCTGCTTTCGGTCGATAACCTCGACGTTATCTACGATACGGATGATCCGGTGCACGCCGTGCAGAACGCTACATTCGAATTGCGTCGCGGTGAGATGCTTGGTTTGGCTGGTGAATCCGGTTGCGGCAAGAGTACATTGGCGTATAGCATCAATCAAATGCTGAAAGCTCCGGGTAAGATTAACTCTGGCTCTGTGATTTTCCATGATAAGTCAGGGAAAGATATTGATATCCGTGCTTTGTCGGGGCGTTCATTGCGTGAATACCGTTGGGAGAAAACCTCCATGGTGTTTCAGGGCGCCATGAATTCATTAAGTCCTGTAACTAAGATTGGTAAGCAACTTGCCGATATTTATAAAACTCATCGTCCTCATATGGCGAAGAGCGAACGACAAGACCGTTGCGCACATTTGCTTGAGATGGTGCATGTCGATCCAAATCGTCTAGCTGCTTACCCGTTTGAACTTTCCGGCGGCATGCGTCAGCGTGTGATGATTGCCATGGCTTTGGCTCTTGAGCCGCAGCTGATTATTATGGATGAACCGACCACGGCATTGGACGTTGTTGTACAGCGTGAAATCATCGAGGAAATTTCGGAATTGCGCCGTGACAAGGGCTTCTCTGTTATTTTTATTACGCATGATTTGCCGATGCTCTTGGAGATCACGGACAAAATTGCTGTGATGAAAGATGGTGTCATCGTAGAACAAGGCGTTTCTGAAGACGTGTATTTCAATCCGAAGCATCCGTATACACAACGGTTGCTGAGCTCGTTCCCATCTTTGACAGGAGATCGTGGCTCATTCGTTCGTGTTCCACGCCATGCGTGAAAGGAATAATCATGTCAGTATTGAAGCTTGAGCATGTGAAAAAAGATTTTACCCTGCGTAATGGTTTGAAAACCACGACGATTCATGCGGTGAAGGATGCATCATTCGAGTTAGCTTCGGATAAGACCATTGCTCTTGTTGGTGAGTCTGGTTCCGGGAAATCGACAATCGCCCGAATGATTACATGTTTGGAGACGCCGACTTCTGGAAGCATCACGTTGGACGGCAAGCCTGTCCCTACGCATGGTAAGGATTTGTACGAATACCGTCATAATGTGCAAATGGTATTTCAGGATCCGTTCGCTTCCTTGAATCCATATCATACGATTTTCCACCATATTCTTCGTCCTCTTATGATTAATCACATGGCAAATAGCCAAGAGGAATATGAGCAGAAGGTTATCGAACTGCTGGAACGTGTTGAATTAACGCCTGCCGTCAATTTCATGTATCGACGTCCTCATGAGCTGTCTGGTGGACAGCGTCAGCGCGTCGCAATTGCACGTGCATTGGCTCCTAAGCCAAAGGTTCTAATTGCGGATGAGCCTGTTTCGATGTTGGATGTTTCTTTGCGGTTAGGCGTGCTTAACCTGCTGTCTAGAATTCAGCAGGAAGAACACATCGGCATGCTGTACATTACCCATGATCTGGCGACTGCTCGCCATTTTTCGGATGAGATTATGGTGATGTGTCATGGAGACATTATTGAACATGGTCCTTCTGATGATGTGATTTTGAATCCGCAGCAAGACTACACGAAAGTGTTGCTTAATGCCGCGCCTGATCCCGAGAAGCATTTCGCGAAGATTCGTGATGGGCGTAGCGTCAGTAATGCCGCATGGAATACGTCTGATCATCATCTGATTGCTTGCAACTCCCTCGGCCTATGGCCGAGGGTTCCATATAAAGGAGTACTTTATGCAAATCGCAAACCCCGTTCTCCCGGGATTCAATGCCGATCCCTCGATGATTCGGGTCGGGGATACCTACTACATCGCCAATTCCACGTTCGAATGGTTCCCAGGTGTCCGTCTGCACGAGTCCAAGGACATGGTCCATTGGAACCTGTTGCCGAGTCCGCTGAGCCGCACGAGCCAGCTTGACATGCGCGGCAATCCGTCATCCGGTGGCATCTGGCTCCGGATCTTTCCTATGCGGACGGCAAATTCTGGCTGATCTACACGGACGTGAAGGTCGTGAACGGTGCGTTCAAGGATTGCACGAACTATTTGGTCACTGCCGAAAGTATCCATGGTCCGTGGAGCGAGCCGATTCGCGTGAACGGTGTCGGCTTCGACGCAAGCCTGTTCCATGACGACGATGGCCGCAAGTATCTGGTGCAGCAGACTTGGGATTTCCGTGAGTACCATCATGGCTTCGACGGCATCACACTGACCGAATTCGATGTGAAGACGATGAAGCTCAAGCCGGAAACTGAACGTACGATTTGGCGCGGTACGGACGTCAAACTCACCGAGGGACCGCATCTGTACAAAATCAATGGCTATTACTACCTGTTCGCCGCTGAAGGCGGTACCGTGTATACGCATCAGGAAGTCGTGGCCCGATCCAAGTCTTTGGACGCGTTGTCCTTCGAAGGCATGCCTCGAATCCGTTCATCACGAATTTCGACACGCCGCGTTCCTGTCTGCAAAAGCAGGGGCATGGCGCGCTGGTCGATACCCCGTCCGGCGAATGGTATTACGCCTCGCTGTGCGGTCGTCCGTGGCATCACGACAATGAATCCTTCACTGATCCGCGCGGCTGGTGCACGCTGGGGCGTGAAACCTCCATCCAGAAGGTCGAATGGACCGAGGATGGCTGGCCGTATATTGTCGGAGGCCATGGCGGACAGCGTTATGTGGATGCTCCGAAGGATGCCATCGAGACCGAGGCATCTGCGGATCACAGCCAGCATGACGATTTCATGTCCGATACGTTGGATTTGAATTGGAATACGCTGCGTGTGCCGTTCGATGGCGAGATGGGCAAGGTCGGTGGCGGCGTGTTGGAACTGCGTGGCCAGGGCTCGCTGTGCAACCTTTTCGATCTGTCGTTGGTGGCACGTCGTTGGCAGGCGTTCAACTTCGATGCGACCGTAAAGGTTGAGTTCGATCCGAAGAACTACCGCCAGATGGCCGGCCTGACGAACTACTACGATGATTTATGCTGGTCGTGGGTGTTCGTGACTTGGGACGAGCGGCGGCAATGCCGCGTGATTGAGGTCGCTCAGAACGATTTCAACAACTACACGTCGTTCCTGCGGGATACCGCTCCAGCAGTGCCGGATGACGTGAAGTCCGTGTGGCTGCGCACGAAGGTACGCAAGCAGTGGTATTCGTATGAATATTCGTTTGATGGGACTTCATGGGTCGATCTGGGCGTGAAACTGGACGCGAAGATCCTGTCGGACGACTATATCCTGCGTCGATACGGCGGATTCTTCACCGGAGCATTCGTCGGTTTGGCTGCAATCGATCTTTCTGGATACGACAGGGTTGCGAAATTCAGCGAATTCGATTATCGGGAATTGCCCGATAACGAGTAGGTGTTTTGGTGGCGACGGGAGCTGTGTTTTCGTCGCCACTGACGTATGCAAGCCGTCATGAATCGTATACGGAGGCTTTATGTGGACTTGTCAAAGATGGAAGAAGGAAGAGCAACGATGCTTGCGATGCCGAAGATTTTCGATGACGGATGCGTGTTGCAATCCGGGCAGGACGTACCGGTATGGGTTGGTGCGAACCATGGCGGAGCGTTACTGTCACGGTTTAGGAACATGTGTGAATAAGGAGATTCAGCAATGAAGTTTGAATACCATGTCAAACAACCGGCAGCGATGCTGCGTGCGGCGACGCGGAACATCCGTTCGCCACGATTTCCAAGGCCGCGCAGGTGGCTGCTCCGGGTGATACGGTGATCGTGCATGAAGGCGTATACCGCGAACAAGTCGATCCGAAACGCGGCGGTCTGAGTGAACATGAGCGCATCACCTACTGCGGAGCCGAGGGTGAAGCACGGCCGGTTATCAAAGGCTCGGAATGTGTGCAGGGTTGGACGGAATTGGCCGATCATCCGCATGTGTGGACGGTGGTGCTTGATAATACGATGTTCGGGGATTTCAATCCATTCGCGACCCCGATTTTCGGTGACTGGCTGGAAATGCCCAAGTTCGGCAAGGATCCGGACAAACATCTTGGCGATGTGTATCTCAACGGAGTTTCCTTCTTCGAATCGACGACGTTGGAAGGCGTATACGATCCGCAGCCGCGTGATACGGATGAGGATTTCGCGTTGAAGATTCCCTGCCCTGTGCCGGATGTGGACCGTACACGTTATGTGTGGCATGCCGAAGTGGACGAGAATGCCGGTACCACAACGATCTGGCGAATTTCCAAGGTGCCGATCCGAATGAGGAACTGGTGGAGGTCAGTGTTCGCCGCACATGCTTTTCCCTTCCTGCAACCATGTCAACTACATCACCGTGCGTGGCTTTGAAATGGCGCAGGCCACTGGAGATTGGGCGCCGCCTACCTCGCAGCAGTGGGGCATGATCGGCCCGAACTGGTCGTATGGCTGGATCATCGAAGACAACGTGCTGCACGACGCCAAATTCTCCGCGGTGTCATTGGGCAAGGAAATCTCATCCGGCGACAACGAGTGGGCGAAAACCGAGCGCAAGACCGGTTACCAGTACCAGTTGGAGGCCGTGTTCAAGGCCCGTCGCATCGGCTGGGAAAAGGGGCTGATCGGCGGTCATATCGTACGCAACAACGACATCTACGAGTGTGGACAGAATGCCATCGTCGGACATATGGGCAGCGCATTCTGCCGTATCGAGCATAACCATGTCCATCACATTGCGTTGAAGCGTGAATTCTTCGGATGGGAGGTCGCTGGCATCAAATTCCATGCCGCATTGGATACGGTCATTGCCAACAACAACATCCACGACTGCTCGCTGGGCATGTGGATGGATTGGCAGACGCAGGGCACGCGCATCACGCGCAATGTGTTCCACGATAACGTCCGTGACCTCATGATTGAAGTGAGTCATGGGCCGTATCTGGTGGACAATAACGTTTTCGCCTCGCCGGTGATGTTCCAGAACTGGTCGCAAGGTGGTGCCTTCGTCAACAATCTGATTTGCGGCGGCATTGAACCGCATACCGTCCCCGACCGTTCCACGCCGTATCACTATCCGCACACCACCGAGGTGGCTGGGTGCGCTGTGGTATCCGGCGGCGATGAGCGTTGGCTGAACAACATGTTCGCGCCGCAACCGGTGAAACCGACCGTCGGTGAATATGGTTTGTCCGCCTATAGCGATTGCCCGATGTCGATGCATGAATACTTGGAACGCCAGCGGGCCATGTGGGCAGATCCTTCGCAGGGTGGTGGCGAGCGCAATCCTCTGCAGTCTCTATACGCGGGCGGCAACGTCTATCTGTCCGGCGCACAGGGGCTGAACAAGCAGGAAGGTGCGTCCGACGATTCGGAGCGCATGCAGGAGGACGCCCCTTTCTTCGGCGGCACTGCCTCCACGAGCGTTGCGTGTGATGAGCCCATGCCGGTGACATTGGTCGAAGAACCCGATGGACTGTACCTGCGATGCACTGTGCCACAGGCCGTCGCCGATACCAGGATGCAGGTCGTCACTAGCGATATGCTCGGCGTGCCTCGCATCGTGGAGGAACGCTATGAACAGCCCGATGGCAGTGACTATGTGCTGGACACCGACTTGCTGGGACAAGCCTTGACGGCAACGGAACGCAAGGCCGGGGCGTTGAATGGTCTTGTCTCCGGAGAGAATCGCATCCGAATCTGGGAGTGGAACAACTGATATGACAAATGCAACCGATACCAGCAAGACATTGGGCGAGTCCATGTTCGCACAGTGCGGATATGCCCAGGACGCCATCGATAAGCGCGTGTCACAGGTCTGGCATGAAATTTTCGAAGGTCCGAACAAATTCTATTGGGAGAACGACGAAGGTCTTGCCTATGTGATGGACACCGGCAACAACGATGTACGTACCGAGGGCATGAGCTATGCGATGATGATCGCCCTGCAATACGACCGTAAGGACGTATTCGACAAGCTGTGGGGCTGGGTAATGCGTCACATGTACATGGAGGACGGTCATCATGCGCATTATTTCGCATGGTCGGTCGCGCCGGACGGTACGCCGAACTCGAATGGTCCTGCACCTGACGGCGAGGAATATTTCGCGATGGACCTGTTCCTCGCTCCCGTCGCTGGGGTGATGGCGAGGATATCTACGAATATTCCGCATGGGGACGCGAGATCTTGAGATATTGCGTTCATAAGGGCGAACGCTACGACGGCGAGCCATGTGGAATCCCGACAACAAGCTTATCAAGTTCATTCCGGAAACCGAGTGGAGTGATCCGTCCTACCATCTGCCGCACTTCTATGAAGTATTTGCCGAAGAGGCCGACGAAGAAGACCGTCCATTTTGGCATGAGGCAGCCGCCGCAAGCCGTCGCTATCTGCAGGCGGCCTGCGACGAGCGGACCGGCATGAACGCTGAATACGCGGATTATGACGGAAAGCCGCACGTCGACGAGTCCAATCATTGGCATTTCTATTCCGACGCTACCGTACTGCGGCGAATATCGGACTGGATGTAGTGGAACGGTCCGCAGGAAGTGCTGTGCGACCGCGTCGCCGCGCTGCAGCGATTCTTCCTGACCCACGACCGTACTAGCGTCTACGCCATCGACGGCACCGCCGTGGATGAGGTCGTGCTTCATCCGGTCGGATTCCTGGCCGCGACCGCGCAAGGCGCACTTGCGCGGTGCATTCGGCCCAGCCCGACGCGGAACATAATGCCCATGAATGGGTGCGCATGCTGTGGAATACGCCGATGCGAACCGGCACGCGTCGTTACTATGACAACTTCCTCTATGCTTTCGCCATGCTGGCGTTGAGCGGAAAGTATCGGTATGAATGATGATTACCTCAACTAATCCTATGGTCTACACGGATTTTCCTGATCCAGACATCATCCGGGTCGGAGACGTGTATTACATGGCCACTACGACTATGCATTTCACACCCGGGTGCGATATTCTGCGCAGCTATGACCTAGTGCATTGGGAATTCATTGCGCACGCATTGAATATCGTGGCGGATACCCCTGAAGAACGTTTGGAATGTGAAGGTGCCACGCCTACGGTCGAGGCATGTGGGCGCCGTCACTGTGTTACCATCGGGGCACCTGGTATGTGTTGTTCGCCGCCAACGATACGCATGCCAGCTATCTGCTGACGGCGGACGATCCATGCGGCCCATGGCGAAAGTATGAGCTTGACGGCTTCTATTACGACAGCGGACTGTTCTTTGACGACGATGATCGAGCCTATGTCGTACATGGGCAGTCGACATTGCGCATCACGGAGTTGAATCCTGAATTAAGCGGGCCGATGCCGGGTGGGCTCGACCGGGTCATCGTGCAGGACGATCCGCAGGCTGACCTTGGTTATGAGGGCAGTCACCTGTACAAGCATGATGGACGCTATTACGTCTTCACCTGTCGACTTCCCGCAAGGCAAGGCAAAACAGAAGCCTGCTTGATGGCCGAATCCTTGGATGGCGCTTTCGAAGTGCGTGAAATTATCGAAGACGACCTGTCCTTCCACGGTTACGGAGTCGCGCAAGGCGGTATGGTGGACACTCCGGACGGCGACTGGTATGCATTCATGATGCAGGACCGCGGCGGTGTGGGACGCGTGCCGATACTGATGCCGATGCGGTTCGGCGAGGACGGATTCCCCGTTGTCGGCGAGAACGGCAAAGTGCCGCAGTCGGTCAGCGTACCGGCTGCAAGCTGTGCCGAACCTGTCACGCCCATCAACGGCAGCGAATTCATAGCCCGGCATAACGCCGAAGGCGGAGTCGATGCCAACTGTCTGCAGCCATACTGGCAGTTCAATCACATCCCACATAACGAATACTGGTCACTGACGGAACGTCCGGGAGCATTCCGTCTGCATTCCGGACGCATCAGCTCGAATCTCAATCATGCATGGAATACGCTGACGCAGCGCACGATGGGGCCGGTGACGGTGGCCGAAGTCACCGTCGACGCGTCGACATTGCATGATGGCGACTTCGCCGGATTGGCGGCGTTCCAAGGATGCTATTCCTACATCGCGCTTACGCGAAGGAACGGCCGCACGATGCTGACCGTCCAATACAAGCCGGCGAATGACGATTCCATCTTCTCCGACGATGATTGGGACAGTCCAGCCGTAACGGATGCGGAAATCATGGCGGATGCGGATTGCATGCGCCTGCGCGCGGTATATGATTTCACCGATTGCAAGGATGAAGTGACGTTCTTCTACCGCGATGCGGATACGCCGGAATCCGAATGGTGTCCATTGGGGACAGCGCACCGGATGATCTTCAAAATGGATCATTTCACAGGTTGCCGTATCGGATTGTTCCTGTATTCGACAAAAGAGACCGGTGGAATCGCCGATTTTACGACTTTGCGTATTCGACGCCGGATACGAAGGAAAGAGAGCAATGAAGCGACAGGTCATAGTGGCGCAAGGAACTGTCGAAGGTTGGCGCTGAAGATCAGGGCATCACCGTGTTCCGAGGGGTTCCGTTCGCCCAGCTCCCGTCGGCGGTCTGCGCTGGCGTGCGCCGCAGCCGGCCCTGCCATGGATGGTGTGCTGCAAGCCTTCGATTTCGGGCCTACCGCGATGCAGCCGACACCGGGCGCCTCCGATGATTTCTATGATCGTGAATGGGGCACCGATCCGGCCGTGCCGATGAGCGAGGATTGCCTCTACCTGAATATTTGGACTCCGGCATTACGCGGATATGGTGCGGATAGCATGGTAGCCTCCGAAAAGCTGCCGGTCATGGTCTGGATCTACGGCGGAGCCTATCAATGCGGCGGCACATGTGAAAAGGAATTCGACGGCACGCATCTCGCCGCGAACGGCGTCGTTGTGGTCAGTGTGGCCTATCGTCTGAATGCATTTGGGTTTATGACGCACCCTTTGCTGCATGAGGAGGCCGTAGAACGCGGCGACGGCGAACCATATGCGAATTTCGGATTCCTGGATCAGCGTGCCGGAATCCAATGGGTGAAGGAAAACATCGCGAAGTTCGGCGGAGATCCGGAAAACATCACGGTTTTCGGCCAATCGGCCGGTGCCGCCAGCGTCTTGGCCCAGATCTGCTCGCCGATGAATCATGGCCTGTTTCAGAAAGCCATCATGCAATCCGGCGCAGGCCTAGGGCATTTCAATGCGCGGCAGGACACGCTGGAGCATGCGCAGGCCAACGGAATCCGTCTGTTCGAAGCATTGGGTGTCTCCACGCTGGAGCAGGCCCGTGCAATCCCGGCCCGAACGGTATTGGAAGCCGCCGAGTCCCTGCCTGTTCCACCGGACAGCGGACGTGAAGATGACTGGTCGATGATCGTCAATTGGGTGCCATGCGTGGACGGCCTGTTCCTTCCCGATCAGGAGGAGCGTATCGTCGAGGGCTGCAAGGCCAACAACGTCGACATGCTGGTCGGCAACACGACCAATGAGTTCATCGCTTCGACTGAAGATGGGAAGCCTGTGCATGTCGGCCAGCTCGGCAATCTCACGCTGATCCGCAAATGGACCGCAAGCGGTGGGACCGCGCCATACTACTATCATTTCGATGTCGCTATGCCGGGGGATGATGCCGGAGCCTTCCACTCGTCCGATCTGTGGTTCTCCTTCGGAAGCCTTGCGAAATGCTGGCGTCCGTTCGTTGGATGGCATTACGATCTGGCAAGGCGAATGGGGCTGTACTGGACCAATTTCGCCGCCAATGGCGATCCCAACGGAACGGACCGTGACGGAACGCCGCTTCCTGTATGGGATCCTTGCATCGGTGAGGAATGCCCCGCCATGCATTTATGCCAAGAACCGGGCATGCGGACGGATTGGCTTACCGAAACGGATCGAAAAGCATTCGGCCTGTGACGGCATGCCGTTGATGTATAAATACTGATATGTAAACAGGGACGGTCTTTGTGGATCGTCCCTGCCGCATAATGGTTTGCCGTTGCGCGTGCAGGAGGATTTCGAGACTGATTATCCGACTTTTCACCGTTTCCGTAGGCTGGTTCGTCGGTGGCGTCTCGCGGAGGCTCAGAGCATCAAAGACCCTGTTCGGCGTCGTGCGGCTATTGTGAGGCTAGGAGTTGTTTGAAGTGTCCTAGGCCGGATATTTCGCCGTATAGGGGCGTTTCTGCGTGGATTCCGTCGGATGCGGCGTCTCAATCGTTGGACGTGGCGGTGAGCGTGAACGGGGGTGATTATGAGGAAGACTGAACTCCCCCCGCTCATGACTAGCGCGGACACTATGGCGTATGTGCAGTGCAGTCGTCAGCATGTCTTGTTGGGTACTCAACTCGGGTACCTTGCTGGGTACCGGAAATGTTGACATTGGCGTACATTTCCGTACATTCTCTGTTTGTGCCGTATGTCTTGAAATCGTTGGTATTCCGCCGTTTTGGCATGAAAAAAGGGCTTCCGGATTTCTCCGAAAACCCTCAAGGCGGAGTCAGAGGGATTCGAACCCTCGAGCCGCTAAAAACGACTAACACCTTAGCAGGGTGCCCCTATCGGCCACTCAGGCATGACTCCACTGTTTTACCGTTTTCACGGCGCAACAGCATGCAACTATACCATCCATTTGCGGGCAAAACACCATATCTCGCAAAAAAGATGAGAAAACGTTGAAATTTCAAGAAAATACGTGTTGTGGGATTGTGCTGCCATGCTGGTTTCGGGTTTGCCGACACGCCGTTGCGTTAAGGTGCGGCACTATATTCGAACATTTGTTTCAATATCTTGCGAAAAACGGTTATCATGGAACCATGAGCACCGCACCGAGAATCGCAGCAGCCAAACGTGACTGGGGTCACGACGAGGCTGGCTGCACGGTGCTGCACATCGACATGGACGCCTTCTACGCATCTTTGGAGGTGGCGAGGCATCCGGAATATCGCGGCAAGCCGGTGATCATCGGCGTGGGCAACCGTTCGGTGGTGTCCGCAGCCAGCTACGAGGCTCGCCAATACGGCGTTAATTCGGCCATGGCGAGTTCCAGGCGCAAAAGCTCTGCCCGAACGGCATTTTCCTTCCGGTCGACATGCGCTACTATCGCGCGATGTCGCATCGCATTTTCGAGGAAGTGTTCAGTCGGATCACCGATCGTATCGAACAGGTATCGGTCGATGAATGCTATATGGACGTTTCCGGGGCGCTGTTGCGGTGGGGGAGTCCTCGCGCCATTGGGGCGTGGATTCGCGAACAGGTGGTTTCGCGTTACAACGTCACCTGTTCCGTAGGCATCGCGGCAAACAAGCTGGTCGCCAAAATGGCATCCACCAATGCCAAGCCCAACGGCATGTTGATGATTCCCGTGGCGCGGCATGCGCAATTCGTGCAGATGATGCCATTGCGTGGCATTCCCGGCATTGGGCCTTCTCTGGAGAAACGACTGAATGCGTGGGGCGTCAACTCCGTTGCCGATCTTGCGCGTATGAGTCTTGAATCGTTGGAACAGGCTACTGGATCGGCTATTTCCGCGCGTGGGCTGTATCAGGCGGCCCGAGGACTGGATGGTAGACCCGTCGTGCCATATACGCAGGAAAAATCGATTGGCGCGGAACGCACCTTCGATGCGGATACGCAAGACATGCGGCAGGTGTGCTCCATGCTCCGCTGGTGTTGCGATGACGTGGCCACGTCTTTGCGCAGGAGGGGTTTCCTCGCTCGTAAAGTCATGGTCAAACTTCGGTTTCCGGATTTGAGCTACGCAACAAAAGGGCACACACTGGGCTGTCCTACGGATGCGGCGAGCGTGCTCTACCGCAATGTGCCAATCTGCTGCTCTCCATGATGGGCATGGCTCCGGAGTCTGCGCATGCCATTTCCCTTACGCGCCCCGTGCGTTTGGCGGGAATGAGCGCCAGTGGCTTGTACTTGCCGAAGAAGCTGTGATTCAGCCTTCGCTGGATGATCTGCTCGAAGAAAACGAAGTCGAACAGCGTGCTGAAATCTCCGGCGGCAGCGCCCAGTCGCAGACGCATTCGGCGCGTTTGCGTGGCGTGGAGGCGGCGCTTGATGCGGTGCGTCGAAAATACGGTAACAATATCGCCAGCTTCGGGGTGTAGAAGCAAGGCATATCCGTTATTCTTGAAGTGATGAGTTGAGAAGGTCCAGAGGAAGGCAGGGGCGCCATGAAATACAGGAAAGAGCGGTGCACGCGACCAATCCGGAAGTGCTTGCGGCCGGCCGTCGCAAACTTGTGTTTGCGGCATTGGCGGTGCTTGCCGTCGTGCTTGTGGCAGGAACTTGGCTGTTGGTGCATAGTCTTCAACCGAAGCAGAACGATGCTGCCGTGAAGCCGGAGACGGCGGTAAGCCAGCCGAAAACGGTTGAAAAGAAGCAAGCGACTGAGTCTGCGGAGCATCATGGCAATTCTCCGGATTGCCCCGACACCGACTGCATCGCCATGCTTGTCAACGGTGATCTGCTGTTCCACGAGGGGCTTTGGAACCAGTACGCCAGCACCAACACCGCGGCCACGGATGGCACGGCATTCGACTTTACCGGCTTGTTCGAGCCGATGCGCAAATACATTGATGCATCCGACATTGCCGTATGCGAATTCGAAACACCTATCGCGCAGCGAGGCGGTCCATATACGGGCTATCCGGTATTCAATATTCCGGCAGAAGTGGCCGACGCCGCGAAAAACGTGGGGTATCGCGCCTGCACGCATGCGTCGAATCATTCCTGGGACCAAGGTGCTGACGGCATCGCGCGCTTGTGGGACACACTTGATCAGGATGGCATCGCCCAGACCGGCTCCTATAAAACCGAAGAGGATTCGTATAAGCCGTTGGTCATCGATTCGCCTACCGGTGGCGGTAAGCTCGGTCTGATTGCGGGAACCGTGTCGTTGAACGCGCAGACGCCTGACTACGACTGGCGTGTGGATCGTCTGCGTGAATCCGGAGACCCGAACCACCAAGCCGATATCGACAAGGCGGTAGCCAAAGCGAAGGCCGCTCGCGAGCAGGGTGCCGATGTGGTGGCCATAGCCATGCATTCCGTGCAGGAGTATTTGGATTACGCTGATTCCTGCAGCAAAGTGAGGCTCATGAACTGGCCGATACCGGTGCGTTCGACGTGATTTATGGCGCTGGATGCCATTGCGCGCAGCCGGTCGAGAATTACAACGGCACTTGGATCATCTACGGTTTGGGCAATGCCGTGACCGAATCGGCCAATACTGCGGACACGTTGGTGAACAATCAAGGCATTACCGCGCGTATTCAATTCGCGGGCAAGAAAGGCGTGGCCGGTTCGTGGCGTGTCAACCGCATTGACTGGGTGCCCAGTGCCAACGAAACCCAAGGCAAATACCAATGGTGTTCCCTTGCAAGCGATCATCCTGACGGCACCTGCTGGGACGAAACGCAAGACGCCAATGTGCGCCAACGCATCTGGGACGTGCTCTATTCCATGGGCGCCGATCAGAACGTGGTCAAGGAATGGAATATTACCGCGGAGCAAACGAGTTCATCTGGCCAGTAGTTTTCCGTGGCACAATATGCCTCATACCGTGAGTCGCATATGCGTAAGAACTCTCGAACATACAATGTGAGGTGAAAACATGGAAATCTACGAAACCCAACCGGAACGCACCGATCTGCCACTGGTGGTCATGCCCGTCATCATCGAATCGATGATCGAACCGTTCGAAAAGAACTTCGAACTGCTCAAAGACATTGCCCGCGTGCGCATGTACAAGGATTTCACGCTTGACGAAGACACCATCGTCGAACGTTGCGCCGAAGCTGACGCCATCATGGTGATCGGATTCCACTGCGCCGATTCCATCCTCGATCGGTTGAACGCCAAATGCTATGCATTCGGCGGCACCGGCGTGGCCAGTTACATCGATCTCGACAAAGCCAAGGAACGTGGAATCCGCGTATGCAATGTGGTGCACTATGGCGACCATGCCGTGGCCGAACACACCATCGCACTGCTTATGGAACTCGCCAGACAGGTCGGCAAACTCGACAGGCAAGTCAAAACAGGCGATTGGGACGGTGCCGACGGCTACGAGCTGTACGGCAAGAAGCTTGGCATCATCGGCCTTGGCGGCATCGGTCAGACCGTGGCGCGCATCGCCGGAGCTTTGGGCATGAACGTGTCCGCATGGAACTCCCATGTGCCGGAGCAGGTGTTCGCCGATCTGAATATCACTCCAGTCAACGATATGAACGAGCTGATTGCCGGTTCCGACGTGGTATCCATCCATATGCCGCTGCTGGACTCCACAAAAGGCATCGTCACTGCGGAAAACCTCGAAGCTCTGAAACCGGGAACCATGTTCATCAACACGGCCCGTGCGGAAATCATCGAACCGGGCGCATTGCTCGCCAGACTCCAGCGAGGCGACATTCCTGCGGCGCTCGATGTGTTCGAACACGAGCCGCTCACTGCCGACGATCCGCTCTGTTCGATTCCAGGCATCATCCTCACCCCGCACACCGCGTGGCGCACCGATGGCGCCTATGTGGGCATCACCAGACAGGTGGTCCAATCCGTTGCGGCATTCTGCAAGGGCGAGGATTTCAACGTCGTCGTGTGAATAACCGCAAAACCGGTATGGGCAAAACATGTGGACGGTCGGCGTGATTGGGTAGGTTGAAAGACATGCAGACCATACTCGATTCCGCCGATCAGCCCGCGCATGATGCGTTCGTCGAGAAAAAATCGGAATTCATCGGCGACGCCTGTCATATCGACTCCTTGGATGAGGCGCTCGCGTTTGTGCAGACGATTCGCGACCAGCATCCGAAAGCGCGTCATGTCGCCTATGCTGCGGTGTGCGGCGGTTCCGACGGTCGTTTGGCCGAACGCATGAGCGATGACGGCGAGCCATCGGGCACGGCGGGCAAACCGATTCTTGACGTGTTGCGCGCCAACGAGATGACGGATTGCGTGGTTGCCGTCACCCGATATTTCGGAGGTATTCTGCTGGGTTCCGGAGGCTGATCCGCGCATATTCCACGGGTGCGTCCATTGCGGTCAAAGCGGCGAACAAAGCGAAGATCGTGCCATGTTGCGAATATCAGGTGACGCTTGACTATCCGCAATTGGGAAGCTTTCAGAATCTGCTTGCGTCAGTGGACGGCGAGCAGGCGGATGCGCAATATACCGATCGCATCGTGCTGTCAATTATCGTTCCGCAGGAACAATCGCAGAAATTCAAATCACGAATTATCGAAACGTTCAATGCGACCGTCACGCCGCGGCAAACGGGCATGTCCAATCGCCCGGTGCGATACTGAAATCCAACGATGACGAATGGAATATTGAGCAGAACATAACGTAAGGTGGAACGCATGACCGAAGATATGAGCTCGCAAGACACTACTGCCGTGGAAACCGCCGAAAATACCGTGGAAACCGTTGTGGAGAACGCCGACGAACAAGCATCAAACCAAGAGGTTCCTTCGGATTTCGAGCCTTTGACCGCAACCTACGAGCGGTTGCGTCACTCCACGGATGCCGCCGAATTGAGCGAATTCGCGCGCCGTCCGCTGCCTGACCGTTCCGAACAGGCCGCTTTCTCGCGTGCCACGGCATTGCTGGAAGCCGTCGCCGGCAATGCGCATACACCGTTGGAAGATCGCGTTTTTCTTGCGGAAACCATGCCGTTTCCGAATATTCTCGTCAAACTGTCCACCGACGAATCCGTTGAGGTGCGCAAAGCTGTTGCGGGCAATGCCAATGATAAGAATTGGCTGGTGGGGCGTCTCACCAAGGATGAGTCCCTCGAAGTGCGCGATGTCGCGTTGCGCAACAAGCAGACGTCTTGGAAGATGCGGCTCGAAGGCGCGCAGGATCCGGGTATGGATTCCACGGCCCTTGATTTTCTGGGATCTTTGGGGGGTCGACGTCGAGCCGAATGCTCCTGCCGTGCTTGCTTCCATGGTACGTAGGGCCGTTGCTTTGAACCCGAACACGTCTGATCAGATGTTGGAAAAACTTGCGCAGGATGCGTCAGGAGAGGTGAAAAGGGCCGCTGAACGGCATCTTTCGGAAAAATAATTGCATACGTTGTCATTTTTATGAGATTTTTGCGCGTGGTGCATGTGATTGGGGCATAGACTGTTGTTTATGACAGAACAGACCGAAAATGCAACGCGTCTAGCCCGTCCGATCATTCGCCTGGCAAAGTTGGTGGGTATCGCCACCAGTTACGTCGGCATGAGCCGCGACTACCACGAAATCGAAGACGATGTTCTCGTGGCGGTGCTCAAGGCGCTCGGAATCGACGCTTCCAACGATGGGGCGATCGAGCAGTCCATCACCACCATTCAGCGCGAACGCGACACACGTATCGTTCCTCCGACCGTGCTGCACGTTGTCGGCAAGGAAAGCAAGGTTGAGGTTCACGGCGGAGCGCTTGACGTTCCTGAAGCTTCCATCATGCTGGAAGACGGTGGGGCGTATGCCGGCAAAATCGAGCTCGAGGGTGGCAGCGATACCGTGGTCGAGGTCGACGGCGGCTTCGTGTGCACCTCATATCTGGTGCTTCCGGCAGATCTTCCCGAGGGGTATCACACCCTTGAAGTCACCGTTGGTGGCAAGACGGAGATTGCAACCGTTATCAGCGCTCCGGAAAAGATCGAGCTGCTTGACGACATGAAGGAAGGCTCCCTGTGGGGCTGGATGAGCCAGCTCTACTCCATTCGTTCCAGCGGTTCCTGGGGTATCGGCGACTATGAGGATCTGAAGACCCTGCTCGTCGAGTCCAAGAAGAAGACCGGCGCCGACTTCATGCTGATCAATCCGCTGCATGCCGCCGAACCGGTGCCGCCGATCGAGCCATCGCCGTATCTGCCGATTTCGCGCCGTTTCATTAATTTCAGCTATATTCGACCGGAATCCATGCCGGAATATGCCGTGCTTTCGCCGGAAGACAAGGCGAAAGTGGATGAACTGCATGAGCAGGTCAAGCCGCTCAACGGCAATGCGCGGATCTTGGATCGCGAAACCATGTGGCGTACCAAGATGCAGGCGTTATGGATCATCTACAAGTCCGGCCTTTCCGCACAGCGTCAAGCCGAGTTCGACCAGTATCTCGCCGAAGTGGGCGATGAGATCGAATCCTATGCCACATGGTGCCTGTGCTACGACAAGTGGGGGCGCCTCGAATGGCAGCGACGACGATTGGGTGCGCAAGTACAATCGTGATTCCGAGGAAGTCGCGCAGCTTCGCGCACAGTACCCGGACACGCTTGAATTCTATC
>ENA-OQIC01000232-OQIC01000232.1-human-gut-metagenome-genome-assembly--contig:-NODE-232-length-26058-cov-1.971578_pt1 | contig 26058 bp, 31 predicted proteins | sample MGYA00242572_ERZ504736 | MGnify/ENA primary metagenome ERZ504736 (study PRJEB26092, sample SAMD00036201) | human gut metagenome | host: Homo sapiens | study: EMG produced TPA metagenomics assembly of...
CCGCTCTTCATTCTCTACTGTTACCTCGGATATATTCATAGGAGAGGCAGAAGTCTTTAAAGACTTCGCCCCTCCTTTTTTCGTTTCTGTAACTTCTCTTCTGTAAAAGTATTCCACTGCTTACAGGCAGGACACTGCCCCATCCACTTGGAAGACTCATGACCACACTGGCTGCAAAAATAAACTGTCTTTTGTTTTGCCATTGGTGCTCCTTTATGTTACTACTGTTTCTTTACACGAACAGCTGCTGCTGTTCCCTCGCTTAACTCAACACTCAGAGTTAATTTTCCTCCAAGATTTGCTTTCATCATTCCTACATTCGTATTATCAATAAAAACTTTATATTCCTGTCCAGCTTCTACTTCTAAAGTAACCTGGACATCAGATGAAGATTCAATCTCAAATGCAACTCCATCTGTGTTGCAACAAAGTTATGTACTGCTGAACCTGGAACTGATTCAAAGATCAGCTGTCCGTTCTTGTCCAGTTTTGTCATTGTCTTGAAAGTCTTGATCTTATAGATATCTCCTTCAAACTGGATATCTCCTTTCTTCGCTTTCTGTGCTAATGTATAGTCACCAAAGCTAAGTGTTCCATTGTCTTCGCTGCGGAATAATTCAGTTACCACTGCCATTGTCTTTTCCTCCTAATATATGTTTCGGTCGTCGTATGTATATTATAATATATTTCAGTATTATTTACTAGTTTTCCTTTACCGAAAAAGTAAGTTTTTTATCTTTTTTACCAATCGTCATCGTCTGTCCATTCGTAAGGGTTCCTTCTAAGATCTTATCTGCCAGTACATCTTCAATCTCATTCTGGATGATCCTTCTTAATGGTCTTGCCCCATAATTCTCATCATATCCCTTATCTGCTAACAGATCCATCGCACCAGATGTGATCTTTAATGTGATCTGATGTTCGCTTAATAAACGGGCTCTCAATTCATCCATAAATAATTTTGCGATCTTCTTAACTTCTTCCTTTGTAAGGACGGCAAATACGATCGTCTCATCAATTCGATTTAAAAACTCTGGGCGAAAGATCTGTTTCACTTCTTCCATAACACCCTTTTTCATACGTTCATGAGTCTTGGCTTTATCTGTATCATCCATAGAAAATCCTAAATGTTTTGGTGCAATGATACGGTTTGCACCTGCATTGGAAGTCATAATGATAACAGTATTCTTAAAGTCGACTTTTCTTCCATTGGAATCTGTAATATGTCCGTCATCTAATACCTGAAGCAGGATATTAAATACATCAGGATGAGCTTTTTCGATCTCATCAAAAAGAAGGACAGAGTAAGGATGTCTTCGAATCTGTTCACTCAGCTGTCCGCCTTCTCCAAATCCAACATATCCTGGAGGAGATCCGATGATCTTTGATACACTGTGCTTCTCCATATATTCAGACATATCCACACGGATCAGATCTTCTTCTCTTCCAAATAAAGCTTTTGCTAATGTCTTTGACAGCTCTGTCTTACCAACTCCTGTTGGCCCTAAAAATAAGAATGATCCGATCGGACGGTTTGGACTCTTAAGACCGACTCTGCTTCTCTTCACAGCTTTGGCAACTGCATTGACCGCTTCATCTTGCCCGATCACATGTTTGTGAAGTTCTTTCTCTAAATGTCTTAATCGTTCCATATCTCCCTTTGTAAGCTGTGTTACTGGAATCTGTGTCCATAAAGAAACGACTTCTGCGGCATCCTCTGTTGTCAATTCTGGAATCTCATTTTGCTTCTTCTGATTTCTCTTCATCTTACGTTCCAGAGATTTCTCAAGTTTGTTCTTCTCTTTCTTAAGCTCTCTTGCTTCTGTAATATCTCCATCAGAAAGTGCTGCTTCGATCTTCTCTATGATCTCCCTGATCTCCTTGCGTTCTTTCTTAAAACCTGCATGACTTCCAAGCTGTTCCATTCGTTTCCTTGCACAGGCTTCATCTAACAGATCGATGGCTTTATCTGGCAGAAAACGATCACTGATATATCGATCAGAAAGAGAGGCGATCGCCTCTGCCACATCTTCTGATACCAGGATCCTATGATAATCTTCAAAACGATGTTTGATTCCTTTTAAGATCGTGATCGTTTCTTCTACGGTTGGTTCTTTCACTCTGACTGGTTGGAATCTTCGAACTAATGCTGCATCTTTTTCAAAATATTTTGTATATTCTTCACTCGTTGTCGCACCGATCAGCTGAAAATCTCCTCTTGCCAATGCTGGTTTTAAGATATTAGATGCATCCATAGCTCCCTCAGAACCTCCAGCTCCAATGATCGTATGAATCTCATCGATAAACAAAATAATAGAATCATCTGTGTTGCTTCGGTTACGATACGTTTCATTCGTTCTTCAAATTCTCCACGGAATTTCGTTCCAGCGATCACTTTCGTAAGGTCTAAGGACAAAATCCTCTTATTCTTAAGAATTCTTGGCATATTGCCTTCGGCGATCCTTTGTGCAAGGCCTTCAACGATCGCTGTTTTACCAACCCTGGATCACCGATCAGACATGGATTATTCTTTGTCCTTCTGCAAAGGATCTGCATCAGACGTTCCATCTCACTTTCACGCCCGATCATCGGATCAAGCTTCCCAAGCATTGCTTTCTCTGTCAGATCTGTACTATACTGAAGCAGCATATATTCTCCTGCTCCATCTTCCATATCACCGCCATCAGAGATCGCTTCATTATATTCATTCTTCGCACTTCTGAAATCAATTCCTGCAGTAACTAAAATATCTGTATAGATTCCTTCGGATGAATCTTATGATCTTCCAGAAAACGGAATGCTTCATTATCTCCATCTTTGATCATCGCCATCAAGATATGTTCTGATCCGATCGCTTCACACCCGTATTTCATTGCAAGTTCTCCTGCAATTTCTAACAGGTATTCTGTTTTCGGAGTATCCATTACCGTTCTTCTTCGGTCTTTTGGCATCTTTGACTTCTCTTTGATCGCTTCTTCTATTAATTCTCTTGTCACTCCGTGCATCTTGAGCACTTCACTTGCAAGAGATCCGTCTGCCCCATAAAGTCCTAGCAGAACAAAAATACTGCTGACATCTTTAAATCCAAGATATCCAGCAATCTCTCGTCCTTCATTCAATGCTTTGGAGGCATATTTTGTAAATGGTAATCGGTTCATAATTCCTCCTGTTATTACTTTCTGTCTAATTTCTGGTACATATCATGAATCAACCGGTTCATCTCGTCTTCTGTAACTCCTTTACAGACAGCTTCTGCAACTAACATCCTTAAATTATCCTGAATGCTTGCTAATTCCTGCTGTTTTTCCAAAGTTTCAACACTTATGACTGCACCTTTTCTTCGGTCTAGTTTCAGGTATCCTTCTTCTCTTAAGATCGCATAGGCTTTGTTCACCGTGTGCATGTTCACTCCAAGCACCTGTGCTAACTGACGGACAGATGGAAGTGATTCTCCATCAGCAAATTCTGCACATGCGATTCCCATAATGATCTGATTTCTTAACTGTACATAGATTGCCTCGTCACTATTGAAATCAATCTCCAGTATCATTGTGCAACCCTTCTTTCCTCTTTCGAAATTTACAACTTATCTATGATATTTTGTTATACATAGACTATAATATAAAGCACAGTCTGTCAAGAGCTTCTCTTCCAGATGATAAAGAAAAAGATGCAGTGTAAAAACTACATCTCTTTCGTCTATTTTTCATTCAGATCTAAAATTCTTTGATTTGCACTTCCTCGGAATTTTAATGTGATATCTTTCTGGGATTCGATAAACTGTCCATCAACCAGCGTATCAATATAAGATAACATCTCTTCCGTAAACGGTGTGTATACTTTACCACCTTCGAGCAAATCCTTGTCATAAGTATATCCTGTATAGCACCAGATATTCTTCTTTGGATAATTTTCTTTGATCTCTTTTAATAATCTAACCAGTTCTTCCTGATTCTCCGGTTCAAAGGGTTCCCCTCCAAGAAGCGAAAAACCTTCAATATAATCTGGCTTTAACAATTCCATGATATGATCTTTTGTCTCCGTCGTAAATGGCTTTCCATAACAAAAGTCCCATGTCTCCTTATTAAAGCATCCTGGACAATGATTTCGGCAGCCTGATACGAATAAGCTGACTCTGACTCCTGGTCCATTCGCAATATCACATTTTTTAATTTCTCCGTAGTGCATATGATCTCCTCTGTCATCGTGTTTTATAAATGAAGGACTCGATCCTTGATCTCCTGTGTACGTCCCTGATTCCAGAACTGTGTTCCGATATATCCACAAGTACGTCTTGCAACAAACATATGATCCTGATCTGTATTTCCACAGTTTGGACATTCCCAGATCAGTTTTCCTGATTCATCTTCTTTGATCTGAATCTCTCCGTCGTATCCACAACATTCACAGTAATCACTCTTTGTATTTAACTCTGCATACATGATGTTATCGTAAATAAATTTCATCACGGATAAGACGGCTGGAATATTATCCTGCATGTTTGGTACTTCAATGTAGCTGATCGCTCCGCCTGGAGATAATTTCTGGAATTCTGACTCAAATGCCAGTTTGCTGAATGCATCGATCTCTTCTGTTACATGAACATGATAGCTGTTTGTGATGTAGTTCTTATCTGTAACTCCCGGAATGATACCAAAACGTTTCTGTAAGCATTTTGCAAACTTGTAAGTTGTTGATTCCATTGGTGTTCCGTATACAGAATAGCTGATGTTCTCTGCTGCCTTCCATTCATTACATTTATCATTTAATTTCTGCATAACTTTTAATGCAAATTCTTTTCCTTCATCGGATGTATGAGACTTGCCTGTCATACGGACACACATCTCATAAAGTCCTGCATATCCAAGGGAAATCGTGGAATATCCATCGTATAATAACTTATCGATCTTCTCGCCTTTCTTCAGTCTCGCAAGCGCTCCATGTTGCCAAAGGATCGGCGCAACATCAGATACCGCTCCCTTTAATCTCTCATGGCGACATCTTAATGCTCTGTGGCACAATTCCAGTCTCTCTTCTAAGATGTCCCAGAATTTGTCCATATCTCCATTAGAACTGCATGCGACATCAACCAAGTTGATCGTTACAACACCCTGATTAAATCTTCCATAGACTTATGGCTTCCATCTGCATTTCTCTGGGAATCTTCGACCGTTAAGAATGATCTGCATCCCATGCAAGGATATACTTCACCATTCTTCAGTTCTCTCATCACTTTCGCTGAGATATAGTCTGGAACCATGCGTTTTGCTGTACATTTTGCAGCTAATTCTGTCAGATGCCAATACTTGGAATCTGGTGTGATGTTATCATCATCTAATGCATAAATAAGTTTTGGAAAGGCTGGAGTGATCCAGACTCCTTTTTCATTCTTAACACCCTGAATTCTCTGTTTCAGGACTTCTTCGATCACAAGAGCCAGATCGTCTCTTGTCTGTCCTTCTGGTACTTCGTCAAGATACATAAAGACTGTGACAAATGGCGCCTGTCCATTACATGTCATTAAAGTTACCAGCTGATACTGAATCGTCTGGATTCCCTGTTTGATCTCATCATACAGACGCATCTCTGTAATCTTGTCGATGATCGCATCATCCATAGATTCTCCGATCACTTTACGTTCCTTCACGACATTCTTACGCAGCTTCTTTCGACTGATGTCTACAAATGGTGCTAAATGTGCTAATGTAAAAGACTGTCCTCCATACTGGTTGCTTGCAACCTGAGCAACGATCTGTGTTGTCACATTACATGCTGTAAAAAATGAATGTGGTTTCTCGATCAATGTCTCACTGATCACCGTTCCATTCTGAAGCATATCTTCCAAGTTGATCAGATCACAGTTATGTTCTCTCTGTGCAAAATAGTCAGAATCATGAAAATGGATGATTCCTTCTTCATGAGCACGAATGATCTCATTTGGCAGAAGGACACGTTTACTTAAGTCTTTGCTGACTTCTCCTGCCATATAATCTCTCTGCGTAGAATTGATCACTGGGTTCTTATTCGAATTCTCCTGGTTTACTTCCTCATTAATATTATCAAGTAAAGAAAGAATTCCATCATCGGTCGTATTTGATTTTCTTCTCAGTTCTCTCTTAAAACCGATATCTTACATACTTCTGGCAACTTCATATCCTCTCATCTCCATGATCCTGTCTACGACCATATTCTGGATGTCCTTCTACATTCACGCATGAGAAGAGTTTGCTACCTGATCTGCAACCTTCTCTGCGATCGCCATGATCTGATACTGATTCATCTGATGGATCTTTGTTACCTCTTCATTCGCCTTCGTGATCGCATTGATGATCTTATTGAGATCAAAGGTTACCTCCTCACCGTTTCTCTTGATAATCTTTGTTTTTACATCACCATTCATAGTTTCTCCCTCATTTATATAAAATTACAAGATTCTGTGTGTTTCCATTTTCTGGCACAAAATCTTGTTGTCGTTCTACTAATCAGCACTATATCTTGTGCCATTGCCTTTATTATATTACACTCTTTTTCATAAAAAGAAAGAGCTAATTTTTCATTTTAGAGAATATGAAGATGCTCAAACAGAATCTTAAATCCCAAAAGTATCAGTATTATGCCACCTGCGAGCTCTGCCTTGGATTTATATTTTGTTCCAAAAATATTTCCGATCTTTACTCCTACAAATGAAATCAAGAAGTACAGACTCCAATCATCAACGCTGCGGATACAATATGCACATTTAAAAAGGCAAATGTGATCCCAACTGCTAATGCATCGATACTTGTCGCAACAGCAAGCATGAACATTTCTTTCACTGCGATCGAATCATCTGCCTGTTCTTCATCATTTGATAACGCTTCTTTGACCATATTGATTCCGATCAGCCCAAGAAGCACAAATGCGATCCAATGGTCGATCGATGTGATCTGGTCTTTAAACTGTGTTCCAAGGAAAAATCCGATTGTTGGCATCAGTGCCTGAAATCCTCCAAACCATAAACCAACAATGATCCCTTTTTTCAAAACTTTTTCTCTCATCGCCAGTCCTTTGCAGATAGAAACAGCAAATGCATCCATCGCCAATCCAACAGCCAGTGTTAATAACGTAAGTAAATCCATAAAAACGTCCTCCATATCGTAAGTTTTTCATATCATAGGGGATTCCATCGGAATTTCCTATGATATGAAAAAGACCCACAGACGAAAGCCTTGTTATAAACAAAAGCTTATCGTCTGTGAGTCTCGTTAATTAAGACAGCACCAGATGTCGTTCATCATTATGTTGATACTGTCACAGATTCTCTGCTAACTACTCCCTCACGGAAATATCTATAAGATCATACCGGATGTGCTTCCGGCAAAATGTGCCTATGTATCATATCTCAACTGAGAATCTTTGTCAATATCTTTCCTTTAATTTTTGATTACGCTTTTCAAGATCTAACAGGTATTCTTTCATTTCCAGACCACCTGCATATCCTGTCAGTGAACCGTTCATTCCGATCACTCTGTGACATGGAACAACGATCACGATCGGATTCCTGTTATTCGCCATGCCAACAGCTCGACATCCTTTTGGAATCCCTACTGATTCCGCAATGTCTTTGTAAGTGTAAGTTTCCCCATATGGAATCTTCTCCAATGCTTTCCATACTTTGATCTGAAATTCTGTTCCATGATAAGAAAGTTTCAGGTCAAACTTCTTTCTCCGTCCATCAAAATACTGTGATAATTGCAGTGCTGCTTCCCTGATCAATTCTGTATTCTTCTTCTCGCCTTCTAATGTCTTCGTCCCAAATATATCCCGCAAATGCCATGCCCATCTTCCTCAATCGTTAAATTACCGATTGGAAAACTATAATCATAATAGTACCTCATATGACAATCCTCCTAAAAATAGGTATACCATATTCTTCCATGGTTGGCAAGGACTAACTTGACATGTACATATTTCTTGCGTACAATGAAAAGAACTGTATAAAAATGAACAGATATTTATTTTAGGAGGAATTTTCATTGGACCCCAGTATGATATTACAGATAATCGCAATTATCATTTTATTAATGCTTTCTGCTTATTTTTCATCTGCAGAAACAGCACTTACAACCGTCAATCCACATAGTATGCGTGCCATGGCAGAAGATGGCAATAAAAAGCTGCTATTGTTTTAAAATTGATCGAGAATCCAAGCCAGATGCTTTCCAGCGTCTTAGTCGGAAATAACCTTGTGAATATTTCATTAACATCCCTTACTACAACGATCGCTATTCGTATCTTTGGAAGCATGGGAGCCGGAATCGCAACTGCTGTGATCACAGTACTTGTATTGATCTTTGGTGAGATCACACCAAAGACTTTTGCAACGATCAATAATACAAAACTTGCTCTAAGCTATGCTTCCAGCATTTATCTGATCACAAAATTACTGACACCGGTTGTTTACATTATCAACAAACTTTCTACAGCAATCCTTATCATCTTGCGGATCGACTCGAAACAATCCAAACGTATCATGACTGAACGTGAACTTCGTACGATCGTTGATGTCAGCCACGAAGAAGGCGTTATCGAAGAATCTGAGAAAGATATGTTAAACAACGTTTTTGATTTTAAGGAATCTCTTGCCAAGGATATTATGATCCCGCGAATTGATGTAACTTTTGTGTCTGTAGATGCTTCTTATGATGAAGTTCTTGATATTTTCCGCGAGGCCGGTTATTCCAGACTTCCTGTTTATGAAGGAAGTAAAGATCATGTTGTTGGTATTGTTTATTTTAAGGATGTTTATTTCTACCGCAGCCAGCACAGAGGCGAGATCTTTCATTTGAAAGATGTTCTGCGTAAGCCGTTCTTTACGTATGAAACTCAGAAAGTATCAAGCCTTCTTGCACAGATGCGTGAAAAATCTGTTAGTTTCTCCATTGTTTTGGATGAATATGGAGTGACTGCAGGTCTTATTACTCTAGAAGATATCGTTGAAGAGATTTTTGGAGAACTGCGTGATGAATATGATGATTCTGAGGAAGAAACTTTCAAAAAATTATCCGATGGATCTTATATGGTATCCGCTTCTTTAAAGCTTGATGATCTTGATGATCTGCTTGACGTAGACCTTGATTCTGAGGATTATGATTCTCTTGGCGGATATATCATCGAACTGCTTGATCATCTGCCTTCAGAGGGCGAAACTGCAGAAGATGAACATTTTCTTTTTAAAGTTGTTTCCGTTGACAAAAACCGTATGGAAACAATTCATATCATTCCAAAAGAGCAGTAAAAAAAGAACCTTGCTTTTTCTTGCAAGGTTCTTTTTTGTACTCTTATTTGAAATATTCTACTCCGGATTCGAAGATCTTCTGATCTTTCTGTCCGTAAATATTGATTCCTACATAGCTGTCACGACGTTCTGAATGTCCCATCTTACCAAGGACTCTTCCATCTGGACTTGTGATACCTTCAATCGCATGGTAAGAACCATTTGGATTGAATTCTTCATTCATTGTAGGATCACCATTGAGGTCAACATACTGTGTTGCTACCTGTCCATTTTCAAACAGTTTTTGGATCACATCTTCATCTGCTACGAATCGTCCTTCTCCATGAGATACTGGTATACTGAAGATATCATCTACATGTACATTGTTAAACCATGGTGACAGATTAGAAGCAATTCTTGTATAAGCAACCTTAGAAATATGACGACCAATGCGGTTTGTTGTCAGTGTAGGTGATTTCGCATTCTGTTCTACGATCTTACCTTCTGGAACAAGTCCTAATTTGATCAGGGCCTGGAATCCGTTACAGATACCAAGTGCCAGTCCATCACGGTTATTTAACAGATCCATGACTGCTTCTTTTAATTTTTCATTTCTAAATGCTGTTGCAAAGAATTTTGCAGATCCATCTGGTTCATCACCGGCACTGAATCCACCTGGGAACATGATGATCTGGGATTCTTTGATCGCTTTTTCAAAAACTTCCACTGAATCACGGATTCCCTGTGCATCTAAGTTCTTAAATACCTTTGTGATCACGTTCGCTCCTGCACGTTCAAATGCTTTCGCTGAATCATATTCACAGTTTGTTCCTGGGAATACTGGAATAAATACATTTGGTTTTGCAACTTTATTCTTGCATACGTAAATATTTCCTTTTGTATAGTGTCTTGTTGTATCAACGATGCTCTGATCTCCTTCAGATCTTGTTGGGAATACTTTCTCTAATGGTTTCTTCCATGTATCAATCGCTTCTTCTAATGTTACAACTTCGTCACCAAATACAAATTCATGTTTGTCTGTAACCTCACCTAACATTAATCCTGGAATCGCAAGTTTATGAACATCTCTTGTGCTCATTTCAACAACAAATGATCCAAACTTAGGATCTGTTAAGTCTTTTAATTCTACTTCTTCATCAAAGATCACACCTAATTTATTACCAAATGCCATCTTGGCAACTGCTTCTAAGCTCCTCCGCCGCCAATTGCATATGCAGATTTGATAATTCCATCTTTGATCAGTTTTGTAATACGTTGGTATACTTCTTCACTTCAGAATATATTGGAAGATTGTATGCATCTGTTGGGATACAGATACGGATCAGACGGTTTCCTGCTCTCTTAAGTTCTGGTGTGATAACATCTGTTGTCTTCGCTACATCGACTGCAAAAGATACCAGTGTTGGTGGTACATCAATATCATTGAATGTTCCAGACATACTGTCCTTTCCACCGATTGATGCAAGTCCAAATCCCATCTGTGCCTGATATGCACCAAGCAGTGCTGCAACCGGCTGTCCCCAGCGTGTCTTGTCTTCTCCAAGACGTTTAAAGTATTCCTGGAATGTCAGGCGGATATTTCTATAATCTCCACCAGAAGCCACGATCTTCGCGATAGATTCTGTGATCGCATAAACTGCTCCATGGAATGGACTCCATTTGGACAGATATGGATCAAATCCATAACTCATCATTGTGACTGTATCGCATTCTCCTTTCAATACTGGAAGTTTTGCGACCATTGTCTGAATTGGTGTCATCTGGTATTTTCCACCATATGGCATTGTAACTGTTGCTGCTCCGATAGAGCTGTCGAATCTCTCTACGAGACCTTTCTGTGAACATACATTAAGATCAGATAATGTATTCTTGCACACTTCTTCAAATGTACCTGTCTCGTCTTTGCGGTTAAAGTAAGATTCTACACGGTGAGGGATCTCTACAAATACTTCTGTTTCCTGATGTGCTCCGTTTGTGTCAAGGAAAGCTCTTGAGATATTAACGATCTCTTTTCCTCTCCATTTCAGTACTAATCTTGGATCTTCTGTTACAACAGCAACTTCTACAGCCTCTAAGTTCTCTTCTGCAGAGTATGCAAGGAACTGATCTACGTCTTTGGATCTACAACAACAGCCATACGTTCCTGAGATTCAGAAATCGCTAATTCTGTTCCATCAAGTCCTGCATATTTCTTAGGTACTTTATCAAGATCTACAACCAGACCATCTGCAAGTTCTCCGATCGCTACGGAAACTCCACCTGCACCAAAGTCGTTACATTTCTTGATCAGACGGCTGACTTCTTCTCTTCTGAATAATCTCTGGATCTTACGTTCTGTTGGTGGATTACCTTTCTGAACTTCAGCTCCACATGTCTCGATAGATTCTTCTGTATGAACTTTAGATGATCCTGTTGCTCCTCCACAACCGTCACGTCCTGTTCTTCCACCTAATAAGATGATGATATCTCCTGGATCAGAGTTCTCTCTGATCACGTTCTTTCTAGGTGCTGCACCCATAACGGCACCGATCTCCATACGTTTTGCAACATAGTCTGGATGATATACTTCATTAACATATCCTGTTGCAAGACCGATCTGGTTTCCGTAAGAACTGTATCCATTCGCAGCTTCATTTACAATCTTATACTGTGGTAATTTACCTTTTAATGTGTCTTTTAATGGGACTGTTGGATCAGCAGCACCTGTAACACGCATTGCCTGATATACATAAGAACGTCCTGATAATGGGTCACGGATCGCTCCTCCAAGACATGTTGCCGCTCCACCAAATGGTTCGATCTCTGTTGGATGGTTATGTGTCTCATTCTTGAAACTGATCAGCCATTCTTCTTCCTTACCATCAATTTCTACTGGTACAACAATGCTGCAGGCGTTGATCTCATCGCTTTCTTCCATATTGTCAAGAATTCCATCTTTTTTAAGACGTTTCATCGCCATTAATGCCATATCCATTAAGCAGACATATTTGTCATCACGGTCTTTGTACATCTCTTCAAAGTCATCCATGTAAGAATAATATGCTTCTTCTAATGGTGCACGATAGATCCATCCTGGAATCCAATGCTTGTAAGTTCTGTGGAGAATGTTGTATGACGACAGTGATCTGACCAATAAGTATCCAGTACACGGATCTCTGTCATGGAAGGATCTCTCTTTTCTTCTCCTTTATAATAATTCTGGATATGAAGGAAATCTTTGAATGTCATAGCAAGATTTAGAGAATCATATAATTCTTTAAATTTGTCTTCTTCCATATCTTTGAATCCATCCAGAATCTTAACATCTGCTGGTTCTTCAAAATCCATCACTAATGTCTCTGGTTTGTCTGCAGCTGCCTCTCTTGAGTCAACTGGGTTGATGCAATATTCTTTGACTGCTTCTAACTGTTCGTCAGTTAAGTCACCTTTTACAACATAAGTTGTTGCACTTCTGATCAGGGCATCTTCGTCCTCATTCAACAGTTTCACACACTGCTGTGCAGAATCTGCTCTCTGATCGAACTGACCTGGCAGAAACTCAACGCTGAAAGATATTTCCCCATCGGCAAGTGGTAATGTCTCTTCATACACATCGTCAACTGGTGGTTCACTAAATACTGTAACCAGTGCTTTTTCATAACTTGCATCGGATAGATTCTCGATGTCATAGCGGACAAGGACACGAACAGATTCGACATCCAGTCCAAGATACTGCTTCAATGATGCATGCAGCTCTTTTGCTTTTACTGCGTAGTCTTTTTTCTTTTCAACATAGACTCTTCTAACTTCTCCCATGATTTCCTCCCATTTATTCATGTAGTTTCTTAATCACCTGAAATGCAGATGCATTTTCCAAAATCGTTGGCTGATCCTCGGCATAGAATATGATCCCATCTGCCGTTGAACGGATCTCTGATAAAATCTCTCCATTATATGGATTAATGACTTCACCAAGCAGCTGACCTCGGTTAACTTCCTCATTGATCGTCACAAAACGTCTTAGGAATCCCGGAGCACTTGCTTTGACGGATACAAGATCCTCTTCTTCTATAATACTCGCAATATACCCGTTATGGCAATTATATTTTAAAATACCCATTCGAGTCAAGAAGCGAAGCACGGCAGATACAGCCTTCCTGGCCAGATTCACATTGATATTATCTGTTTCCCCAGAATATACCGAAAATGCATCCGTCCCATTGATCTGCCAGTTATAAGTTAATGTCTTTTTATCAAAATTTCGTTGTTTGCTTGTTAATACATAAGGCAGCCCGAACAGACTTGCAAGGCTGGTGCTTTCTTTTCCTGTTGCAGGCATTCGCACATGTGGCACAAAATCTCCGCTTCTGAAAAATGATGCAAAATGGATTCCATAGCGGAATCCTTTAACCCGTTCAAATAAATGTGCTGCCAGACGGCTTGTTGGTTCCCCGTCAAAATTCCCAGGAAACTGACGGTTGATATCACTGTTATCAGATACCCAGTATTTCATTCCGACATTCATTGAAAAATTATTCACACATGGAATGACCAGAATCTGATTATCTCCAACGATCGCACCACTGTTCTCCAGTTCTTTTAAACGTTTTGACTAACTGAGAACAAATATATAACTGCTGATATTCATTTCCACGCATTGCTCCGACAATACATGCCGCTGGTTCTGATCCTTCACTTTGTTTTCCAAAGAGATATCCTTCGATCTTAAACTCATCTCTTAAGTAATTTCCTGAGGAATATATGATTTCTTTTTTCATAGTGCATTCCCTCCGATCACTCTGGCTACCAAGGACCCTTCCGTTACACTTGGATGTTCTCTTAATGTCATCAAAATACCATCGGTTGGGGCAACCACTTCTTCTTCCGTTGCTCCCATTAAAGGATTCTGTACGATCCCTATGATCTCACCTTTCTTTACCGGATCCTTTAATCGCTTGTAAGAAACAAACAATCCACTGGATTCACAATTTAAATAAAAGATCTGGTCTTCGTGGATAAACGGAACCTTTGTTTTGCCTTGAACCTTTCCCTTCCAGATACCAAGTTCTGCCATCACCGAAAAAATTCCATCTATGATCTGGCGGCAGTACTCGTAACGGATACGAAATGCTGCACCGGATTCCGTAACCATAGTTGGGATTCCCATCTGGTTTAAAGTGAAAGCTAAACTTCCTTCATTCACTGTCTGAGAAGGATGGATCCAGACAAGATCCGTATTCATATATTTTGACAGATGAAGTAATGTCTCATCGTAATCGTTATTTAAACGTACTTGAGGAACTTCCTGCAAAAAGATATTACTAAGAATAGAATATCAATGCAACAGGATGCTCCTTTGATATCTTCGATCAATTTAGCTGCTGTATAATCTTCCAGACCTCCATTGATGTCTCCTGGAAATGCACTGCTGTAATCGATATCTGAGATTGGTACTGCTCTTGTTCGTGCATCCAGTCCTAATGGATTGACCGCTGGATACACATCGACAATACCTGTCAGATTCTCAAATTCTGCCTTGATCCGGCGAATGATCTCTCCGCAGATATACTGTCCGCCAAGCTCATCTCCGTAGATTCCAGACACCAGACAGATTCTCTTCTCCTCTCCAGTCACCACATCCGGCATCAGACGATTTCTTTTGATCCTTAGCATCTCTCCGATCGGAAGTTTTACAGATACGACTGTGTCTATCATATTAAAGCCTCTTTTCTATTGTTTTATCTGTATCGTAAATATTTTTATTTTTGACCCTCACGTCTTATTTTGCAAATAACATTTTTAAAATGATCGGTGATAAGAGTGTTGTGACGAGAACCATGATGACTACTGGTGCAAAAAAAAACTTCTGATAATAATCCAACAGAAATTCCTTTCTGTGCAACGATCAGTGCAACTTCACCTCGGCATACCATTCCTGCTCCGATCTGTACAGATTCTCTCTTCGTATATTTGCACAACAATGCTCCAAAACCACATCCCGCAATCTTCGAGATCACTGCGATCACACATAAAATGATCGTAAAGATGATCAACGTCTGTGTCATTCCATGAATGTTTACATTCAGACCGATACTTGCAAAGAATACTGGTGTGATCAGCATATACGATAAAACTTCAATCTTGTTGTATATATAAAATCGTTCTGGGAGCCTGCATAAAATGATCCCTGCAAGATATGCGCCTGTGATATCAGCGATTCCAAACACTTCTGCAAGAAATGCAAGTGCTAAGCAAAATGCAAGTGCAAACACCGGAACTCTTCTTCTATGACGTTCAATCTCTGGATTCTTATAAGTAGAAAGCCACTCAAAGAACTTCTTGATCCCAACTCCACCGATAATAGAAATCGCAAAGAATGCTGCCATCTGGATCAAGATCTTAAGGATTGCCTGAATATGGAATCCAGATGCTCCCCCAAGGCTTGTCATAATTGATAATAAAACGATTCCCAAGATATCATCAATGATCGCTGCCCCAAGGATTGCTGTTCCGACTCTTCCTTTTAAATGTCCCATATCCTGTAATGCTTCTACTGTGATACTTACTGAAGTTGCTGTTAGGATTACTCCGATAAAGATCGATTCCATGATATTATTTCCATATATAACGGATAAAACAGCTCCCATGATAAGTGGGATCAATACTCCACATAACGCAATGACGAATGCGGGAATTCCACTCTTCTTCAACTCATCAATATCTGTCTCAAGACCTGCCTGAAACATTAAAACAACTACACCTACTTCAGCCAGATTTAAAACTGAATCTGAAGGACTCACTACATTAAGGACCACTGGTCCTAAAATGATTCCCGCGATCAATGCTCCAACGACTGGCGGCATGTTAAACTTCTTCGACACAAGACTAAAAGACTTGGTCATTGCCAGAATGATTGCGATATCCAGCAAAAACTTATATTCTTCCATTGTTTTACCTCCATTAGTTCGTATCGTATCATACCTGTTTTTTCTTGTCAATTCTTAGACAAAGTGATCTTTTTTTATCCTTTTCTTGCTTTTTTTATGATCCTTTAGTATAGTGGAGAAAAGACTAAGAAAAGAGGTATCAAATGAGTGAATTTAACGAAGTAGATAATATCATTGAAGAAGAAACTCCTGTGCTCCATTTAGAATTAGAAGATGGAACTGAACAAGACTGTGCCGTGATCGCTTTATTCTCTGTAGAAGAATTAGATGATCAGGAATATATCGCATTGATCACTGTTGAAGACTTAGAAAGTGATGACGAAGAAGGGGCTTTACTTTTATATCGTTACAACGAAGACCCTGAAGATCCTGATACTTTCAGTCTTGACAACATTGAAACAGACGAAGAATATGAGACAGTCACTGCTGTCTTAGATGAGATCTTAGAAGACGAAGAATAATATGATATTAATAAAAAAGCCCTTGCATCTTATATGCGGGGCTTTTTTTCATATTGAAGTTTTGTTCGGATCACTTTGTCAAGTTCATAATACTTTTCTTCCAGAGTTTTTCCATTCAGGACACAATCCATTGCCATACCCATGGATTCCAGCATCGTTTCTGTGATCTGATCTCTATACTGTAATAAAATATTCAGGCGCTCATGAAGATCTGTTTCATCTAAGAATTTCAACAGTGGCTCAATGTCTGCTGTTTCTTCTGTCTCATCATATTCATTTTCCTGTGCTGTCACTTCATCAACCAGTTCTGCTTCTGCATTTTCACACAGTTCTACTTTCCGAAAACGGTATATCTGTTGCACATCTGGGTATTTTCATGATCGACTTCACTTAAGAACATCGCAAGTGGTCTTGCATATGTCTTAAACGTTCCATACATTGCCTGATAGACCACCAATGGTTCTTCTGTCTCTGTATGTATTGCAACCGTAACGATCTGATAAAGTTTTCCTTTAAAATGCATATAAAATTCGCCTGCTCTTGGCATCGCTCTATTTTCCATGCAAAACACCTCTTTTCTCCTGACGGCTTCTTAGTTCTTCTACGAACCTTGACGGCCTGCTGTCTTTGTTATAAAGTTTCTTTACTGACAAGATGTGCAGATATTTCTTGGCTCTTGTAACTCCAACGTAAAACAAACGTCTTTCTTCTTCCACGTCTTCTTCTTTCATGGACTTCTTATGTGGGATCACGTCTTCATTGACATCTGGCAAAAAGACACGTTCAAATTCCAATCCTTTGGTGCTGTGCATCGTGCTGACCACAACTCCTTCTTTTTCTTTCTGATTCTCTTTTGACTGGCGGTTTAATTCTTCGGTGTATTCTTTGATATGATCAAACCATGCCTCATATGTATCATAGCCTTTTGCGCTCTCCTGAAGTTCTTCTAATACTTGTGTAAATTCTTCTTCCTGAATCTTGCGAAATCTTGCATATTCTGCTAAATACGCATTGTATCCCACGGATTTCCGGATATAATTGATCGCCATCAACGGAGTCATATTCTTCATGATCCGAAGATCTTCCTTAAAATCTTCTACATATTCATAAAGCCATGGTTTATCTTTGACCTTCTCTAACAGATCATCAAATGACACTTGTGATTCGGTCAGATACTCCCTGCTGATATAACGCTTGGGGCGGTTCATGACTCTTAAAAATGTGCTTCTTTTGCGATCTCCCATCGCAAGGTGCATATAATCTATGATATTTTTGGAAATCCAGTGATCAAACAGATTCGGCACTGCATCCTGCATATAAAATGGGATATTGTATGCCATCAATGCAGCAATCAGCTGTCTTGGTCCCTGATTGGTCCGATAAAGGATCGCGATCTGGGATAACGGTGTCTTCTTTGCCATCTCTTCCTTGATCGTGTAAATGATATGCTTATTCTCCTCATAGTGATCTTTAAATGTACGAACCTCAACCATACTTGCAGCATCTTCTCTTGCCTGCATCTTCTTTTCAAAACGTTTTGTATTATAAGAAATGATATCTTCCGCAACCTGTACGATTTCTTCCCCACAACGATAGTTTCGGTTTAAGATCACCTGTCTGGTATTCTCAAAATCCTTTGGAAAATTTAACATCAGTCTGGTCTTGCACCTCGAAACTTATAAATAGACTGATCATCATCTCCTACGATAAAGAGGTTCTTTGTCTCTCCTGCTAACATCTTGACGATCTCATACTGAATCTTATTGATATCCTGAAACTCATCGATCAAAATATATGGAAACTTCTGCTGCCATGCTTTTCTGATATCCTCACGCTCTTTTAACAACTCATACGTATAAACCAAAATATCATCAAAATCGATCCAACGGTTCTCATGCAGTTTTTCTTCATATGCCCTGTAAATTTCTTTAAACACTTCATCCCCACAGCACCCACTGTGATAATAGGCAAGAGGGATCATCTGCCCTTTGACTAAGCTGATCTCTTGTATGATCTGACGCATAAAATCTGCTTCATCATCAATCTCCAGCTCATGATCTGTGATGATCTCACGGATAAAGTCATATTTTTTATGTTCCGGCAGAATATTATCTGCACTATAGTGATAGGCATATTTTAAAATCGTAAAAAACACAGAATGAAAAGTTCCAAAAGAAACCGGCAGGGTTTCCCCTGCCAGCCGCCAAAACCGCTCTTTCATCTCATTCGCTGCTGCTCTGGTAAATGTAATGACCAGAATCCGCTGCGGTGGGATCTGATAGTGCGATATCAAATATTGAATTCTCTTTGTGATCACAAGTGTCTTCCCTGAACCTGGTCCTGCAAGTACCATCATCGGTCCATCTTTGTGCATCACTGCTTCTTTCTGTGCCTTGCTCAGCTGGCTATGCAAGTGCTGCCTCCAGTTTCGCGATCGCATCATTGATTCTCTTTAATGATTCTTCTTTTCCCAGAAGTTCCATTAATTCTGTTGCTCCACCTGGTGTCATCTGCTTTCCAGAGACTGCTGTACGAACTGGCCACATTACATAACCATTCTTGTACTCATGTCCTTTTGCAAAAGATACTAACATCTCATATAATGCATCATTTGTAAAATCTTCCTGTGCTTCGATCACTGGATAGATCTCTTTTAATACGGTTAATGAAGTCTCAGGTGTTGTCTTCATCTTCTTATGTTTGTACATCTCTACATCATATTCTGGAACTGCTTCGAAGAAGTCAATGTGTCCCGGAATCTCTGTAAATAACTCAATTCTTGTCTTCACCATAGAAAGAATCTTATCAAAATCCATCTCTCTGTGAATTGTCTCTGTTACATATGGCATAGCAAGTTCTTTGAAACGGTCAAAGTCCATGGCTTTGATATATTCACCATTCATCCATTTGATCTTGTTCATATCAAAGACCGCTGGTGTCTTAGACATATGTTTGTAATCAAAGATCTCTTCTAATTCTTTTAATGAGAAGATTTCCTGTTCTCCTCCTGGACTCCATCCAAGTAATGCAACGAAGTTTACGATCGTCTCTGGCAAGAATCCCTGCTCGATCAGATCTTCGAAGGAAGAATGACCTTTTCTCTTACTTAATTTGTGATGTTCTTCGTCTGTGATCAGTGGACAATGAATGTATACTGGTTTTTCCCATCCAAATGCATCATATAAACGATTGTACTTTGGTGTAGATGATAAGTATTCATTACCACGAACTACATGTGTGATTCCCATTAAATGGTCATCAACTACGTTTGCGAAGTTGTATGTTGGATATCCATCCGATTTGATCAGGATCATATCATCTAATTCGATATTATCCACTGTGATCTCTCCGTAAATCTCATCAACGAAAGATGTTGTTCCTTCTGTTGGGTTATTCTGACGGATAACATATGGTACTCCTGCGTCTAATTTCGCCTGAACTTCTTCTTTGGATAAGTTTAAGCAATGTTTGTCATAATGACTGATCACAACATCTCCTGATTTTACTTTCAGTGTGTCTAATCTCTCCTGATCACAGAAACAGTAATATGCTTCTCCCTTGTCGATCAGTTCTTTTGCATATTTTAAATAAAGACCCTGTGCCTGTCTCTCACTCTGAACATATGGTCCGACTCCACCATCGATGTCTGGTCCTTCATCGTGGTTCATTCCAGCCTTCTTAAGGGTATTGTAGATAATCTCTTCTGCCCCTTCTACCTGTCTTTCCTGGTCTGTATCTTCAATTCTTAAAATAAAATCTCCGCCTGCATGACGTGCGATCAGATATGCATAAAGGGCTGTTCTTAAGTTACCTACATGCATACGCCCTGTAGGGCTTGGTGCAAATCTTGTTCTTACTTTGCTCATGATTTCCTCCCATTTGGTTTTAATTCTATCTTTCTATTCTACAAAACTTATCTTTCTTTGTAAAGAAGCAGTCTTATTGATTTTCATTAATTTATGTTGATTTTTTGAAACAATCCGTCTTAAATCTCATTTAAGATCCTGCTGGCTTCCTCAAATGGCTCTAAGGTTCTCTTTAAAATTCCCTGCGTTGCCGCGATAAAGATTCCATAGTTCACGATCGGAACACCTGCATCTTTGACTCTTGCGATACGGTTTTCATCTCTCTTCTATTTAAAGTACATCCGCCACAATGAATGACCAGATCATAAGTATCCAGATCTTCAGGGAAAGAGTTTCCACTGCTTGTATGGATATCAAAATCCTTACCTGTATATTGTTTTAACCATCTTGGGATCTTCACCGTTCCGATGTCATCGCACTGTCTGTGATGAGTGCATCCTTCCGCGATCAAGATCTTCGCCCCTTCTTCTAAATGTTCCAAGGCTTTCACTCCTCTGACTTCTTCTTCCAGATCACCTTTATATCTTGCAAACAGAATCGAAAATGAAGTCAGTTTGATATCTTCTGGCACAATCTTTGAGACTTTGCCAAATGCCTGAGAGTCTGTAATGACCAATGCTGGTTTCTTACCGATCTCTTCTAATGTCTTTTCTAATTCCGTTTCTCTTACAACAATAGAGGCTGCTCCTGCTTCTAAAAGGTCACGGATCGTCTGCTGCTGTGGAAGGATCAGTCTGCCTTTCGGTGCTGCACTGTCGATCGGTACGACTAAGATCACAAAATCATTCGGACAGACCAAATCTCCAACGATCTTTAGCGTGTCATCATCAGTTGGAACCAGTTTCCCGATCTCTTCTTTTAACTCCCAGATTCCTTTTTTATCCTTTGCACTGACAAAGCAGGCTTTGTCTTCTTTCCATTCTTGGGCATTGGAAAGATCCATCTTATTGTAGACTTTCAGATAAGGAATCTTCCGGTCTTCGATCAAACGTATCATATCTTCTTCAAACTCTGTCATACCAGCTGTAGCATCCATGATCACAAGCGCGATATCTGCCTTGGCCAGGACTTCTTTTGCTTTCTTGACTCGCTTTTCCCCTAATTCTCCTTCATCATCAAGTCCCGGGGTATCGATCATAACTACTGGTCCTAATGGCAGAAGTTCCATTGCCTTGTATACAGGATCTGTCGTTGTTCCTTTGACATCGGATACGATCGCTAATTCCTGATTCGTCATAGCATTGATAACACTTGACTTCCCGGCATTTCGTTTCCCGAATAATGCGATGTGGATTCTGTCTCCTCTTGGTGTTGCATTTAAACTCATATGATTCCTCCTGTCTGTCTTTATGGATCGTTAACTCTTTCTTTTATCTTTGTGCCTTATGATATCCCGCTGCTTTTGCTTCTTTCTCACTCTTAAATGTAACTAAATATTTTGATGTTCCCATACGGTCATAATCTCTTTGACCTGGGCAGTGGTATACCTTTGATCTGCTATTTCCACGGATCTTCTGTGAAGCAGTTGTCTTTGTATTTGTTTTGCTGCTGTTGTATTTTTGTTACTGCTGTAGTTTTTGCTGTTATTAGATGAATTCTGGTTTGTGTGATATTTCTGGCTTGCTTTTGAATTCTCTGTTGTTACCTGCACGCTGCTGTCTGCTTCACTGTCTCCTGTTTCATAATCAATCTTCACTCCATCCTGTACATTATATACAAAAACATTAAACTTGATATCTTCGCCCTTATCTTCCACAGACATCGCTTCCATCTGTACCCCTTTGGCTACCAGGTCATCTCCGTCAAAGACTGGGGTAACTCTGTATAATACATGATTGCCTGTCTCACGGACATAGTCGCCGACCATCTCTTCATATGGTAACATTCCATCCACGTTAAAAGATCTTGTTCCTGTGATCAGGTTCTTATTATTGGCATTCTCACCGGTCAACTGGTAAGCGATTAAATGACAGCGGTTATATAGATATTTCCCATCAACATTATTGTATTTTGCTGTATGCCATCCAGTTGGTTTTACCATACCGATCGCTCCACGTTTTCCTTTTGGCATGATATCTTTTCCAACACACGCTTCCGCCACCTGACATCTTCCTTCAGAGTCAAGTCTGCTGTAAGACTCGTAGGATTTTGTTGTCAGATCCTTGGATGTAAAATCTGGATTATTATTGTCAACAGCAACCGTCATATTCCCTGAAAAATCTGGAATATTGTCAGATGATACAGATTTGGTGGAAGAATTTGTACTTCCTTTGCTGCTTTGTTCATTCTGTGTGCTTTCACCATTACTGCTATTGCCTGTACTCTGGCATCCTGCCAGTGATACCGCCATCATTCCTGCGATCAGCAGGGCATATAATTTCTTTGTTACTCTCATCATCAACTGTTTCTCCTCTTGTTATATTCTTTTCTGATCTAGCTTATTGTTTTGGAAGATAGATCTGTTTTGTGATCTCGTGAGTGGAACCTTCAATCTGTTCTTCTTCTGCAAGTTTCCATTCCTCAAGATCCACATCCAGTACCTGATCGGACGGATAGACTTTATTCCAACGGAAGATCACGATCTCTTCGATCTGATCTATCACTGATTTTAATGGAAGATTCTCTACAATACAAGTCTCCCCTTTTCCTGCCTTGTGTAAGAAATCTTCACAAACAACCGGATCGTTGATCTCTTCATACAACTTCTCTGTATATGCATTCATATAGACCTTCTCCCTTTGGTCATCTCCGCAATATACTCTCGCAAGCCTCGATCCTGACTCTGCCTTCGATCATTAAACATCATACCGTTGTTGTTGTCTAAGCATAGAATTATTATCATTATTTCCATCCTCCAATCGTACTTATGTTCTATTTATGTATTATATCTTGTGCGAGAGGATATTGCAATAAAAGAAGCTCTGAATTTCTCCAAAGCCTCTTCTTACTTTTCATTCTTTTTTGTATTCTAATTGTATTTATGATACTGCTTTCATCACTTTTTCTCTCATAGGCTGTGTCATTTTCTCTGGTTTTAAGATCTCTTTAATTCTTCTTCCTTTAACAGACCTTCTTCTAATACCAGCTCTTTTACAGAAATTCCTGTTTTTAGTGATTTTTTGCAATCTCAGCAGACTTTGCATATCCGATATATGGACATAACGCTGTTGAGATTCCAACACTTTTTTCAATATATTCTTCGCACTGTCCGGCTTCGGCTGCCATCGTGATCGTATAGTCATGTCCAATGATCAGGTATGCAACCTGTGATACAACTTCTGGAATCACTGGGTTGATCTTTCCTGACATGATGGATGAACCATTCTGTCTTGCTGGAATCATCTGCCTGTTTTAATGAAATTCCTGCAACTTTGCTTAATTCATAAGAAATGTTTGCAAGATAGTAAGGGTCTACATTGATCGCTGTTCCAATGGCTGTTGCTCCGATGTTTAAGACTTTCATCTCGTCCATAACATTTTTTAGTCTTTTGATATCCCTTTTTAAGACATGCGCAAATGCTCCAAAACTTTGTCCAAGTCTCATTGGAACGGCATCCTGAAGCTGTGTTCTTCCCATTTTGAGGATATCATCAAACTCTGCTTCTTTTTCTTCCATGGCTTTTTCTAATTTCTCAAGTTCTTTGATCGTTTGTGGAAGTAATTTTAAGACGGTGATCTTTCCTGCCGTTGGGATTACATCGTTCGTAGACTGTGACATATTGACATGATCGTTTGGATGTACAATGCTGTAATCTCCTTTGGTTCCACCAAGGATTTCTATCGCACGATTGGCAATCACTTCGTTTGCATTCATATTGGCAGAAGTTCCAGCCCCTCCTTGGATCGCATCCACGATAAACTGATCTCTTAGATTTCCATCCAGAATCTCATCACATGCCTGAATGATTGCCTGAGCGATTTGCTAGTCAAGTTTTCCAGACTTTTCATTCGTGATCGCTGCTGCTTTTTTGACCATTACGATGCTGTCGATCAATACTGGATGTAATGGACGGTGTGTGATCTGAAAGTTTGTAGCTGCACGCATACTCTGAACTCCATAGTATGCTTCCGCCGGTACGTTTAATGCTCCAATTGAATCGTGTTCCATTCTGCTTAACATTGTCTTCCTCTTTTCTGATTACTCATGCTGTCGTTTTGTTTCAAGATTTTATGTGTTGGAGCTTAACACAGTATGCAATGTTCGTAAACCTTAATCCTGTCTTTCCAAATTTAAAGTTCAAATTTTGTGTTTCATCTTTTCTTTTTTTAATGAAAGTCTTGATTTACTTTAAATAATTAAGCGGTTGGAAGCGGAAGGAATTCTGACTGGATTTCATGCTTCTGTTGACCCGATCCAACTTGGTTATCATATTAAAGCATATATCAGTCTTGAGATCAGCCTGCACAAAAACCCGAAGTTTATCCTTTTCTTCGAGCTCATCCAAATGTACTGGAATGTGATTGTGTAACTGGAAATTATTCTGTGCTGCTGAAGGTTGCTTTTCCTAGTACGATGGAACTGGATGAATTTATTGGGAAATTGCAGCACTTTGGGAAGACTAGTACGATGATCGTGTTTTCTACGATTGTTCAGAATCGCGGGGTGGTTCCTGAATAGTTGATTTGTTTTTAATTTCTGTTATCTAAAATAACAGGGTAAAATTTTACATATGGAACATTTTCTTTTATAATTTGTGCAACCTTTTTACTTATTATAATTTCCCTATACTCATCGTAAAATTCATATGTCTTATTTACATCCTTTAAATTTTTTTTCCTTCTTCTGTTATTCTTTTCGGTATGAAATAGAAAATGTTTTCATTTTCTGTCATATTTATTCTTTCTACATTTTCATCATTGATTTTCAAATTTATAATTTTCATCAATATAACTTTTCTGTGGTAATATATTATCAGTAATAAAAGTATATCCTAATATCTTTTTACTTTTGCTTATAATCGGCTGAAAATATTTTTTATCTACTCCTGATTCTTTTAATTTCTCCACCAGTTTTGGTAATAACAACAACTCTCCTGTTCCATCCAAGCCTGCAAACCCATAATCATTCTCATGTTTTTTATATATCCTTTCGGTTGTGCATAAATAAGCTATTTGTTTTTTCTTTACTATGACAACTTTCACATTCACTATATTCATTTTCAATATCTTCGTATTCTTCACAGTAATATTCTGGAAAACATAAAACGAATGCTTTTGCCTTTTCAAACTCTTCATCTGTAATTTTAACACCATAATTTAAACAAATAAATTCTACATCTTCTTTGTTGTCTTGGAATAGATTCTCTGTAAGAACTGCAGGACAGTTAGTATCTCTACATATTGCAAGGTTTTGCTGCCAATATTTTTGCCCAGGTTTTTCAGTTCTCAACTTAAGTTTCTGCTGTTCAGCTGCATCATACAAGCAATCAGCAAGCAACTTGCTATTACTTGAAGCATTGTTAGAAACGAAAACACTCCATCCCTTTGCTCCCATCCATGCACTGCCATTACCAGCAGCATTGCAATGA
>ENA-OQIC01000235-OQIC01000235.1-human-gut-metagenome-genome-assembly--contig:-NODE-235-length-25734-cov-2.466825_pt1 | contig 25734 bp, 31 predicted proteins | sample MGYA00242572_ERZ504736 | MGnify/ENA primary metagenome ERZ504736 (study PRJEB26092, sample SAMD00036201) | human gut metagenome | host: Homo sapiens | study: EMG produced TPA metagenomics assembly of...
AAGAGTGATGCCGAAAAGAACATTATCCGCACCCAACGCGACCTCTCAATGAAAATCATTGCCATCGGTTCCATTATCACGCTGATTCTGGTAGTGCTTTTCTTCTATTTCGATGTGATGCAAGGCAACCTGGTGCATACACTGGTAGCCATCCTGCTGGTGGCCGGAATTTCATTCCTGTTCACAACGGTAGCCGCCAATGCAATCGCTATCGTGGGCACTAATCCCGTATCGGGCATGACTCTGATGACATTGATTCTGGCATCGGTCGTTATGGTGGCTGTCGGTTGAAAGGCCTTCAGGCATGGTGGCTTCATTGGTAATGGGTGGTGTGGTCTGTACCGCACTTTCCATGGCAGGAGGTTTTATCACAGACTTGAAAATCGGATACTGGCTTGGCAGCACACCGGCCAAGCAGGAAGCATGGAAGTTCCTCGGAACCATCGTTTCGGCTGCTACCGTAGGCGGTGTAATGATTATCCTGAACAAAACTTACGGATTCACAAGCGGTCAGCTGGCTGCCCCGCAGGCTAACGCAATGGCTGCCGTCATCGAGCCGTTAATGAGTGGTGTGGGCGCTCCGTGGATGCTCTATGGCATCGGTGCCGTACTGGCCATCGTATTGACGCTCCTGAAAGTTCCCGCACTGGCATTTGCACTCGGTATGTTTATTCCTCTCGAACTGAATATACCGCTGGTGGTGGGCGGTGCGATCAACTGGTATGTGACTACCCGCAGTAAAGACGCTTCACTCAACACGGAACGGGGAGAGAAAGGTACATTACTGGCATCCGGATTCATCGCCGGAGGTGCCTGATGGGTGTAGTCAGTGCGGCAATGCGCTTCGGAGGCATCAATCTGGTAAATGACGCGTGGCTGAACAATACTCTGTCTCAACTTGCGGCCCTGATAGCTTATGCCCTGTTGATTCTCTATTTCATCAAAGCATCCATGAAAGTAAAATGAAAACATTAATCACATCCATTCTTCTGTTCATGGCTACCGGCTTGTCAGCACAAAAGCCCGTTGAGCTACCTTTATGGCCCAACGGCGCTCCCAATGATAACGGGCTGAAAGGCGAAGAAGTGATGTCGGCTCCATACCGGCTCACTAACGTCACACAGCCCACCATCACCGTCTATCGTCCGGCGACACCTAACGGCATGACCATCATCATGTGTCCCGGCGGTGCTTACGCTCTCTTGGCCATGGATCATGAAGGACACGACATGGTACCATGGTTCAATTCATTGGGCATCACCTATGTGGTACTAAAATACCGGATGCCTAACGGACACTGCGAGGTGCCTTTGTCGGATGCTGAACAAGCGATACGAATAGTGCGGAAACATGCCAAAGACTGGAATATTCGTACAGACCGGGTGGGCATTATGGGAGCTTCGGCCGGCGGTCATCTCGCCTCTACCCTTGCTACGCATTACAGCAGTGAGGACACACGACCCGACTTTCAGATATTACTCTATCCGGTAATCACGATGGAATCCGGCGACACCCACGGAGGATCACGCCACAATCTGCTCGGGCCGGACGCAACGCCGGAATTAACCAGAAAGTTCTCCAACGAACAGCAAGTGACGGATCACACTCCGCAGGCTTTCATCACCCTCTCTTCGGACGACGAAGGAGTGCCTCCCGCCAATGGCGTGAATTACTATCTGGCGTTGCAAAAGCATAAGGTGCCTGCCACCCTCCACATTTATCCCACGGGCGGACACGGATGGGGGTTCTATGACAGTTTTACCTATAAACGCCAATGGACGGAAGAATTAGAGAAATGGTTGCGGGACGGAGTCAGGTTCCAATAGATACAACGAAGGTATTACAAAAACAATCTTTATAAAAATGAAAACAATTCGCACACTTTTATTATGTACCAGCTATTGGCCGGAACAGTTGCAGCACAGGAGAGCAGCCTGGTGCTGAGTAACGGACTCGGGTTTGTCGACACCCCCTATAAGGCAGGCACCCTGGAAGTAGATGACACAGAAGACCTTATTATCAATTGTGACGAAGTGGATTGTACCACTTTCGTTGAATATGCACTGGCAATGGCCTCTGCCCGCAGCAAGGAGACGAAATGCAGGAAGGCGATTTCGCCCGCAATTTGCAACGCATCCGCTATCGTGACGGAAAAATAGACGGATACACCTCCCGCCTGCACTATATATCCGACTGGATCAACAATGCAGTCCGCCAAGGCCTGCTCGAAGATGTAACGGCTGCCTACAGCCCCTTCAAACAAAAACTGTCGCTCTCGTATATGAGTACGCATCCGGAACTCTACAAATCGTTGAAAAATTCTCCGGAGAACGTAGCCCAAATGGCAAAGTATGAAAAAGCTTGAGCGGCAAAGAGGTACACTATCTGCCCAAAGACAAACTGGAACCGGACGGACTGCCTTGGATCAAGAACGGAGACATCATCGCCCTGACCACCAATACTCCGGGACTGGACGTAAGCCACATGGGCATTGCCATTTACATCAAGGGGCAGTTGCACCTGCTGCATGCCTCATCCAAAGAGGGTAAAGTAGTAGTGGGCAAAACCGCACTGAGCCAAATGTTGAAAGACAGAAAATCGCTGACCGGCATCAGAGTGCTGAGAATGAAAAGATAATCTGTATAACCTACCTGTGGTGAACACGAGTTTTGATATATCCTCTTTTTCTTGTCAATATGAAAAGAAATTAGCGGATTTCATGACAGCACCTTCTGCTTTTAGACAGCAACCGGAAGTGCGGAAGGCGGAAAGCGGGACTTTTCTTCCCGGAAAACCGGACTTTTGTAGCCGGAGAGCCGGGGTCTGACCCGAAAAGTAACCGGATTTCAGCAAAAAGAAGTAAGCATTCGGTCCGAAAGACGTAAGCATTTACAGAATATGCTTACGTCTTTTCAAATTATCTCTATATGTTTTCCTACTTTACATCTATTGTTAGGGTTTCGGAGGTTAAAAGAAAAAGATTATTCTCTGGTTGTACTCCCGAAGCAGACAAGGCCGAACTAACAGAAAGAGAGCCACATGCTCTTATTACGCACCTTTTCATTCCGATAGCTTCACGACATCGCCATTATGACAGCCTGCAAAGACATCTGATATCAAAAACAAAATCGCCAACCCGCAAGGAAGGCGATTTTATCCGTTCAGTGCATCATTGGGCGGAAATAGAGCAATCCAGAGAGGTTTGATTATCATTTTGACAAAAGGGCAGCAAGCAACTCCCGGCCCAACCGTTCTTTCACCTCCGCCATATCGATGCTACGGCCAAGTTCTTGCTGAAGCGAGGTCACACCCTTATCAATGAAACCACAAGGATGGATGTAGCTGAAATAACGTAAATCGGTATTGACATTCAATGCCAATCCGTGCATTGTCACATAATGGCTGCTCCTGACCCCTATCGCACATATCTTGCGGGCACGGGACGTATCTCCCTCCAGCCAGACACCGGTCGCCTTCTCCAACCGCCCCGCCACAACACCGTAAGACGCACAGACACGGATGACGGCTTCTTCCAATAAATGCACATACTCCTTCAATCCCAATCCGAACTCTTCAAGATTGAGAATCGGATAGCACACCAACTGCCCGGGACCGTGATAAGTGATGTCTCCTCCACGATCGATATGATAGAGAGTGGCACCGATAGTCTTCAGTTGCTCCTCTCCCAGCAACATATTATTTTCTTTCCCGCTACGCCCCAGCGTGTAAACGTGCGGATGTTCACAAAAAATTATACGGTTCTCGTAACTCTCCCCGTTCTGCTTCGCATGGACAAGGGCATCGAACCATTCCGTCTGGCGGCTCCATGCCTCAGAATATGGAATAAGTTCCCAATCGGTTGTAATTGTTTTCATAAGGACAAAGATAAAAAAATAAAAGAAAATGTGTATATTTGCGTGATTCAAAAAAAGAAAGTAATATGAAGTTTGACTTTCCACAAGTAGATCTTCCGTGCGAGATTTTGGCATGGAATGATGTAACCGAGGATATATTAAATATCTACAAACAATCATGCAGGCTGAAAGCCGGCATCTTTGCTATTTGTACGGAAGGCAAGATGACCGCAACCATTAATCTGATTGACTACGAGATAAAACCGAACGACTTGATCACACTGTTACCGGGTACCATTATCCAGTTCCGCGAACGCACGGAAAAAGTACGTTTATGCTTTGCGGGATTCTCATCGGAATGCGTAGAACGCATCAATCTGATAAAATCAATGGTCAGTTCCTTCTCCAAAATAACCGAATGTCCGATTGTAGAGTTGCAGGAGGATATAGCCAGCTATCTGATAGATTATTTTTCTTTGCTGGCACGCGTGACGTGTGACGAAAAATTATCTCTCCCCTCCGAAATGACAGAGGTGTCTTTAAGATCGATCCTGACTGCCGTCGGACTAATCTATCAGAGATACTCCTCGAAAAACCACAATACGAACCGTAAGGAAGAAATCTGCCGTGAACTGGTAGGACTGGTCACGGAACATTACACCGAGGAGCGTCGTGCCCAGTTCTATGCGGACAAGTTGGGAATATCGCTGCAACACCTCAGTACTACGGTCAAGCAGGTGACCGGACGTAACGTACTGGACGTCATAGCCTACGTGGTTATCATCGACGCGAAAGCCAAACTCAATCGAGCAACATGACTATCCAGGAAATCGCTTATTCACTGAACTTCCCCAGTGCTTCGTTCTTTGGAAAATATTTCAGGAGATATGTAGGCATGAGCCGCTGGAATTCAGAAACAGCTGACGACTTTCTCCGGGAAAGACATTCAAAACCCTTTTTACCACAGAGGCACAGAGTAACACAGAGCAAACTTCAAATTATGGATGACCAACATGAACGCTCTGTGTACTCTCTGCCTCTGTATCCTCTGTGTTACTCTGTGCCTCTGTGGTGAGTTCGTTTTGAAAGGAATTGTTATTTTCTGGCCAGACTCAGTGAATTCAGCACGACACTTACACTTGAAAATGCCATCGCTGCACTGGCAAGCATCGGATTGAGCAGCAACCCGTTGACAGGGAACAAGATTCCGGCTGCAATGGGAATGCCTATCAGATTATAGATAAACGCCCAAAACAGATTCTGGTGAATCAGTTTTACTGTTTGCTTGGAGAGTTCGAATGCACGGGGCAGCAACAGCAGATCCGATGTCATCAACGTAACCATCGCCACATCCATGGCTATATCGGTGCCTTTCCCCATCGCTATGCTGACATCAGCCAAAGCCAACGCCTGTGAGTCATTAATTCCGTCACCCACCATAGCAACCGTTTTGCCCTGCATCTGGAGCTCACGCACAAACTCTTCTTTATCATCCGGCAAGGCATCTGCCACAAAGCGGTCGATGCCCAATTTGCCCGATACGGCAAGTGCCGTCCGTTGTCCGTCACCGGTCAGCATGCAAATGTCGATGCCCTGACGTTTCAGTTCCTTCACCGCCTCGGCAGAAGTCGGCTTTATCTGGTCGGCAATGGCGACAACGGCAAGTACCTCTGTTCCACGGCCAAAGTAAACGATACTGTTCCCGTCCGATTCGTATTGCACCATCATCTCGGCAAGTACGTCAGAAAGAGAAGCACTGAAATCTTTCAGCAATTTGTGGCTGCCCACCCAATAAGTGTCACCCTGATATACCACCTTGATACCTTTTCCGGTGATACTCTCAAAACTCTCCAACTGGGCAGGAACTATCTTCTCCACCTCTTGCAGAGAAGAGACAATGGCTCCAGCAAGCGGATGTTCGGATTTAAGCTCGGCTGCCAGCAGAACATTCTTGAAATGCTCTTCCTGTACTTGGGCCCAAAGCCATCCGGAGACAGTGGGATGTCCCTCGGTCAATGTCCCGGTTTTGTCGAGCACCACTACATCGACTTTACGCATCTGCTCGAGGGCAACAGCATCCTTTATCAGAATATGGTTGCTGGCTGCTTTGCCGATACCCACCATCAGAGCGGTAGGAGTAGCAAGTCCCAAAGCACACGGACAGGCAATGACCAGTACGGATACAGCCGAAAGCAAGGCATGTGAGAAATAATCGGTTCCTCCACCAACAGCCAGATGACAAATGTCAGCACGGCAATGCACAGCACCACCGGAACGAAGATACCCGTCACCCGGTCTACGATACGCTGTACGGGAGCTTTACTTCCCTGCGCTTCCTGAACCATGCGGATGATGCGCGCCAGCACCGTCTCACTTCCCACACCGGACGCCTTGATTACAAAAGCTCCCTTCTGGTTGATGGTTCCCGCCAGTACCCGGTCACCGACCTTCTTCTCTACAGGAATAGGCTCTCCGCTAATCATGCTTTCGTCTACATAAGACTCTCCTTCAGACAGACGTCCGTCCACGGGAATCTGTTCGCCCGGACGTACGACCACCAGATCGCCGGTTTGCAACTGGTCTATCAGGATGTCTTCTTCGATCCCTTCGCGAAGCACTCGGGCCACACGGGCTGAAGTCCATCAATTTACGAATGGCGGTAGAGGTGTTTCCCTTAGCACGCTCTTCCATTAACTTTCCGGTCAGTACAAAGGCAATGATGACTACTGCGGCTTCGTAATAGACGTGCGGCTCAAGTCCACGGCTATACCAGAACTCAGGGAAAAATGTATTGAAGACACTGAACAGGAATGCGATGGAGGTACTCAGTGCCACCAGCGTATCCATGTTACTCCTCCCCAGACGTGCCTGCCGCCAGGCGTTGACGTAGAAAGATCCACCAAAAAAGATCATTACAGGGAGGGCCAGTATCAACTGGATCTCGTTAGAGAAAGGTACATGCATCAGAACCATAGAAAACAGCAACATAGGAACAACGAAGATCCATGCACCGATAACCTGCCGCTTCAGCAGCCGGTAGTGTTTCTCCTGTGCCTCCTCCTGACGTTCCTCTTTCAGGGCCTCTTCCACTATCAGGTCATAACCTGCGGCAAGTACAGCCGCACGGATCTCTCCGGGGGTCAGCTTGTCGGCCTCGTACGAAACGGACAGTGTGTTTGTGGCGAAGTTGACCGATGCGTCTACCACACCGGCCAGTTTCTTCACTGTTTTTTCCACATTATTAGCGCACCCTGCACAGTGCATATTCAGTACAGGAAACGCTTTCTTTGTTATATTACTCATAATCTATTATTATATATACTATCTAATAAACAATGAGGTAAAGAACAATGTTCACTTCTTGTCCGTTTCCTTTGCCTCCTTTATGACTACAGCTTCGTATTTAAATTTCCGAAAGCCTTCTTTCAGCTTTTCAACATTTGTCTTCTCGGCATCATAGGTAATGGTAACAGTTCGTTCCTTAAGATCGGTTGTAAAGTTTTTAAGCCCTTTCTCGAACTTGATATTGTTCTTCACCTTTCGTTCGCAGTTGGCACATTCCATCTGTGCCACTTTGAAAACGACAGTACGGAAGTCTTTTGCCATAACGGCCGTCACCGAGAGCAAAGCCACCACCAGGGTAGCAATCATTTTTTTAGTCTTCATAAATGTAAGTATTAGTATTGATAAATTCTGTGATCTGTCACTTTTTATTCTTAATCTCTCGCCAGATTGAACCTGACTCCGATATATCCTTTCGCTCCATGAACCGGCCCCCATATCATGGTCGAGTCAAAACGGTCGCCCCAAGGATCGGCAGCGTCGATAATCGGATTCTTCTGTTTAAAATTAGTCAGGTTTTCGCCCCCGATGTATATCGACCAGCGGCGGAAGTAGCGTGTCACTTGGGCGCTGAGTTGGCTGAAGCCTTTGTAGCGTGCATCCCACGAAGAGGTTCCGTCGGCAAGTGTGTACGGATTGGGCATACGTCCTCCCCCGTTCATCTGCCATGTGGCATCAAACTGCCACAAACCCAGCGGAGTCTGATAAGAGGCAGTGACGAGGCCTTTATATTTTCCCGTCAGGGGCTTCTCCATCAATTGATGATTATAGGTAGTCTTGGCGTCTGTCCAGCGATATGCGGCAGTCAGCGAGAATCCCTGAAAGAAGGGATAAGTGGCCTCCACCTGAAATACCTGTGAGTACGAGCGTCCGTCGAGATTGTAAAAGGCCACCTCGTGCGGATTCGTATCCATATCGACAACGACCTGTTTCAGGAAGTCGGTGTAATAGTATTCCAGGTTCAGGTTCAGCGTCTTCCCGAAAAGCGGGATATATCCGATATGCTTGCTCCATAATTCCAAGCCTCTTCCTGATCGAGATGATCGGCGATGCTCACCTTGCGGCTGCTTGCCATCAGATAATTATTCTCGGCAAGCACATGGTTGGTGCGATATCCCTTTCCGGCGGAAAGACGGAAATGAACAAAGTCATTGGGGTTGTACTTAATGTGCGCACGCGGAGTCACAAAGAATCCGTACTCACTGCTATGGTCGCCACGAAGTCCGGCCATCAACACGAACTTATTATCCAGGTTGAAGGTATACTGTGCGTAGGCCCCGCCCACCGATTCACGTGCAAAAGCTTTCGTCAACGGTGTTTCAGCGTTATTGGTCAGTCGGTAATGCTGGTCGTATCCGTCATAATTATAGCTGAAGCCTGCAGATAGATTGTGCTCTTTCGTAAATTCGGTTTCGAACATAAGTGAAGCATAGGCGTTGGATTGGTCGACGTTATAGATCTTCCGTCCATAAAGTGCATCTTGATTGTGCAACGTACCGGACAGAATCAGTGCAAGATTGGTATTCTTCTCCTTATTAAATATATAGGCATTCTTGGTAAAGGCCTCGTAGCGCCGGGTGTCGATGTCTATTTCATACCGATCGGCTGCCGGCACGCCGCTATGACTCACCTGACCGCCTTTTCTGCTTTCGTCCAATGCCTTGATGCCTGCCTGAAACACATAATGATCCCCCATATATGCCCAACGATTCCAGAAGTTATACTGCTCTATCCGGGGAATATCGCAAAGCCGTCATCATTGCCGTCGTGTGCCTTTGTTTCATTCTCGTAATGCGCCAGCAATGAAGTACTCCACCGCTTGGACAGTTTCACGGTGGCGTCTGCATTCGCTTCATAACGATTGGTAGTACTGGCAAAGAGGTTGGCCGAAACCCAATCGGCCTCAGGCAACTGTGGCTTCTTAAACTCAACATTGATCTGCCCCGTAAGGGCCTCGTAACCGTTTTTTACTGACGAGATTCCCTTTGAAACCTGTATGCTATGCATCCAGGGACCGGGCACATAACCCAACCCATAAGGAGAAGCAGCACCACGATAGTTCGGGATATTCTCGGTCAGCATCTGCACATAGGTTCCGGAAAGCCCGAGCAACTTGATCTGTTTCGCTCCCGTTGCAGCATCCGAATAGCTGACGTCTACCGACGGATTGGTAACAAAACTTTCACCGAGATTGCAACATGCCGCACGGCAGAGCTCGTCGCTGGTAATGATCTCTTCGTTCATCACACTGCTGCGCAACTTCAGCGTACTCAACTTACGGCCGACAATCTGCACTTCACTCAGTTCCATTCCTTCGCGCAGCACCACGTCCAGAACGGCTTTCTTATCGTTCACTTGTATGGTGTCGTTTTCGTAACCTATAAAACTTACGATCAGATGATTGGACTTGTCGGGTTTAGATATGGAAAAAGTACCGTCCTCACGAGTGGCTACCCCACCGGAAATGTTTTTCCAGAAAACGTTGGCGCCTATAATCGGTTCGCCTGCCTGATCTTTCACCGTACCGCTCACTTGCGCCTGTACGGTCAGACTGCCGAGAAGCAGTCCGGTCAATAACATGTATTTCATTAAATTTCTTCGTTTGTCTTTTTTATTCGGTTTATATTCAATAAGAAACAGATAGGATTCACCGCAGACTGCACAGGGTGACACAAGTTACCCGACTCCAACAATCTACGGAATCAATCCTTAAACGGTGAAAGCCAGTGCAATCTGCGATGCAATCCAAACAATAAAAATCGAAGAAACTAAATAAGCAAAGTAGAATAAAGAGCCAGATAATGCCGGGAACTTGTCTTGGGTGGCGGTATCACATAAGGAGGATCCAACACCTCATCGCGGAAAAGAGCGCATAGCAAGTCCGATACCTGGTCACAAAGCAACAAGCTGACAGGAGCAGGAACAGAGGATTCGAATGCCTGCTTTACCAGATCAAGCTTATAGATGGTCGCCGTACATCCCTCGCCCCGGCATGATTTATGGAACTCAAAGTCAAACTTACCACAGAAGCCGCATTTGTCGGCACAGCAACAATTGGCCGTTTCACAACCACTGCAACAATATTGGGCAACAGAGACTCCCGCTCCTACATATACTATAAGGAGAGAAAGAATAACGGCAAGTATATAGCGGAATCTCTTCATAACGGTTGCAAAGATAAGCAGATTTAACCAGCCTGCCACATTCTTTTTCTTTTTTATGCTGTCGATTCACTAATATGAACTATATTTGTCGATAGTGAACGATTATATAAATGTTGAATTTAAAGAAGAACCCTTATGAAAAAACAATATGTCAGCCTGCTTGCGATAATACTTGCTACAAGTGGCTTTTTATTTTCTTGCGGTGACAAGATGAACAAGAATACCGGTGCACTGGAATTCGACAGTATACAGGTAAACGAAACAGCACATCTCTTCGGAGATACCGCAAAACCGGCATGTAATCTGACCATCAATTTCGCCTATCCGGTGAAGTCGACGGACAATAAACTGAAAGACAGCCTGAACAGCTACTTTATAGCCGCCTGCTTCGGTGAAGGATATATCGGAGAGAAACCGGCGCAGGTGGTCAAGGAGTACACCGAACATTACGTAAAAGAATATCGCACAGACCTCGAACCGATGTATGCCGAAGACGAAAAGAACAAAGAGAGTGAAGCTCCATCGGTGCATGGTACTCATACTATAAAGGGATAGAAAGCCACGTGCAACTTTATTATAAGAATCTGTTGGTCTATCGCATTAACTACAATGAATATACCGGAGGCGCACACGGCATTTACATGACAACTTTCCTGAATATGGACCTGATAAACCTGCGTCCGCTGAAGCTGGATGATATTTTCACTGGTGATTATAAGGAAGCACTGACCGACTTGCTGTGGAATCAGTTGATGGCGGACAAGAAAGTGACAACGCATGAAGCACTCGAAGATATGGGTTACGGCTCTACCGGAGATATTGCCCCGACGGAAAACTTCTATCTGGACAAAGACGGCATCACCTTTTATTATAATGTATATGATATCACCCGTATGCCATGGGACCGGTAGAAATTAAGATTCCATACGAAATGATGGAACACATGCTGGGCAGCAACCCGATCATCGGAGAGATGAAATCAAAATAATCTAACTTTATTATTAAAATACAGATATATTACAACCTTATGAATACAACAGAACAAACTTCCTCCCTCCCCTCTGCCGGAGGGGAAAACGGAGTGAAGCTTCTTCTTAAATACTTTCCCGACTTGACGGAAGAGCAACGCAAACAATTCGCTGCGCTTTACGAACTTTACATTGACTGGAATTCTAAAATCAACGTAATCTCACGCAAGGATATCGAGAATCTGTACGAACACCATGTGCTTCATTCGCTGGGTATCGCCCGCATCATCCGTTTCCGGGCCGGCAGCAGTGTCATGGATCTCGGTACCGGAGGAGGATTCCCCGGAATACCGTTGGCCATTCTTTTTCCGGACACGAAATTCCATCTGGTGGACAGCATCGGCAAGAAAGTACGTGTGGCAACCGAGGTAGCCAATGCCATCGGACTTAAAAATGTCACTTTCCGCCATGCACGGGCCGAAGAAGAGAAACAAACATTCGACTTCGTTGTCAGCCGTGCCGTGATGCCCCTGGCCGACCTGATAAAGATTATCCGGAAAAACATCTCGCCCAAACAGCAAAATGCTCTCCCCAACGGACTTATCTGCCTGAAAGGAGGCGAACTGGAACACGAGGCGATGCCGTTTAAGCATAAGACAAGTATGCATAACCTGAATGAAGATTTCGATGAGAAGTTCTTTCAAACCAAGAAAGTGGTATATGTAACGATTTAAACGATCAAACAACATAGTCATGAAAATTAAGAGATTTGAGTTCAATATGTTTCCCGTAAACTGCTACGTTTTATGGGACGAAACGAACGAGGCAGTCGTGATAGATCCGGGCTGCTTTTATGACGAAGAGAAACAAGCTTTAAAGAACTTCATCGTCACCAACAATCTGAACATAAAACATCTGCTGAACACTCACCTGCATCTGGATCACATTTTCGGAAATCCATTCATGCTTCGCGAGTTCGGGCTGTCTGCCGAAGCCAATCAGGCCGACGAGTACTGGATAGACGAAGCCCCCAAACAGAGTCGCATGTTCGGTTTCCAACTGAATGAAGCACCCGTCCCACTGGGAAAATATCTCCATGACGGAGACATCATCACCTTCGGAAACACAACACTGGAAGCAATCCATGTACCGGGACACTCTCCCGGAAGCCTTGTCTATTACTGCCGGGCTGACAACTGTATGTTTTCGGGCGATGTGCTGTTTCAGGGAAGCATCGGACGGGCCGACCTGGCCGGAGGCAACTTTGATGAACTGAAAGAGCATATCTGCAGCCGCCTGTTCGTCCTCCCCAACGAAACAATCGTATATCCGGGGCACGGAGCACCGACTACCATCGGAATAGAGAAGGCGGAAAATCCGTTCTTCAGGTAAGAGATTATCAACAAACCTTATTATAAATAAATCATTAATAACATGAAAACCGATTTATTAGCCTGCCGCCACATCGGCGTCAACAAAGCGGATGCCGAAGTAATGCTCCGGAAAATTGGAGTTGCTTCGCTCGACGAACTGATCGATAAAACCATTCCGGCCAACATCCGGCTCAAAGCACCTCTGGCACTACCCGCACCGATGACCGAATACGAGTTTGCCCGCCACATCGCTGAACTGGCAGGCAAAAACAAACTGTTCACCACTTATATCGGTATGGGATGGTACAACACGATCACCCCTGCAGTCATCCAGCGAAATGTATTCGAGAATCCGGTCTGGTATACTTCTTATACTCCTTACCAGACAGAAGTTTCGCAAGGAAGACTGGAAGCCTGATGAACTTCCAAACTGCCGTATGTGACCTGACCGCCATGCCCTTGGCCAACTGTTCACTGCTGGACGAAGCCACCGCTGCCGCCGAAGCTGTGACGATGATGTATGGCTTGCGTTCACGCAACCAGCAGAAGGCGGGAGCAACGTGGTGTTTATCGACGAAAATATCTTCCCGCAGACCTTGGCGGTCATCACCACTCGCGCCATCCCGCAAGGCATTGAAATCCGTACCGGAAAGTTCCGGGATCTTGAATTTACAGATGACCTCTTTGCCTGCGTCCTGCAATATCCTAATGCAAACGGTAATGCGGAAGACTACCGAGAATTTACCGAAAAGCACATACAGCCAACTGCAAGGTAGCTGTGGCTGCCGATATCCTGAGTCTTGCACTACTTACCCCTCCGGGCGAATGGGGAGCGGACATTGTATTCGGTACCACACAACGTTTGGGTACTCCCATGTTCTACGGTGGTCCTTCGGCCGGTTATTTCGCTACCCGCGACGAATACAAACGCAACATGCCGGGACGTATCATCGGATGGTCGAAAGATAAATATGGCAAACTCTGTTACCGCATGGCACTCCAGACACGCGAACAGCATATCAAACGGGAAAAAGCGACTTCCAATATCTGTACCGCTCAGGCACTGCTCGCAACCATGGCAGGATTCTATACCGTCTATCACGGACAGGAAGGTATCCGTAACATCGCTTCACGCATCCATAGCATTACCGTTTTCTTGGAAAAGAGTATCGGTAAACTGGGATTCAAGCAAGTGAACAAACAGTATTTCGATACTCTCCGGTTCATTTTGCCCGACAGCGTATCGGCACAGCAGATTCGCACCATCGCTCTGAGCAAAGAGGTGAACCTGCGCTATTTTGATAATGGAGACGTGGGACTGAGTATTGACGAAACAACCGACGTAGCAGCTGCCAACATTCTACTGTCTATCTTTGCCATCGCTGCCGGAAAAGACTTCCAGAAAGTGGATGACATCCCCGAAGCAACTATCATCAGCGAGGAATTGAAACGCCAGACCCCTTACCTCACACACGAAGTATTCTCTAAATATCATACCGAAACGGAAATGATGCGCTACATCAAGCGTCTCGACCGGAAGGATATTTCATTGGCACAATCGATGATTTCACTCGGTTCCTGCACCATGAAACTGAATGCGGCAGCCGAAATGTTACCTCTGAGCTGTGCTGAGTTTATGTGCATGCACCCGCTTGTTCCGGAGGATCAGGCGACCGGATACCGCGAACTGATTCACAACCTGAGTGAAGAGCTGAAAGTCATCACCGGATTTGCCGGAGTAAGCCTGCAACCCAATTCCGGTGCTGCCGGTGAGTATGCCGGTCTGCGCACCATCCGTGCCTATCTTGAAAGCATCGGACAAGGACACCGCAACAAAGTATTGATTCCCGCATCTGCACACGGCACCAATCCCGCATCAGCCATCCAGGCGGATTCACCACTGTAACTTGTGCATGTGACGAACATGGAAACGTAGATATGGATGACCTCCGTGCCAAAGCTGAAGAAAATAAGGATGACCTGGCCGCACTGATGATCACCTATCCCTCGACACACGGTATCTTTGAAACGGAAATCGTAGAGATCTGCCAAATCATTCACGCCTGTGGAGCTCAGGTATATATGGATGGAGCCAACATGAATGCACAGGTAGGACTGACGAATCCGGGATTTATCGGAGCGGACGTCTGTCACCTGAATCTGCATAAAACCTTTGCATCTCCCCACGGAGGAGGCGGCCCCGGCGTAGGCCCGATCTGTGTAGCGGAACATCTGGTACCGTTCCTTCCGGGACACGGACTGTTTGGCAACTCACAGAACGAAGTATCCGCCGCACCGTTTGGCAGTGCCGGTATTTTGCCTATCACCTACGGCTATATCCGTATGATGGGTGCCGAAGGACTGACAATGGCAACCAAGACAGCCATTCTCAATGCAAACTATCTGGCTGCTTGCCTGAAAGATACGTATGGCATTGTATACCGGGGAGCCAACGGCTTTGTGGGACACGAGATGATTCTGGAATGTCGCAAGGTATACGAAGAAACCGGTATCAGCGAAAATGATATTGCCAAACGCCTGATGGACTACGGCTATCATGCTCCTACCCTCTCCTTCCCCGTGCACGGCACACTGATGATCGAGCCCACTGAAAGCGAAAGCCTCTCCGAACTGGATAACTTCGTCCTTACGATGTTGACCATCTGGAACGAAATTCAGGAAGTGAAAAACGGTGAAGCCGATAAGGAAGACAATGTACTGATAAATGCTCCGCACCCTGAATATGAAGTAGTAAGCGATCAGTGGGAACACTGCTATACGCGTGAAAAAGCCGCATATCCGATAGAGAGTGTGCGTGAGAATAAGTTCTGGGTAAATGTAGCCCGTGTAGATAATACGCTGGGCGATCGCAAACTGCTGCCACATGCTACGGCTGCTTCGACTGAAGTAAGCTAAGCAACAACTGATTCACGATTCACCACAGAGTAGCACGGAGTATCACAGAGTAGAAATCATAAAAGATAAACTCTGTGAGACTCTGTGGTGAATCTTAATATCCTATTCCACGATGGTTATCGTACCGGCTTTAACTGTCTTTTCTTTCAACAATGCGCCTTCCGCTTTATATCCCAAAGCTACGCAACCATAAACTTTGTGATTTTCGGGCACTCCGAGAGAAGTCAGATAGGCCCGTACCTCCGGATCATCACAGGTCGTACCGAGCTGATTGATCCAACAGGAAGCGATGCCCAGTGAAGTGGCTGCCAGAAACATATTCTCGATAGCACAGGCACAATCCATCCCGGCCCACCATTGCTTGGTTCATTGGACACGATGACCAAGGTTGGGGCATGATAGTAACAGCAATACGTCTCACTGTGCCCCCGTTCCCGAAGATGCTTGTCATCACTTTTGGCAAATGCCCCTTTGATCCGTTCATTCAGTTCCTCCAGTTTCACCGTATTACGGACGCAGTAAAGTGCCACGTTTCATAATGCATGCCGCTCGGCGCGTAAGCACCCGCTTCAAGGATGGCGTTCAAGTCATCCGCCGGAATCTGCTTTCGATCATACGCACGTACACTACGCCGTGCCTTAATGGTCTCTAAAACTTCATTTGTCTTCATTATCTATTCTTCTGCCAATCGGATTTATCTTTTAATCAACCCAATCTTTACATTCAGTTTGAAATAATACACTCCGTTCTCTCTCTCGAGGAAGCCATACTTGTCTTTATCAACCGATCCCTTTTCGAGACGCGAATTCAGATAAAGAAAGTCCTCAAATGTTTTCTTTTCCGATTTATGATAGCACAGTACCTCACCTTTGCCATCGACCAACAATATACCTTCAACTGCCGAATCGGTCCCATTGTATATTTTGGCCGGACGCATACCCAAGGCAAGTGCCAGCAGAAACTGCTTCATTTTAAACTCGTAAAAGCCATGCTTGCTGATCAGCTCCTCTTTTATCTTGAGAGGATTTATGATCTTCATCTGTTCGGTCAGTTCACTGACGCGTGTGATGCCGTCCAGGTGCATCATACGCACCATCTCTGCCAGCACACGAGGAAAGTGCAGATCGATCATCAGCAGATTGCAACGGAACACACGGTCCGCTACGTCCGAATACTTCAGCACACCTCCCAGACGCTCGATCATCATCATACGCTCGGCCACCTCCGTGGGTGATTCAGGGAGGGCATTAATCTTATTGACGGTCGGAGTGGCAAACTTGATACCGGACTGCTCCAACTTCAGGTTCGCCGCACGTCCACCATCCAGCAGCGGATTCATCGCACTGAGACGCGAACGGACATTGAAACCCGCCAACGGAGCTTCAGGATGCCAGAAAGCAATCGAGAAGTCGGTACGGTCCTCCGTCCGGGCTTCCAGATCAAAGATACCTGCCTCGTCCAGGAACTCCTCCACCCCGTCGGGTGACGTAACTTCATCCGCCGAAGAATTTTTAATCGCGTCCAGAATCAGGTCCGCCACTGTTGCAAAGTCCTCACGGGGAATACTTTTCTCCACCTTCTCACCTTCCATCCGGATGACCTCTTCTTCAATATAGTAACGCCGGGTGCCATCATGCTCTTCACGCTGGATCATTGCAATGGGCCGGTACTTTTCATCTTCTTTCTTTGCCTGCGGAGTTCCAAGCGATACTTTTCCATCCGCCAGCAGACGGAAAAAGACGTACAACTCGCTCCACTCTCTTTTTGTTGCTTCAAATGCCATTCTATCTATCTTTTTTTTATTATTCGGAGAGGTGTGTCATCATTCATCACAGAGTTCCGACGCCCCCCTATCTCTACTATCCATTTCCTTCCTGTTCATCTGTAATGCGGCAGTCTCTACTTTCTCCAGCCGGGACCTTAAACGGGGCATTGCCGACTGCCGGATACGAAGTGTCATGCTGCAATCCATATCATACGACTGAGACAGAATCTCCGGTTCCTCCTCCTTTACAATCCGCATGACATCGTTCATAAAAGGATACTCGAAAAGTACGGTTACTTCCTCGTCCACAGTTTTCTCTACAATGGTGCAGGCAGCGATGCCTCGGCGGCGGCGGCCTTATAGCCACAATCAGTCCACTAGTGCCCAACTTGATCCCTCCGAAATAACGGACCACAATAATCAGTATATCCGTCAGTTCGTTCGAGTTGATCTGTCCCAGAATCGGTTTGCCGGCAGTACCCGACGGCTCTCCGTTATCGTTGGCACGAAAATTCTTCCGCTCGTGTCCCAGCATATAGGCATAGCAGACGTGGCGGGCATCATAGTATTTCTTCTGGTACGCCTCCAGATGCACTTTAATCTCTTTCAAGGTACGAACCGGGAGAGCGATGGCAATAAATTTGCTTCGTTTCTCGGTATATGTTCCCTCCGAGACTTCAGTGATGGTCTTATAGGTATCTTCTGTCATGATATCCGGAATCTTTTTTTGATGGTTCAAGCTATACCCAGTAATTGTACCTCGAAAATCAAAGTTGAAAAAGCCGGAATCGGGCCACTGGTACGTGTGCCATAGCCATATTATAAGGGATGTAGACGATCCAGTGATCTCCCACCCGCATCTTTTGCAGAGCAATCTGCCATCCTTCGATAACCTCGTTCAGACGAAAAGCTTCGGGACAGTTCCGCTTCCAGGAATTATCAAATTCACGTCCATTGATAAGAGTGCCCTTGTAATGAACCGACACCACACTGTTGGAACGGGGCGTGGCTGCGCCGGTACCTTCCTCCAAAACCTTATATAATATGCCGCATGGCAATTCGTGTACATCCGCTTCAGTGCGTAATGTCTGCATGAATTGTTCGTTCTGCAATTTGTATTCTTCTTTTCGTCCCATATCTGTTTCCTGATAATAATTACTTCGGCGGCAAAGATACGGAAAAACGTACATATTTGAATAGTCCGAAACACAAAACGAATTCACCACAAATTACACGGATTAACACAGAACGGCATCAATTTACTGACAACCAATAATTTATCTGTATAATTCCATGCAATTTGTGGTGAATAACGAGTTTGGGTACATCCCCTCCTCTGTTTTCCATACCCAAACACTCCTCAATCCGGTATCGGATCTCTTTTTATTCGAGCTCGTGTATCACCAGCCCGGAACGCAGTTTCGGTTCGAACCAGGTAGTCTTCGGAGGCATAATGTTTCCTGTATCGGCAATATCCATCAATTGCTTCATTGAAACAGGATAAAGGGCCAAAGCCACTTTCATTTCGCCACTGTCAACCCGTCTGCTCAATTCGCCCAAGCCGCGGATTCCCCCTACAAAGTCAATCCGGTGATCCGAACGCAGATCCTTGATTCCCAGAATTTCGTCCAGAATCAGGTTGGAAGAGATGGTCACATCCAATACACCTATAGGATCATTGTCGTCATAAGTACCCGGTTTGGCTGTCAGGCTATACCATTTGCCATCCAGATAGAGCGCAAAGTTATGCAACGCATTGGGTTTATAAATCTCTTTACCTTTCTCTTCGATCTCAAAATTCTTTCCAAGGCGGTCAGAAATTCGGCAGGCGTCAAGCCATTGAGATCTTTCACCACCCGGTTGTAGTCGATAATAGTCAACTGGTTGGCGGGGAAACATACGGCCATGAAATAGTTGTATTCTTCGTCTCCGCGATGATTAGGATTCTGCTTTGCCTTTTCGGCCCCTACCAGGCAGCGGCAGCCGAACGATGATGCCCGTCGGCGATATAAAGCGCCGGCATGGCAGCAAACTCCTTGGTGATGACAGCAATGTCTTCGCTGTTGTCGATCACCCAGAAAGTGTGTCCGAATCCGTCACCGGGAGCAATAAAATCGTATACCGCTTTTGAGCCGTATACTTGCGGATAATGGCATCGAGCACCGCATTGTCGGGATAAGCAAAGAACACCGGTTCGATGTTGGCATTGTTCACACGGACATGCTTCATGCGGTCTTCTTCCTTGTCACGCCGGGTGAGTTCGTGCTTTTTGATGACACCGTTCATATAATCGGGCACGTAAGCACCCACCACCAGCCCATACTGTGTCTTGCCATTCATGGTCTGGGCATAGATATAATAATTCTCTTTGTCATCCTGCACCAGCCATCCTTTATCACGGAACAGACGGAAATTCTCTGCCGCTTTCGCATACACCTTCTCATCATGTTCGTCTGTCCCAACGGGAAAGTCTATTTCCGGTTTAATAATGTGGTACAATGATTTATCGTTCCCGGCAGCTTCTGCACGAGCCTCTTCTGAATTCAGCACGTCATACGGACGTGAAGCGACCTGTTCTACCAAATCCTGCGGAGGACGGATGCCTTTAAATGGTTTTATTATTGCCATAAGAACTGCAGATTACTTATTCACTCTAAACTTTTCACAACCCTCTTTCAGGAAACCCACAATCTGCCGTGCAGCTGCAATACCGGCATTGATATTCGCCTCGGCCGTCTGTGCTCCCATCTTCTTCGGAGTCGAGAAATAACGTCCGGCAAAGAGTTCGGCGAACTTCGTATTGGCCGCAGGCATGATGTCTGTGATGTATTTAAAGTCCGGCCGTTCCTCCATCAACTGGATCAATTCGTCTTCATTGATCACTTCTTTGCGGGCCGTATTAACCAGGATAGCCCCTTTCGGCATATTGGCCAGCAGATTATGATTGATGGAATTTTTCGTTTCGGCTGTAGCGGGAATGTGCAGTGAGACGATGTTACAGGTCTTATAAAGCTCTTCGGCAGAGTCAATGGCTTTCACCCCATCTTTCTCTATCACATCTTTCGGGCAGAAAGCGTCATAAGCATAGAGTTCCATACCGAACCCCTTGGCAATACGCGCCACATTGCGTCCTACATTACCGTATGCGTGGATACCCAGTTTCTTTCCCATCAACTCCGTACCCGATGTTCCGTTATAGAAGTTACGGACAGCATAAACAAGCAGGCCAAACACCAACTCGGCTACAGCATTCGAGTTCTGTCCCGGAGTATTCATCACACATACACCGTGTGCAGTGGCTGCATTCAGGTCTACATTATCGTATCCGGCACCGGCACGAACTACTATTTTCAACTCTTTCGCTGCATCGAGCACCTCGCGTCGATGATGTCACTACGGATAATAATGGCATTCGCATCTTTCACTGCGTCAAGCAGTTGGGCTTTATCTGTATATTTCTCAAGCAGAACCAATTCAAATCCGGCTCCTTCTATTTCTTTCTTGATGCCATCCACCGCAATCTTGGCAAATGGCTTTTCGGTTGCAACAAGTACTTTCATTTCTCTTATTCTATTTTGGGAGAATTCACCACAGAGGATACCGCAGACACCAAATGCCATCATTCAAGAGAGCCCTGTATCCTTTCCGTATGCTCTGTGGTGAAATCACATTATTTATGAAGTTTCTCAAATTCCTGCATGCAGTCAATCAATGCCTGTACGCTCTCTTTCGGCATTGCATTGTAGCAAGATGCACGGAAGCCACCCACCGAGCGGTGCCCTTTGATGCCGGACATTCCTTTATCCGTAGCGAACTTCAGGAAATCGGCTTCCAGATCCTTATATTCCGGTGCCATCACAAAGCAGATATTCATGCGCGAACGGTCCTCCTTAGCAGCTGTCCCTACAAACATCTTGTTGCGGTCTATCTCGGCATACAGCATGTCTGCCTTCTCGGTAGCCCGGCGATCCATCTCTTTGACGCCACCCTGAGCCTTGATCCAGCGCAAAGTCTGCATGGCGGAATAGATAGGCAATACGGGAGGTGTGTTAAACATGGAACCGCCGTCGATATGGGTCTTATAATTCAGCATGCTCGGGATGTAACGTGACACCTTGCCTACCGCATCGTCTTTTACTATGACGAATGTAACGCCGGAGGGAGCCAGATTCTTCTGAGCACCGCCGTAGATACAAATATACTTCGAAACGTCCACCGGACGGGAGAAGATATCAGAAGACATGTCGGCTACCATGGAACCGGTGAATCAAGATCTCCCTTCAATTCCGTACCATAAATCGTATTGTTGGTGGTCACATGGAAATAATCAGCATCAGCAGGTATGGTAAAGTCTTTAGGGATAAACGTATAGTTCGCATCAGCCGAAGAAGCTACCTCAACCACTTCGCCAAAGCCTTTCGCCTCTTTCATCGCTTTTTTAGCCCAAACACCGGTGTTCAGGTAAGCTGCCTTCTTCTCAAGGAAGTTGTAAGGCACCATGCAGAACTGCATACTGGCACCACCGCCCAGGAAAAGTACCGAATACTTCGGGGATGTTAAGTATTTCCTTAAACAAAGCAACGGCTTCATCCATAACTGCCTGAAAATCCTTGCCACGATGCTGACTTCCAACACAGAAAGACCTGAACCGTTGAAATCGAGAATGGCTTTCGCTGTTTCTTCTATTACTTCGCGAGGGAGAATGGAAGGGCCTGCACTGAAATTATGCTTTTTCATTTGATGAGTGTTTTTGGTTATACAATTTCGTTATTTTATGTCTACTGACATGGCGAATTTACGAATTTATTTCCTCTCAACAAACGTTTCCCTGTAAAATTACAATCTTAGAGGGCATTTATCTTACTTTTTAATGGTTTATGCAGGATTTATACACCATTTTGTTATCTATACATGCCAAGATGGTAGAAAAAGTTCAAACTGATATTATTACACGATGTTCTATTCTGAAATGAAAGAGAGAATGACTAAAAAGTGAATATTTATAAGAAAGAAGGACTAAAGCCGGGAAGAGCCGGAAACCGGAAAGCTGTTTCACCACAGATTTCACAGATTAACACAGATTGATGATTGATCTTATCAGCAATAAAGTTGAAAGTGCCGTGCCAATCGGTGTAATCTGTGGTGAATCCGTTCCATGTCAATCTGTGCAACCCATGGTGAATTCGTCATGTGTCAATCGGTATAATCTGTGGTGTCAGTGCCCTGCCGCCTCTATCCGATAAATCTGGTTTAATCCGCCTCCTCGATCACCGTTTTCATCCCTTTGATCTTCTCGCCACGGATCAGAGTCAGCAATTGCTTCATCTTGGGGCGCCGCACGGCAACAAAGGCATAATGATCTTTCACGTCGATTGCTCCGACATCCTCACGTGCCAGATTCCTTTTTTATAAAGGAAACCGGCTATGTCGATCTTGCTCAATTTGTCCTTCTTCCCTTTACCTATATAAATAGTCACCCACTGGGGTTTAGCCGGACGGGGTGCATTCTCCGGCAAGTCGAAGATCTCAAGTTCCGAAGGTATATAATCCGGCACGCGTTCCTCCGGATTCAGTATCAGATAAGAAGTACCCGTCGCATCCCAACGGGCAGTACGGCCATTGCGGTGGGTAAAGGCTTCTTCGTTCACCGGCAAATGATAATGGATGATATGCTCCACCTCCGGGATATCAAGTCCGCGGGCAGCCAGGTCCGTAGACACCAGCACCGGACAGCTGCCATTACGGAACTTATACAGTGCCCGTTCCCGATCCGGTTGCTCCATACCTCCATGAAAGCGTTCATTGGAAACTCCTTTTTCCGTTAGTAAGGCACTCACACGGTCCACCGCATCCCTGTGGTTACAGAAAACAATACTCGAACTGCTTCCCAACGTACAAAGCAACTTATAGAGAGTTTCTATCTTATCTTTAGCAGGCGAAACCACCTTCATCAACCGCAAACGTGATTCCTCCACATCGTTTGTCAGGAAATCAAGCTTTATCGTACAGTTCAGTCCTGTAAATTGCGGAATCTCTTCCGCATCTGTTGCCGAAGTCAGAAAACGCCGTTTCAAGTCGGGCAACTGTCCGATAACCGTTGCCATCTCTTCCTGAAAACCAAACTCCAGGCATTTATCAAATTCATCGATCACCAACAGACTCACTGTGCTTGCATCGAAGTTCTGCTTGGAGAGATGGTCGTTCATACGGCCGGGCGTACCGATGATAACCGCCGGCTGCATTCCTTTCATCGTACGGTGCTCTTCCATCGCCGGACGTCCGCCATAGCAACTCATCGCCTTGAATTCCGTCCCCATCGCCTTGAACACCTGCTCTATCTGCAATGCCAACTCACGCGAAGGCACCAGCACCACGGCCTGCACTCCTTTCACGTCGGCCTTCAGACTGCCGACCAGCGGCAACAGAAAGGCCAGGGTCTTGCCCGAACCTGTGGGCGAAAGTAATATCAAATCTTCGCCACCTTTATCAAATGCCTCAACAGACGCTTCCTGCATCGGATTGAGTTGTTCTATTTTCAACCTTTCGAGTATATCCTTCAAACCATTCATTGTTTTTTCCACATTTTTGAATAATGACACAAAGATAAAAAAACTGCTTCCGGACAACCCGAAAGCAGTTTCTTTTATGATGATCTCCGAAGGATTATCCACCGAAGTTATCGAACATCAAGTTCTTAGACGGAACACCGAGATCGTCGAGCATCTTCTCGACAGCTTTACTCATCGGGCCAGGACCACACATGTAGTATTCGATGTCTTCCGGAGCTTCATGGTTCTTCAGATAAGTTTCATAAATCACGTTGTGTACGAAACCTGCCGTATACTTCACACCGGCTGCGTCTGCAGCAGGGTCCGGACGGTCGAGTGCCAGGTGGAACTTGAAGTTCGGGAAGTCTTTCTCAATCTGCAGGAAGTCTTCCAGATAGAACACCTCGTTCAGTGCACGGGCACCGTAGAAGTAGTTCATCGTACGGTCAGTGATATGCAGCGTCTTGGTCAAGTGCATAATCTGGCACGCAACGGAGCCATACCTGCACCACCACCGATCCACATCATTTCGTTCTTCGAATCCAGAATCGGGTGGAAGTCACCGTAAGGTCCACTCATGGTCACCTTGTCACCCGGCTTCAGCGTAAAGATGTAAGAAGAAGCGATACCCGGCATCACGTCCATAAAGCCCGGTCCCTGATCTTTCGGTTTGAAAGGAGGAGTAGCGATACGTACAGTCAGCATGATGCGGTCACCCTCAGCCGGATAGTTGGCCATAGAATAAGCACGGATGGTCGGTTCGTCGTTGCGGCACTTCAGGCCGAGCAGACCGAATTTCTCCCATGCCGGAAGATATTCGTCACCGATCAGGCTCTTGTCGATGTCCTTATCATAATCCATCGAGAAGGTAGGAATCTTGATCTGGGCATACGAACCCGGCACAAAGTCCATGTGTTCGCCCGGAGGCAGAGCCACGATAAACTCTTTGATAAACGTAGCCACGTTCTTGTTCGAGATCACCTCGCACTCCCACTCTTTCACACCCAGGATAGACTCGTCGATCTTGATAGACATATCCTGTTTCACCTTCACCTGGCATCCGAGGCGCCAGTGATCGGCCTGTTCTTTACGAGAGAAGAAACCGGTTTCGGTAGGCAAAATCTCGCCACCGCCTTCGAGCACCTGGCAACGGCACTGTCCGCATGAACCCTTACCACCACAAGCCGATGAAAGGAACACATTGTTGGCAGACAACGTACCCAGCAGAGTACCACCCTGAGATGTTTTCAGTTGTTGCTCTCCATTCATCGTAATCGTAACCTCGCCCGAAGGAGAAAGATAGCTCTTCGCAACGAGCAGTATAATGACAAGCAGGATGATCACCACAAGGAAGACTCCGATACTTGCTAATATTAAAGACGTCATTGTTTTATTCTTTTTACTTTAGTTATAATTTCAATCCAGAGAAACACATAAAGGCCATAGCATCAGTCCTACTGTGATAAACGTAATGCCCAGACCTTTCAGCGGAGCGGGAACATCAGAGTAAGCCATCTTTTCGCGGATAGCGGCCAGACCGACGATAGCCAGCAACCAGCCAATACCGGAACCGAGTGCGTATACTACAGCACTGCCCACGCCGGTAATAGCCTGCGGGTTCGACGGATCCATCGTGATTCTCTGCTGCATGAACAGTGAAGCACCCATAATGGCACAGTTAACGGCGATCAGCGGAAGGAAGATACCCAGTGAAGCGTAGAGCGAAGGGCTGAAGCGTTCCACCACCATTTCTACCAACTGCACGATACCGGCAATAACGGCAATAAAGAGAATAAAACTCAGG
>ENA-OQIC01000236-OQIC01000236.1-human-gut-metagenome-genome-assembly--contig:-NODE-236-length-25695-cov-2.968633_pt1 | contig 25695 bp, 29 predicted proteins | sample MGYA00242572_ERZ504736 | MGnify/ENA primary metagenome ERZ504736 (study PRJEB26092, sample SAMD00036201) | human gut metagenome | host: Homo sapiens | study: EMG produced TPA metagenomics assembly of...
AAAGAAGTTCCCGATTTCGTATATTAATTGCTATCTTTGTGGGTCAAAAAACTTAAAATGAAAGTTCACCATGAAGATTTTCCAAGTAGCAGCATCAAGAAACTGGATGCTTACACCATAGAACATGAACCGATTGCATCGATCGACCTGATGGAGCGGGCCGCACAGGCACTGACCAAAGCCATCACCGAACGCTGGGACATCACAACTCCCGTCACGGTATTTGCCGGACCGGGCAACAATGGCGGAGATGCCCTTGCCGTGGCCCGAATGTTGGCGGAAAAGGAATACAAGGTCGAAGCCTATCTGTTTAACCCGAAAGGGGAACTGTCTGCCGACTGCCAGACCAACAAGGAGCTGGTAGAGATGATGGATAATGTGAAGTTCAGCGAAGTAAGCACACAGTTTGTACCTCCTGCCCTGACAATGGATCATCTGGTAGTGGACGGACTTTTTGGTTCGGGACTTAATAAGCCGCTAAGTGGCGGTTTTGCGGCAGTAGTGAAATATATCAATGCATCGCCTGCCACCGTAGTCGCCATCGATATCCCTCGGGACTGATGGGAGAAGAGAACACATTTAATGTAAAAGCCAATATCATCCGTGCCCAATTGACATTGAGCCTGCAATTGCCGAAACTGGCTTTCCTCTTTGCCGAAAATTCCGAATTCGTAGGCGAATGGAAACTGTTGGATATCAACCTCAGTCGTGAAGCGATTGAAGAGACGGAAAGCAATTATGCCTTATTGGAAGCGGAAGAAATACACGCTCTGATCAAACCCCGTAACACTTTCTCACACAAAGGAAACTTTGGGCATGCTCTGCTGATTGCCGGTTCGTACGGCATGGCAGGCGCGTCGATACTGGCAGCCCGCGCTGTATGCGTTCGGGTGTAGGCTTACTGACAGTCCATGCACCTATACGCAACAATGATATCCTGCAGATTTCGGTTCCGGAGGCAATTATCGAATCGGATGCCAGCGATACCTACTTTGCCTGCCCTACAGATACGGATGACTATCAGGCTGTAGGAATCGGTCCGGGCATCGGACGCTCGGAAGAGACCGAAGCTGCACTGCTTGAACAACTCAGTGGTTGCCAGACACCTCTGGTACTGGATGCCGATGCACTAAACATATTGGCCAACCACCGCCACGCACTGACCACATTGCCCAAAGGCTCTATTCTGACTCCCCATCCCAAAGAACTGGAACGCATGGTGGGCAAATGCCAGAACTCATACGAACGACTGATGAAGCCTGTGAACTGGCCCGAACCGCCAAAGTACATATCATATTAAAAGGGGCCTATTCGGCAATTATCACCCCCTCGGGCAAGTGCTATTTCAACTCTACGGGTAATCCGGGTATGGCAACAGCCGGAAGCGGAGATGTATTGACAGGTGTCGTGCTGGCTTTGCTCGCACAGGGATATCCGGCTGAAGAAGCTGCCAAAATCGGTACTTATGTACATGGCCTGGCAGGTGATTTCGCACGCAAAAAGCAAGGCGTTATCAGCATGACGGCAGGAGACATTATCAGTAATCTGCCATTGGCTTGGCGTCTGGTAAGCGAATAAAAGTTAACAACTTATGATTTTCCAAATAACTTCATTAACTTTGTTTTTTAAACCAGTTAAAATAAACCGGAAATGAAAAAGCTAATTATACTGACAGGGCTGTTACTCTCTACCTCGGCTTATGCCCAGACCGAAGTTACAGCGGGAGTTACCCGGGGAAAGATTACGGTGTAACCTATGCACTTCCTAAAACAGCAATCAATATTGAAGTCAAAGTCAATAAAGTGACATATACTCCGGGAGAATTCAGCAAGTATGCCGACCGTTATCTCCGGTTGACCGATGTGTCGGGTGAGCCTCAGGAATATTGGGAACTGGTCAGCGTCAAAGCAAAATCTGTCGGTATCCCCGATAGCGAACATACCTATTTTGTCAAGCTGAAAGATAAAACAGTAGCTCCGCTAATAGAATTGACCGAAGATGGTATCGTAAAATCAATCAACGTACCGCTATCTCCTAAAAAATCGGCTCCGATGCAACCCGCCACGACACAGAAAAAGAAGATAAATCCACGTGATTTTCTGACCGAAGAGATTCTGATGGCAGGTTCTACGGCTAAAATGGCGGAGTTGGTTGCCAAAGAGATTTATAACATTCGTGAAAGTAAAAATGCCCTGGTACGCGGACAGGCAGACAACATGCCCAAAGATGGGGAGCAACTGAAGATTATGCTTGCCAACCTGGAAGAGCAAGAGGCTGCCATGACCGAAATGTTCTCGGGTACCTTGAATAAAGACGAAAAGATATTCAACATCCGCCTCACTCCGGATAAGGAAATGGACAACGAAGTAGCTTTCCGCTTTTCGAAGAAGCTGGGCATAGTTGCCAATAACGATCTTGCAGGAGAGCCGGTTTATATCACGCTGAAGAATCTGAAAACCGTCAACGTACCGGAAGACGATGGCAAAAAGAAGGTGGACGGCATTGCCTATAATGTGCCCGGCAAAGCACAAGTAACACTAACGGAGGGGAAAAAGCAATGGTTTAACGGAGAACTTCCTGTCACACAATTCGGTACCATCGAATATCTGGCTCCGGCGCTTTTCAATAAGAAATCGACTGTTCAGGTTACTTTCAACCCGGATACAGGAGGCTTGATCAAGGTAGATAGAGAAGAAGGAGAATAAAACATAATCAAAAACTCCGGCCGATCTTAAATGAAGTGCACCCCAAAAGTTCATGTTTAACTTTTAGGGTGCACTTCATTTTTAAATCAGCCGGAGTCTCTTTATTATAAATCAGTTCTCAATCACTAATTTCACAAATCCGTCTTTCTGCAACTGAGTGATATAAGCCGTAATACGTGATTCGTAATTTTCTTCATAATTGAAGTGTTCTGCCAGCTCTTCAATAATCCGGCGTACGGTTCTCTTTCCGTCAATCAACTCCCATACGGCAGTGCATGATCTTCCAGCCGGACATGAATATCCGCAGACATTCCTTTAGGCAACAAGAATCGCCGCATCCACTCGTATTTAAACCGGGGGAAAGCAATGGTAACGGTACCATCGCTTCCCTTTTCGGCCGTAATATTTTCACTACGGAAAGGAATTACATCCAGAAGATTTATTTTCTCTTTCACGTCTGCCATATACTGTTATTTTTTGATATTTGCTTCCTGCAGTCCGTATCCCTTCTTCTTGTCTTCCGCTTTCAGCATTAAAGCTACAATCAGAGCCAAAACACCGAAACAAGCAAAGATAGCCATAGGCAAAGTATAGTCATAAGTCTGCGCTCCATCCACAACAGGACCTTTGCAATAGGTATTCAACACCCATCCGATCAACAGAGGTACCCCCATCAATCCCCAGTTCTGCACCCAGAAAATCAAAGCATAGGCAGTACCCAGTTGTTTCTCCGGAATAATTTTCGGAACAGAAGGCCACATGGCCGAAGGCACCAGTGAAAAAGCAATACCCAGAACAATCATAATCACAGTGGCAAACCACCATACGTTCAGAATGGGAAGCGCAAACAAAGTATGCACACCAATCAGCATGACGGCACCGATAATCATCAACGTCGCTCCCTTACCGATACGGTCATAAAGAGTACCAAACAACGGAGTCAGGAAGATGGTACCTATCGGTAGTAATCCCGGAATATTTCCGGCCAGCTTAGGGTCTACATTATACTTCTGCACCATCAGGTCGGTTGCATATTTAATAAAGGGGAAAACAGCAGAATAGAATAGTACACACAATAAAGCAATCAGCCAGAAGCCTTTATTGGTGACAATCAGCATAACGTCCTTCATACGGAACGGTTCTTCCGGTTCTTCTCCCTGAGCATCTAAAGAAGCGTCAAGTTTCTTATCATAAAAGGTATAAATGAAAAAGGCGATAGTACCGATGCACAGCATGATCAGGCACAACAAAATAGGCATCGGAATATTGGTATGGAAACTGCCGCTTTCATCCGTATAGCCGAAATAATCGGCAATGGGAACGGTAAGCACCATAGCCAAAGTGGTACCGATACGTGCGGTTGCCATCTCAAGTCCCATAGCCAAAGCCATCTCTTTACCTTTAAACCATTTCACGATAATCTTAGAGACAGTGATACCGGCGATCTCTACGCCGACACCAAAGATAGCGTATCCTAAAGCCGCCAGAAAGACCTGAGTCTTGAAACCCATAATCAAAGCTCCCTCAGGAAAAGTAGTAGAGATAGCATAATATTTTAGTCCACAACCCAACACCATCAGTATACAAGCTCCCATACCGGTGAAACGAACTCCCATCTTATCGAGAATAATACCACCGAAAATCAACATGAGCAGGAATACATTGAACCATCCGTAAGCACTGGTAAAGAATCCGTAGTCCAAACTATCCCAGAGAAGCTCTTTCTCGAGCATAGGCTTTAAAGGGGACATTACATCGGTGAGGAAATAGCCGCAAAGCATAGTAAACGCGACCAGAGCGAGCACACTCCAACGAAGTGTTTTGGAGTCACTCAATTTGTTTTTCAATTGTTCTGTCATTGTAATATTTAAACTCAGAAATTAGTAAAAGTGTTATTGCGAACAAAGGTAACTAAATCTGCCTTGTATGCCTAACAAAAAGATGCATTTTACGGCAAAAATAAGCGAAGCTGCAAGTTTCGGTTTGAAATTGCAGCTTCGCTTATCGTTTCTTAAAAAGAATCTGTTGTTAGTTTGCCGGAGTAGCCGGAGTTTCTGTGGCAGGTGCTTCAACCGGAGCAGCAGCGTCTGTCTTCGGTGCAGTAGTACCTACGGGCAGGTTATAAGGGTTGGTCTGCTCTTCCTGCTGTGCCTGTTCCATAATGACATCTTGTGTTTTAGAAGAAGAAGTCGGAACGACATACGCAGTAGCAATGCTCATCACAACCATAAATGCAGCTAAGCCCCAAGTTGCTTTTTCCAGAAAGTCTGTAGTTTTGCGTACACCCATAATCTGGTTAGATGATGAGAACCCTGAAGCAAGACCACCGCCTTTTGAGTTCTGAATCAACACAATGAAGCACATCAGTATGGCTGCAATAACCATTAAGATAACTAATAATAAGTACATTTTGTTATTTTGATTTAGCGTTAATAATCAATTTCTCCAAAAATCTGATTTGGTCTGCAAAGTAAGCATTTTTTTGGATATTTCAAACTTAATTTTTTAATAATTTCAAGTGCCTTGGAATATCGATGCTGTTTGACGTATATTTTGGCCAATGTTTCGGTGAAACAGCTATCATCTTCATCTTCTTCATGATGCGTCTCGCTCTCTTCCTCTTCGGAGATAGCTTTATTTTCATCTGCCGGTTGCAAACGGATGGATGTTTCTTCTTCACTTCTTTCGATAAAGCCGTCAATCAATTCATGACCGCGAAGTTTGGGAGTTTCTTCCAGTTCCGGTGTATCGTCTTCTTGCAGCAAATAGGTGGTATAGTCCGTTGCATAGTCCAGGCTTGTCTGGGCTGAAACCTCTTCGGGCACGGTGGCCAGAAAAGCATCGATCAGGGAAAGCGTACGATCGAGGCTGGGCTCTTCCTCTAAAACTTCTGTTTCGGGAAGTGCGTTCTTTTCCGAGGTTTCAAAATATATCGTTCACCCTCAATCAGATAAAACAGCTTCCGGCGATCAGCCACATGCAATATGGCTTTACGAAGCTCGGCACCGAAAGAGATATCGTGCAACAAATATAGATTTTTAAGATAGAGTAATCGCAGTGACTGAAAATAAGGATAGCGTGTGACAAGCGTTCGCAACTCGTACAAAGTATCTTTATTCAGCGTTTCCGGATGCTGAATCCATTGTTGTAAGTTAGCAGAAATCATTCTAATTACCAGTTTGCTACCGTTGCGTTAAATATTTGATCTGTAATCTCTTTGGTCATCTCCGCAATCAGTCCGTCCTGAACGGCTGTTAGCAACTCCCTCGAATCATAAACACGGAAAGCCGAGAACTGTTGCTCGAAGTCCTGTTCATGATTCGTATTGTTCACAAAACGAACATTCACTGTGATGGTCAGCTTGGTTTCAGAAGAGTATCCGTCGGCCGAAACAGCCTGGTTATACTGGTTATATCCGGTAATCTCTCCATCAATCTCGAGGTCGGCATTGTTATTCACCAGTTTCAGACGGGTCTGACGAAGGAAAATGTCTTTCAGGTCCTCGTTGAACTTAGTGCCTAACGGTGCATAAACATAGTCCGACTTAATAGGAAAGTCGGCAATAGAGATAGTCTTTACCTTATCGTAATTGATATTACCACCATTAAACTTATAAGAAACAGTACACGAAATTCCTACTACCAGTGTGAAAACCAGCAGTGAAATTCGCATTATCTTTTTATTCCAATCCATATTCTTTTATTTTTCGGTAAAGGGTACGCTCGGATATATTAAGATCCTTTGCCGCGCTTTTTCGTTTGCCATGATGCTTTTCAAGGGCTTTACGTATCATTTCTTTCTCGACTTCGTCCAACGAAAGCGACTCTTCCACATACTCTTCGGTATCTTGTATGTCATCGTCATCGGGACAATTGGGCTTGACCGGATGAATGATGGCAGGCACTGAGGGCGTAGGGGCTACTACCGGAGCCGGCGTATAAAACGTACCGACATTGGAGGTTACCGCTCCGCGCTCGGACATGATTTCGTGTACAAGCTTTTTCAGTTCGGTCACATCTTGTCGCATGTCAAAAAGGACCTGATATAAGATTTCACGTTCACTTTCGAAGCTCTTCCCTGTCTTTACACCGAACAGGCAGGCAATCGCTGCGTACTCTGAGCAGGCAGATAAGATTGCAAGATAGGGGCATTAATCTCACGGTTAGTCTCAATTATAGAGATTTGCTCCGTGATATTCTTCAACTGACGCACATTACCCGGCCAGGAATAAGACAGCAAAACCCGTTTGGCATCTTCGGTCAGCTGTATGGCGGGCATACGATACTTCTCTGCAAAGTCACTTGCAAACTTACGGAACAGTAACAGCACATCTTCTCCACGCTCCCGCAAAGGAGGGATCTGGATGGGCACCGTATTGAGACGATAGTATAAATCCTCACGGAAACGTCCCTCTGCAATGGCCTGGGTCAAATTGACATTGGTAGCAGCCACAATGCGGACATCCGTTTTCTGTACTTTGGAGGAGCCTACTTTTATAAACTCCCCACTCTCGAGTACACGAAGCAAACGTGCCTGCGTGGGCAAAGGCAATTCTCCGACTTCATCCAGAAAAATAGTTCCGCCGTCGGCTTCACCAAAATAGCCCTTTCGCTCACCGATGGCTCCCGTAAAAGCCCCTTTTTCATGACCGAACAGTTCCGAATCGATGGTTCCTTCAGGAATAGCACCACAGTTGACAGCAATATACTGTCCATGCTTTCGGCGACTGTATTGGTGAATGATCTGAGGGAAACTTTCCTTACCAACACCACTCTCTCCGGTTATTAGCACGGACAAATCGGTAGGTGCCACCTGTATGGCAACATCTATCGCACGCGTCAAAGCTTCAGTGTTACCAATAATACCGAACCTTAGTTTTACCTGTTGTATTTCCGCTTTTGTCATATTCGCACTAAACTCCCTTCCTGATTAAATATCATCATCTACTGTATCGAGCTTCAGTTTATCACTGTCGTCTCGTTTTTCGTAATATTGTTTACGTAACGGATTGGCATGTGCTTCCTTCTCACGTTGGCGGTTACGGAATACGTCTATCGCTACATAAATAGCCTGACGGAATGAATCTTCGCAAGCAACGCCTTTTCCTGCAATATCATAGGCTGTGCCATGCGCGGGAGAAGTGCGTATCACCGGCAAACCCGCCGTGTAGTTCACACCTTCATCCATGGCCAATGCCTTGAAAGGAGCCAATCCCTGATCGTGATACATGGCCAGTACTCCGTCAAAATGGGTGAAATTGCCCGATCCATAAATCCGTCAGCCGGATAAGGGCCATAGCACAAGATTCCCTTGGCAGCCATTTCCTGAATAGCAGGAGAAATGATTTCCTGTTCTTCTGTACCGAGCAATCCGTCGTCTCCGGCATGCGGATTCAGTGCCAACACTGCGATGCGCGGTGCACCAATCCCGAAATCCTGTTTCAACGACCGGTTGAATATGGCAAGTTTCTCCTGAATCAGTTCCTTGGTTATTGAAGAGGCTATCTCACGAACCGGAATATGTCCTGTTACCAAAGCTACCCGGAAATCCTCTTTCATCAGGATCATCAGTGATTTTGAACCATTCCCCAGACGTTGTTCGATGTATTCCGTATGTCCGGGAAAAGCAAATCCTTCGGACTGAATCGTATGCTTATTGATAGGAGCCGTCACTATGACATCGATCAAGCCTTCCCTGAACTCCTCTATCGCCTTCTCAAGTGCTCCCAAAGCTGCTTTACCGGCTTCCGGATCGGGTTTTGAGAACTCTACTTTCACCTCGTCATCCGTACAGTTGACCACGCTCAGGCGATTGTGGGCAGCTTCTGCAGCGGTATTGACAATACTGAAGTTAGTAGGCAAATCGAGCGACTTGCGGTGATATGCAGCCACTTTCGGAGAGCCGTAAATGACCGGTGTACAGAGTTCCAACATGACGGGGTCGGCAAACGTTTTTAAAATGACTTCGTATCCTACCCCATTTATGTCTCCCTGAGTGATGCCAATTTTTATTTTGTTATCTTCCATTTTGTTATTTGTTAGTTTTCTCCTCCTGCTCTATGCCCATCGGAATCTGTTCCTGCGCCTTCTCGGTAGGAAGTTGCAAAGTATACAGAGATGCTTCCAATCGGCGCATCAGGTCACGTTTCATTTTATCGGGTGAGTAAATAAATACTTCTGTAGTGATAATACGGTGGCTGGCTTTATCCAGACGGGTGTGCGAAACAAACGGGCCACCCATGAAATCGCCCTTTATGCGCCACAGTCCGCGTGCTTCCATTGTGTAATCTCCATGAATATCAATCGGACGAACCTCTACGGTAGACGAATCAGTCGCCATGTACATACCCTCTTTGGCACCCGGAATATTAGCTTCATCACTGAATCGCGCTTATGGATAAAGAACTCTTTCGTAAAGGTATCCTTATCTGTATACGGGTAAGAGTAGATTACAAAGTTCTGGTCTCCGGTAGCAGCATTAGTACCTGCCCAGAAAAAGTCTTCTCCTGTCTTCGAACTGCTCAGTTCGGCCGGAAGCCAGATATCACTGTTGAACATGCTACCTACTTTCGTCGAAATATAGTCATTATGATTTTTCTCCAGGAAAGAGATCTGACGGTTCATTTCGGCACGGGTAAAGAAGTCTATAATCGGCTGTTTGTTCTCTTCGACAAACTTCTCAAACGATGCCTCGTCCGGAGCCTGGATAGTCAAAATCATCTGGGGAGATGCATATACATCCTTGGCATACTTGAATTTAGGTTGGGTATAAATGTCCTGTATATCTACGATAATAATGTTGCGCACCAACTTCAGGATGGCATCAAAATCTTTGGGAGAAGTAGACATGATCCTGAACGAACGTTCCGATTGCGGAAGTCCGGGCACATCTGTATCGAGCACATTGTACAAAGCTCTACCGGCAGGACGCTCCCACACAGGCTTCTCAACCACAACGAGGACTTCATAAGCACGTCCGCTGGAAGTTGGAGTAAACACACTTTTCTTGCCGCTTTTACAAGAAAACAACACTACTGCTACAAGAGCCATACTGAGGTAAAACAGGTACTTTTTCATATGCATCAATTTTAATGTTTTCACAAATCTACGAAATGGTCGTATACTTTCATCCAATGTGCTGATAATTTATATTAATTCTTGTTACTCTCCTCCTGTTTAGCCGTCGATAACATCCCGCAAGCGGCAAAAATATCTTCTCCCCGGGAAGCTCGAATGGTAGTGAACAGTCCATGTGAGGTCAGGTAGTCACGAAATGACGTCATAGTCTCCATACCGGCACCCTCGAGGTCTACCCCAGGAATGGCATGAAACCGGATTAAGTTCACCCGGCAGTCAAGCCACGCAGCAATTTCAACAGCTCCTTAGCATAAATCAGCGAATCATTGACGCCTTAAAAACAATGTATTCAAACGAAGTCTGCGCTGTTTACTAAAATCATAGTTTTTTAACAGATCGACCATTTCTTTAATCGAGAAAGCCCTTTCGGCCGGCATCAGCTCAGAACGTTGTGAAGGAAAAGGAGAATGCAGGCTGATAGCCAGATGACATTCGCTTTCTTCAATAAAGCGTTGAAGCCCTTTCCGCAATCCTACAGACGACAAAGTAATGCGCTTAGGGCTCCATCCGTATCCATACGAAGCGGTCAGGATATGCAGCGCTTTTAATACTTCATCCAAATTATCGAGAGGCTCGCCCATCCCCATCATCACGACATTGGTCAACTTATCCCGCTCCGGCAATGCTGCGATTTGATTCAAGATCTGATTGGCTGTCAGACTTGCGGTAAATCCTTGTTTACCCGTCATGCAGAACTTACAGTTCATTTTACAGCCTACCTGAGAAGACACGCACAATGTCGCCCGATCCTCGTCCGGAATATACACCGCTTCAACAAAATGATTGTCACTCACCTGATAAAGATACTTCACCGTACCATCTACGGAACGCATCTCATCAACAGGCGCGGATATCCCCAAATCATACTCTCCCTTGAGCAACTCTCTATGCTTCAACGACAGATTGGTCATTTCATCAATAGAAGTCACTTTTTTATCGTATAACCAGGAAGCGATCTGTTTGGCTGCAAAAGCAGGCATCCCCAAATCTTTGGTGACAGATTGCAATTCGGTAAGGGTCATTCCTAAAAGCGGATATTTGGGCATATTTACTACAAATATTTATTTATTCATGCAAATGTAAGGAATAAAAGTCGATTTTAAAAAAGAGAAGGGACAAAAGTTAATAGGAAGAGGGAAAGAGATAGCAAAAAGAAAGGCCGTTCCGTGCGGAACAGCCTTTCGTATATTAAAACGACGTTATCTAAAAAACAAATCCGTTTTTAGAAGAACAGGTATCGTTTATCTTTTACATCGCCTTTCAGATAAAGATCGTTCATAAAACGACTTGCCAGACGGGCATGCATGTTTTCCAATGTAGCCTCTTCTGATTGGGCATCGAATGTTTCGTTCAGCTTATCTTTGGCATATACCTGCAACACAAACACACCGCCATTACCCTTGATAGGAGCGCTCAGCTTATTGATATCCGAAACCGAAGCGTATGCGCCTACCAGCGGCTCACTACTACGCAAAGCGGCTACATAAGCAGGCGCTGCAAATGTTACGTGTTTTACAGAATCACTTACTGCATTGGCCATCGATGTGTACTGGGCAATTGTAGTTGCATTGGCAGCCTTCATGTCGGCCATGATCTTCTCAGCTTTCTTATCACGAATGATTTCAGCTCTCAACTGATCCTGAACCTGGGCCAAAGGACGATAACCTTCTTCGATCACGCTAACCAGACCAACAACCAACATGCGGTCGCTTTCGCCACATTCATATAAGCCGGAAACTTCACCCGGTTTTGCAGCAAAGGCCCATTTCAGTGCTTCTTTAGTCCCTCTGATACCACCGATTCCGTGTTCTGAGCTATACAGATCATTTCTTTCGAGCAATTTATAGCCTGATTCTTCAGCATTGGCCGCAACCTTGTCTACTGTCGGGTTAGCTGCAATAAACTGGCTGAATTCATTATAAGCTTTATTATAAGTTTCTTTGCTGAACTCAACCGCACGCTTGATAACGGCAACTTTATATTTATCTTTCACAGCTTTCTTATCAGTCACCTGCAAAATGATATTGCCTTGTCCCAATGCTACGTTAGAGAGTTCGTTTACTCCCAGATTGTTGATAGTGCTGATAAATTTCAAGTTATCGCCATCAACCTGTGCATTTTCGTAGTTAGCAGACGAAATCCAGTTGGATTCACCTGTTTGTCCGTACTTCTTAGCCAAAGCTGTAAAGTCGGCTCCACCCTTAATAGCAGTATAGATGCTGTCAGCCAAAGCCTTTGTTTTAGCAGCGTCTTCTGTGTAAACCTGAATCTGACGGAACTGTACAGAATCGGCAGCAGCCACTTTAGACAACACCTTGAACGAATTGATAGTATTGTCGCCTGCATTGTAGTAAGGGCCATATACTTGTCCAATCGAAGCTGAATCCATGCGTGCAACTACATCTGACGGGAAAGCTTTCTTGGTATAGTACAAATCAACATACGGATATTCCGATCCGGTAGAACGGATGAAAGTAGTATAATCACCATTGGCAGTAGCCAGTTGGTTTGTATAATCAGTCACTTCTTGCTGGATAGCAGCTCTGTCTTCTGCACTGGCTGTCACCTGTACATCGATGTATTTGATGTTGCGTGTTTCAACATATTGTTTGAACTGTTCTTTCTTCTTGTTATAGAGATCTTTCAGTTCAGACTCTTTCACTGTGATAGTAGAGTCTACAATAGAAGAATAAGGAACAGCAGCCAACAGAACATCCGACTGGTTTACTCTTGCGTCGAATGCATCCTGTGCTTCAACCGGATTAGAGAAAAGAGCTTTAGTCACCAGTGCCTGATATTTTTCCGCCAAACGGCTCTGGATCAGTGTCTTTTCTACAAATGACCAAAGTTTGTGCATTCCTTCATAGTATTCCACATATTGAGACGGCATCTTGGTCTTGTCCATTTTAGAGTAGTCAGCCAAGAATTTCTTCAACATATCTTTATCGAAAGCGCCTGTTTGAGGATTGCGGAACGGAGTCTGCTGCAGCAACGGATTCACACCTTCGTTAATGATTGATTGAATTTCAGCCTTCGAAACAGTAATACCGAGCTTCTTCGCTTCTTTTTCAATCAGTTTATTGTTCACATAGCTACGCCATACTTCGTCTTTCACCTGATTGGTCTGTTCATCATTCAATGAACTCATTCCGCTTGAGAACTTGATAACTTCGGTATATTCTTCTACCATGTTCTGGTAGTCCTGAGCAGAAAGAGTTTCTCCATTGACTTCGCCTACATCATGCGATTGGTGTGGCTGGAGAACTTTCCAGCATCGCCCGCAATGAAAGCAAACAAAGCCAAACCAATAACGATCACCAACAGGGGTCCTTTGGATCTAATGTTTTGTAATGTTGCCATTTTGATTAATACGATTTATTTGTTATTATTATTTTCTTCATCTTTGGTTTTAGCGCACGAAGATACAAAAAATGCTAATATGCATCTATTTATTAGCTAAAAAATTACAGCTATCGATCATTATTCCATTACTTTCAGTCGGACAAGTTCGATTTTCGTTGCTGTAACCTTAATTATCTTAAACTGATATTTACCGACAGAGACCAATTCGTGCAATTTCGGAAAGCTCTGGTATTGATTCAAGATTAATCCTCCCACCGTCAGATAGTCATCGGATTCGGGAAGCTCCAAATTAAAAGTTTCGTTTACTTTTTCTATTTCCAAACGGGCCGAAAGCACGTATTCATGCTCACCGATCTGCTTACAAATATAGGAAGTGTTGTCGTGTTCGTCTTCGATATCACCGAAAATTTCTTCAACAAGGTCTTCAAGGCTGACAATGCCCGAAGTTCCTCCAAATTCATCCACTACCACGGCAATGGTCTTTTTCTGCTGCATAAACAGCTTCATCAGTTTATGGGCCGCCATCGTTTCAGGCACAATGGGAACTTCTTTCACATGATCGCGCCAATCTTTCGGGCTACGAAACATTTCGGACGAATGAATGTATCCCACCACATTGTCTATATTACCATCATAGACAATTATTTTTGATATACCGGACTCAACAAACCGGCCTTTAAGTTCTTCAAGGGATGTATCCAGCGCAACTGCTACCACTTCTGTCCGTGGAACGATGCAGTCGCGTATCTTGACCGCCGAGAAGTCGAGTGCATTCTGAAAGATTTTCACTTCCGTGTCCAGAGTTTCCTCACTTTCGGCATTGTCTATACTCGACTGGACAAAATAATCCAGATCTACCTTACCAAAGGCTTTCGCAGAGGCTTCCTTGTTCACTTTCATCCCAAACAGGCGAAGAAAGAGGTAAGAGACTCCCGACGAAAATTTAGATATAGGATAGAGAACAACATAACAGATGAAAAGAGGAACTGCACAGACATTCAGGGCCAGATTGGGATTGATCTTAAAAAGCGTTTTGGGCAGAAACTCTCCTGTCACCAAGATGATCAGTGTGGAGATCACGGTCTGTACCAATACCATTACAAAATGATTGGTGATCCATCCGGCCAGCAAATTGTCGCCGATAATCTGTGCCATCAATATACCATAGATAACCAGAGCGATGTTATTCCCGACCAGCATGGTCGAAATAAAATCATTGGGATTCCGGAAGAATAGCGAAAGGATACGCGATGATACCCCTCCTTTCCGGTCCATTTCAAAACGAAGTTTGTCTACCGAAACAAAAGCAATCTCCATTCCCGAAAAGAAAGCAGAAAATGCCATCGTAATCAACAGGGTAAATAATGATGCTCATAGTTAGTTTACAGAATCTGTTTTGCCTTTTCGGCATCTTCATCGATATATACTATACCGGATATGTTATGAACAACCGGCTTCATAAACTGATCGTCTGACTCAAAGCCATATCCGGTCATAATCTGATCCGGTTTTTCCATCCGGACAAACTTATCGGTATACACTTTCTTGGTGGCTTCATTCCAATATAACAACTCGGTGGTCACATGATCGCCCTTCAGACTCTTAATATCTACATTTCCAATAAGTTTCCAAAGCCGGTCACGATCATAATAATAAGCCGTATCCGCCTTTATACTCGCATCTATATGAAATAGCGAATCGAACTGTTCCAGATAAATGCCCTTCTCAAAAGCCCAATACGAGGGTTTCTTCTTATCAAAGATCAACCATTCTTCAGTGTTGACCCGGTAACGTGTGACACCGGAATCGGATATAAGGGTCGTTACCCCCCGTGTATCCATAACAGGCAGTGAATCCCGCTCGGTAATGGCATCGGCCATCGCCTTATTTCTCCCGCCACAGGAAGAAAATAAAAGAAGCATAACAATTGCCCCAAAGACAATTGTTATGCTCAAACTTTTATTTAATAAACTGTTACTTTGTTGTCGCAACATAGATTTATCTGATCGTTGTAGACTCTCCAATCCAACCACCGATAGTGATGCGGTCGCCGGCTTTGTAGCCCAACATAAACAAGTCTTTAGCCTGCGGAGTATAAGCGGAATATCTGCTGATCATTTTGTTAACTTCTTCTGTTACACTCGGATCTACAGATTTAGCTTTCTGCAATTTGTCGATAACAGCAAAATAAGTACACTTGTTCAAAGCCGATTCATCACTCCAGTTAGGACTCATAGCATACAAGTTGGCGATAAGGATATAAGGAGCACCATAGTTTTCATTGAAGCTGATTGCTTTCTGAGCATAAGATCTTGCCTGAGACAATTTCTTGGCAGTAGTCAAAACACTGGCAGCAGCATAAGCCTTTTCTGCTTTCTTTGCATTGTCTGTCTCAAGGTTGATCGCTTCGTCAAAGAACTTCACAGAACCATCGATATCCCCTTTCTTATAGGCCTGGTATGCACATCCGGTAGCAGCCTCAGCCGAAGGCTCAATCTTGTATACATAGAATGAAGCCTGCTGATAAGCGTCGCTATCCGTACACTTCATCATCTTCATAATGCTGATGACTTTCTTCAAATAATTCAAATCAGTCTGATTGGTTTCTACTTTAGGTCCATAGATACCTTGCAGTGATTCACAATCGGCAGTGCCGCTGTTAATGAACAGAGCTACCAGATTATCTTTGATACCTCCGAAAGCTTTCTTCACACTCTCTTTGTCAGCAGCAGCTATAGCATCGTCTGCATATTCGGATGCAGCCAGATAGTCCTGAATAAACTGCTCTTTGTGAGCCGGATCTTCCTTCAGTTTATCGTGAGACATCTGCAAGAAATAGAACAATGTAGCAGCTGCAGACTCAGCTTTCGCAGCGTCCACCGATTTTTTCAACCAATCATAAGCTTGATTTACATCCACCTTCGGAGCAAATGCAATATAATCGACAGCTTTAATGCCCAGTGCTTCATCTTCCGACGATACTTTTACACCTTTTCCCAAGAATTCCTGAGTATACTTCATACGCAAATCGTGCGTATTCATCAACTCATCAAAATACTTTTTGTATTCTGCAGAGTTTCTGTCTTTGATCTGCCCCAGCAACCCTTTCAGAATTTTATAACCGTCTGTGAAGGTATAGAAACGAAGAGTCGGGCAGTTCTCCAAAACAGCTTTCCACGGAGTATAAGCATCTTTAAAGTTACCAGCTTTCACTGCTTCGTGAGAAATACTACTGTTCGAATTACAATTAGCGTCGTCCTGTGCTACCACAGTTGTTGCTCCCGCCGAAAGAAACAACACAGCCACAAGCGTTTTAATTTTCATTGTATCTAAATTTTAGTTGTTATATAATACCGTCTATTCTCTCTATTATTTAACTTTACGTTTGAAGAACCAGCCTTCATTGAACGTGATTCCAATGCTCAAACGCAATGTATTTTCATCTACCATACCGGCTTTCAGACCATGTACTTTAATATATTGAGCCGAAACGTTGATTAGCGAGCGTGAACCCGGAAGAGGTAATCCCAAACCGGCCGTTACTCCATACTCACGAGAGGCTCTCTCCCCTCCTATTTTATAATAAGGTTCCGAATAATATCCTCCGACGCGGTATTTGATATGCGCCAGATAACTACGCGAGAAACGACTCGGCATATACTCGGCACCCACTGAAATTTTCATCGCATCACAAAAAGCATTCGGCTGATTCATATAGGTCACGTCGCCCCACTTCTGCAAATTAAAATCAGCTCCCACGATCAGACGTTTGTCATACTCGTACGTAAGTCCCACCCCAAAGCTATTGGGCATTCCAAAGGTAGCCACCGTATCGACCGTATTCGTAGTGACGGCCTGCGTGCTGTTGGAGTTCGTAAGCGTCGATCTTTGTACATAAGCTTCGTTATGCAAATCTTTTTTAGGCGAGAACACTACACCTAATGTAACCGCATGCTTCCTACCCAGCTGCTGTGTGTATTGCGCGCCGAAGTCCAGCTTATAATCGCGCACGGACAAATAGTCTACATGCTGAAAAGCAAAAGCGTTGTCATTATAAGGAAAAGTAATACGCGCCTGACGCGTGATCTCCCCCCAAAAGTACGATACGTTGACGCCGACTGAAAGGTTTTTCAGCACCTTCACTCCCAAACCTACGTAAAGCTGATGCAAGCCTCCGTCTCCGGCAAATGAAGTGACACTCCGCGCTTCTTCCGATGCAACATCGTTGTTCGCCTTGGCCATATTATAGCCCACACTCGAGTAGGGCAGCAGACCGATACTCATGGCCACGCGCTGGTGTAGACGAAACTGCATCGCTATGTAGTCAAAACTTGAATTTTTCGCATTCAACTTGGTGCCTTCACTACTAAAGTTTGTATTTTGCATCGAAAACCCTCCGTCAAAAAGAAAGGTCAACGAATCAATAGCCGTATAAGAAGCAGGATTCAACGGATTGATATGTGATCCATCGCGCAATCCGTAAGCGATCCCTCCCATTGCTTTACTGTTTGCAAATGACTGATCAGCCAACTGACCATAGCCATATCGTGTATAAGGAGAGTTTGTATTATTTTGAGCGATTGCCACTCCGGGTAATAATATCGTGAGCAGAAGCGCACAAAGTGTCTGTTTATATCCTACCATTATTATAGTTTAATATTCTATTTAATCCTTTCAACACTAAAAATCTATCTGCAAAGATGACACTTTTTAATTTCGTATCAAAAGAAAAATCATCTCCGCCCGTTAAAAAAACCAAAAGTTCAGGATATTTATGCTTCATAGCCGTAATATACCCTGCAATTTCGTATTCTATCCCTTTCTTTACACCTGCACGAATAGCAGTTTCAGTATCTTTTCCCATATCCGGCATGCGTCCTTCGGCATGAACCAACGGCAAACGTCCGGTAATTGATGGAGTGCTTTCAGCCGCATCCAGAGTCCGGGCGAAATATTGCCCCATGATACTGTCCCAAAGAATCAACAAATTCGTAAGTGATGCAAGTACCCGCATCAATCACCAAAATGTCTTTACCCGGGAACTGATCATGGGCCGCCACCACGGCAGCCATCCGGTCATAACCGAGAGTTTCGGGGGTTTCATACAAATTTATTACCGGAAGCGGCGTATGGCTGTCTAACCATAAGACGGGGACAGGAAGCTTGTTCAACTGAGCCAGCACACACTCGTTTAAGTCTATAACCGTAGCAACAATTGCTTTCCGAACATCATACTTATTACAAACAGCCTCCAAGGAATCCAGGGACTGATTAGAGTCGTAAACAACTTCTACCATAGAAGTCCGGTCGAAAAGCGCTACTTTGGCTACTGTATTTCCAATATCGATAATTAAGTTCACCTTCTCTCTGTTTGAGGGCGCAAAGATAAGAGATAAAATTATTCAAATACCGAAATAGCGAATAAAAAAGAGCGGCATAGAGAGAAAAATAAAAAAAACGTCCCGACAGCCGATTCGGTAAAACTACTTTCCTCTCCCGAAATCTTCGCTGGAAAAGTGCGGAAAAGAGAGCCAGAAGGCATAAACAAAAACAAGCAGAAAATCCAAAAACCAGCAACGAATTTTCATTACTGATTAATAAGCATATAGAGACAAAAAACAGAATACCCCCAATAGCCTACAATACAAAACAAAACAGAATATAACAAGAAGAATGGACGGAAGCTCAAAAAACTGTTGCTGCCGCTGACGACAGTCTCCCCAAAACGCACCCCGAGGAAACGCGTCACGAACAAATCGAAGTCCGGCGATCAACAGGACGAAGTCCGGCTATTCACAAACCGCAGCCCGGCAGCCGAAGGCCTGCAGCCCGACGCTCGGGGAAGCACAGCCCTGCGCTCAGGAACAAATTGCCCCGCGATTGACGAAAAGAGACAAATAAATTCATTGAACCAGCCATTTTATTCCCACAAAAGCAGTATCTTTGCCACATGAACTCAAAGTTGCGACATTTACTCCTGATTGTTTTTTCAATCTTCCCGATTCTGACATGGGGAACGGAAAGTCTGTCCACCGCTGATTCCATCCGGATCAGCCTGTTGACATGCGCTCCGGGTGAAGAAATCTATTCGCTCTTCGGGCACACGGCTATCCGTTACGAAGAACCGGCACGAGGCATCGACCGGGTATACAATTATGGCTTGTTCAGTTTCAACACCCCCAACTTCATCCTGCGTTTCGCACTCGGCAAGACCGATTATCAATTGGGGGTGGAAGATTACCGCCGTTTTGCCGCCGAATACGAATACTTCGGACGTAGTGTATGGCAGCAGACGCTCAATCTGACAGCCGAAGAACAACGACAGCTAATCACCCTTCTGGAAAAAAATTACCGCCCGGAAAACCGGATATACCGCTATAACTTTTTCTACGACAACTGCGCTACCCGTCCACGGGACAAGGTGGAAGAGAGTCTGCAAAAAAGCGGTAGCCAACTGCTCTTCAGCAATGCACACACCGAAAATGGCGAAACGAAATCTTATCGGGATATTGTCCATCAATACACGAAAGGACATCCTTGGGCACAATTCGGAATCGATTTCTGCATAGGCAGCCAAGCCGACCACCCCATCAACGATAGACAAATGATGTTCGCTCCGTTTTATCTGATGGATGCTTTTGCCGGAGCACGCATAGCCAACACTTCAGACAACAAAGCACTGGTGGCTTCCACCAAAAAAATTATTGACTGTGAACCGGATGTATCCGACTCCGCAGAAAATGATATCTGGAATATGCTAACCCCCATCCGATTGTCCCTTCTTGTGTTTATCGCAATCGGAATGGCTACCGTCTATGGTCTACGCAAGAAAAAGAGTCTTTGGGGACTGGATATCGCAGTGTTTGCGGCAGCGGGTATCGCAGGATGCATCATCGCTTTCCTTGCTCTTTTCTCCGAACACCCCACGGTAGGCTCCAATTACTTGCTGTTTGTCTTCCATCCGGGGCATCTGCTCTGCCTCCCTTTCTTTATAAACGATGAACGAAAGCGACGCAAAAGCAGGTATCATCTGCTGAACTGCACAGTTTTAACACTTTTTATAGTGCTTTTTCCGGTAATACCACAAAATTTCGACTTAGCAGTATTACCTTTGGCACTCTGTTTGCTGATACGTTCTGCAAGCAATCTTATTCTGACATACAAAAAAGCTAAATGAAAGGACTATTAACCTCCATACTGACCGTACTTACCTTTACCGGACTGCAAGCCCAGCCACTTCCATCTACCCGAAATTAGTGGTAGGTCTCACCATAGACCAGTTACGTACGGACTATCTCGAAGCTTTTTCAACACTGTATGGCGACAGGGGATTCAGAAGGCTCTGGAAAGAAGGACGTGTGTTCCGGAATGCCGAATATACTTCAGCGGCACGGACCGCGCATCAGCCATAGCCGCTATTTATACAGGCACCACTCCTTCGGTCAACGGCATTATCGGCAAACGATGGATGGATGTATCGACACTGCGTACTGTGAGTTGTGTCGACGACCCCGCTTTCATGGGCAATTATACAAACGAAAGCTCTTCGCCTTCCCATCTCCTGACCTCTACGATAGCCGATGAACTGAAGATAGCCACCCGTAACGAGGGATTGGTATATGCCATCGCTCCATTCCGCGACGCTGCCATTTTGCAGCAGGACATGCCGGAAATGGCGCATTCTGGCTCAACAACACAACCGGAAAATGGTGTGGAACGACCTATTATAGCGAGTTCCATGGTGGGTAAGCCAGTATAACGACCGGAATGCCATCGACTTCCGCATTGCTGATATGACATGGACTCCTGTCCATCCGGTACAAAGCTACAGTTTCCTTCCCGAATGGAGAGATGCTGCTTTTAAATACAAATTGACGACGATCGTGTCAATAAATACAAACGACTGATTACAAGCCCTTTTATCAACGATGAAATCAATACGCTGACAGAAGAACTGCTGGATAAGAGCACAATGGGCAAAGATCATGTCCCCGACATGCTGGCACTGACCTACTATGCAGGCAACTACGCCCATAAGAGCGTACAGGAATGTGCCATGGAGATGCAGGATACATACGTACGACTCGATCGGAGCATTGCCTCTTTACTGGACATCATTGACAAGAAAGTGGGTCTGCAGAATGTTGTTTTCTTTATTACCTCCACCGGATATACCGATACCGAATCACCCGACCTGGGACTCTACCGGGTTCCGACCGGCGAATTTCACCTGAACCGCTGCGCAGCCTTGCTGAACATGTATCTGATGGCTACCTACGGGCAAGGACAGTATGTGGAAGCGTACTACGATCAGCAGATTTATCTGAATCACAAACTGATCGAAGAAAAACAACTGAATCTGGCGGATATACAGGAAAAAGCCGCCGAATTTCTGATCCAATTCAGCGGAGTGAATGAAGTATATTCCGGCAAACGCCTGTTATTGGGGTCCTGGACACCGGACATCTCGATGATACGCAACAGTTTCCACCGTAAACGCTCGGGCGACCTGCTGATTGACGTATTGCCGGGCTGGAGCATCGTCAACGAAAATACATCCGACCATAAGGTGGTACGGAAAGCGCATATTCCGTCTCCCCTTATTTTTATGGGCAGCGGCGTAAAACCAGCCGTAATCAACACGCCCGTAACCATTGACCACATAGCTCCCACCGTAGCTCACATATTGAGAATACGATCTCCCAATGCCTGTTCGGCAACTCCGATTACCGACATCCGGTAATACTTTCCGCACAAAAAACAAGGTGCAAAGCGCAAATAAATCAGCATTTTAATGTAACTTTGCGCAGTTAAATCAATTTAGTAAATAATAAACATAAATAATAGATAATGGGATTTAATGAATTTTTAAGCTCGATTTTCGGAAACAAATCCACACGAGACATGAAAGAAATCCAACCCTGGGTAGACAAGATCAAAGCCGCTTACCCGGAGGTTGCTAAGCTTGACAATGACGGCTCCGTGCAAAAACAGAGGAACTTAAAGAATACATCCGTAACTCGGCAAGTAAAGAACGCGCCAAGGCCGATGAACTCAGAGCCGGCATCGAAAATGTAGAGCTGGAAGACCGCGAAGAGGTATTTGCTCAGATCGACAAAATCGAAAAAGAAATATTGGAAATATATGAAAAAGCACTCGATGAAGTATTACCGGTTGCTTTCTCTATTGTAAAAGAATCGGCCAAGCGTTTCTCTGAAAACGAAGAAATAGTGGTGACGGCCACTGACTTTGACCGGACATTGGCAGCAACCAAGGACTTTGTCCGCATCGAAGGTGACAAAGCCATCTGGCAAAACCATTGGAACGCCGGCGGCAACGACACGGTGTGGAACATGGTTCACTATGACGTACAGTTGTTCGGTGGCGTGGTACTGCACAAAGGTAAAATTGCCGAAATGGCAACAGGTGAAGGTAAAACCTTGGTGGCTACCCTCCCCGTATTCCTGAATGCACTGACCGGAAACGGCGTACACGTAGTAACCGTGAACGACTACCTGGCAAAACGTGACTCCGAATGGATGGGACCGCTTTACATGTTCCACGGACTCAGCGTAGACTGCATCGACCGTCATCAGCCTAATTCCGATGCACGCCGCCAGGCCTATCTGGCAGATATCACATTCGGAACGAACAATGAATTCGGTTTCGACTACTTGCGTGATAACATGGCCATCAGCCCGAAGGACCTGGTACAGCGCCAGCACAATTATGCTATCGTCGACGAGGTGGACTCAGTATTGATCGATGATGCCCGTACTCCGTTGATTATCTCCGGTCCGGTGCCTAAAGGCGAAGACCAACTTTTTGATCAACTCCGTCCATTGGTAGAGCGACTCGTGGAAGCACAAAAAGTATTAGCAACCAAATACCTCTCAGAAGCCAAGAAACTTATCAACTCGGACGATAAGAAAGAGGTGGAAGAAGGATTCCTTGCGCTGTTCCGCAGTCACAAGGCACTGCCTAAAAACAAGGCGTTGATTAAATTCCTCAGTGAACAGGGTATCAAAGCCGGTATGCTGAAGACGGAAGAGGTCTATATGGAACAAAACAACAAGCGCATGCACGAAGCAACAGATCCATTGTACTTCGTTATTGATGAAAAGCTGAACAGCGTAGACCTGACAGACAAAGGTGTCGATCTGATCACAGGCAACTCGGAAGATCCGACTCTATTCGTTTTGCCGGACATTGCCGCCCAACTTTCCGAACTGGAAAATGAACATGGATTGAGCGACGAACAAAAGCTTGAAAAGAAAGATGCCTTATTGACCAATTATGCCATCAAGTCAGAACGCGTACACACCATCAACCAGTTGTTGAAGGCATATACCATGTTTGAGAAAGACGATGAATATGTAGTGATCGACGGACAGGTGAAGATTGTTGACGAGCAAACAGGACGTATCATGGAAGGCCGCCGTTACTCGGACGGACTGCACCAGGCCATCGAAGCCAAAGAAGGTGTGAAAGTGGAAGCTGCCACACAGACATTTGCTACCATCACGCTGCAGAACTACTTCCGCATGTACCACAAACTCTCGGGTATGACCGGTACGGCCGAAACAGAAGCCGGTGAGTTGTGGGACATCTACAAACTGGATGTAGTAGTGATTCCGACCAACCGCCCGATAGCCCGTAAGGATATGAACGACCGCGTTTACAAGACGAAACGTGAAAAATATAAAGCCGTAATCGAAGAGATTGAACAGTTGGTCCAAGCAGGACGCCCGGTATTGGTGGGTACTACTTCGGTAGAAATTTCCGAGATGCTGAGCAAAATGCTGACAATGCGCAAGATCGAACACAACGTACTGAATGCGAAACTCCACCAGAAGGAAGCAGACATTGTTGCCAAGGCCGGTTTGAGCGGTACAGTTACTATTGCTACCAACATGGCGGGCCGTGGAACGGACATCAAGCTGAGCCTGAAGTAAAAGCGGCGGGCGGTCTGGCAATCATCGGTACCGAACGTCACGAGTCACGTCGTGTAGACCGTCAGTTGCGTGGCCGTGCAGGACGTCAGGGTGACCCGGGTTCATCTGTATTCTTCGTTTCACTGGAAGATGACCTGATGCGTCTCTTCTCTTCTGACCGCATCGCCAGCGTGATGGATAAACTGGGATTCCAGGAAGGTGAAATGATCGAACATAAAATGATTTCAAACTCCATCGAACGTGCACAGAAGAAAGTAGAAGAAAACAACTTCGGTATCCGTAAACGTCTGTTGGAATATGACGATGTGATGAACAAACAGCGTACGGTGGTTTACACCAAACGCCGCCACGCCCTTATGGGTGAGCGTATCGGAATGGATATCGTCAATATGATCTGGGACCGTTGCGCGGCCGCAATCGAAAACAATGCAGACTACGAAGAATGTAAACTGGACTTGCTCCAAACACTCGCAATGGAGGCTCCTTTCACAGAAGAGGAGTTCCGCAACGAGAAAAAGGACAAGCTGGCAGACAAAACATTCGATGTGGCAATGGCTAACTTCAAGCGCAAGACAGAACGTCTAGCACAAATAGCCAACCCTGTCATCAAACAGGTGTACGAAAATCAAGGGCACATGTACGAAAACATCCTGATTCCGATTACAGACGGAAAACGCATGTATAACATCTCTTGCAACCTGAAAGCGGCTTACGAAAGTGAATCGAAAGAAGTAGTGAAATCATTTGAAAAATCAATTCTTCTTCATGTCATTGACGAATCCTGGAAAGAAAATTTACGCGAACTGGATGAACTGAAACACTCGGTGCAGAACGCAAGTTATGAACAGAAAGACCCGCTGTTGATCTACAAACTGGAATCTGTGACTCTGTTTGACAACATGGTAAACAAGATCAATAACCAGACAGTGTCTATCCTGATGCGCGGCCAGATTCCCGTAGCCGAGCCTACAGAGGAACAGCAAGAAGCAGCCAGACGCGTAGAAGTACGTCAGGCAGCTCCTGAGCAACGCCAGGACATGAGCAAATATCGCGAACAAAAACAAGACCTGAATGATCCGAATCAGCAGGCCGCTGCCCAGCAGGATACTCGCGAAGCCGTAAAACGCGAACCGATCCGCGCTGAAAAGACAGTGGGTCGCAATGATCCTTGTCCGTGCGGAAGTGGAAAGAAGTACAAAAACTGCCACGGACGGAACAGTTAAGTAACAAAGAACTTACAACTCCTTAATAAAAGCCTCGAACGGTTAAAAACTGTTCGAGGCTTTTCTATATTCAACCAAAATCGTATTTTTGTTCTTTTAGAAAAGTAAAAAAACAGGCTATGACAAAATATCCGTATATACTGTTCGTATTGCTCCTCGCGTCTTTCAGTTCCTGCCAGACTGTTGAGCAACTTTCCATCGATTATATGCTCCCCGCAGAGATCAGTTTTCCTAACGAACTGAAACGAGTGGCAGTCGTAAACAATGTGAGCGACACTCCGGATAATACCTTACCACCCAAGGATAATACAAT
>ENA-OQIC01000237-OQIC01000237.1-human-gut-metagenome-genome-assembly--contig:-NODE-237-length-25471-cov-3.030895_pt1 | contig 25471 bp, 42 predicted proteins | sample MGYA00242572_ERZ504736 | MGnify/ENA primary metagenome ERZ504736 (study PRJEB26092, sample SAMD00036201) | human gut metagenome | host: Homo sapiens | study: EMG produced TPA metagenomics assembly of...
ATGTCTGCCTTATTCAGGTGACTATAGCATCAGGGTTCCACCTCTTCCCATTCCGAACAGAGAAGTTAAGCCTGATCACGCCGATGGTACTGCGTAACAGTGGGAGAGTAGGTAGTCGCCGTTTTTTTCAGATGGTTCATCCCCTTCGGTCGAAAGACCGGAGGGGATGACTTGTTTTATACGGGGGGGAAGGAAAGGGAGCGCCAGGCTGCCCTGTTTCTACTCTGACCCCGGGAGTAGGGAAAGTGGGTTATAAATAAAATACTATTTAAAATACGAATATTTACTGATAATTTGTATGTTATGAGGATTATTATTCGTATCTTTGTCGCCCGAATTATGTCTACTAACTTAAGATTCAGATGAAAATTAGTTAAGTAGTACATAACGTTTGGGCTTTTTTTGTACCTTTGCAACGATTAAAAAAGAGAAGCTTTGGGAAAGTTTGATAAATACAAAATTGATTTGAAAGGAATGCAAGCAGACTTATGCAAATATGAGTTTCTACTTGACAATCTTTTTTTCGCTCATATTGATGGCCCTGAAGTTCAGAAAGGTAAAGTCAATGTAGAGTTGACCGTTAAAAAGACCTCTCGTGCTTTTGAGTTGAGTTTCCGGACTGAAGGTATCGTATGGGTACCATGTGACCGTTGTCTGGATGAAATGGAACAACCGGTTACTTCTTCTGATAAGTTGATGGTAAAATTTGGCCATGAATATGCTGAGGAGGGAGATAACCTGATTGTGATCCCTGAAGAAGAAGGGGAGATCAATGTAGCTTGGTTTATGTATGAGTTTATAGCTTTGGCTATTCCGATGAAGCATGTACATGCCCCGGGCAAGTGTAATAAAGCTGTGACCAGTAAGCTGAATAAACACCTGAGAACAAGTGGTGATGACGATGCTGAAGAATCTTTTGGCGCTGGTGAGGATATCGTTGTGGAAGATGAAGCGGAGGAACAGATTGATCCGCGCTGGAATGAATTAAAAAAAATATTAGATAATAATTAAAGTTTAAAAGAAAATGGCACATCCTAAGAGAAGACAATCAAAAACAAGAACTGCAAAGAGAAGAACTCATGATAAAGCAGTAGCTCCTACATTGGCTATTTGCCCGAACTGCGGTGAATGGCATGTTTACCATACAGTATGCGGCGCTTGCGGATACTATAGAGGTAAGCTGGCAATTGAAAAAGAAGCTGCTGTATAATGCAGTCTGAATAAGCTTATACTTATCAAACAGCCAGAGGGCATTGCTCTCCGGCTGCTTTAAGTATTAGATGTATTGCTAAATTAAAACAGAATTGATGGAAAAAATAAATGCAGTAATCACAGGAGTCGGAGGATATGTACCTGATTATGTCTTGACAAATGACGAGATATCTAAGATGGTGGATACCAATGACGAGTGGATTATGACTCGTATTGGAGTAAAAGAAAGACGAATACTGAACGAAGAAGGATTAGGTACTTCGTACATGGCCCGTAAGGCAGCTAAACAGTTGATGAAAAAAACGGGTTCGAATCCTGATGATATTGATTTGGTTATCGTTGCAACTACTACTCCTGACTATCATTTCCCCTCAACAGCTTCTATTCTTTGTGATAAACTCGGACTAAAAAATGCTTTTGCTTTCGATCTGCAAGCCGCTTGTAGCGGATTCTTGTTTTTGATGGAAACAGCAGCCAATTTTATCCGTTCGGGACGATATAAAAAGATAATCATTGTTGGTGCAGATAAGATGTCATCAATGGTAGATTACACAGAGCGTGCAACATGTCCCATCTTTGGCGATGGAGCGGCAGCCTTTATGGTTGAACCGACTACAGAAGATCTGGGAATTATGGATGCTATCTTGAGAACTGATGGTAAGGGATTGCCTTTCCTCCATATGAAAGCGGGCGGTTCGGTTTGTCCTCCTTCCTATTTCACTGTTGACAATAAGATGCATTACATTCACCAAGAAGGTAGAACAGTATTTAAATATGCTGTTTCAAACATGTCTGATGTGAGTGCAGCTATAGCAGAAAAGAATGGTCTGACGAAAGATAACATCGACTGGATTGTTCCCCATCAAGCCAATATGCGCATCATCGAAGCGGTAGCTCATCGCATGGAAGTTCCGATGGAGAAGGTTCTGGTAGATATTCAGCATTACGGTAACACGAGTGCAGGTACTCTGCCTTTGTGTATCTGGGATTTTGAAGAGAAACTTAAGAAAGGCGATAACATCATTTTCACTGCGTTTGGTGCAGGGTTTACCTGGGGAGCCGTGTATGTGAAATGGGGTTACGACGGGAAAAAAGAATAGTGACGACAGTTGCTAATATAAATCACATAAAACGCATCCTATTTCGATTCGATGCGTTTTTTTGTCTCAATCAATAAATGGAAGACGATGCATAAAGCTGGTTTTGTAAATATAGTAGGAAATCCCAATGTGGGTAAATCGACACTGATGAATGTGTTGGTAGGCGAACGTATCTCGATTGCTACGTTTAAGGCGCAGACTACTCGTCACCGGATTATGGGTATCTATAATACGGATGATATGCAGATTGTTTTTTCGGATACTCCGGGGGTATTGAAACCTAATTATAAGTTACAGGAATCTATGCTGAACTTCTCTACTTCAGCATTGGCTGATGCAGATGTCTTGCTTTATGTGACGGACGTGATTGAAACTCCTGATAAGAATAACGAATTTATTCAGAAGTACGTCAGCAGTCGGCACCTATTTTGTTGTTGATTAATAAAATAGACCTGACTGATCAGGAAAAGCTTGTGAAACTGGTAGAAGAGTGGAAAGAGTTGCTTCCGCAAGCTGAAATTATTCCGATTTCGGCAGCTACGAAGTTTAATGTAGACTATGTGATGAAGCGGATTAAAGACCTCTTGCCTGATTCCCCTCCTTATTTTGATAAGGATCAATGGACTGATAAGCCGGCTCGTTTTTTTGTCAACGAGATAATCCGTGAAAAGATCTTGTTGTATTATGATAAGGAGATTCCCTATTCGGTAGAAGTAGTAGTGGAGGAATTTAAGGAAGATGCAAAGAAGATACATATTCATGCTGTGATTTATGTAGAACGTGATTCTCAGAAAGGCATTATTATTGGAAAACAGGGTAAGGCCCTGAAGAAGGTGGCTACTGAGGCGCGACGCGATCTGGAACGTTTTTTGGAAAAACTGTTTTCCTGGAAACGTATGTGAAAGTAGACAAAGATTGGCGCAGTTCAGATAAGGAGTTGCGGAATTTTGGCTATCAGTTAGATTAAAAAAAGAAAATTCATACGACTGTGATAGTCGCAAAAATAAAGTGTGTAAACTATGGGAAATTTAGTTGCAATCGTAGGACGACCCAATGTGGGCAAGTCTACCTTATTTAATCGTTTGACGAAGACCCGTCAGGCAATTGTGAACGATGAAGCGGGTACTACCCGTGATAGGCAGTATGGTAAATCCGAATGGTTAGGACGGGAGTTTTCTGTTGTTGATACCGGTGGATGGGTGGTGAACTCTGACGATATATTCGAAGAGGAAATACGCAAGCAGGTATTGATGGCAGTGGACGAGGCGGACGTAATTCTGTTTGTAGTGGATGTGACAAACGGAGTGACAGATTTGGATATGCAGGTAGCCGCTATATTGCGTCGGGCCAAGAGTCCGGTTATTATGGTAGCCAATAAGACTGATAACCATGAGCTACGATACAATGCTCCTGAGTTTTATCGGTTAGGACTGGGCGATCCGTATTGTATTTCTGCGATTAGTGGTAGTGGTACGGGTGATCTGATGGATTTGATTGTTAGTAAATTCAAGAAAGAATCTGATGAGATTCTGGATGAAGATATCCCACGTTTTGCAGTGGTAGGACGTCCCAATGCCGGAAAGTCATCTATCGTGAATGCTTTTATCGGTGAAGAACGTAACATTGTTACGGAAATAGCCGGAACAACACGTGACTCAATTTATACTCGTTACAATAAGTTCGGTTTCGATTTCTACTTGGTAGATACGGCCGGCATTCGTAAAAAGAATAAAGTGAACGAGGATCTGGAGTATTATTCTGTAGTTCGTTCTATTCGTGCTATCGAGGGAGCCGATGTATGTATTTTGATGGTGGATGCGACCCGTGGTATAGAAAGTCAAGACTTAAATATCTTTTCGTTGATTCAGAAAAACTCGAAAGGCCTGGTGGTAGTCGTCAACAAATGGGATCTTGTAGAAAACAAGACTGATAAAGTCATGAAGACTTTCGAAGAAGCCATTCGTTCACGTTTTGCTCCTTTTGTTGATTTTCCTATAGTATTTGCGTCGGCATTGACAAAGCAGAGAATCCTCAAAGTGCTTGAAGAAGCACGCAAGGTTTATGAGAATCGAATGATTAAAATCCCTACAGCCCGCTTGAATGAAGAGATGCTTCCGTTGATCGAGGCTTATCCGCCTCCTGCAACTAAGGGAAAATACATCAAAATTAAATATGTCACTCAGTTGCCTAATACGCAAGTACCTTCGTTTGTCTTTTTCGCCAATCTGCCGCAGTATGTGAAAGAGCCTTATAGAAGGTTCCTGGAAAACAAGATGCGTGAAAAGTGGGATTTGAGTGGAACTCCCATTAATATTTATATCAGACAGAAGTAAATTTTGTGTCGAATTTAATTGATATATGAATATAAGAGCCGGATGATGAAGAATCCGGCTTTCTTTTGCCCGTAATAATTGAAATAATTGATTCTTTTTGTTTCTTATGTAATGCTTTTTATTTATATTTGTACAGAGCAAAAAGAAGCAAACCATAAATACAGACAAAGGCTACATGGAAGCGAAGGCAGAAATACTATTAGTTGACGATCATGCACTGGTTCTTGAAGGAATGCGGCGTATGCTGGAGTCGGTCCCTGATGTCAGAGTTGCCGATGCGGTGACTTCGGGGGCAAAAGCTGCCGAGCTGATTGGAGAGCGGGATTATGACATCTATGTGTTGGATGTGAATCTTCCTGATATATCAGGATTCGATCTGGTTGATATGATTCGTGAGATTAACGAGAGTGCGCGTATTATTATTAGTACTATGCATGAGGAAATCTGGATTATCAATCGTTTGATTCGCCAGAAAGTGAATGCTGTGATCCTTAAATCATCCGAAGCGGTAGAGTTTGAAAATGCCGTGAAAAGCGTGCTTGAAGGAAATCCCTATACTTGTCCGCGGTTTCAATCTATTCGTCAAAAGCTAAGTCTCAGTCCTGTACAAATTCACTCGAAAGATATCCCTACAAAGCGAGAGCTCGATGTACTGAAAGCTGTCGCGAGGGGATGTAATACGCACGAAGTGGCTGCCGAATTAAAAATCTCGGAGAATACTGTTGAGACATTTCGTAAGAGGCTGATTCAAAAGTTCTGTGCAAAGAATGCTATTGATATGGTAGTGAAAGCAATGTCAAAAGGATGGATAGAACTCGAATGATTCTATTTATTTTGATTTGTCACGGTTTTCGGTGATGTTTTGCTGCATTTTTTTTGCTATCTTTGAAGTGTAATTGGAATTATTCTCTTTTTAAGTTTTATTGAGAACTTTAGGACAGTCAATATGTCGTGATGATATATGTCGATTCTATTAACTGGTTTTTTTATAACAAAAAGTGGGCTCGTGAATTGTGATGATTCATGAGCCTTCTATTTCAGTCTGATAGTGGATTATCCTTCGAGGTTTTGTATTTCTACATCCTTTACTTTACGCAGCAGGTCGGAGGCGAAAATGAAGTTATTCAACTGTTCGTTGGTGGATGTGAAAATGTCATCTTTTGTGCCCTCCCATTCTTTGGTTCCCTGATAAATGTAGATAATCTTTTCACCGATTCCCATTACCGAGTTCATGTCGTGGGTGTTGATGATGGTAGTCATGTTGTATTCCCGTGTGATGTCATGAATCAGGTCGTCTATCACTAAAGAAGTTTTAGGGTCGAGTCCGGAGTTCGGTTCATCGCAAAAGAGATACTGCGGGTTCAGTGCAATGGCCCGTGCAATGGCTACACGCTTCTGCATACCTCCACTGATTTCGCCGGGAAATTTATCTTTAGCTTCCGTGAGGTTGACACGGTCGAGGCAGAACATAGCCCGTTTGGTTTGTTCGCGCAAAGTGTCGGTGCCGAACATGTTGAGCGGAAACATAACATTATCCAAAACAGACATGGAGTCGAACAACGCCGCGCTTTGAAAATCAATTCCCATCTCGCGTCGCAGGTGTTTCTTTCTTTTTCCCCATGGCCAGGAAGTTGCGTCCGTCATAGAGCACTTCTCCTTTTCCGGTGTCAGCAATCCGACGATACATTTCATCAGTACAGTCTTTCCCGAACCGCTCTGTCCGATAATCAGGCTGGTTTTCCATTTTCGAAAGTGGCATCGATATTATGCAATACCGTTTTGCCTTCGAATGATTTATAGAGTCCTTTTACTTCGATCATCCCATTAAAAGTTTAGTTAATACCAGGTCGGCAAACAAAATCAGTACGCTGCTGGAAACCACCGAATCGGTAGATGCCTTTCCCACTTCTATCGAACCGCCTTCTACGGTATAGCCGAAGAAAGAGGAGACGCTGGCAATGATAAAGGCAAAAAACAGGGATTTGATGATGCCGCACCACACAAACCACTCTACAAACATGTATTGAAGTCCGTACTCAAGGTCGGTAGCCGTCATGATGCCACCGAACCAGCAGGTTGCAAACGCTCCGATGATACCTGCAAAGATACTGAAAGTCACTAAAATAGGAATCATGGTGACCATTGCCGTAATTTTGGGTAATATCAGATAGTTGGCGGAGTTGACTCCCATGATTTCAAGTGCGTCAATCTGTTGCGTCACGCGCATGGTGCCCAGCTCGGAAGCTATGTTCGACCCTACTTTACCGGCCAGGATCAGACACATGATGGAGGAGGAGAATTCAAGCAGAAGAATCTCTCGGGTGACGTATCCCACCGTCCAGCGGGGCATCCATGGGCTTTCGATGTTTAATTTTATCTGGATGGTGATCACCGCTCCGATGAAGAATGAAATCAACAGCACGATGCCGATAGAGTTTACTCCCAGTTGCTCTATCTCTTTGATATATTGCCGGAAGAACATACGCATACGCTCGGGACGTGAAAAAGTCCGCCCCATAAGCATGATGTATCTGCCGACGGTTCTTAATGCTTTAATCATAACTCGTATATTTGTTTGCAAATGTACGTTTTTTCGGCTTATTTTTGCTACATTTGCCGCAAAATAACAAAGGATATGGAAGAAAGCAAGATGGTGCTTCGTACTGAAGACTTGGTGAAAAAGTACGGTAAGCGTACGGTGGTGAGCCATGTTTCCATCAATGTGAAGCAGGGCGAGATTGTTGGTTTGCTCGGGCCGAACGGTGCCGGGAAAACTACTTCGTTCTATATGACCGTAGGATTGATTACTCCGAATGAAGGCCGTATTTTCCTGGATGATCTTGAAATAACAAAATATCCTGTTTACAAACGTGCCCAGACCGGTATCGGATATTTGGCCCAGGAAGCTTCGGTTTTCCGGCAGATGACGGTGGAGGACAACATTGCTCCGTGCTTGAAATGACTAATAAGCCTCTCGATTATCAGAAAGATAAGCTTGAGAGTCTGATAGCCGAGTTCCGTTTACAGAAAGTGCGTAAGAACAAGGGTACCCAGTTGTCCGGTGGCGAGCGTCGCCGTACGGAGATAGCACGTTGCCTGGCCATCGACCCTAAATTTATCATGCTCGATGAACCGTTTGCCGGTGTAGACCCGATTGCCGTAGAAGATATTCAGCAGATTGTCTGGAAATTGAAGGATAAGAATATAGGTATCCTGATAACGGACCATAATGTGCAGGAAACGTTGAGTATTACCGATCGCGCCTATCTACTGTTCGAAGGAAAGATTCTGTTCCAAGGCACTCCCGAGGAGTTGGCAGAAAATAAAATTGTGCGTGAGAAATACCTGAGTAACAGTTTTGTGTTGCGTCGCAAGGACTTCCAGCTGAAAGATTAGCCAAGCGTTTCCGCTTTCCGTTCTGCCGGAGAATAGTCGCCGGAGATAGAATACATAAAAAAAACCTTTTACCGGCTCTTTGGGTAAAAGGTTTCTTTTTAATTTCGTTTTTCTGTCGTTACTCTCTTGGTCTGGCTTCTTTAACCACCATGGTACGACCTTCGTATTCAGCTCCGTTCAATTCGGCGATAGCTTTGCACCGGCTGCATCGTCAGCGATTTCTACGAAACCGAAACCTTTTGATTTGCCTGTTTCGCGATCCATGATTACTTTGCAAGAAGTTACTGTTCCGTAGTCTTCCATAACTTGTTGCAGATCTGCTTCCTTAACACGGTAGCTAAGGTTTCCAACATAAATGTTCATAGTGAAAATGATAAAAAATGAAATAAATGAAATAAAACTCTCCGGAAGATGATTTAATAATAAAAGGATTAAAGAAACAGAGAGTTTACAAAAGCGTCTTTGCGCCGGAAGTAAAAACCTTGTAATTGAAATCGAGAAACTAATCGATCATCTTTCCGCAGCAAAGAAACGCATAAAAACCGGAATTGCAATAACTTTTTCTCTTTTTTTGTATACGAAACCTATGAATTTTAGCGATTTGGAACGTTTTCGGGGTGAAAATAGAAAATATGGATTGTAAAGAAGATACGAACTTCCCGGCTTTATAGATAAGGTATCGGTGTTTGGATGGCATTTTGTCAAAATGATAATTGTTTCTTCTCATATTTGTTTATTTCGGAGGAGTATTTGCCGGGGCCGGAAAAACACATTCCAGGCGATTCCGGTATTATCTCTTTTCTTTCAGACAGATTGATTTCGAAGCATTCTGATAAGATGAATCCGCTCCATTGATTCATTTTGTGCTTTTTACGGTAGATGTCTGTTCTTAGGATATTCCGATGGTAAGGTTCTCCGGAAGGCAACCAGAGTGGAAAAGTTTTCCGAAGGCTTCGTTTTCCACAACAATAAGTGCGACCGGACAAAACATTCGGAGAAATTAGAAAAAGACGTAAGCGTTTTCCGAAAATGCTTACGTCTTTCGGGCAGAATGTACCCGTCTTTTTCCTGGGAAGGAGCTTGTCTTTACCCGGAACGCGGGCTTTGTTCCATCAGAAACCTCTCTTTGGGGAGTCAAAGACAGCTTTTTCCTGATCCTTTTCTTCCCGTTGGTTCCAAATCAAGGAAAGGAGAGTCGGTGAAAACGGCGATTTGTCATCTTTTTGTCAGCATAAACCCCGATTATCGTTATCATTGCTTATTTGCGAATCTCTACGGGGCGATCCATTCATATCCCGGCATCTCTCTAATGTACAGATGGATTGAGTTTCATCCGTTTGCCGATCTTTGCTCGGGAGGCTTCTGTGGAATTTTCAATATTCGCGTTCTCCTTTTTTGGTTAATAAAAAGTAAAACCGGCTCCTTCGGAAACAGACCAATGGCTTTTCAGGCGTGTGTCTGGCTACTTCCGGCCGAAAATGGCGCTTCTCTGCAAATGAAATAATTCTGCAATGTTTTTTGAAATTTGAAAGATTAGCACTAATTTTGCACCCTCGTTTGAGTATAGAATAAAGTATAAATCAAATAAATAATTGTCAGAATGAACGTTTCATTACAAAACATTGACAAAGTAAGCGCATTGCTTACCGTGAAGCTTGAAAAAGCTGACTACCAGCCTCAGGTAGACAAATCGTTGAAGAACATCCGTCAGAAAGCTCAGGTTCCGGGATTTCGTCCGGGTATGGTTCCCATGAGCTTGGTGAAGAAGATGTATGGTAAGTCAGTTATTGCCGACGAGGTGAATAAATTGCTTTCTGAGAAAGTATACGCATACATCAAGGATAACAACATCAACATCCTTGGCGAACCGATGCCTAACGAAGAAAAGCAGCCGGATATCGATTTCGATACAATGGAAGAATTCGAATTCGTGTTCGATATCGCTTTGGCTCCGGAATTCAAAGCTGAGGTTAGCGACCAGGACAAGGTAGACTACTATACAATCGAGGTAACTGACGAGATGGTGGAAAACCAGATTAAGGCTTATACTCAACGTAACGGTAAATACGAAAAGGTAGATGCTTACGAAGAGAACGATATGCTGAAAGGTCTGTTGGCCGAACTCGATGAAGAAGGTAACACCAAGGAAGGCGGTATTCAGGTAGAAGGTGCTGTAATGATGCTTCATACATGAAGAACGATGAGCAGAAGGCTATCTTTGCAAATGCAAAGGTAAATGACGTATTGGTGTTCAACCCGAACACTGCATACGAAGGCAATGCCGTTGAAATGGCATCACTGCTGAAAATCGATAAAGAAGCTGCTGCCGAAGTAAAAGGCAACTTCAGCTTCCAGGTAGAAGAAGTTACCCGTTTCGTAAACGGCGAACTGAACCAGGAGATTTTCGACCAGGTATTCGGCAAAGATGTTGTGAAGACTGAAGAAGAATTCCGTGCCAAAGTAAAAGAAAGCATCGCAGCTCAGTTTGTTGCCGACAGCGACTATAAATTCCTGATCGACGTTCGCAAGGTATTGACCGATAAAGTAGGCAAACTGGAATTCCCCGATGCACTGCTGAAGCGTGTCATGTTGGTGAACAACAAAGATAAAGGCGAAGAATTCGTAAACGAAAACTACGATAAGAGCATCGAAGAGCTGACATGGCACCTGATCAAGGAACAGTTGGTGAAAGAAAACGATATCAAGGTAGAGCAAGACGACGTGATCAACATGGCGAAAGAAGCTACAAAAGCTCAGTTTGCCCAATACGGTATGCTGACTATACCGATGATATCCTCGAGAACTATGCAAAAGAGATGCTGAAAAAGAAAGAAAGCATCGACGGTCTGGTAAACCGCGTAGTAGAAACCAAATTGGCCGCTGCACTGAAAGGCAAGGTTACATTGGAGAACAAAACCGTTTCAATGGAAGAATTCAATAAGATGTTTGAATAAACTCTTCTTTTGAACAGGACATAAAGTCACAGAAACACAGAGTTTTTATAAAATTATAACTCTGTGTTTTTTTGTGTCTCTGTGTTCTTTTTTGTTTCTTTGCAGTTACATTATTAATAATAGAAAGGAACGTAACAATGGATGATTTTAGAAAATACGCAACCAAGCATTTAGGTATGAATGCAATGGTGCTGGACGATGTGATTAAATCGCAAGCCGGGTATTTGAATCCCTATATTTTGGAAGAAAGACAACTGAATGTCACTCAGCTCGACGTGTTCTCACGCCTGATGATGGACCGCATTATCTTCCTCGGTACACAGATTGACGATTATACAGCCAATACGCTGCAGGCACAGTTGCTATATCTTGACTCGGTAGATCCGGGTAAAGATATCTCTATCTATATCAATTCGCCGGGCGGATCGGTATATGCCGGACTGGGTATTTATGATACGATGCAGTTTATTTCGAGCGATGTGGCAACAATTTGTACCGGTATGGCGGCTTCTATGGCTTCTGTGCTGTTGGTGGCCGGTGCCAAAGGCAAACGCTCGGCGCTGCCTCACTCACGTGTGATGATTCATCAGCCGATGGGCGGTGCACAGGGTCAGGCTTCGGATATTGAGATCACGGCTCGCGAGATACAGAAATTAAAGAAAGAACTTTATACCATTATTGCCGATCATTCGGGTACCTCTTTTGATAAGGTTTGGGCCGATTCGGACCGTGACTACTGGATGACTGCCCAGGAAGCAAAAGAATATGGTATGATTGACGAAGTGTTGATTAAGAAATAAACATGGCTGAATCAAAGAATAATAAAAAAAGGTGTAGCTTTTGCGGTCGTTCGGAGAATGAAGTCGGATTCCTGATTACGGGAATGAACGGCTACATCTGCGACAGCTGTGCAACCCAGGCTTATGAGATCACTCAGGAAGCCATGGGAGCCGGCAAACAGAGCGCGGGGCTACCCGACTCAACTTAAAGGAACTACCCAAACCGGTAGAAATAAAGAATTTCCTCGACCAATATGTGATTGGCCAGGACGATGCCAAACGCTTTCTTGCCGTATCGGTGTATAACCACTATAAACGCCTGTTGCAGAAAGACAGTGGCGATGATGTGGAAATCGAGAAGTCGAACATTATCATGGTGGGCAGCACCGGAACCGGTAAAACACTTTTGGCACGTACCATCGCCAAGCTGCTGCATGTTCCATTTACAATAGTGGATGCAACCGTGCTGACAGAGGCAGGATATGTAGGCGAAGATATCGAAAGCATTCTGACCCGTCTGCTTCAAGTGGCCGATTACAATGTCCCCGAAGCAGAGCAGGGCATTGTCTTTATCGACGAGATAGACAAGATTGCCCGTAAAGGAGACAACCCTTCCATTACCCGCGATGTCAGCGTGAAGGGGTGCAGCAGGGATTGCTCAAACTGCTTGAAGGTTCTGTGGTCAACGTTCCGCCTCAGGGAGGACGCAAGCACCCCGACCAGAAGATGATTCCCGTAAACACGAAAACATCCTTTTCATTTGTGGTGGTGCATTCGATGGCATCGAGAAGAAGATCGCCCAGCGTCTCAACACCCATGTCGTAGGATACAATGCTTCCCGCAAGACGGCTACTATCGACAAAAACAACATGATGCAATATATCGCACCGCAAGATTTGAAGTCGTTCGGACTGATTCCGGAGATTATCGGCCGTCTGCCGGTGCTGACTTATCTGAATCCGCTCGACCGGAACGCGCTTCGTGCCATTCTGACCGAACCTAAGAATTCCATTATCAAGCAATATATCAAGTTGTTCGAGATGGACGGCGTCAAGCTGACCTTCCAGCCCGAAGTTTACGAGTATATCGTCGACAAGGCTGTGGAATATAAGCTGGGTGCCCGTGGATTGCGCTCTATTGTAGAGACCATAATGATGGATGTCATGTTCGAGATTCCTTCTGAAGACCAGAAAGAATATGAAGTGACATTGGATTATGCGAAGCATCAACTCGAAAAAGCAAATCTTGCGAGATTGCAAACTGCTTAAAATCAAAAGGTAAGGGCGATGATGGAGGCGGTTACCGTTTTTTCTTGAAAAATATTAGTCTGATTATGCTTGATATTTAAGAAGTTGTTTATAACTTTGTTAGAGCGCTTTCCAAGCAAAGCGAGTGTTTTAAGTTAAACCATGAACTGAATAAAACAACCTAGATTAAGATGGCAGGGAAGATTAATTTGACAGACCAACTGAAAAAGTATTTCGGATTTGATAATTTCAAGGGGAACCAGGAGCCGATCATCCAGAATTTGCTTGATGGTAATGATACCTTTGTGCTGATGCCTACCGGCGGTGGAAAATCTCTGTGCTATCAGTTGCCTTCTTTATTAATGGAAGGTACGGCCATTGTTATTTCTCCGTTGATTGCCCTGATGAAGAATCAGGTCGATGCGATGCGCAACTTCAGTGAAGAAGATGGTGTGGCTCATTTCATTAACTCTTCTTTGAATAAGGGTGCGATTGATCAGGTGCGGTCTGACATTCTTGCCGGAAAAACAAAATTGCTATACGTTGCTCCCGAATCGTTGACGAAGGAAGAAAACGTAGAATTTCTGCGGTCAGTAAAGATCTCGTTCTATGCTGTCGACGAAGCGCATTGTATTTCCGAATGGGGACACGACTTCCGCCCGGAATATCGCAGGATACGTCCGATTATTAATGAAATAGGAAAAGCGCCTCTTATTGCGTTGACCGCAACGGCCACGCCGAAGGTGCAGCACGATATTCAGAAGAACTTGGGAATGGTGGATGCACACGTCTTCAAGTCTTCGTTCAACCGTCCGAATCTGTATTACGAGGTACGTCCTAAAACTCAGAATGTAGATAAGGACATCATAAAGTTCATCAAGAACAATCCGGAAAAGTCGGGCATCATTTATTGCCTGAGTCGGAAGAAGGTAGAAGAGCTTGCTGAGATACTTCAAGCCAACGGGATTAACGCCCGTGCTTACCATGCAGGTATGGATCGGCAACGCGAACGCAGAATCAGGATGATTTCCTGATGGAAAAGATCGACGTAATTGTAGCTACTATCGCATTTGGAATGGGGGATTGATAAACCCGATGTGCGATACGTCATCCACTATGATATACCAAAGAGCCTGGAAGGGTATTACCAGGAAACGGGCCGCGCCGGCAGAGACGGCGGAGAAGGCCAGTGCATTACCTTTTATACAAACAAAGACTTGCAGAAACTCGAGAAGTTTATGCAAGGCAAACCTGTGGCAGAACAAGAAATTGGCAAGCAGCTTCTGTTGGAAACTGCTGCGTATGCTGAATCTTCCGTTTGTCGCCGTAAGACATTACTACATTACTTCGGCGAAGAGTACACGGAAGAAAATTGTGGAAATTGTGACAACTGTTTAAACCCTAAAAAACAAGTGGAGGCTCAAGAATTATTGTGTGCTGTGATCGAAACAATCATAGCGGTAAAAGAAAACTTTAAGGCAGATTATATTATTGATGTCCTGCAGGGACGCGAAACGTCCGAAGTTCAGGCGCACTTACATGAAGATCTGGAAGTGTTCGGGTCAGGAATGGGAGAAGAAGACAAAACCTGGAATGCCGTGATCCGTCAGGCACTGATAGCCGGTTATCTGAGCAAGGATGTCGAAAATTACGGATTACTGAAAGTGACCGATGCCGGAAAGAAATTCCTTAAACATCCTAAGTCGTTCAAGATAACCGAAGACAATGACTTTGAGGAAGTAGAAGAAGAAACACCGGCAAGAGGCGGAGGTTCCTGTGCGGTCGATCCGGTTCTCTATTCCATGCTGAAGGATCTCCGGAAGAAACTATCGAAAAAACTGGAAGTGCCTCCTTATGTGATTTTCCAGGATCCGTCTCTCGAAGCGATGGCTACCATCTATCCGGTGACGCTGGAGGAGCTTCAGAACATTCCCGGTGTAGGCGCCGGAAAAGCCAAACGTTACGGCGAAGAGTTCTGCAAGCTGATAAAGAGGCATTGTGAAGAAAACGAGATTGAACGTCCGGAAGATTTGCGGGTACGCACGGTGGCCAATAAATCGAAGATGAAAGTGGCCATCATTCAAGCCATCGACCGTAAAGTAGCCCTGGATGATATTGCGCTTTCCAAGGGTATTGAGTTCAGCGAATTGCTCGATGAAGTGGAGGCAATCGTTTATTCGGGTACTAAGTTGAATATTGATTACTTCCTGGATGAGATTATGGACGAAGACCACATGCTCGACATCTATGATTATTTCAAGGAGTCGACAACAGATAAGATTGACGATGCGCTCGACGAACTCGGTGACGAATTTACCGAAGAAGAAGTCCGTCTGGTTCGTATCAAGTTTATCTCCGAAATGGCTAATTAAAAAAAGCGAAAAAAATTGCGTGCACTTATGCAGTCTTGAATAAAAACTGTATATTTGCACGCAATAATTTTTAAACGCATAGCCCTATGTCATTTATTGCTGATAAGATTGTAATGGACGGATTGACTTATGATGATGTATTGTTGATCCCCGCTTATTCTGAAGTTTTACCGCGCACTGTCGATCTCTCGACAAAGTTTTCAAGAAACATTGAGTTAAAGATTCCGTTTGTAACTGCTGCCATGGATACGGTTACCGAGCTAAGATGGCCATTGCCATTGCGCGTGAGGGAGGAATCGGTGTGATTCATAAGAATATGTCCATTAAAGAACAGGCTAAGCAAGTGGCTACCGTGAAACGTGCCGAGAACGGTATGATTTATGATCCTGTCACTATTAAGCAAGGATCTACCGTACGCGATGCCCTCGCATTGATGGCCGAATATAAAATCGGTGGTATTCCGGTAGTGGATGACAATAGATATTTAGTCGGTATTGTAACAAATCGTGACCTTCGTTTCGAGCGTAACATGGATAAGCGTATCGACGAGGTGATGACAAAAGAAAATCTGGTGACTACCAATCAGTCAACCGACCTGGAAGCGGCTTCACAGATTTTGCAGTACCATAAGATTGAGAAATTACCGGTAGTCGACAAAGAAGGAAAGTTGATCGGACTGGTGACTTACAAAGATATTACAAAGGCCAAGGATAAACCCATGGCTTGCAAAGACTCGAAAGGCCGCCTGCGTGTTGCTGCCGGTGTGGGTGTGACGGCTGATACATTCGACCGTATGCAGGCATTGGTAGATGCCGGCGCCGATGCCATTGTGATCGATACGGCCCACGGACATTCAAAGGGAGTGATCGACACGCTGCGCGAAGCTAAAAAGCGCTATCCCGACATTGATATCGTAGTTGGTAATATTGCTACGGGGGATGCAGCCAAAGCTTGGTGGAAGCCGGAGCCGACGGTGTGAAGGTAGGTATCGGTCCGGGTTCCATTTGTACGACACGTGTTGTCGCCGGAGTGGGCGTACCTCAGCTCTCGGCTGTTTATGATGTTGCGAAAGCTTTGAAAGGAACGGGCATTCCTTTGATCGCCGATGGCGGACTCCGTTATTCGGGCGATGTGGTGAAAGCCCTGGCTGCCGGAGGATATAGCGTTATGATTGGTTCATTGGTTGCCGGAACAGAAGAAAGTCCGGGTGAAACGATTATTTTCAATGGCCGTAAGTTTAAGTCATACCGTGGTATGGGCTCGCTCGAAGCAATGGAAAATGGTTCAAAAGACCGTTATTTCCAGAGTGGCGAGATGGACGTAAAGAAACTGGTTCCTGAAGGAATTGCCGCCCGCGTGCCCTATAAAGGAACTTTATATGAAGTGATTTACCAATTGACCGGTGGTCTGCGTGCCGGTATGGGATATTGTGGTGCTCCCGACATCGAGAAACTGCATGATGCCAAGTTTACCCGCATCACCAATGCCGGGGTTATGGAGAGCCATCCGCACGATGTGACGATTACGAGTGAGTCGCCTAATTACAGCCGTCCGGAGTAATAGATAGTAAAAAGACAAAAGGAATATTGGCAGATATTCTTTGAAAATATCGATTGAGCGGGTTGAACGGATCACCTTTGGAGGTGCTCCGTAACATCCGCTCATTTTTTTGTTTTGATATGAACATCTGAATGTAGAATGATATGAAGAAGATTCTGGTTGGAACACTGACCTGTTTGTTTGGGGCGATTGCCGGCCATGCCCAGCAAGATCCGGTATTGATGCGGATTAATGGGCAGGATATTACCCGTTCGGAGTTTGAGCGTTTCTGCCACCGGAATAAACCTTCGGGAATAGCCGGGAAGGAGACTCTGAAACGCTGTGCCGATCTTTTTGTCGATATGAAGTTGAAGTTGTCTGCAGCGCAAAAGGCCGGATTGGATACTGTTTCTGATTTTCGTACAGAGATGGAGAATTATCATCGAGCCTTATCCAGGTCCTATCTTACCGATTCTGCTACCGATGAGGCCTACGCAAAGAAACTCTACGATCAGATGAAAACCCGCTCTGCTGCCGGCGAAGTTAAGGTTATGCGTATTTTCCGTTATCTTCCGCAGACTGCCTTACCCCATCATTTGCGGGAGGCACAGATCTTGATGGATTCACTCTATCATGTCTTGGAGACTCATCCCGATATTGACTTTAGGACACTGGTAAACAAGTACTCGGATGATAAGAAAGAGTTTTGGATGGGTTGGTTGCAGACTTCGCAGGAGTTTGAAGAAGTAGCCTTCTCTTTAAAAGATGGAGAGTATTCAAAGCCGTTTTTACACCCAAGGGTATACAGATTGTCAAGGTGACAGGCAGGCGGGAAATTCCTCCGTTCGAACAGATACGCGGAGAATTGATTCATAAACTCTCCCGTCGTCCGGGTACGGATAAAGAAATTGAGTTATGGGTGAACAAGCTGAAGAGTATCTGTCAATATACTCCGGACAAGGCCGGGATGAAAGAGTTGCTTGCCTCGGGCAGGACTTCCCGCACTCTTTTTACGCTGGACGGAAAAAGCTTTACCGGGAAAGACTTTGAACGGTTTGCCGATGCCCATCCATGGGGATAAAACGACAATTGAATGCCTTTGTTGTGAAATCAATTCTTGATTACGAAAACAATCGCCTTGAACAGAAATATCCTGATTTCCGACTGGCCTTGCAACAGCGCCGTGACGATCTGCTTTTAGCCGCTATAACCCGTCGCGAATCGCGTCAGGTCAGTCTGTCCGATTCTGTTGCGCTGAAAGCCTTTTTTAAGGAACACCGGACCGATTACAATTGGGATTCGCCCCGTTACAGGGGTGCCGTATTGCATGGAACCCATAAAAAGACTCTGAAAAGTGCACGTAAATTCTTGAAGAAACTTCCCGAGGAAGAGTGGAAAGACGCCATCCGCCTGACGTTTAATACTCCTGCTTCGCCAGCCACTATCCGGATAGAACAAGGAACTTTTGCCGAAGGTGACAATGTTTTTGTTGATAAGTTAGTGTTTAAAAAGGAGATTCGAACCTTAAACGTACTATCCTTTACTGTTGTTCTAGGTGAGAAAAGAAAGGGCCGGAGTCCTACCATGAGATCATTCCCCAATTGATCCGGGATTATCAGAATCATCTGGATGCACTTTGGACAGAACGTCTCAGAGCTTCTGCTAAGGTTGAAATTAACCAAGAGGTTTTAAAAACGGTTAATAATCACTGATGCAACGAATTATTGTATTATCTTCGTACCTTAAATTAAGTATAATTCAGTTGACAATGCGAAAAACGGGCCTTCTGCTAATCTCTCTCCTTTTCTGTGCGTCGTGTGCCGACAAGCATGACCACAAAGGACAGACTCCTTTGGTAGAGGTCGATGGAAACTTTTTGTACAAAGAAGACCTTCAGGCCGTGCTCCCCGCCGGTTTGTCAAAGATGACAGTCTTCTTTCGCCGAGCACTACGTCCGTAGCTGGTAGAAGATGTTTTGTTGTTCAATCAGGCGCAAAGCAATATTCCCGATAACGGAGAAATCGATAAGTTGGTCGAGAATTACCGGAAAGCATTGATCATGCATACTTATCAGCAAGAACTAATCAGCCAGAAATTGTCGGGCGAGATCCCCGAACAAGAAATAGCAGACTATTACGAAAAGAACAAAGAACTGTTTAAGCTGGACCGTCCATTGATGAAAGGTCTGTTTATCAAAGTTCCTCTGACCGCTCCCCAACTGGGCAACGTTCGTAAGTGGTACAAGACGGAGACTCAGGATGCCGTTGAGCATTTGGAAAAGTATAGTTTGCAAAACGCAGTGAAGTATGAGTATTTTTATGATAAATGGGTGCGGGTGGCCGATGTGCTGGATATGATCCCGTTGAAAGCGGAATCCCCTGAAGCTATATGGATAAAAACCGGCATATTGAACTGAAAGATACGGCATTTTACTATTTTCTGAATATCAGTGATTTCCGTGTGGCGGGCGAACAGGAACCTTATGAATTTGCCCAGCCGAAAGTCAAGGATATGCTTGTCAACATCAAGCGGGTTGACTTTATGAAACAAGTGAAAGACGATCTGTACGAGCGTGCAGTAAAAAGAAAGAAGATTATAAATTATTAAATACACAGAATGAAGAAGTTTGTGAACTTTAAGTTTGTTGTTATGTTTGCCCTGGCACTGGTTGCTAACGTGGCATCCTATGCACAGGACAAATGTGATTGACGAAGTGGTTTGGGTCATTGGCGACGAAGCTATCCTGAAGTCCGATGTGGAAGAAGCACGACTGGCCGCTTTGTATGAAGGGCGTAAGTTTGATGGTGATCCTTATTGTGTGATTCCCGAAGAGTTGGCCGTACAGAAACTTTATATGCACCAGGCTGTGCTCGACAGTATCGAAGTGCCCGAGGCAGAAGTCATACAGCGTGTCGACTATCAGATTAATAACTATATTCAGGCGATGGGTACCGCGAAAAACTGGAGGAGTATTTTAATAAGACCTCTACACAGATTCGTGAAGCCATGCGCGAGAATGCCCGTGACGGATTGATTGTACAAAGGATGCAGCAGAAACTGGTAGGTGATATCAAAGTGACTCCGGCGGAAGTACGCCGTTACTTTAAGGAGCTTCCCCAGGACAGTATTCCTTACGTCCCCACCCAGGTAGAAGTACAGATTATTACGCAGCAGCCTAAAATACCTGTTGCCGAAATTGAAGATGTAAAAAGACGCTTGCGTGAATACACCGACCGTATCAATAAGGGTGAAAGTGATTTCTCTACGCTTGCCCTGCTGTATTCCGAAGATCGCGGCTCTGCTATCAAAGGTGGTGAAACCGGTTTATGGGTAAAGGGCAGATGGTTCCCGAATACGCCAATGTCGCTTTCAACTTGCAGGATACCAAGAAGATCTCTAAAATCGTAGAGTCTGAGTATGGTTTCCATATCATCCAGTTGATCGAAAAACGTGGCGACCGTATCAACACCCGTCATATCCTGTTGAAGCCCAAAGTGTCGGATAAGGAGTTGGATGAAGCCAATGCGCGTCTCGACTCTATTGCCAACGATATCCGTAGCGATAAGTTTACGTTTGATCAGGCTGCTTCTGCTTTGTCTCAGGACAAAGATACGCGCAATAACCACGGTCTGATGCAGAACCCGCAGAACCAGACCGCTAAATTCGAAATGCAGGATTTGCCGCAGGAGATTGCTAAAGTGGTGGATAAAATGAATATCGGTGAGATTTCCAAAGCTTTCACGATGGTCAATCCTAAAGATGGTAAGGAAGTTTGTGCCATTGTTAAACTGAAGTCACGTATCAACGGGCATAAAGCCACGATCACCGATGACTACCAGAACCTGAAAGAAATCGTGCTCGACAAGCGTCGCGAAGAAGCGTTGCAGAAATGGATCGTTGAAAAACAGAAGCATACATACGTACGTATTAATCCGGCATGGCAGCGTTGCGATTTTAAATATCCGGGGTGGATTAAAAAAGACTGATCCTATTTTGATATGTTTAGATTCAATAAAGAAAATAAATTCCAAGGCAGGCATAGGTTTCTCTTAGCGGGTACTCTATGCCTGCTTGCTGTATGTTTTCTGATGGCTCAGGACAAGAAACCTCAGCATGACAAGAAAGCGCAGCCGGAGCAGAAAGTTGAACCGGAAAAGGCACAGGGTAAAAAGAAAACACGTGTCGACTTGCTTCATGCCGATCAGGGACAGGCCGATAAGTTGGCCCGCCCCGATGTTCAGGTGCTGATCGGTTCGGTCAAGTTGCGTCATGACAGCATGTACATGTATTGTGACAGTGCCTTGATTTACGAGAAAACCAATTCTTTCGAAGCATTCAGTAATGTGCGTATGGAGCAGGGGGATACCCTTTTCATCTATGGTGATTATCTGTTCTATGACGGCATGACCCAGATAGCGCAGCTTCGTGAGAATGTAAAAATGATCAACCGGAATACTACCCTGTTGACAGATAGTCTGAATTATGACCGTTTGTACAATTTGGGCTATTATTTTGATGGAGGCACCTTGATGGATGAAGAAAACGTGCTGACTTCTGATTGGGGCGAATACAGTCCCGCCACCAAACTATCCGTTTTCAATCACGACGTCAAGCTTGTTAATCCCCGTTTTGTACTGACTTCCGATACCCTGAAGTATAGCACGGATACGAAGATTGCCACCATCCTGGGCCCCTCTGATATTGTCAGTGAACAAAATCACATCTACTCCGAACGTGGCATTTACAATACGGTTTCCGGACAAGCCGAGCTGCTGGATCGCTCAGTACTGACCAATGATGGCAAGCGATTGACCGGAGACAGCCTTTTCTATGACCGTAAAGCCGGCTATGGCGAAGCGTTCGATAATGTGCAGATGAATGATACGGTGAATAAGAACATGCTTACCGGCGATTATTGTTATTATGACGAGCTGAAGCAGAATGCCCTCGCCACCAAGCGTGCCGTGGCTGTGGATTATTCGCGTGGCGACAGTCTTTTCATGCATGCCGATACATTACTGATGAATAGCTATAATCTTGACACAGACTCCCTTTTCCGTGAGATGCGTGCTTTCCACAAAGTGCGTATGTACAGCATTGATTTGCAGGGTGTTTGCGACTCTTTGGTTTTCAATACGAAAGATTCCTGCCTTACTATGTATCGCGATCCTATTCTTTGGAACGAAGGGCAACAACTGTTGGGTGAAGAGATTAAGGTCTATATGAATGACAGTACGATTGATTGGGCCCATATCATCAATCAGGCACTTACGGTAGAACAGAAAGACTCCATTCATTTTAATCAGATTTCGGGAAAAGAGATCAAGGCTTACTTTGCCGAAGGTGAAGCTCGCAAGATTGATATAATTGGAAATGTACTATTGAATTATTATCCAGAGGAAAAGACAGTACAATGATTGGGCTGAATACTTCTGAGACAAGTTTGATTAATTTGTTTCTTAAAGATCGGAAAATGGTAAAAATGATTATGAGTCCTCAGTCTAATTGCATTCTTTATCCGATGGATCAGATTCCGCTCGACAAAATGAAACTGCCCACCTTTAGTTGGTTTGATTATGTCCGTCCTTTAAGTAAAGAAGACATTTTCAACTGGAGAGGGAAAAAGGCCGGTGAGGCTTTGCGTAAAACCGAACGTAAAGCTATTAGTGGTCCGAAACGTGAAATAATTAATATGAAATAGCTATGGGAATGTTCAATGTACGAAAGCCGCGTGGATTTAATCATCAATATATCTATGTGGACGAGAGGAAAGAAAAACTGGCAAAAATGGAAGAAGATGCCAAGCGTGATCTGGAATATTGCCCGAGAAAGAATTTTCTCCCGAAGATATTCGCGGGAAGTTTATCGAAGGTACCACACACTTGAAGCGTCGTAAAGAGAGCGGACGTAAACCCGCCCATTTGGGAGTAATTCTGGCTATCATTGCCCTGCTTATTTTTCTGTGGCATTATTTGCAGACCGGCAGTTGGTCTTTCTAAGTCCTATAAACTAAAACAGTCAAAGCTAAATCTATTATGAGCGATATCATTCATTTATTACCCGATTCGGTTGCCAACCAGATAGCTGCCGGAGAGGTGATACAACGTCCGGCATCTGTCATCAAAGAGTTAGTCGAAAATGCCATCGAGCTGAGGCGCAGAATATTCATGTGTTGGTCACCGATGCAGGTAAAACCTGTATACAGGTGATTGATGACGGTAAGGGAATGTCCGAAACCGATGCACGCCTCTCTTTCGAGCGGCATGCCACTTCAAAGATCCGTGAAGCATCCGATCTGTTTGCCCTTCGCACGATGGGGTTTCGCGGTGAAGCATTGGCTTCCATTGCCGCCGTTGCTCAGGTCGAGCTGAAGACACGTCCCGAATCCGAAGAGCTGGGAACCAAGATTATCATTGCGGGTTCCAAAGTGGAGAGTCAGGAAGCGGTGTCTTGTCCCAAAGGAAGCAATTTTTCTATTAAGAATCTCTTTTTCAATATTCCTGCCCGGCGTAAGTTTCTGAAGCTAACTCCACCGAGCTCAGTAATATTCTGGCCGAATTTGAACGTATTGCCTTGGTACATCCTGAGGTTGCTTTTTCACTGTATAGCAATGACTCCGAACTGTTCAATCTTCCCGCTTGCCATTTGCGGCAACGTATTCTTTCTGTTTTTGGCAAGAAACTTAACCAACAACTGCTCAGTGTAGAAGTCAACACTACAATGGTGAAAGTTTCGGGTTATGTAGCCAAACCCGAAACAGCCCGTAAGAAAGGCGCCCATCAGTATTTCTTTGTGAACGGGCGCTATATGCGTCATCCTTATTTCCATAAGGCAGTGATGGATGCTTACGAACAGTTGATTCCCGCAGGCGAACAGATTTCTTATTTCATTTACTTTGAAGTCGATCCTGCCAACATCGATGTGAATATCCATCCTACCAAAACAGAGATCAAATTTGAAAACGAGCAGGCTATCTGGCAGATTCTTTCTGCTTCGATCAAGGAGTCATTGGGCAAGTTCAATGCTGTACCTTCTATCGATTTCGATACGGAGGACATGCCCGATATTCCTGCTTTTGAACAGAATCTGCCTCCCGCGCCGCCTAAGGTACATTTCAATTCCGATTTCAACCCGTTCAAGCCCTCCTCTTCTTCCGGTGGAGGCAACTACTCCCGTCCGAAAGTGGACTGGGAAGATTTGTATGGCGGTCTTGAGAAAGCCAGTAAGATGAATCAGCCTTTCTCCGACTCCGATCCTGAATCGGAAGAGTTTGCGGTGATCGAAGAAGAGAGCATTGCTACAGCGGCTCCCGAAACTCTTTATGCCGGTGAGCCGGCCGTGATTGAAAAAGGTACGCAGCATTTGCAGTTCAAAGGGCGCTTCATCCTTACGTCCGTGAAGTCCGGATTGATGTTGATCGATCAGCATCGCGCACATATCCGTGTGCTCTTTGACCGTTATCGTGCCCAGATTCAGCAGAAGCAGGGATTCTCACAAGGTGTTCTTTTCCCGGAAATCCTGCAACTTCCGGCTTCCGAGGCGGCTGTGTTGCAAAGTATCATGGACGATTTATCGCAGTGGGCTTTGATCTCAGTGATCTTGGTGGCGGCAGCTATGCCATTAACGGAGTACCTTCAGGCATCGACGGGCTGAATCCGGTCGATTTGGTACGTAGCATGCTGCACACCGCTATGGAGAAAGGCAATGATGTCAAAGAAGAAATTCAGGATATCCTTGCGTTGACTCTTGCCCGTGCGGCTGCCATTGTCTATGGGCAGGTGCTGAGCAGCGAAGAGATGGTCAGTTTGGTCGATAATCTGTTTGCCTGTCCTTCACCCAACTATACGCCGGACGGACGCGTGGTGCTGACTACCATAAAAGAAGAAGAGATCGATAAGCTTTTCCGGTAATTATCATTCTTCTGTACTTATCAGAATAAGTATTACGTCAGTTCCATTCTGTCTCACACGATCGACAGATTTATGTCTGTTTATTGCATCTCCTTTCTAATAGGTTAATAACCAGCAGAATATGTTACTAATATCCTTTCTGTACGAAGTAACTTTAACACAATGTTAAAGTTAACTTCGTACAGGGAGGATCTTAACTTCGTACATCCGGGAAGTTAAGAACCTGTTCATCCCTTGTTTATCCCTTGAAAATATGGTTAATAGTGTTAATAAACATATTCCTAAAAAATGATATTCTACGAATTATTACCTGAGTTCGGGATAAGTAATTAGAAAAACAGTTCCAATTTGTTGATTTAGAACACCATAAAAATACAAATTAATCATATGATTACCAATTTTATACACTAATTTCTTATCCCGAACTCAGGTAGATAGGTGATACACGACAATGAAGCGATTGTCGTAAAATGACATAAAAAAGGCGTGAAACCTAAAAATGGAATCACGCCTAAAATATATCACGACAAAAATTTACACTTATACCCCCAACACTATATTAGCATCAATATTTAGCTTCCGGCTTATTTCACGAGCAACTTTCAAGGTTGGTTCACACTTTCCTGAAA